>Ga0137415_10003724_pt1 | contig 15156 bp, 13 predicted proteins | sample CZODoug3_1_1_16f_FD_183082 | JGI IMG/M metagenome (GOLD analysis project Ga0137415, IMG submission 183082) | Vadose zone soil fungal communities from Angelo Coast Range Reserve, California, USA - CZODoug3_1_1_16fungal (Hybrid Assembly) | ecosystem: Environmental > Terrestrial > Soil > Vadose... | reverse complement strand
CTCAGCAGTTCGATCCAGTAGGACTTGCGGGCCTGAACGGCGGCCGGCGACTGGTCGGTCAGCCGGTCGTTGTAGCGATTGTCGCCGCGCAGCGTCGAGTTCTCCGGCACCTCGCGCGCATACCACTCCCAATGATCCGCGACCAGCGTGGCGAAGCGCTGATCCGCGCTGCCTTGCGCGAGCAGTGCAGCAGGAGCGAAAAGCGCGATTAGCGCGATTCCAATCGACGCGAGCGGTTTGATCATTCGCATTCCTCCTGCGTTCAGGGGCCTTAGCGCTGGCTGATCTTCAGCAGCTCGACCAGGTGTTCTTTCCACACGGCCGCCTTCGTATGCGTGCCGTGTCCGACGGTCCGGCTGTCCGCCGGGATAAGGATGGCGCGCCCGTGTGCGACGCGCCCGATCTGACGTTCCAGTATGCCGAGCTCCGGCGGGTTGATCAGATCGTCCGCGGTATTGATTGCGAGCAACGGGGCCGAGATCTTCTCCAGGTCCGGTCCCGGATCGTAGTCGAACGAGCTCTGCACCTGGTACAGCAGGTCGTTGGCGTCGGTCGAGCCGAGCAGCTCAGCGGTCGAGCGGTCCATCAGCTCGTCCGCGGATTGCAAGGACGGCGCCGCCTGCTGCCGAGTCACCGGGCTTCCCGACACCAGGAGCAGCGTCTGCACCGCCGGGCGAAGACCGGCCGGCTGCTGTCGATATTCGCCGCCTTCCCAGCTCGGGTCGAACCGTATCGAGTCGATGACCATCCTGCGCCACATCCGGTTGCGGCCGGCGATCTGCGCCGGCAGGCACGCCATCGGCATCAGCGCATCGCTGAAGTCAGGGTGGCGCTCTGCCCACAGCCAGGTCTGCATTCCGCCCATCGAAGTTCCGAAGAGCAGGCGCAGGTGGTCGACCCCGAGGCCCTCGGTCAGCAGCCTCAATTGCGCCTCCACGGCATCGCGGTAGCCGTATTTCGGAAAATGCGCGTGCAGCCCGTCGCTCGGCCTGGACGATCGACCGTGGCCGATCGAGTCCGGAATCACGATGAAGTAGCGCTGGACATCGAGTGGCTGGCCGGGGCCGAACAGCTCGCCGGCGAACAACTCATCGCCGCGCTTGGACCCGATGAACTGGGTGCCGGCGCCGCCGGTGCCGTGCAGGATCAGCACGGCGTTGGTCGCGTGTCCGCGGCCGTCGCGCTGCACAGCCCCGAGGGTGCGGTAGTGGATCCTCAATTCGGGCAGTGTCTCGCCCGACTCGAACCGGAAGCTCGCGATCCGGAAGTCGCCCTCGCGCACCTCAAAACGCTGCGCCGCGCACGGCGCGCACAGCAGCGCGATCAGCATCGCGAAAACCAGCGAGGCTGCGGACCGCAGTGACGTATCCCTGGACAGGCTGGGGTGTCTCGCGCTCATTGTTCGCAGCTCGCCGGCGATTTGGAAGCGCGATGATGAGGCTTGACGCGGCCGGCGGTCAATCCGGTTGTCGGCGCGCTGGCTGCGCGGGCGATAGTGCGATCAATCGCGGTCCAGCTCGTGACTGCGCGTGAAGCGCAGGTGGGTGATGTCGTTGGGGAAGAACATGCCCCAGGTCCACTCGACGTAGATGCGAACCTTGCGTCCGAGGGTCGGCATCTGCAACAGGTAATAGGCACGCCAGAGCAGCCAGGCCGGCAGTCCGGCCAGGTGCACTCCGAACACCTGGGCGACACCGCGCCGCCGTCCGATGCTGGCCATCATGCCGCGTGTTCGGTAGCAGAAGTTCTCCAGCGGGCGTGCCGCGAGGTGGCACAGCAGGTTCCTGGCACAAATTCTCGCCTGCCGGACCGCGAACTGTGCGGTCGGGGGCGAGGGCCTTTGGTCCAGTCGATTGATGACCAGGGCGCAATCGCCAAGCGCCCACAGGTGACCGATGCCTTCGACGCGGAAATCGCTGGCCGTCCTGATGCGACCGCGCTCAGTGGACAGTCCGCAGCCTTCGATCAGCGGGTTGGCGCGCGTGCCGATCGTACAGATCACCGTTTCGCCGGCCACCAGAGACGCCTGGTCAGCCTCATCGGTTTTGACCCAGACGCCATCTGCGCCGATCTGCGTGGCCTGCGCCTTGAGCAGCACGCGCACGCCGCGATCTTGCAGCGAACGCCGCGCGGACCGGCCGAGCGCGGGCGGCAACTCGGGCAGCAGGCCATCGATGTTCTGAATGATCGTGACCGCCAGCTCCTCGGGCCTGACGGCTGGATAGTATCTTTTCAAGCTGCGGATGCAGTCGGCGAGTTCGCCGGCCACTTCAACCCCCGAGAAGCCGCCGCCGATTACCAGGAACGAGCCCAGGGCTGCGCGCTTCTTCGGGTTGGCCTCGAGCTCGATCTGGGCGACTCGCCGCAGCACCCGGTTGCGAATCTCCATCGCATCGCCCATCGTCTTGAGCGGAAGGGCGTGCTGCTCCATGCCGGGAATCAAGTCCAGACGGGCCCTGTTGCCCACCGCCAGCACCAGTTCGTCGTAGGCGATCCGATAAGAGCCCGCGAGCGACTCGCATTGCAACCAGCGCGCGGCCGTGTCAATACGGCTCACGCGCCCCATCACGAAACGATGCGTGGCATCGGGCCGCAGGATTTCGCGGATGGGCGCAACCACCTGCTCGGGAAAGATCGAGGCGCCGACGACTTCGGGCAGCATCGGACTGAAGCAGGTATAGCTCTCATCGCTGACCAGGGTGAGACTCGCGCCCGGCGGCAGCTTTCCTTTCAAGGCCTTCACGAGGTTGGTGCCGGCGAAACCTCCGCCGACGACGACGATCCGGGCGGCCGTCATTGCGGCGCAGGGACCCGATCGCGGTCCACGAAACGATAGGGGCCGCAGGGATGCGATGGCAAAGCCAGGGGCATGGCGGGCGATTGCAGGATTTCGGGTGCGCGCACGACGTCCTCCTCGGCGGCGATTTTCGCCGCCCGACGTAATGACCGGAATGAACGACCTTCTGTCGGGCCAGAAGCGGCTTTCTTACCGGCCTGGCGCGCGACGAGCGCGAACGCCTTCACATTCCGGGCGCGGCGTCGAGCGTAGACTCGTGTGCATCAGGTCCCCTGCGAGGCGATCGTGGTGAAAGCGTCGGGCTCTTTGCTGTTGATCGTGCTCGCGCTGGCGTTCGGTAGCGGCTGGGCGTCGACGGGGCAGGAGCGGGCGCAGGCAGCGGGGGCGGCGCTGATCGGTACTCAGAAGCTCAACGTGATTCCGACGGACAGCAGGTCCGGGTCACCCTCGCTGGCGTTGATCCGCTCGTATTCGGCGCGAACCGCGAATCGCCCCAGCGTCATCTGCGCGCCCGCCCCATAGGCCAGGCGCGCGCTGCTCTGATCGCGATGGAACTGGCCGGGCGCCACTGGGCAGAACCTGGGCGGAAAGCAGCCCAGGCCCCCGGTGGCACTGGCGGTTGTTTGAAGGCGCGCAACCCCCGCCTTGCCGTAAAGGTCGAACAGGGGCACCGGAATCGGCGCATACAGGACGCCGAAGACGGCAGTCGCCCTGGCCCGCACATCGGCGCTGTAACCGAGGCCGAACCCGTAGGGTGTTGCCGATGCGGTCGGATGACCGAAGTCGATGTATTCGATCTCGGCCCCGGCCAAAGAGATCGGCCGCAGTCCGGCCACAAGCTTCCAACCCGTGTCGTGTCCGGACAGCGCAACGGGTCCGTCCAGTGGACCTCCCGTCAAAGCCGCAAATTGCACCTGCTCCGACCGGACGGTCGACCGTCCGACGCCGCCTCCGATATACAGACCGAGCGGGTCGGCTGCGGCAACGGGGATCAGCAGGAAGCCCGCACAGGTCACGACGAGCGCATGCAACGCTGCGCGTTGGGGTGTCATCACAATCTCCTCGCCGGCCTCGGAGCGTTGTCAACCCATTAGAGGCGAAAGCGATCGATGACCGGCGCAGCGCGATTCGCGATGCTTGCGCCGGTCCGGAGCCGAGCGGTCAGTCTACTTGTGCGACCTGGCCGCTTCCACCGCCTCGTGGAGTTCCTTTTCCGCATCGCGCAGCAGTTGCTCGGCCCTTGGCGCCATGGCCTTCCATGTCGCACGCCTCAACGGAACAGGCGCAGCCGGCGTTGACTCGCGCTGCCTCGGGCTTACCAGCCGTTACACGCCTTGGGATGGGCTACACCGTTCATCCGAGGAGGCGGGATCCCGTCATCACCCGGCCGTTGCGTTGTGTATATGCTGACCCGAACAACTCCGAAACTCACAAGCGGCTTCCCCATGCGCCTATACGTCGACTCCAACTATCTCTCCCCCTACGCGATGTCCGCGTTTGTCGCGCTGCAGGAAAAGGCGCTCGCGTTCCAGCTGATTCCGCTGGATCTGGCGGCCGGCGCGCATCGCGAGCACGGTTTCGCAAGGGCCTCGATTACGCAGCGCGTGCCGACGCTGGTCGACGGCGATTTCTCGTTATCCGAGTCGTCCGCCATCGACGAGTATCTGGACGAACTGTATCCGGGAACGCCGCTGTACCCGGCCGATCCGAAAGCGCGGGCGCGCGCCCGTCAGGTTCAGGCCTGGTTGCGCAGCGACCTGATGCCGATCCGCCAGGAGCGGTCGACCGAGGTCGTCTTCTGTCGCCCGGTCGAGCGCCCATTGTCGGCCGAAGCGCGGGCATCCGCTGCCAGACTGTTCGACGCCGCCAGCGAGCTGCTCGGAAAGGACCGCGATTGCCTGTTCGATCGGTGGTCGATCGCGGATGTCGATCTTGCGCTGATGCTGAACCGCCTCGTTTTGAACGCGGACTCGGTCCCGGGCCACCTTGCGGACTATGCAAGAAGGCAGTGGCAGCGGCCCTCGATCCGGCTGTGGGTCAATCAGAAGCGGCCGCCGCTCGAAGACGCCGGGTAAGCGTGCGGTCGCGAGGTTTCGAGTCGTCAGCCTCCTCGACAGGCTTGGGACCTACCGCGATCAGGGTTATCAAATCGCAAATCCGGACTGCCTGCGTGGCAGGCCGTTAGACTTCCTCCGTCAAGGGTCGCCGTCCATGCGTGCGCGCATCGGATCGCGATTGGGCGAGGAAACCGGTCGATGAGCGGCATCGCCGCGATGGAATTCCGTCGAGGGCCCGGGGGCAGCGTCGTCGCGCTCCGCGGCGCACTGGACTCCCAGACGCTGCCTCCGATATGGTCCGGCGCGCGCGCGGCGGTCCGCAAGAACGGCGCCTTGTCGCTGCGGGTGGATGCGGCCGGCGTCACGTACTGCGACGGCTCCGGCATCGCGTTCCTGCTCGATCTGCTGCGTGAAGGTACCCGTCAAGGCGCGCGCGTCACGATTACCAATCTGGCGCCTCGTTTTGCCGAGCTTCTGGGCCAGTTCGATCAGGCCAGGCTGGGCGACGAGGCGCTGCCGCCCGCGCTGCCGCTGTCGCGCATCGAGCGGCTGGGCCGCGCCTCGCTGCAGTTCGCGGGTAATCTGAGGCGACAGATCGATTACGCGCTGCGCGTGACCGGATGTCTGTGGTACGAGCTGCGACACCCGTCCTTGGTACGCTGGAAGGAAGTGCTGAGCGTGGCCGAGCAGATGGGAGTCAAAGGGCTGCCGGTGGTGACACTGATCGCCTTTCTGATGGGGGTCGTGCTGGCCTACCAGTCGGCGGTGCCGATGCGCCAGTTCGGCGCCGAGCTGTTCGTCGCCAACCTGATCGGCCTGTCGATGTTGCGGGAGCTGGCGCCGTTGATGACGTCGATCGTACTGGCCGGGCGGACCGGCGCCGCCTTTGCGGCCGAGATCGGCACGATGAAAGTGAACGAAGAAATCGACGCCCTGACGACGATGGCGCTGGATCCGCTGCGTTTTCTGGTGGTGCCGCGCCTGCTGGCCACGATGTTCGTGACGCCGCTGTTGACGATCTTCGCCGGGATCGTCGGATTGATCGGTGGCGGCCTGGTGATGCTTTCCTTCGACATTCCGCTGGTCACCTATTTCAAGCAGATCACCGGCGTCGTGTCGATCGGCGACTTCACCGGGGGGCTTTTCAAGTCGGCCGTGTTCGCGTATCTGGTTGCCATGATCGGCTGCCTGCGCGGCCTGGAGACCGAGGGCGGGCCGCGCGCGGTCGGGCAGGCGGCCACGCGCGCCGTCGTCAGCGCGATCGTGATGATCGTCGTCTTCGACGGCCTGTTCGCCGTGCTGTTCAATCTTCTCGGGTTCTGAGCACGGTGTCGGCGCAGTCCATCATCGAGGTCGAGGATCTGACGATCGGGTACGCGTCCGACGGCCACGACACGGTGGTGCTGGAGGACGTGTCGTTCCGGGTGCTGCGGGGCGAAGTGTTCGTGATCCTGGGCGGATCGGGCTCGGGTAAGAGCACGCTGCTGAAGCACATGATCGGCCTGCAGCAGCCGCTGCGCGGCCGCATCGCGATCGACGGCGATGACATCGTGACCGCCGACGGCCCGGCGCGTCGCTCGATCATGCGCAAATTCGGCGTGATGTACCAGATGGGGGCTTTGTTCGGCTCGATGAGCACGCTGGAGAACGTGCGGCTGCCGCTGGAGGAGTTCACCGAGTTCGACGACGACGCGATCGACCTGGTGGCTCGCACGAAGCTGTACCTGGTCGGCCTGATGTCGGCGGTGCACCGCTCGCCGGCCGAGCTGAGCGGCGGCATGCAGAAGCGCGCAGCGATCGCCCGCGCGATGGCGCTGGATCCGGCGATCATGTTCCTCGACGAGCCGTCGGCGGGACTGGATCCGATCACATCGGCCGACCTCGACCGGCTGATCCTGCGGCTGGCGCGCACGCTCGGGATCACTTTCGTCGTCGTCACCCACGAGCTGCCCAGCATTTTCGCGATCGCCGACCGCGTGATCATGCTCGATGCGCGCACGCGCGGCATCATCGCCACCGGCACCCCGGAGCAGTTGCGCGATCACAGCGACAATCCGTGGGTGCACCGGTTCTTCAACCGCGAGCCCGAGGAAGCGATGCCATGAGCCAGACTGCCGATCGCGTCAACCGCCCCAGGAGAACCGACCCGCGCTTCATCCGCGTGGGCAGCTTCGCGCTGGTGGCGCTCGTGCTGTGCGCGGCCGTGATACTGGCGCTGGGCGGCTCGCGCTGGTTCAGGCGCTCGGCGATTCTTGAAACGTATTTCGATGAAAGCGTCCAGGGGCTCGATATCGGTTCCAAGGTCAAGTATCGAGGTGTCGTGCTCGGGCAGGTGACACACATCGGCTTCACGTACGAGAAGTACGAGCTCGAAAACCCCGCGGGCAATCCGAAGCGCTACGTGCTGGTCGAGGCCGCCGTGCGCCAGGAGCGGGTCGGCATTCGCAAGACCTGGGACGACGCGACGCGCGAGAAGGAGATCGGCAAGGGGCTGCGGATCCGCCTCGCGTCGCAGGGGCTGACGGGCACCAATTACCTGGAAATGGACTATGTGGATCCGGCCGCCAATATCCCGCTGCCGATCAGTTGGACGCCTGAGCACTTCTACGTACCGTCCGCGCGCAGCGCGGTGACGCAGATCGTGGACGCTGCCGAGCAGACGCTGAGCAAGGTTCAGCACCTGGACCTGGAGACGACGGTCTTGAACCTGAACAAGCTTTTGGCCTCGCTGGATCGAACCGTCGAGGCGATCGACGCCCCGGGGATTTCGAATCGGGCGCAGTCGACGCTGCGCCAGGTCGAAGCGATACCGTTCGCCCAGATCGGGCAGGACGCGCGCCTGCTGGTGGCCGAGCTGCGCGATACGAATCGCGCGCTGCAGCAGACGGTCGGCAGCCCCGCCTGGACCAGCATCTCAAGGGATCTGCAGGCTACGGCAGCGCAGGCGCGCAAGCTGGTGGAGAATCCGGCCCTGCCGGCGCTGCTGGAGCGAGTCGACCAGGTTACGCGGCGGATCGACCGGCTGCTGGCCAGCCGGGATAGCGAGCTGGGCACCACCGTTGACAACCTGCTGGAGATCAGCGAGAACCTGAGGCAGGTATCCGAGCTGCTCAAGCGTGATCCGTCGGCCGTCCTGTTTTCGAAACCCGCGCCGGCGTTGCAAAGGTAGCGATGGTCGGATTCGGAAGGGTCGCTGCTGGATCCGTCGCAGGTGCGCTGGCGCTGGCACTGATCGCCGCCTGCGGCACGCTGTCGGACCCGCCTCTACAACACAGCTTCCTGGTTCAGCTCGATCCAACGGCGGCCGCTGTCCCCCCGGACCGCAAGCCCGCCGCCCCCGTTTATGTGGCTCCCGTTCTGGTGGCGGCGCCGTTCTCCGGCCGCAGTCTGGTGGTCAGGCAATCGGAGGTGGGATTCGAGGCCGACCCGTACGCCGAGTTCGCGGCCAGCCCCGTCTCGATGTGGACCGACGCGGTCCGCGGCTGGCTCCAGACGCGCCAGCTGTTCGAGCGCGTGCTGCCCTCTGGCAGCGGTGCCGAGGCCGCTTTGACGCTGGAGACCAGCGTGCTGGAGGCGGTCATCGATCGGCGTCCCGGACAAGCCGCGACCTCGCGCGTGACGATCCGCTTCCTGCTGATCCAAAGCGACGTGCCGTACCAGGTGCTGCTGGATCGGACTTTCACGCACGCTGAGCCGGTCAAAGGCGGTGGCGCCGAAGGCGAGGTGGCGGCGCTTTCGCGCGCCGCCAGCGGCGTGCTGCGGGACTTCGAAGATGCGCTGGCGAAAACGCCCAATTGAGTCTGCCGCCGCCCCTTTGGGCCAGGCTGGCTTCCCCACTCCGTTATCCTTCACATTGGCCGTGGGGTGCCTAACTTCTTGATTTTTTCTACCTAAACAGATGCAGCTTCTCGTTGAACTGGTAGAGCGGTACGGACTGGGTCTCGTGTTCCTCACCGTCCTGATCGAGCAGATCGGACTTCCGATTCCGTCGTATCCGATCCTGGTCGTCACCGCGGCGCTGTCGACCCAGGGCAACTACCGAGTGCCGCAAGTGATCGCCTGGGCCGTGTTCGCCTGCCTGCTGGCCGACTTCGGCTGGTACCGGGTCGGCGCGCGCTTCGGCCGTCGTGTGTTGGCGCTGATGTGCCGGATCTCGTTGTCGCCGGACAGCTGCGTGCGCCAGACCGAGAACATCTATACGCAATGGGGCGCGCCCTCGCTGATGGTCGCGAAGTTCATCCCGGGTTTCGGCGCGGTGGCGACCGCGATGGCCGGAGTGGTCGGCGTGAGCGCGTTCGCGTTCGTTTTCTTCGACGCGATCGGGGCGACCATATGGACCGGGCTGGCCGCCGGCCTCGGGTGGATTTTTCGAGATGCGGTCGATGACCTCTTGAACGTCATCCAATCGGCCGGCCGGCTGGGCCTGGCGGCGATCGTCGTTGCCTTTGCGCTGTACCTGGCGATCAAGATCGTTCAACGCCAGCGGCTGCTTCGACAACTGCGGATGGCGCGGGTATCGGTGGACGAGTTGCACTCGATGCTGAAGGACGAACCACCCCCCCTGCTGATCGACGTGCGTTCCGCCGGGGGTCGCGAGAGCGGGATCATTCCGGGCTCGCTCTGGTTCGAACCGCGGGCGCCCGACGAGGAGTTGCGCAACCTTCCGATCACCGAAGAGGTCGTGATCTACTGCGCCTGCCCCAACGAGGCGTCGGCCGCCGCCGTCGCGAAGCGGCTGATGAAGGCGGGATTTCACCGGGTGCGGCCGCTCAAAGGTGGAATCGACGCCTGGATCGCCTCGGGCCTGCCGCTCGAGACACCGACGACGTGATGACGCCGCACCGGAATGAGACTCGTTTCCTGGAGGATCCCGATGGCAATCGCTGAAAAGGACCCCGGCATCGTGCGGATTGCCTCGCGCTACAGCGTGCCCGAGACGGTCGATCGGCTCGAACGGCTCCTGAAGGAACGTGGTCTGGTCGTGTTCGCCCGCATCGACTTCGGCGGGGACGCCGCCCGTGCCGGCCTGACGATGCGCGCCGAGCAGGCGTTGATCTTCGGCAATCCGAAGGCGGGCACCCCGCTGATGCAGGCGGTTCCAACGTCGGGACTGGACCTGCCGTTGAGGGCGCTGGTGTGGGAGGACGCGGACGGAAAAAGCTGGCTCGCTTACAACGCGCCGGAATACATCATCCAGCGCCACGGCCTGCCACCGGCCTTCAACGCGAACCTGGCCGCGTCCATTCCAATACTGGAAGCGGCGGCCGGATGACTCCGGGTTGACTTGCCGGCGTGACGCGCCTTCGAGCGCTCAACGCCGCATCGCGATGATCAGGTCCCAGGCGGTCTGCGCCGTCGGATGTATCGACGTTTCGTAGTAGTCCTTCAGGCCGGCGATCTCGAGCGCCACGTCGAACGGGAATCCCTGCCGGCCGCCGCGCCGGTCGATCAGCAGATCGTCGAGGTACTCCAGGCACCGCCGGTGATCGGACCACACGCGCGCCAGTGCGTTGGCGATCCGCACGAATTGAACCGGCAGCGCCGTGGGGCGCACGTCGGCGGGCAGCCCGGCCAGCCACTTGATCGTGTCGGCGACCAGCGCTTCCGGTGGCTGCGGCCGGCGCCGTGCAATCACGTCCTCGAGCGATTCGCGCAGTATCGCGGCCATGGTGCCTTCTCCCCAGCTGCGCGGTGCGCCCCCGATCAACCGCGCCCCGCAAGTTGAGCCCAGTGTGACAGCCGGCTGATTCCCCCGCAATCGGGCACACCCCCACCTGTTTGAGGGTGTCCCCGACCCTGCGATGCCAAACTCAAGTGAGTTGAACGGAGCGGGCGGTGCATCGAACGACCGCTCGCACGCCGATTCGAACCGTTCGTCTATTCGACGCGAACCCCGATCAGCGACGCCGGCCCGGGCGGGTAGGTTGGAGCCAGTTCGTCCAGGACGCCCAGCAGGATCTGCATCACCATCAGGTTGCGGTGGCTCTTGCTGTCGGACGGCACCACGTACCAGGGCGCATGAGGCGCCGTGGTCGCCCCCAGCGCCAGTTCGTAGGCGTGCTGGAAATTGTTCCAGAGCGCACGCGCCTTAAGGTCCGATTCGTCGATTTTCCAGCGCCGGTCGGGATCGTCAATGCGCCGCTGCAACCGGCGCTGCTGCTCGTCCTTGCTGATGTGCAAAAAACACTTGACCAGCGTGGTGCCGCTGTCGGCCAGCATTTGCTCGAACGCGCGGATGTGGCCGTACCGGCGCTCGCGCTGAGCATCGTTGATCAGGCCCGTGACGTACTCGACGACGACCGCCTCGTAGTGCGATCGGTTGAAGATCACGATCTCGCCCACCGCCGGTACGTCGCGATGATGCCGCCACAGGAAATCGCGCTCCGCCTCCTGGGCAGTCGGCACTTTGTACGAGATCGCGTGCACCCCAAGCGGATCTATCCCCTGGAACACGGACCGGATGGTGCCGTCCTTGCCGGAAGTGTCCATCCCCTGCAGAACCAGCAATAGCTTGTTGCGTCTGGCCGCGTAGAGGCGGTCCTGCAGCTGCGCCAGCCGCTCCGACAGTTCGGCCAGGCGCTTGCGGTCCGCTTCCTTGTCGCCGACCGAAAACGGCCGCTGCGCGGGGTCGATTTGCGCCAGGCTGACGGGCCCGGGCTTGCTCAGGCACAACGGCGAGTGCTTGAACGGATTCGCCATCGTGAGTCCTTGAAGCGAGGCCCGAAGGCCGCCGGTCCGCGCAGCAGCTTTTCAACAGCCTGTCAGGCCGCGCGTGGATGAATCGGAATGATGCGGGCTTCCTGCTGGCCGCGCAGCCGCGCCAGCAGCTGGGCCCGCTCCTGCCGGGCAGCCTCCACGCTGGCGGCTTTCACATGCCCGTAACCGCGAATGTGCTCCGGCAGCCACGCCAGCTCGACCGCCACAGCATGATTGCGCGCGTCCAGCCGCGCCAGCACCTCGTCGATCGTCGCCTCGTACTCCCGGATCAAGGCGCGCTCGGTGCGCCGCTCCAGGGTGTACCCGAACGGATTGAAGGGCGTTGCGCGCAGGAACTTCAGGCGCGCCAGCGCCGAGAACACGGTGCCGACCCACGGACCGAACCGGCGTTTGCGGGGAACACCCGTGTGCGGGTCGCGGCGCGCGATCAGCGGCGGCGCCAGGTAGTAGTTGAGGCGATACGGGCCCTCGAACTGCTCGGCGATGCTCTGCTGGAATCCGGCATCGGCGTGCAGGCGTGCGACCTCGTACTCGTCCTTGTACGCCAGCAGCTTGAAGTAGAAGCGCGCGGTCGCTTCGGTCAATTGCGTCGCTCCGTTCAGCCGATCGGACTCGACGCGGCGAACCCGGTCGACCAGCTCCGAGTAACGGCGGGCGTAGGCCTCGTTCTGATAAGCCGTCAGGAACTCGATCCGGCGTGCCGTCAGTTCGGCCAGCGAGCCCGAGTTGCGCTTGAGCTCGATCACCTGGGCCGGGAACGCGGCGCGCCGGACCGCGACCGCGTCAACGGCCGCCGCGCGCCCCCAGGCGAACGCGCGCTGGTTGGCCGCCACCGCGGTGCCGTTCAGCTCGATCGCGCGCATCAGGCTCTCGTGCCGTACCGGCAGCCAGCCGCGCTGCCAGGCGACCCCGAGTACGAAAGGATTGGTGAAGATCGCATCGCCCATCAGGGCCGTGGCCAGCGCCTGCGCGTCCACCGTCGCGCAGTCCGATTCGGCCCCGATCGCCTGGCGGATGCGCTGCTCCAGGTCGGCGCCGCGGCAGTGCCAGTCGGGATTGTGGATGAACTCGGCAGTGGGCGACTCGGCCGTGTTGATCACCGCACGTGTTCGCCCGGGCCGGATCTTTGAAAGCGCCTCGTGGCCGGCGCTGACGATCAGGTCGCATCCGAGCACGAGGTCCGCCTCACCCGTTGCGATCCGGGTGGCAAACAGATCGTCGGCCGTCGCGCCCAGCCGCACGTGCGAGTACACGGCGCCGCCCTTTTGTGCCAGCCCCGCCATGTCCAGCACCGACACGCCGCGGCCTTCCAGGTGGGCCGCCGTGCCGATCAGCTGGCCGACCGTCACCACGCCGGTTCCGCCGACGCCGGTGATCACGATTCCGTACGACTTGCCCGGTGGCAGCGGTGCGACCTCGGGCTGCGGAGCCTCCGGCGGAGCAGCCTCGGCGGCGCGCGGCTTGCGCAGGGCGCCCCCCTCGACGGTCACGAAGCTCGGGCAGAAGCCGTTCAGGCACGAGAAGTCCTTGTTGCACGAGGACTGGTTGATCCGGCGCTTGCGCCCGAATTCGGTCTCGATCGGCTCCACCGACAGGCAATTCGACTGGACGCTGCAGTCGCCGCAGCCTTCGCACACCAGCTCGTTGATCATCACGCGGCGCGGCGGGTCCGTCATGGCGCCGCGCTTGCGGCGCCTGCGCTTCTCGTTGGCGCAAGTCTGGTCGTACACCAGCACCGAGACACCCGGGTACTCGCGCAGCTCGCGCTGGACCGCATCGAGCTCGTCGCGCGGGCGGATCGACACGCCCTTCGCGAACGGCGCCCGCGCGCCGTACTTGCGCGGCTCGTCGGTCACCACGACGATCTTCCTGACTCCCTCGGCGGCCACCTGCCGGGTGAGCTGGGGCACGTCGAGTACACCGTCGACGTGCTGGCCGCCGGTCATCGCCACCGCATCGTTGTACAGCAGCTTGTACGTGATCGGTACCTTGGCGGCCACGGCCGCGCGGATCGCGAGCGCGCCGGAGTGAAAGTACGTCCCGTCACCGAGATTGGCGAAGATGTGGCGCTCGTTCGTGAACGGCGCCTGGCCGATCCACGGCACACCCTCGCCACCCATCTGCGTGAACGTCGTCGTGTTGCGGTCCATCCACACCACCATGTAATGGCAGCCGATTCCGGCCACCGCACGCGAGCCCTCGGGCACCCGGGTGGACGTGTTGTGCGGGCAGCCCGAGCAGAAGAAAGGCACGCGCTGCGGCGTCGGGTCGACGTACAGCGCCGCCCGTTCGCTGGCGGCGATCACCGCCAGCCGCGCCTGAATTCCCGCGCGCACGTCCGGCGGAAGTTCCAGCTTGCCGATGCGGGCCGCGATCGCCTTGGCCACGATCGCAGGGGAAAACTCGTCGGCCGCCGGCAGAATCCAGTTTCCCTGCGGCACGGCCCATTCGCCCCCGTCCTTCTCGTCGAACTTGCCGATTACGCGCGGCACGCGCTTGCCGGCGCCGATCCATTGGAACAGCTCCTCTTTCAGCTGATACTCGATCACCTGCCGTTTTTCTTCCACCACCAGGATTTCGGTCAGGCCTTCGGCGAAATCGTGGATCGTCCGCGCCTCCAGCGGCCACACCATCGCGCATTTGAACAGTCGTATGCCGACGCGCCGGCAGGCCTGCTCGTCCAGTCCCAGGTCGACCAGCGCCTGGCGCGTGTCCAGGTACGCCTTGCCGCTGGCCACGATGCCGAAGCGCGCCTCGGGCGAGTCGATCTCGGTGCGGTTGAGCCGGTTCTCGCGGCAGTACGCCAGAGCGGCGTACAGCTTGTAATCGAGCAGCCGCGCTTCTTGCGCGAGCGGCGTGTCGGGCCAGCGGATGTTCAGGCCCGCCGGCGGCATCGCGAAATCCTCGGGCAGCCGGATGCGGACCCGCTCCGGATCGACGATCACCGAGCTGGATGCTTCGACCACTTCGGTCACGCATTTGAACCCGACCCACACGCCGGCGTACCGGCTCATCGCATACGCGTGCAGCCCCAGATCCAGGTATTCCTGGATCGAGGCCGGAAACAGCACCGGAATCAGGCAGGCCTTCAGGATGTGATCGGACTGGTGCGCCAGCGTGGAGCTCTTGGCGCCGTGATCGTCGCCGACCGCAACCAGCACGCCCCCCTTGGGGCTGGTGCCGGCCGCGTTGGCGTGCTTGAACACGTCGCCGCAGCGATCGACGCCAGGGCCCTTGCCGTACCACATCGCGAACACGCCGTCGTACTTGGCGCCGGAGAACATGTTGACCTGCTGAGTGCCCCACACCGCAGTGGCGGCCAGGTCCTCGTTGACCCCGGGCTGGAAATGCACGTGGTGCCGTTCCAGATGCGCGCGCGCCCGGACCGCGGTCATGTCGACGCTGCCCAGCGGCGAACCGCGGTATCCGCTCAGAAAGCCGGCCGTGTTCAGGCCGCTGGCCAGGTCGCGCTGGCGCTGCAGCATCAGAAGGCGCACCAGCGCCTGCGTTCCGCTCAGGTAGATGGGCCCGCGATCGCGCGTCCATCGGTCCTCGAGGCTCGCCTGCTCCAGCGCCTCGCGCAGA
>Ga0137415_10003722_pt1 | contig 15158 bp, 17 predicted proteins | sample CZODoug3_1_1_16f_FD_183082 | JGI IMG/M metagenome (GOLD analysis project Ga0137415, IMG submission 183082) | Vadose zone soil fungal communities from Angelo Coast Range Reserve, California, USA - CZODoug3_1_1_16fungal (Hybrid Assembly) | ecosystem: Environmental > Terrestrial > Soil > Vadose... | reverse complement strand
AGACGATTCTATTTCCGGGCATCGATCTTGTCGGTCGAGTGCTCTCCAATGGACAGCCGGTCTGGATTGATAACGTCGTCGACGACTCCAATTTTCCGCGCGCCCCGATCGCCGAGCGCGTAGGCCTGCACGGCGCATTCGCGTTTCCGGTTCGTGTCGGAGAGAACGTGAACTGCGTCATGGCCTTCTATAACCGCGAAATCGTGCAGCCGGATGACGAGCTTCTGCAAATGTTCGATGCGCTCGGCCGGCAGGTAGGTGACTTCATCAAACGGACTCGAGCCGAGGAAGAACGCGATCAGCTCCTGATCTACGAGCGCGTCGCGCGATCGGAAGCGGAGAATAATGCCGACAGACTCGCGTTTCTCGCGGAAGCGAGCACTGTGCTGGCATCGTCGCTCGATTACCAGACGAACCTGATGACCGTCGCCAAGCTCGCTGTAAACCGCCTGGCCGACTGGTGCGCTGTGGACGTCGTGGAGGAAAATAACAATTTTCATCGTGTGGCCCTGGTTCACAGCGACCCTGCCCGCATGGAATGGGCGCACGAATTCCAGAAGCGCTTTCCGAAGAGCACCTCCGCTCCTCATGGCGTGGCTCACGTCATGCGGACCGGCAAGGCCAAAATTTATACCGACATTCCGGATTCGATGCTGATTGCGCTGGCGCAGGATGCCGAGCACTTCAAGATTCTGCAGGAGCTGGGTCTGGCCTCCGCGATGGTGGTTCCGCTGGTAGCCCGGGGACGTACGCTGGGCGCGATCACCTTTGCGTCGGAAAATCCGGCAAGGCGGTACGCCCAGGAAGACTTGAATTTCGCTGAAGAGCTCGCGCGCCGGGCGGCATTGGGGATTGATAATGCCAAGCTCTATGGCGATGCCCAGAACGCCCTCAAGGAAGTCCAGGCCAAGACCGACGAAATTCAGCGGCTCAACACGGAACTGGAGCAGCGTGTACGGGAGCGTACGGCTCAACTCGAAATGATGGTCAAGGAACTCGAAGCTTTCACATATTCCATCTCCGACGACATGCGCGGACCGCTTCGCGCGATCGACGGCTTCTCACGCGTCCTGATGGAAGAGTACCCGGACAGGCTCGACGTCGAAGGCAATCGGCTGTTGAACATCATTCGGACCAACGCCCGAAGCATGGGCGAACTGATTGATGGACTGCTGGCTTTCTCGCATCTTGGCAAGCAACCCCTGAACCAGGAAGACATCAATATGGAAGAGCTCGCCAAGAGCGTCTTCGAGGAAGTCCAGTTCGCTAATAAGGAAAGGCAGGTCCTGGTCGAGATTCATGCTCTGCCTCCGGCCTTTGGGGATCGCGTGATGATTCGTCAGATCCTGCACAACATGATTTCGAACGCATTCAAGTTCACCCGCCCGACTCCGAATCCTTCAATTGAGATCGGATTCAAGGAGGGGGGCAACCTGAACACGTACTACATCCGGGACAACGGCGTCGGGTTCGACATGCAATACATCCCGAAGCTGTTCGGTGTATTCCAGCGCCTCCACAACGTCGATGAATTCGAAGGCGCCGGCGTGGGGCTGGCCCTGGTGCAGCGGATTGTCCTGCGCCACGGCGGCCGTTCATGGGCTGAAGGAAAGGTCAACGAGGGAGCAACGTTCTTCTTTTCGCTGCCGAAGGCGTAACTGATGAAAGAACCCCAGGAGATCGACATTCTCCTCGTCGAAGACAATCCCAACGACGTGGAGCTGACGCAGCGGGCGCTCAGGAAAAACGAACTGGGCGCACGGCTTGCCATTGTTCGTGACGGTGCGGAGGCAATCGACTACCTGTTCGGTGAGAAACCGCGGCCGAAGGTGGTCTTTCTGGATTTGAAACTGCCGAAGATCGACGGTATCGAAGTGCTGCGGCGCATTCGAGACGACAGCCGCACGAAATCGATCCCCGTGGTCGTTCTGACCTCTTCGCAGGAGGAACGAGATATCGCCGAATGTTACAAGCTGGGCGTGAACAGCTACATCGTAAAGCCCGTCGAATTCGACCAGTTTTACAAGACGGTGAGCGACATCGGAATGTACTGGCTTGTATTGAACAAATCACCGCTTTAAACGTAGTGAGGGTGTGAGAGCTATGACACATCTAGAGGATGTTGAGATACTCCTCGTCGAAGACAATCCCAATGATGTTGAGCTCACCTTGAGGGCGCTTCAGAAGCAGAACCTCGCAAGTAAAGTGTTCGTCGTGAGAGACGGCGCCGAGGCGTTGGAATTCCTTTTCGCCACGGGCGTCTACGCAGAACGAAAAATCGACGATCACCCGAAAGTCATTCTGTTGGATTTGAAGCTGCCGAAAGTGGATGGCATTGAAGTGTTGCGCAAAATCAAAACGGATCCGCGCACGAAGAATACCCCAGTGGTCATGCTGACATCATCCCAGGAGGAGCGGGATGTGATGGAAAGCTACAGGCTTGGCGTGAACAGCTACATCGTGAAGCCCGTCGACTTCAGCAATTTCGTTCACGCGGTTTCCGAGCTCGGTATGTACTGGGGGATTCTGAACAAGCCGTATTAGGAGCGGGAACGCGGGCTAAAAGCCCGCGCGACTACATTGGGGGACCAGGTTGACGTCCCAAACTAGTCGCGGGCTTTAGCCCGCGTTCACTCCTCCATGGCGCGCACAAGGGAAGCAACGCCATTCCCGGAATCGCGGCCGCAACGCTGATCCAGAAGAAAAGCGGCCATCCTGTCATCTGGGCGAGGGAGCCCGCAGGCGCGACGAGCACGTCACGCCCGACTGCCAGCAGGCTCGACAAGAGCGCATATTGCGTGGCTGAGAAGCGCTGGTCGCACAAACTCGTTAGAAAAGCGACGAGGGCTGTGTTGGCGAGACCCCAGCAGAAGTTCTCAACGTTGACTGTAACGATCATCAGCGGATAGTTGCGGCCGACATTCGCCAACAGCAGATACGCGAAGTTGCTCGCCGCCTGAAGCACTCCAAAGACCCACAGGGACCGATTGATCCCAATGCGGCTCAATACCGCACCGCCCGCAAGAATGCCGACGAGCGTCGCAGTGAGTCCCATTGCGCCTTGAACCACACCAATGTCGGTCTGGCTGAATCCCGTTTGCAGAAGGAAAGGCATCTTCATGTTGTCAATCATCGTGTCGCCGAGGCGATAAAGAAGGATGAAAGCCAGTATAGGAAGACCGCGGGATCTGCCCATACGGGCAAAAAAATCAAGGAAGGGCATGCGCACGGCTTCGTTCAGTGAAGACGGTGGCCGATCGTGCAGGACAGGCTCCGGCACGCGCGTCGATACCACGACGGTTGCCAGCATCAGTCCGGCAAGCAGCAAATAGACGGTGGGCCAGGAAAGACGGTCGGCAAGGATGAGCGCCCCGGCCCCGGTCACGATAAGCGCGACGCGAAAGCCGACGATGTAAACACCCGCGCCTGCCCCCATCTCCAGCTGTTCGAGGGTATCGGCGCGGTATGCGTCGATCGTGATGTCTTGAGTGGCGCTGAGAAACGCGATCACAAACGCATTGACTGCCAGAAGCTCGAGTGCTTCAGCCGGCCGCCCGAATGCCGTCGCGGCAAGAGCCACGGCAAGAGCCAGTTGGGTAATGAAGATCCACCCTTTGCGGCGGCCGAGAAACGGAAAGGCAAATCGGTCGATCAATGGCGACCATAAGAACTTAAGCGAATACGGCAAACCGACAAGGCTGAAAAATCCGATCGCAGTGAGGTTCACGCCTTCCACTGTCATCCATGCTTGAAGCGTTCTGCTCGATAGGTAAAAAGGCAGGCCCGAGGAAAAGCCGAGTAACAGCAGCGCCGCCATCTTGCGGCTGCGAAAGACTTCCAGCATGTCGCCTAATATAGCGTGCGAATGGCGGTGACTTTGGAAAATCGATTGCAAAAACTCATAGGGAACGTATTGAGGCGGTTCATATGAAACCGATGAAACCGAGAAAGTACGGAGAATTTCCACGGCCATACATGAATAAAATACTGGCGAAGCTTCCTACAAACAGTCGAAGTTGGCTGAAAATGCTCGAGCCTGTGACGCTGCATTCCGGAATGGTGCTTTATGAGCCCGACGAGGATATCGAGCACGTCTACTTCTTGAGCAACGCACTGGTATCCATTGTTTCCATGAATTCCGAGGGTGCGACGGTTGAAATCTGCTTGATCGGAAGCGAAGGAATGGTGGGTGTTCCCGCTATTCTCGGCGGCGTGGCCCCATATCGTGCCATCGTTCAAATGGGTGGCGCTGCCTTTCGCATCCGGCGAAGAAAGATATACGAGGAATTTCGGAAGAACGCTTGTCTCCGCGATCTGCTGCTGAAATACACGAATGTTTTTCTGATTCAGATCGCGCAATTCAGCATTTGCAATTGCTACCACACTCTGCAGGAGCGCCTGTGCCGGTGGCTGCTGGTCGCTCGTGACGCCGTACACTCCGATGTTCTGGTGATGACGCACGAGGTCATTTCCCGCGTGCTCGGAACGCGCCGCGCCAGCATTACCGTCGCGGCCGGATTACTGCAGCGCGCGGGTCTCATCAAGATCGGCCTCGGCCGTATCACCATCCAGGACGCACCGGGTCTCGCAGCAATGTCCTGTGAATGCTATTCCATCCTTCGGGACGAAAAGCTTCGCCTGGAAACCTCATAGAACCGCCGTACGCTGCCGTACTGACACGCCTCTCCAACTAAGATACCGTCACGGCCAAATTGTGGCCCTGAGTTCAGCATGCGAAAAATAGCCATTGTAGACGACGCCAAAGATAGCCGGGACTTTCTGTACTATCTGCTGCGGGACGACTATGAAATCGCACGGTATGAGGGTGGTGACGAAGCCTTCCGGGAATTCAATCGAAATATTCCCGACCTGGTCATCATGGACATTCGCCTCCACGACCTGGACGGCATTGAGATTCTCAACCGAATCCGTCAGGATGAAAGGCTCCGCAACACACCCGTTATAGCCGTTACGGCAAACGCTATGGCCGGCGACCGTGAAAAATATCTGGAAGCGGGTTTTGACGAGTACATTTCGAAACCCATCGTAGACATGGAAGTCCTGCTGAGTGCGATCCGCAGGCTGATTTCGTAGTCGTGTACGGCAGCGTACCGACTGCGATAGTGGTAATTTGATACCACAATGCACGAGCGGCGCACATATGAATAACCGAATCCTGAAAGCTCTGCCTGCGAAGGAATACCGAATTCTGTCCTCCCAGTTGAAGGAAGTCATGTTGCCGAAGGGTGCCATATTGCATGAAGCCAGCGAGCGGATTGGGCAGGTCTACTTTCCGAATGACGCCATGATTTCCTACCTCTCAGGGACAGCGGAAGGTGAATCCGTCGAGGTTTGTGTTGTGGGCAATGAAGGCGTGGTCGGCATCGCCGCGCTTTTGTCAGATTCAACTGCTTTTCGCGCGGTGGTGCAGGTCCCAGGCAGCGCCGTCAGAATCAGCCGCGAGGTTCTGAGACGGGAGTTCAAAAGGGGCGAGAGCCTTCACCGCGTGCTGCTTCACTACACGAATGCACTTCTCATCCAGGTGGCGCAGACCGCCGTATGCAACAAATTCCATTCCGTTGAGGAGCGATTCTGCCGCTGGCTTCTCCTTGCCCACGACCGCACAAGTGGTGACAAACTGCCTTTGACGCAGGAGACCATTGCTCGAATCCTGGGCAGCCGCCGCGCATCCGTGTCGGTAGTCGCCGGCGCTCTTCAAAAGAAGGGTGTCATCGAGTACAGCCGCGGAACCATCACAATCCGCGATGGGAAACGCCTCGAGAGTCTCGCGTGCGAATGTTACGGGACGATTTCGGCCGCCCATTCGAAGATCGACTCGCACAGCTGACAAAACTCTGTGATATATCTTTTTGATCAAGGTTTTTTGAAGCTGTCCCATGCCCGTAAACTCAAACCTCCTGAATGGGATTCTCCACAGTCTGCCCGCCAGGGAGTTCAATGGAATTTCGGCGGATTTGAGGCCCATACTTCTGCCAAAGGACGCAACTGTCCTCGAGCCCGATAAGCATAACGAATATATCTACTTTCCCACGGACTCGGTCATTTCGCTTCTCGGGAACACCGGCGATGGCGGAAGTGTCGAGGTCTGGGCGGTGGGCAACGAGGGCGCGGCCGGGATTTCCGCGCTGCTTGGAAGAACGAAACCATTCAGGGGAGTGGTCCAGGTTCCGGGTGGCGCCCTGATGGCGCACGTATCGGCCTTGCGTCGCCGGTTTCAGAAAGGTGGAGCCTTTCAAGACGCCCTGTTGCGCTACTACCACTATCTGCTGGTACAGATCTCCTGCCTCGGGATCTGCAACAACAACCATGGCATAGAGCAACGGTTTACCAGATGGTTGCTGATGACCCAGGATCGTATCAGGTCGTCTGAGCTCAAGTTCACCCAGGACGCGATTGCCAGCGTATTAGGGACACGCCGGGCGACCATATCCGTTGCCGCGGCTGCCTTGCAGTCCGCCGGCCTGATCAGCTACACGCCCGGCTCGATCACGATAAGATCGCGGAAAAGACTGCTGAAAGCAGCCTGCCGCTGCTACAAAGTGATCAGCTCAGCAATTCGCTGACTACGACGCCCGTTTCTTTGGAGTGCGGGTTCCTCCCGCTTGACGGCCTTCGCCCTTGAGGGGGAGTGGTCGTGCTTCGCTGACCCGTAGGTCGTGGCCTTCCATTTTCTGGCCATTGAGGGCATCCACAGCCTCTTTGGCATGGGTCACTTCAGGGAGCTCCACAAATGCGAAGCCGCGCGAGGAGCCTGTGTCAAGATCGCGGATCACCTGTACTGTGTCTACTTTGAAGCCGTGCAATTCAATCCAGGCTTGAAGTTCGTTTTCGGCAGTCTCATGAGGAAGGTTTCCGATATACAGCCTTGCCATGGTTTTCGTTACACCTCTCGCCTGTTTCCTTCGCAATTGCGTGTCCTAATTTGAGGGGCAGGTACAAGAAAAGCCGCGGATTACGCGAATTACGCGGATGGGGCGCATCAAGTGTTTTGTTTTGCGCCCCATCCGCGTAATTCGCGTAATCCGCGGCTTTTCTTGCCTCTGTCCCGAATCAGAATCGGGACTGACCTTCGCCGTCTTTCGGCGACAATTCGAAAACGCCGCCGGCGGGAACCAGAGCGGTAAAGCTGCTCTTTGATTCACCGTTCAGGCGGACGGTCATCGGCGTTCCATCCTGCTTGAAGAGATCGATGCGCGCGTTGACCTGGCTGCTTCCGGTATTGACGAGAACCAGTTCAGTGGCCCATCCCCCACCTGCAGCGAATTCGGGAATCACAATGCCTCTTCCAGACGAGGGGGATAAATTTGTAACGGGAATCGTACTGAAGTTATCACCCCTGAAGCGTAGGCCGATCATGGACACCGGAACGTCGGAAGTGACGGTCAACGTACCCGTCACATCTTTGGGAACCGCGCCGTCCGCGAACAGGGAAGTAACGAATTGCGAAGTCTGCTGGCCCTTTCCGACCGTGAATTGTTTGGTTCCGATCGCCGGGCCGCCATCCTGATCGTGAAGTGTCATCAGGATGTGGGCATCAGCCGTGGTACTCGGATTCGCGATGCCGATACCGATGTTGCGTGAAAGTTTTCTGTTGGTGCTCACGAACATGAGGGAACTCACGCTGAGATCCGAAGGCAGGACGCCGGCCTGTGTCGTTTCGTCTCCGCGCTTCAGTCCGAAGGTCGCAAACGCGACCAGGTTATTGATACTGACGCTGCCGCCGGTTGTCGCGTTGAGAGTGATGATGGCCCAGCCAACTTGAATTGCAGCCTTGTCATCATGATCGTCGGGGCGCTTCGGAGTCTCGCCCGCTTTGCCGTTGTTATTCCCTTTATCGCCCTTATTTTCGTTTTTTTCGTTTTCGTGCCCTGGCGCGTTTGCCGAAGTGCTCTGGGCAAGGGCCCAGTTCGAGAGAAGGAGCAGAATAATGATCGCTGTAATGAACCGTCGCATTGTACGCACACCTCCTGCGTGCAGAGTGCTTCTTGGCAATTTGCTTTCCTCCCGATAAGTGGCTTGTTTTCAATGCGAAATGCGATGGGGGTCTATCAACTTCGTTGAAATTTCTACGTATTTTACTGCGTGCCTTTGCGAATGTAGATGTTCCCGTTCAACGTGCGGAGATCGAAATCGGGTCCGCCTCCGTTCACCGCTCCAAGTACGTTCTTGTCGAGCTCGACGCGAAATGGTCCGCCGCGGGAACGATTGTCGGTGGTGGTCGGGCCGTTTGAAGGGCGGATCTGGATGTCGAAGTCGCTGTAGATCTCGCCGTTATCGGTGCGCATTTTCATATTCGCTTTGAGACTCGGTGGGAGCGTGACGTCGATGTTTCCGTTCATCGATGTAAATGCCATCGGTTTATTCGCAGTGGCTTGTCTGAGAGACGCGACCACCTTGCCATTCATCGAATGAGCAACGACGGAGCCGGAAATATTATTCAATGTAACCCCGCCGTTCATATTGGTTACTTCTATTTCGCCGTCGACGCCTTCGATAACAATGTTTCCGCCATTCATGGTCTTGAGATTGAGACTCGTCTTCGAGGGCACCTGGATATCCAGGTCCACAAAACGCGAAAACGACTGCGTGGCGACAGATATGACATTGTTCGATTCTTCGACAACAAGTCCGCTGGCAGGCCCGTCGATTCGTCGCAGGCCGCCGGCATCGGGCGGGGCCGGCCGACGGTTGTTTCCGCCGCGGGAGCGGCCCTCAACAATGACGTTGTTGCCGCTGTGCGTCTTGACGGTGATGCCGCCCTGGATCAGGTTGACCTTCAGAAGGCCCGGCCGGGATGGATCGCTCCACGATACTGTGATGCGGTCTCCATTCGCGTCTTGTGACCAGACTAGAGCGCCGCTCCACGCGGACACGGCAATGGCGATGAAGATACCAATGTGAATTCTTTTCATAAGTGTTCCTCTTCAAACTATCGGGCTCGCAGGATGCGAACGTTCCCGTTGAACCCATCAAACTGGATCTCCGGCCCGCCGCTTCCTACGCGAGCGCTGGAAAATCCATTGCTCTTGTACACGAATTTCCCATTTCGCCTTTCCGCTGCTGCGGCCGGAGTCGGCAGCGCCGCCGTCGGAAAGTCGGTATAGACTCCTCCGTTGAAAGTCTTGAAACGCAGGTCTGCGGACAGATTCGGCTGAAATGTGACTTCGACATCGCCGTTCAGCGATCCGAAGTACGATGCACGCGCCGGATTGCCTGCGAAACCGGCTTTCATCTGGCCATTCACCGTATGAGCCCTGCCCGATCCCGACATCTCGTGCATTTCGACATTGCCGTTGACGTTTTCCACATCGAAGTCTCCGGCCACATTCTGGACCCGGATATCGCCGTCGTTCACGGTCCGAAGGCGTACCTTGGTGTCGCGAGGGACTCGGATCTCGAAGTCGAACGCCACGTCGTAACCTCGATCGTTCCAGTGCGAGCGGCTTCTCCAACTATCCGAGCGGTCGCGGCGCCCGTTGCCGGGCTGGTCCACATAGATTTCGATTGTGCTGGATTTGTCCGTGATGTCGAGCCGCACTTCCTTCTTCGCGGCCTGAAGCCGCTCGTCGGATTCCGCCCGGATCCTTTTCTCCGCGACCATTTCCACGTTCGAGCCGTTGTAACCTGTGACTCGAATCGAACCCTGGATATTATCCAGCTCCAGGGTTTTTGTCCCTCCATCGCTCGAGAATTCCAATGTTCGTCGTATGGTTTCCGATTCGCGAAGTCCGAATCGGGATTGGCTCCATCCGGTCGTTACGAAAATCAGGAGAAAGGCAAACAGGATGGGGAAAACATTATTCCCCTCCTTGGAAAGGAGGGGAATACGCTGTCCCAGTCCCTTTCCATTTTGCTTTCGACTTCCAGTACTCATCACTCCAACTCCTGGAGGCCCTTTTGCGCGCGTGTGCGGACGGCCTCATTCAGCTTTTCGTTTTGAATCAGCTTGCGCAGAGTGTCGACGGATTCTTTTTCCTTCAAGTCCACCACGAGATCGATCAGCGCGACCTGAACCATGGGCGAGTCCTGGCGTCCGAGCGCCTCCACGACGCCGCTCCTGACAACCGGCTGTCCACCAAACTGCCGAAGGGCATCAATTGCGGCGAGACGCACGTTGACGTTCGGATCGTGCATCAGCGTATCGAGAAGCGCAGTCAGTACTTCACGGTCGGGCTGCTGGAGCTGATAACTCCAGTTCACACCCTTCAGCCGTTCGCTTGCAGACTGCTGCTGCATTAAAGACAGTGCAACCATCTGGCGCATCTGGCGAAGCTCGCCGCGCAACTCGGTGATTTCGCCATTAGGCTGAACCACCGGCTCAGGCCGTAGCCGCCATCCGGCGGCCACTCCAACAACCAGCAGCACGAGAGCGAGGCCGAACTGCAGCACCGGCTGTGCGGGCCACCAGCGCGCGAGCCATTCGTTCATGCTCTGCCGGAAGCTGCGGGAGGGCGCCTGATCGAGGCCATGCCGATATGCTTCGAGCATTACCTGAAACCGTGCTCGCAGCTCCGGACCCGGCTCAGCAGCAGGGATGGTGCCGAGTTTCGTCCAGAGCGTCTCGAGTCCTTCGGCTTCGGAGCGGCACGACTCACAGGCGGCCAGATGATTCCGGACCTCCAATCGGGCAGGCTCCTGAAGGTTATCGATCAAATAATCCGCAAACTGGTCTCGGACTTCTTCGCATTCCATGACGCTTTCTCACCTGAAAGTTTGAAAAACACTTCTCGCAGTTCTCTCATCGCCCGGTGGACCCGGACTTTCACCGTGCCGACTTCGCAGCCGAGGAGCTCGGCGATCTGCTCGTATTTCATCTCCTGATAACGGCTGAGCACCAGCACCTCACGCTTTTCCTCGGACAGCTTGAACAACGCGCGCTGGAGGAGCGCTGTCTCCTGTTGCTGTTCCAGTTCCCGGTTCGGGAACGGGGAGCGGCTCGGTACTTCCATCCCTTCTTCCGGAAACATCACCTCACCGCGGCGCTTCTTGTGGTGATCGATCCGGGCGTTCCGCGCGATATGAAACATCCATGCCGTAAATCGGCTGTCATCGCGATACGTTTTCCTGTACTTCAGCATCCGGAAGAAGACGTCCTGGACGAGATCCTCGGCTGCAGCGCGATCGCCGGTCATGCGCGCGAAGTAGTCGAAAAGAACGCGGTGATGCCGATCGAAAAGCAGCCCCAGCTTCGCCACGTCGCCGTCCCTGACGGCCAGCATTAGCAGTTCGTCCCTCTCGCCCATTCCATTCATAAAAACTTCATTGATTCCGAAAAGTTACAGGGTTTTAAGGATAGTGTGAACTGTAGCGGCGGTCTATGACCGCCGACGATCCCGCAAGTTGCTGCACTGCCGGCGGTCATAGACCGCCGCTACAGTATTTTTTGTCGTAACATAGCCTTTTTATGGACCAGGCCTACGTCAGCACCCTGAACAGGGAAGTGCCACTCGCCCAACCCGGTGAATTCGCGGCCGTAAGGATCGGCCAAATGACCATTTGGCCCCCTGTCGTGCTGGCCCCGATGGCGGGGGTGACGAACTATCCTTTCCGGTCTGTTTGCAAGGAGTTCGGGGCGGGACTTTATGTCAGCGAGATGATCAATGCGCGGCCTCTGGTGGACGGACGCGACAAGACATTGAAGCTGGCGGACTTCGGGCCGGATGAGTCGCCCCGCAGCCTGCAGTTGTATGGAAGTGACCCCTATTACATATCCGAAGCTGTGAAGCGTCTGGTCGATGAAGGACGCATCGACCACCTTGATATGAATTTCGGGTGTCCCGTCCCAAAGGTCACTCGAAAAGGTGGCGGCGCCGCGATCCCTCTGAAGCCGAACCTGCTGCGGAACATCGTTGGGGCCGCTGTGAAAAATGCCCGGAATGTGCCGGTAACGATCAAGTTTCGCCTCGGCATCAATGCGGACTACCTGACGTTTCTTACCGCCGGCCGCGTCGCCGAGGATGAAGGATGCGCGGCAGTTGGTCTGCATGCCCGGACTGCGGCGCAGCTTTATCACGGCCATGCGGACTGGAATGCAATTGCGGAGTTAAAGCAGGCGGTAAGGATTCCGGTTCTGGGTAACGGCGACATCTGGGAGGCTCAGGATGCTCTCCGAATGATGCGCCAGACGGGTTGCGATGGAGTGATCGTCGGTCGCGGCTGTCTGGGCCGGCCATGGCTGTTTCGGGACCTGGCGGACGTTTTCGCCGGCCGCGAGCCTGTCGACCCGCCGAATTTCGCCGACGTTCTGGCGATCATGTTCGTCCATGCCCGCAAGCTCTGCGACTGGTTCGGCGAGCGGATGGCGATGCGCTCGTTCCGCCGCCATGCCTCGTGGTACACGAAAGGGTTCCGGATGTCTTCGGAACTGCGCGCAGGTTTGATGCGGGTCGAGACCGTGGCACAACTGGAGGACTTGTTCCGGGATGTCGATCGATTCCAGGCCTTTCCGCCCTCTGCCATGCGCGTAGTCCGAGGCAAAGCCACCGGCGTGCAAAAGGTGGCATTACCGAACGGGTTCCTCAACAATCTCGAAGACGCCACGCCAAGCCTCGGGGCTGACGACGACACCGGGGATGGCGGATAAGGCTTCGGATGAAACCTAAGGAGAAGACGCGATCGCCCCGCCGGCCTGGCGGATCACCTTCCATGTACCAGCACCTTCGGGCCGTCCTCGAAGAGCACCTCGATTTTGGTCTCCTGGACGACCCTGGCGACGCCGACGCCAAACGTGGGATGTTGCACGACGTCACCGGGAGTGTACTTGTCCTTCGGAGAATAGTGCTTCGCATGCGCGATGTTCTTGTCCTTCAATAAGTCCTGGTAGCTGCCCGCGCGGGGCTTCCTGGTCTGCGGGCTCCTGGGCGCCCCCTCTTCTCCTGTTCGCGGTCGTCGAGAAGTTTCGCCTGGTTTATTGGGTTTATAGGTATGTTGCGCCTTGCACGTATTGCAGTGAACGCGCGCGGGCTTGTCCTTGACCATCGCTTCGATGGTGTGGGCAAGGATCATGTTGCACTTACCGCACCAGCAGTCGACGTTTCCACCCAGCTTAAGCATGATTCACTATAACATCTTGCCCAGAAAGGCGAGCGAGCGCTTCGGCGAGAACGAGGGTGCCATGGCCGATGGCTTCGGGTGAGGCGTATTCGTCGGGACGGTGACTGAAGCCGGAGCGGCAGGGAATGAAGAGCATCGCGGTCGGCACAATGCGGGAGAGAAACAGGGAGTCGTGGTAGGCGCGGCTGATCATGTACATGAAGCCGAAGCCATGCGTTTCGCATGCCTCGCTCAGGACATTCACCACGGCCGGCGCGCAATGGGCGGGTGGATCGGCATTCAACGGTTGAATCCGCAGCGTTACACGACGGCGCGTGGCGACTTCATCGCACGTCTCGGCGATCTTTCGAAGAACCCCGTCGCGGCGCGACTGATCGATGTCCCGGACATCGAGCTCGATCCGGACCCGGCTGGGGATGCTGTTGACGGCGCCCGGAAAGACATCGCAGACTCCAACCGTCGCCACCGTGTCCTCCGCTCCAGTCGAGCGAGCGGCAGATTCTACTGCGAGCGCGATCTCTGCGGCCGCAAGGAACGCGTCGCGCCGGTCGGGCATCAGGACAGCTCCCGCGTGGCCTCCCTCTCCTTCAATCGAGATTCGCAGGCTGGCCGGCGCTGCGATCGCCGTGACGACCCCGATCGGAAACTGCCGCGCTTCGAGGATCGGACCTTGCTCGATATGCAATTCAACGAAGGCGGAGTAGTAGTCTTCAGGCAGGCGAACGTCAGAAAGCGGGCCGATGAAGCCCGCGTGCGTGCGGGCATCATCGAGGGACGTGCCGTTCTTGTCCTTCAGTTGCTCGCCAACCGAGGGATTGAGCAGCCCGCCCAACAGCCGGCTTCCCAGACACCCGATGCCGAAACGCGTCGGCTCTTCGGAGGTGAACGTCAACAGCTCGATCGAGCGTCGCGGGCGAAAACCACTACGCTGGAGCGCCCGGATTGCCTCCAGGCCGCCCAGAACGCCAACGGTTCCGTCGTAGCGGCCGGCATTTGGAATCGCATCGATGTGCGAACCGGTCCCGACTGCTGGAAGATCCGGTTCCGTACCCACCCAACGCGCAAAGGCGTTCCCGACCGGATCCTCACGCACAACCAGGCCTGCCTCGCGACAGAGCTGCTTCACAAATGCGCGGCCCCTGAGGTCTGCCTCGGTGAAGACGACGCGCGTCGTTACAGGAGACGGCGCTTCGGAGATGCCGCCTAACGTTTCCAGTTCCTGAGCCAGCCGGGATTGATCGACTTCCAGCTTCATCGCCGTTCACCAAGCGGATGCCGATTCCAGTCTTTATATATTAGATATCTCGCCGCGGTTTTACCCAGCGCGCCAAACCACTGTGGGCAGTAGGGCGCCATCCAGATAAAATCCCCGGCTTTCACCGGATACCAGTGTTCGCCCAGCCGATAGATGCCGCCACCGGAAAGCATTAACAGACCGTGCTCCATCACGTGACTCTCAACCATTGGCAGTGCCGCTCCAGGCTGATAGGTCATGGTGTTCACCGCGAAGTCGAAAGCCGGAGTGTCCGGAACGAGATGCCGCACTTCGAGAGAAGTATCCCCTTCCAGCGGCTCGGCACTAATACGGCTTTCGCTGCCCGCGAAAAACGCCGGCGCCGGGATACCTTCGAGTTGCTGGTAATGTTTTTCGATGACAGCTGCACGGGCGGCGTGTCTTGCAGTAACGGTCAGGTTGCTGCCTGCAGGAACGTACGCAAAGTCGCCCGCTGCGAGAGATTGACCGTCGATCTGAAGTTCACCCTCGATTACGTAAAGGAAGCGTTGGTCGGCGGCGGGCGCCATCAGGCCTCCTTCCTCGAATTCGGCAGTGAACTGAGTGAACCGGGCTCCAACGGCCGGTGCAACGTGAATGATCGCGTTCGCCTTTCGCATGCCGGGAAGAGGCGCCCGGACGAAGGTGTCGGGTGTGAGTAACAGATGATCGTGGCGATAAACGCTACGCGTGTGGCCAAGCTCGAACATACTCTTTTTCCACTAGTAAAGCGGAACCACAAAGACACAAAGGCACAAAGAAATTCGGCAACCAGGGGTCTGACCCCTGGTTGCCGAATTTCTTTGTGCCT
>Ga0137415_10003721_pt1 | contig 15160 bp, 21 predicted proteins | sample CZODoug3_1_1_16f_FD_183082 | JGI IMG/M metagenome (GOLD analysis project Ga0137415, IMG submission 183082) | Vadose zone soil fungal communities from Angelo Coast Range Reserve, California, USA - CZODoug3_1_1_16fungal (Hybrid Assembly) | ecosystem: Environmental > Terrestrial > Soil > Vadose... | reverse complement strand
CTGTGCAGCTCGACTTCAATCTTCCCGAGAGATTCGGGCTCGAGTACACTGGCGCGGACAACGCCGCGCATCGTCCAACGATGTTGCACCGCGTGCTGGTCGGATCGATGGAGCGGTTCGTTGGCGGCCTGATCGAGCACTACGCCGGCGCGTTCCCGCTCTGGCTCGCGCCGGAGCAGGTGCGTGTCATTCCGATCGCCGATGACCTGAAGGAATTTGCGAAGTCAGTCGTCGACCGTCTCAAGGCGCGCGGCGTGCGCGTCCATCTCGACGATCGCTCCGACACGTTGAACTATCGGATCCGTGAAGGCGAGATGATGAAAATCCCGTACATGGCCGTCGTCGGAAAGCGCGAGGCCGAGTCGGATTCGGTCGCGGTGAGAGTACGGGGAGCGGGGAAGAAGCAGGAGGTTATCCCAGTCGGCGAGTTCATCGCGCGGATCGGGGACGAGCTAGCGACTCGAGCGCTCAAGCCGTAACTCCCCGCGAAACCGACCACCGTCGCGCTGCGTAAGTGCAGCTGTGATTGAGGACTGCGAACCAACGGCTACTGCGGACTGCGGACTAATTGCGGACTGCGGACCGATTGCGGACTGCGGACCAAAGGCAGGTGCTCGGGATTTGTCGGTTAGTCCGCAATCCTCAATTAGTCCGCAATCCTCAATTAGTCCGCAATCCTCAATTAGTCCGCAATCCTCAATGGCAGTTGGTTCGCAGTCCTCAATGGTCGGTCATCCTGCCCCCACTTCGCTAACGTCTGCAACTTCTTCGCTTTTGTCCTCCGTCTGGCGAAGCACGCGCCGCAGCACCTTCCCTATCTGCGTCTTCGGCAGGTCGGACACGAACTCGTACTTCGCCGGGATCTTGTAGGGCGCCAGCCGGCCGCGACAGTACACCTTCAGATCGGAAGGTGTCAACGCGCAATCCGCTCGCAGGACGACCCACGCCTTCACGATCTCTCCGCGCATGTTGTCCGGCACGCCGACGACTCCGACCTCTGCTACGGCGGGGTGGGTCGAGATCACCTCCTCGATCTCGCGCGGCCACACCTGGAAGCCGCAGGTCTTGATCAGATCTTTCTTGCGATCGACGATGAAGAGATATCCGTCTTCGTCGAGGTATCCGAGATCGCCCGTGTACAACCGACGCTCGCCGCGATCATTGGTGCGGAGCATGTCACTGGTCTCGTCGGGCTTTTGCCAGTAGCCTTGCATGAGCTGCGGCGCACTGATGACGATCTCTCCCACCTCGCTCGTCGGAACTGGTGTGATTCCGTCGTCCGAGTTGAGTATGTCGATGCGGACATCGGGTAGGGGCATTCCCACCGACCCCATTTTCTTCTGGCCCTGAACGGGGTTTGCGATGACGGCCATCTGCGCCTCGGTAAGCGAGTAGCCTTCCACGATTACGCCGCCCGTCAGCTCCTCGAATCGTTGCTTCGTTTCGGCCATTAGCGGCGCGGCGCCGGAGAAACACAGCTTGATCGAGGTAAAGTCGACTTTGCCTTCGCGCGCCATCGCGTGGTTCATGATTCCATTGAGCAGCGTCGGGACCGTGCAAATAAAAGCGGGCTTGACCTGGTTTATCTCTTTCAGGAACTCGCGCAGATCACGCGGGTTGGGAATGAGCGCGATCGGATTGTGATTGATGAAAGCCAGGCTTTGCACACCCGTATTCCCATAGACGTGGAACAGTGGCAGCGGAAGCATGATCGTATCCGTCCACGCGTTCATGGCGGGACTGAGCCACGATTGAAGCTGATGTCCCGCGATCACCATTCCCCGATGTGATCCCACCACACCTTTCGGCGTTCCGGTGGTGCCGCCGCTCATCAGAATGACGGCCGGATCATCAAGGCTCGCACCCGAATTGGGCGGAGACGAACGCCGGTATCGCCGCAACAGTTTCGCGAAACGGAAATCGTCCGCCGCCAACCGGATGCGATCACCTTCCTTCTTCTCCTTGAACAGCGTGTAGGCGAAGCGGAGAAACCACGGAAGGTACTCCTTGATGTTGGTGGCCACGATTCGCTTGACCGACGTTCGAGGCTGAACGCTTTTCACCTTTCCGTAAAAGCGGTTGAGCACGATCACCGTCTCGGCACCCGTTGTAAGCAGGGCATCCTCAATCTCGCGCTCGCTGTATGTCGGATTGAACGGGCTCACTATCGCGCCCACCTTCCACGCAGCGAACTCGGCGATAAGAAACTGCGGGCAGTTGGGAAGGCAAATAGCCACTCGGTCGCCACGCGCAACACCCATTTCGCTGAGCGCCGCCGCGAGTGCATTGCTCTCATCTTCGAGCTTCCGGTACGTTATGGTCGAGCCCTTGAACAGCAGGGCCGGACGGTCTGGCCACCGGACGGCGGCCTCTCGCAGGTAGTCCGTAAGGGTCCGACTTGGATACGGCTCCAACGTCGACGGAATTCCATCGTCGTAGTTTGCGAGCCAATTGGGTGCGGTCATTGCAGCCTCCGTCAATCTTCAGCTACTGTTTGGTGTCGCTCGACCGATTCGGGTTCGGCAATACTGGTATTGCTGACTAAAGAATGCTTTGGGCCTGAAGGAAGCGCTGTACGTATCGCTACGTAGTAATTCGGACGTTTACCTGGCGGACACATCCATGACGGGCGTAACCGGACTCCATCACGTCACTTGCATCGCTGGCGACGCGCAAGACAATGTCGATTTCTACTCCGGCGTGCTCGGCATGCGCCTCGTCAAGAAAAGTGTCAACCAGGATTCACCGGGCACCTACCATCTCTTTTACGCTGACGGCGAGGGCCATCCCGGAACCGACATCACCTTCTTCCCCTGGCCAGAGATGCCTCCCGCCAAGCCGGGCGTCGGACTGGCGATGGAAGTTTCGCTCGCTATCCCGCTCGGCAGCATCGATTACTGGGTAGAGCGATTGGCGGAACATCATCTCGGCGTAGCGGAGATCGAGACCCGACGTGGCACATCGGCGCTTCCGCTTACTGATCCGCATGGTCTGCCTCTCGTACTCCACGAGACCGGCGACGACCGCGACTTCACCCTCTGGAAGGAAAGCCCCGTTCCGGTAGAAAAACAGATTCGCGGGCTGCACTCCGTGCGTCTGTGGCAACGCGACCTCGCGCTTACTTCCAGCTTCCTCACCGGAGTGCTCGGATTCGTTGACATTGGCGCGGAAAACGACTGGTTCGGTTTCGAGATCGCTGGTGGCGGCTCGGGACGATACCTCGAGATCCGCGAGATTGACGACGCTGATCGCGGCAGGTGGGGCACTGGGGGCGTTCACCACGTCGCGTGGCGCGTGCCCGATGATAAAACCGAGCTGGAGATGCGCGCACGAATCGATCACGCGCGTCGCCGACCGACCGAGGTGATCGATCGTTTCTGGTTCAAGTCCGTCTATTTTCTCGAGCCCGGAGGGGTGCTGTTCGAGATCGCCACCGACGGACCGGGTTTCGCCATCGATGAAGATCCCGCCTCGCTTGGGGAGCACCTCGTGCTTCCTCCCTGGCTCGAGTCGCACCGCGGCGAGATCGAGGCGGCACTGCCCCCGATCAAGCCGCCGGCGGAATCAGGCGCGCGGTTGTAACTCGCTCGACGACGCGCGCGCCGATGTCTGGCTCGCGGTCTTGTTTCGCCACCGTCTGAGCGTCGGGACATCCTTCGCGAAACGCCGCGCTAGGAATCCCGGGAAGTGCATCGATCGCAGCTTCCCCTCGACCAGCGCGGTCATTTGTTCCAAGGTGATGTTCGGCTGGGTGAACGCTCCCTTGCCATAGCAGTGACTGCAGTACTCACTGCTGAGGGTTCCATCCGCGTTGGTTCCACCACCGCGTGGGTCCTTGCTGAGAGGCATTCCGCAGCTCTGACACGCTGGTCCTTTTGGTCTGAACACGATCCACCTCCTACTGGGCGCGAGTGCCCGTGTTGCTCAAAACGAGAACAGAGTCCGCCGACTTCACCTTATAGTGTGCGGTAGTAGTGCCCACCATGCCTCCGTTCTGAACTCGATTGACGCTGTACGTCGTGACCTGAACTCCCTTGCGCCTCACGCTTGGGTACGGGCCGGCGGCCAACATGATGCTATCACCGTCGACAGTGACTTTCACCGGTACTGGTGTTGCTCGCCCGGGGAACGAGATGGTCCAGCCCGATGTGTTGGCCGTGGCAGTCAACACGTAGGTCGTCGCGGACGTGTCTCCGCTCATCGGAACCGATCGCATGTTCCACTTGCCTGCGACGTCCGCCAGGTTAACTGGGGCCGGAGTCGTGGTAGTGGATGTGGTGGTGGAGGACGTGGACGACGCCATTGCGCTCGTACTATCTGCCGAGGCGCTCTCCTTCTTCGCGCATCCGGCGAGGACCGCTGCGCAGCAGCAGATCGCGATGCGGGTGGTGCGGTGCGACATGAACATACAACCCCCCGTTTGATGTGACGGACGGCTTCTCTCGGCGTGATGCCGATCCGGACGAACGTACGGCCAGCATGGGTTGGCTGCAAGTGACCGACCCTGTGCCGAGATGTCAGCGGACTCGCTTCCTCTTTCGCACGATCATCCAGGCTCCGAGTGCTGCAAGCAGGACGCCAAGAATCGTCCAGCCAATGGGCCCGAGGAATTTATGGATTTTGGTGAAGTTCGCGCCGAGTATCCTGCCGGCGACGGCCAGCGCTGTGCACCAGACCAGTGTGCCGATCAGATTCGCCAGCAGGAAAAGTCCGACGTTCATTCGAGCGACGCCAGCCGGTATGGAGATCAACCCTCGCACTCCAGGCAACAGCTGGGCGATGATCACGTCAACGAAACTGTGGCCTGAGAAACGGGCAGTCACGCGCTCGATATCCCTCCCGCGAATCAGTGTCCACCGGCTGTATCGCTCTACCCACTTCTCCGGCCGCGCTTCACCCAACGCCCGGCCGGCGTAGTACAAGGGGAGGGCGCCGAGCACTGAGCCGAGTGTTCCCGCGACGATGACTCCGACAAGGGTCATACTGCCATTCGCGGTCAGGAATCCCGCCAACGGCATTATCAGCTCTGACGGGAGGGGGAGGAAGACATTCTCGATCGCCATGAGGATGGCGACCCCCCAATAACTCAGGGCGCCGACGAGATGAGCAATCCAGGCAAGCATGGAGTGAGTAGCACGGCGCAATCCCTCGGCCACTCAGCCATGTGCAGATTGCGTTTGCCGCTGCTTGGAACCTGCCGGAAACGATCGTCCGCGAACGAGCTAGTTGTTGCGGACGCCCCTCAGGTCGGACCGCAGCTCGTCGGTGATGAGATTCGACGAGTAGTCCATCAACTGATTGAGCGCACCCTGAAAGTCGGCGACGGTGACGCTCCCGAGCGTGCTCGCGCTGATGACGGATCCAGGGATGGGGCTCGAGCTCTGGACGTACGGTGTTAGGCGGTCGCGGCCGTGGATCTTGACGTTCCAGATCTCGCGGCCAGTGCGACGATCGATGAGCACCGCTTCGGCGAACGTGAACAGATACACTGCCTCGTCGGCCTTGGCGTTGATGCCGAACCTCTGCATTCGAACTTCCATCAGATAGTCGGCCTGGTTCTCGTCCGTGACGGGTCGCGTGCCGAGGTATCGGCTGGCGCGCTGAAGGGTGCGCTGGGCCAGAACGGCGGGTATGTCGATTCGCTCGCTGGCGCTGTCGAGGCGCGCATTCGCGCGGCGCCCTTCGCGCTCGCGTGCGACATCGGCGCCGGCCCTTACGACGGCTTCGACCGCATTCTGCGAATTGCTGAGATCGTAGTAGCTCGTGAGCAGCTCGGGAGAGGGCGGCGCAATGTAGACCACCGCCAGCGTCCGGCTGGCAAAGGGATACTCGGCGAGGTGATGTCCACCGCCGCAGCCAACGAGGACTGCTACGATCGAGCAGGCGCCAGCCAAGGCGCGCGCCCCGTTGCGATTGGGACGGAGTGAAGACGTACTCATTTGATTTTCCTTTTCAGGTAGATGCGACTAGCGGCGGCCACGACGGGCCACCGCTTGACTCACTACCTAGACGACAGGCGGTCGGGAGGGGTTACGTCGAACTTGTGCTATTTCGCCGACCCCTTGTACGTGACCTTCCAGGTCCGGCGCGCGAGTCCACGAGCCATGGAAGGCGATGAAAGCGCCATCCTTTAATGGGCACCGTTAGCGCTTGCTGGGCATGCGACGTCCGCTTACCGGACCTAGGTCGATCATGAGCGCGATCACGAGGCCCGCGACCGGCCAGAACGTCCAGTGTCCGCCGAACCAGTTGTGGACAGCGGAATACCAGAGCAGTGTGGTGGGCAGAAAGACGAACCCGACGATGGGCCACAGCAGGTTGTCGAAGACTCCGCGAAACCAGTGGGTGAAGAACCAGAGCAACGCGACCACGAGTCGGGGTGCGGCCAGGGCCAACAGAGTCATGATGCATGGCATCGGTCAGGATTCCTCGCGCGCTCGGCGCTTCAGAGTGGAGGAGGTGGGGCTTTCGACGATCCCGATTCTTGGTTCTGCCGCGTGAAGCTCGCTCACTGTCTTCTGGTTCTTCACGGCCTTCCCTTCCGCATGGTTCGTGCGAGAGGAGCCGGCCAGCCACGCGAGCCAGAGGAGAAGCGGTGGTCCCGCGACGAGGAACGCCAGAGTGAGCACTGAGATGGATCCGGCCCAGGTTGTATGTCCTGATTCAACGATATTGGCGCTCAGGATCCCATCGGTCATGCCGGCGTTCGCACTCCCGTGACTTTGCGCCAGCTGCGACATACGCCAGCCCGCGACAACCGCCGGCCAAAGCTTGACAAGGACAAGTCCGACCCAATAGGCGGACCAGGCGAGGAGAATGTGCCGCGGGCGCCAGCGTCGGAATGAGAATGTCATCGCGAATGTCGGGGGTTCGTCGCCCGACTAAGTGAATACGTTCGGTCGCGGGAGCGCATTCCCTGCTTACGGCTATCTCGGCAACGCCGGTGTCTCGCTCCTCTCGGCGAGCAGTTTGGCGGAGAAGCGCTGGGCCTCGGCGATGCGTTCAACCTCGACGGCGATGGCGTCGACTGATTGCTGCAGCTGGTCGAAGCGCTGCTCGAACTGGAAGGCGTTCGGAAGCTCGCGCGCCGACCCTTTCTTTTGAAGTCCGCGGACGAACCATACAGTGATCCCGGAGAGCGATGCGACCATACCTATGATGATCACCGCCACTACACCGAAATTGGCAACCTCAGGATCCATGATGTTCTCGAAAGTGAGTTTTGATTGGCTCCATCAAGGTACCCTACGAATCCCTCCGAGCGGAGTTTCTTCAGTTGAACGGCAAACGGCAACAACGAACTGAACAAGGTTGGAGGCGCGAGGTGCCAGGTGCGAGGGAGGAGGTAAAGCGCTCCAAAGTCCGACGAGGTCGGAGGCAGAAGCGCTCTAACGCCCGGATTCAGCTCGATGAATGTTACAACTGTGGCGAAAGACACGCATCTACAGAGTGAGCATCGCTCGAAGCATACGCAGGGATATGACGCCATCGTAATTGGGCTCGGCGCGATGGGGAGCGCGACGCTATTCCATCTCGCGCGCCGAGGTCTCCGCGTTCTCGGACTCGAGCAGTTCTCGCAGGGACACCAGCTCGGCTCGTCGCACGGAGACAGCCGCATCATTCGCGAGACCTACTTTGAACATCCTCTTTACGTGCCGCTGGTCCGGCGAGCGCACGAATTGTGGCGGGAGCTGGAGGAGACGAGCGGGACGTCTCTGATGAAGATCACCGGCGGACTCATGATTGGTCCGAGCGACGGAATGGTCATTACCGGCACTTTGCGGAGCGTGCGCGAGCACCGGCTCGCGCATGAAGTCCTGACTCCGACGCAGGTACATGAACGGTTCCCTGCGTTTCAGCTCGATGCGCGACTGGTTGCGGTGCTCGATCCACGGGCGGGTTACCTCGACCCGGAGGCGTGCAATCGAGCGCATCTCGAGGCTGCGCGCGGTGCAGGGGCGGAGACGCATTTCGACGAGCCCGTGCTCGAGTGGATCCCGGACGGTGAAGGAGTTCGAGTACGCACTCGCGCCACGACCTACACGGCAAATCGTCTGGTACTCGCGGCGGGTGCATGGAACACCGGTCTGGCGAGCGAGCTCCAGTTGCCGCTCACGATCGAGCGCCAATCGGTATTCTGGCTGGAACCCGGTGGCTCGCGGGAATTGTACGAGGCTGAGCGTTTTCCGATCTACGCGTACGAGTATGAAAGCGGCCACATCTGTTACGGTTTCCCCCGACTTCCTCGAGGAGTGAAGGCGTCGGTGATGCACTCCGGAGATACGGTGCGCGATGCCGGCAGCGTCGAGCGCACGGTCAATGCGGCTGAAGTAAAGCCGCTGCGCGCTGCGTTGCGTCCGGTGCTACCGCAACTTGCGGAGGCGCCCGTCCGTGAGAGTGGTGTGTGCCTGTTTACCAACACGCCGGATCACGACTTCATCATCGACTTCCATCCACTCCACCGGCAAGTGTTGATCTCGAGCCCATGCTCGGGGCATGGCTTCAAGTTCGCGAGCGCGATCGGTGAGCTGCAGGCCGAGCTTCTTACGACGGGGAAGTCGCGATTCGACCTCTCTCCATTTCAGATAAAAAAGTGGCCCGCCAATCGGTATCGAATTGGGGAGCCACCTTCTCGCTCGTGAAAAACGGGCGCGCTCGATGCCCGCAGACTGCCTACCACAAGGAATCAACGGACCAGAACGGTATCCTCGACAATGGGATTACGGTCGGTATGCGTGAACCTGACGACCGTGCTCCCTGGGCCCACAGCGAGAAATCGAAAGCGCTGCGTCGGCCCGGCAGGAACGTACGGGCTCACATCGGCGACATCTCGGAACTGTACCGCGGATGACGACAGACCCGGAGGACTCGAGTATTCTCCGGGTCCGATTGTCTGGAGCGTCACACTGAACTGAGACCCTGCGGGAACCGTGAAAGTGCGACTGGTACTTCCTGTAATTGAAATGCCGACTGGACTGTCACTGCCGCACGCGGCAAGGAATGCGATGACAATGATCAGACCCAGGCATCTGAGAGCGCCGCGCCTCTCTACCGACAGACTTACTGGCATTGGTGCACCTCCGATCGCTCAGTGAATTCGACTCTTCCTCTGACAGGAAGACGCGCAATGTCGACTGGCTGCGTGAACGCCTCTGTAACCAGGCAGTTCAGGGGAGAAATCGAGCGGATAGTCACACTGATTCCGCTATTGGCGACCTCGTGCGCCCGGTCGATCAAGATGCCGTAGCCACCGATTGAACGAGCACCAAGTGCGGCCACAAGAATCATCTCACTTGAGAAGTCGACGGCGGGTAGCGGAGGAACTTTGGAGTCTCCGTACCCGCCCCCCCAGACCTTCTTCCACACTATCTGCCAGGTAACCGGGTCGCGAATCACGATGCGGTCCGGCTTGTCGAGCCCGCTATAAAAGGCAAATGGGTAGGGCTCAGATCGAAGGCGGACGACTGGGATGTTCGCGCCGGGTTCACCTGGCGGAGAGGTGCTGTCGGAGCACGCACCCAGTCCCAGCATCACGGCCAATGCAACGGTACTACATCTAACAAAACTGTTCATGTTCCCTCCGTTTGTGGTTGGGTTCTTTCGACCTCCTCACCTTTTCCAGGCAAAGTCCAACGATACAGCGCGCGGTAAAATCACGGGGCTGAAACCCTCGCCGAACCCGAGCCAATCAGGCGCGGAGTCTCGTTGCCATTAGCCTCGAAGATGCGGACGAGGTATGGTCCAGGATCGATCACCAGAATCGTCCCGCCATAATCGACCACATTGCGCTGAGTTGGCGCAACGCAATCGATCAGTGGGTCTGCCCAGACCCGAGCGACAACTGACAACTGGTGCTGGGCGCGGCTCAACCCCGCCTCGACGACCGCCGCGCACAGTACGTCGGCGCGAGTGACCTGAAATGAAATACTAGTTGAGCCACCAGATACCTTGACTACCGGCACCGGCTCATTAAGAATCGCCGGCCTTGCTCTCACCGAAATCGTTAGCGATTCGGAAACGGGAGGCGCGGCTAGTTCGCCCGCGCTGCAGGAGATCTGGAACCCGAGAGCGATACCGCCGATCACACACGCATACAAAGTCTGTTTCATCATACCTCCGGGTTGGTAAGTCATGCAGCATCATCCGCGCCGTTACTCCTTCGCCCAGCCGCTCAGAATTCAAGCGTAGAGATGTACTGATAATCGCGCCTGGCGCTGTCGAGTGGAGCGCCGGGATACGACTCCTGTTCGACATACAGCACCTTGTCGTCGATGTGATCGATGTTCGCAAAGAGTCGCTTGAAATCGATGACGCCTTTGCCGAGGTCCGTATCGTGGTCAGCGCCAATCGCCGGAACGTCCTTGATGTGAAAGAGCCAGTAGCGTGAGCCATATCGATTCAGGTAATCGAAGGGATCACCACCGGCTTGCGCGAGGTTCCCCGTGTCGAGCTGCAGGCGTACGTAAGCGGGGTCAGTCCGTTCCGCGAGCACGTCGTACGGAACGACGCCGTCAATCTTTCTGAAATCGATGGACTCGTCGTGAAAGGCGATCCGGATACCGCTCGGGAGCGCGCGGCGTCCCGCATCGTTGAGGCGGTCGGCCCAGTGCCGGTAGTCGTCGAGCGTCGGTTTGTCGGTCGGAAGGCTGGCGAGGACGAGGTACTGATGCCCGAGTATCTTCGCGATCTCGATCTGGCGATCGAGATCGTCGAACGACTCGCCGCTCAGGTGCGTGGATGGCGCACGCAAGCCGTTGCGGTCCAGAACGGCTCTCAATTGTGCCGGCGGCATCCCGAAATTGTTCATCGAGCTGAGCAGCTCGACGTCCTTGTAACCGATCTGTGCGATATTGACGAGCGTGCGCTCGAGATCACGCCGCGCATCATCACGCAAGGTGTAGAGCTGTATACCCACGCGACGGAGTCGGCGTGGAGTCGCAGTCATGCTGCCTGTTCTCGGGGTGCAGCCCAGCTGCGGCGCAACCGCCGCGAGCCCGAGAGCCGAAAGGAATGTGCGTCTGTTCATTGCTGCACTCGATCCGCGACGACCGCGGTTCCGTAGCAGAGGACTTCTGTCACGCCCTGCATCACTTCAGTGGCGTCGTATTGGATTCCGATCACCGCGGTAGCGCCAAGGTCGTGCGCATGTTGAAGCAGAGTAGTACGGTAGCCTTCGATGGCGAACGCCGTAGCGGTCATCGAGTGCGTAATGGGTCGCACGGTCATGCAAAATCCTCCATGACTTGGGTTATTGAAGCGCGTGGCGATGCTACTGCTTAAAGCATATTGTTTGTGGCGAGCAAATGACAGACTGATGCGTTGGCAGGTGGAAAACATCACTCCAGGAGTCGCCATGACGAAGAGCAATTTCTCGCGACGTGAATTTCTCGAGGTGAGCGCGGCCGCCGCTGGTGGATCGCTCGCGGCGAAAAGCATTCTCCTGAGCCCGGAGCCGCTTCAGGCCCCGAGACGCGCCGCTCCCAGCGACACGATTCACTTCGGCATGATCGGGGTCGGCATGCAAGGCTCCGGACTGCTCGGCACATCCATCACGATCCCGGGAGTCGAATGTGCCGCGGCCGCTGATCTGTACGACGGCCGACACACGCTCGCCCGGGAGATCGTGCGCCCCGATCTGCCGGTCACGCGACGCTACCGAGAGCTTCTGGACAACAAAAACATCGACTGCATCGTGGCGGCGGTGCCCGATCATTGGCACCGGCAGGTTGTTATCGATGCTGTGAGCGCGGGGAAGGACATCTATTGCGAGAAGCCGATGTCCCACAGCGCTGCCGATGGCGTGGCGATGGTCGATGCCGCGAAGAAGAGCGGTCGCATCGTGCAGATCGGCTCGCAGCGCGTCAGCTCCCCGATTTGCGCGAAGGCGCGCGACATGATTTCGCAGGGGATGCTCGGCGATCTCATGCTCGTGGAAGGATGGATGGGCCGCAACGATCCGACCGGAGCGTGGGAATATCCGCCGCCATTCGATCTCTCTCCTCAAACCCTGGATTGGGATACGTGGCAGGGGAATGTCCCCAAGCGCCCGTTCAATCCTCTGGTTTTTGCGCGCTGGCGCTGCTGGAAAGAATACGGGACCGGGGTGGCGGGAGATCTGCTCGTGCATTTGATCAGCGGCATGATGTTCATGCTTGGAATCAATGAGGCGCCGAGGCAGGCATCTGCCGTCGGAGGGATCCGTCACTGGAAGGACGGTCGGAACATGCCGGACGTGCATTCGACCGTTTACTACTACGGCGAGCTGCCGGTTTACATGAGACTCAATCTCGCGACGGAGATGCCGGAGACGTATCGGATTCAGGGGTCAAAGGGACTTTTGGAAGTGACCGGAAACACCGTCACCTTCTCCCCACAAACCGGGGAAGACTCCTACCCGAGCTACTACACCGGAAGCTTCCCGCGCGCGATGCGCGAGGAGTACATGAAAAAATGGCACCAGGAGAACGACGCGAGACTGGCGCGCGAAGCGATGGCCGAAACGTCGCTCACTTTCAGCGGGCCTCACTTCGACGACATCAGGCCGCATCTCACGAATTACTTCAACGCGGTGCGATCCCGGAAGCCGGTCGTCGAGGACGTGGTGTTCGGTCATCATGCCGCGCTGGCGTGTCACATGGCGAACGAATCGTATTTCCGGAAGACGGCAGTCACCTGGGACGAGGCCTCAAAGACCATCAAGGGCTGACACGGTCTACCGAGAGAACGACTTTGCTTCGAGCTACAGCTCACGCATTCCCGTCGAGGTAATCTCGTAGCCACTGCCTGAGCGAGGCGAATTCCGTCCTGTGTCGCTGAATCTGTTCCGGCTTTTCGCCGAGCCAAGCAATGAGCGTCTCGTTCTCTCCATGGGCCCAGCTCTCCAGAATCCTCAGCTCCAGTCCGCTGAAGTACTGAGCAGCGTCTCCGCTTTGCCAATCCGCCCGGGTGCGGCGCTCGAGGCGAGTCGCAAGCTCCATTACTTCTGTTCTTTGATCAGTAAAGGCGCGCTTCCACTCGGCGGCATTCGGGAGCGACGCGGCCAGCTGCGTGCGTTCTCGCTTTGCTTTTTCCTTTGCTTCCGTGAGAGCTTTTTCGTTGGACGCGACCTGCTCCGCCACCCACTCGGGAATCCGCTCCATCGCCCGCTCTAGTGCCGCTCCGGCCCAGTTAAGCGCGGCAATGCCATCTCGAATCACACCCGGGTAATCGCTCGGAAGCATTGGTACCCGCTACGCGGTACTGCGGTCGCCGGCGGACCGGTTGGAATTCCTGCCGACGCGACTCAGAAGGAAACCGGCCCCGAACATGACGGCTCCGACTACGAGGGAGCCCAGCGCGACTGTGGTCATCGCCGGCAGCTGCAGACGGGTTGCGCCGCCCTCTCTGGCGAAAAATGCGAGCACGACGATCACCGCGCCGAACGACAGAAGAATCCCGCCAATGCCCATCAAACCCGCAGCAAATCCTGAACGCATCGATGCCTCGGTTGAGTACGCTAACGCTGATCAGTAATCGTAGTCGCTGCGCAATCCTTCCGCGAGTCACCGATCACTCAAGTGTATTCGTCGTCAACAATGGTCAGTGCTTCGCTTGAATGCCGGACCACCGATTCTTTCTCTCTTGTTCCGTCGTCTCTTCGATGCGTGTCGCGATCGTCCACACATGTCCCGACGGATCCATGATCCACGCGATACGGTCTCCCCAGAACTGGTTCTGTGCTGGAATAAGCATCTTGGCGCCGCCAGCGATCGCTCGCTCCACCGTTTGATCGACGTCCTCGACATAGACAAATATCACGACGGGTGAGCTTCCATCCGGCTTGGGCGCACGACTCGTCAAAGTTGGCCATTCGCTCTCGATCATCACCATCGCGGGGCCGATCATCATCAACGCATGCGCCACCTTCCCATCCGGACCTGGCCGGCGGACGCGCTCGACCGCACCGAAAGTGCTCGCGCAGAACTCGATCATGGCGGCTGGGTCCCGACACACCAATCTTGGGATGACGACTGACGCGCCTTCGGGAATGCCTTTCACTTTACTGGCCATGTTCCCCCAGGAATGAAGCGAGGTTTCTCATCGCCTGCGAACGGACGCGATTCCTTACGAAACCTGACCAACCAAGCAGCCATCCCGTCGGTCCAAGCGCCTGACGCGCCCAATTCCAGAAATTGAACCTGTCGCGGTGCCGGATGATCAACCCGTCTCGAAATTCGAGGTGGGCGTCGATCCTGTTGTGAACCTGGCGGCCTGTGGAGGAGAACGTGTACCACGCCTCCCAGTGAGCGCCCCCCGCGGAGTCATTGGCCTCGATGTCACGGAAGTCGACTCTCAGATCCTTGCCGCGCTCGCAGAGCATCCGCCACATCCCCACCGCGCGCGCGCCCTCGAGATCGGTGAAAATCTCGTCCGAAAACGTGACGGCCGGATGGTAGCAGGCGGCCATGCCCTGGGCGTCGCGCTTGCCGAAGGACGTGTAGAACTTGCGTATCAGCTCGACGTTTGGATGCACGATTCCTTCAGCTTCGCTCTTCTCTTGTCGCACTGCCAGCCCTTGGCTACCATTTAGCCATGCGCCGCGAGGGCGGCCAACTGTCCGCGTAAAGGGTTCAACCCGCCCCCCTGCGTTTCTTACATAACCTTCTATTCCTCGCCCAGGTTGCGGACACGGGCATGAAAGGACTCGCGCCTTTCGAAGGAATGGAGGTGTCTCATGTCCGAACAGGCCCGCGGATCTGCGTCCGCACCGTTGTCACTGCCGGACGCCCCGAACCTGGAGTGGCTCCGCAAGCAAGCGAAGCGCGCCTTCGATCAGCTGCAGAGTTTGTTCGCGAAGATTCTGCACCATTTTAGCAAAGGCATTGCCCAGCACATCGTTCGCGGATTGGGGCTTGATGCTCGTGCGCAAGTCACCGGCGGCGATCTCCTCCGCCGCGCCGGCCATCGTTCGCAAAGACAACGTCATGCGATCGAATGTTTTTGCCAACACCCCCACTTCATCGGCTCGCCCGTTCGAGGATATGTTTGCCTGCAGATCACCGACCGTGATCCTTTCCGCGATGGCTGTCAGGTTCTGGAGCGGCCGAGCGATATTGCGTGTAATGACAAATCCGGCCAAAGCACCCAACATCAGCGCCACCAGCATCCCCACTAGGATGGT
>Ga0137415_10003719_pt1 | contig 15164 bp, 11 predicted proteins | sample CZODoug3_1_1_16f_FD_183082 | JGI IMG/M metagenome (GOLD analysis project Ga0137415, IMG submission 183082) | Vadose zone soil fungal communities from Angelo Coast Range Reserve, California, USA - CZODoug3_1_1_16fungal (Hybrid Assembly) | ecosystem: Environmental > Terrestrial > Soil > Vadose... | reverse complement strand
CGTATCGGGGTTGGGCCGTCCGTTGGGCGTCGTGATCCGTGAGCAGCTCTCGCGGCAGTTCGACAGCGCCACGCTGGTCCGCTACGACACCGCCATGGCGCAGTATCTGCGCGGCGAGCAGCCGAGGGACGTGCCGCCGCAGCTCGGACCCCTTTTCGTCCCGATCAACCTGTCATTCATGAAGTCGCTCTCATCGTTCGATCCCCCGGCCGCGATCCGGGCGGTCCGCCAACCCGTGCTGATCGTGCAGGGAGGTCGGGACCTGCAGGTGACGGTCGCGGATGCGGAGCGGCTGCATACGGCCAAGCCTGACGCCCAGCTCGTCGTCGTGCCGTTGGCGAATCATGTGCTCAAGCAGACGACTGACACGACGTTGATAGGCCAAATGCCGACTTATCAGAAGCCCTCGGTTCCCATGATGCCCGACGTCGCGAATGCAATCGCGGACTGGATTCTCAAGCGAGCGCCCTGAGCAGCACGCCTTTGAGGTAGCCCGTCTCGGGCACATTGAGCAGCTCGGGGTGATCGGCGGACGCGCCAGTGGCGGCGATGAACTGGATTCGGCGGCCCGAGTCGCGCGCAGCGTCGGCGAGCATCGCGTGGAAGATGTCGCGGCTCACGTGATACGAGCATGACGACGTGAACAGCACGCCGTTCGGTGCCAGAAGCTTCATCGCCCGCAGATTGATTTCCTTGTAGCCGGCGAGGGCACGCTCGAGGTTCGCCTTTGTCTTGGCGAACGCCGGCGGGTCGAGCACGATCGTGTCGAACTGCTCCCGGCGCCGCTCCAGCTCCCGCAACAGGTCGAACGCATTCGCCTCGCGCCAGTCGATGTTGCCGATCCCATTGAGACGGGCGTTCTCGGCGCCTCGCGCCAGCGCCTCGGTGCTCTGGTCGACCGCGAGAACTTCCCTGGCCTTGCGGGCGAGGTGCAGCGCGAATGAGCCGTGATAGGTGAAGAGATCGAGGGCTCGCCCCCCCGCGCGCGTGTGTTGCCCAACGAGAATCCGATTCTCCCGCTGATCGAGGAACGCCCCCGTCTTCTGCCCTCCCCACGGCGCAGCGAGGTACTTCAACCCATCCTCCACGACCTCGATTACCTCGGGGACTTGGCCGAATGCCAACGCGACCTCGGCAGGCAATCCCTCGTGGCGGCGCACGGCTGCATCGTTGCGGAGCAAAATGCCCTCGGGCGCGAGCCCCGCCGTGATTCCTGCGACGACGTCGGCGCGCGCAGTCTCCAGCCCCGCCGAGAGGAGCTGCGCGACGATCCACGGCCCGTACTTGTCGATGATGAGCGACGGCAGACCGTCAGCCTCGGCGTGTACGACGCGCCACGCGCTGGCTTCGATCCCGTTGCGGCGGGCCGCCGCTGCCGCAATGCGCGCGGTCCACCACGGTGCATCGATGGATTCATTGCCGCGGGTGAGGAGCCGCAGGCGGATCTCGGAGCTTGGCGAATAAAGAGCCTGGCCGAGGAACTTGCCTTTGCGGTCCGTGACGGGGACGATGCCAGGTTTCTTGTCAGGCTCCTCGGCGACGTCGCTGCGGTAGATCCACGGATGGCCCTGCTTCCAGCGTTCAGCCCCGCGAGCCGTGACCTTCACCGCAGAGGCCGTCCGGCCGTCCGGCCGTCCGACCGTCATCGATCCGGCCGGAGAACCGCTGCTCCGCGTAGATACGTATGTTTGAGGGCGCTTTGCGGTTTGGTCGTATAGAAGTGCAGCAAGACCCGGATGCAGCGCCGCAAGCCGGTAGGCACGGCGACTTCCGCCGTTCCGAGCAGCGGCACGTCGGTCCAACCGAGCCCGCGGGCCGCGCGAGCGGGATACTCGGCGGTGAGGTCCGGGGACGACGTGAAGATCGCGCTCTCCACGTCTTCCGGCGCGAAACCGTTCGCCTCCTGAAGCGCGGAGAGCAGCTCCTCCGTCGCCTCGAGAATCGCCTCACTCGTATTGGCGGCCGCCGTGGTCGCTCCACGCAGGCCGCGCAGGATCTTGGTCATGGCGCTTGCCGATCAGTTGCGCTTGATGGTGATCACGGATCCCGTTCTGCTCAAGGGGCGGGATGCGGTGGACGTCCTGCGCCAGGCCGTGGCCGGTGGGGCCACCATGGCGCAGGTGCGGTGGAAAGATGGCACGCCGGCGGAAATTCTGGAGTTGACCCGCGCGCTGGTTGCCGCCCTGACCGTACCGGTCCTGGTCAATGACCGCGTGGATATCGCGCTCGCCGCCGGCGCCGCTGGCGCCCACCTCGGCTGGGAAGACCCGCCCCTCGAGATGTTGCGGCCCCATGTACCAGCAGGTTTTCTACTTGGGATCTCCGTGGGGACTTCGGACGAGGCGGCGCGAGCGCCGGCGACGGCCGATTACTGGAGTGTCGGGCCGTGCTTTGCCACACCCACGAAGCACGACGCCGGTGCGCCGCTCGGTTCGGAGGGGTTCGCGGCGCTGGCGCGGCTGGCACCCGACGCGACTCCCGTCATCGGGATCGGCGGCATTACGGCGGCGAACGCTCGCTCGATCATTGATGCCCGAGCGACAGGCGTAGCCACCATTGGTGCTGTGTTGAGCGCTGCGAACCCCGAACAAGCCGCGCGGGCACTACGGCAAGCGATCAGCTGACCCTTACCGCCCCTTACCGCCGCTGTCTCACCCGGCGAATAGCAGCAAGATGATCGGCATACGACGCCGAGAAGATGTGCTTCCCATCTGGCTGCGCGACGAAGAAGAGATACCCGGTCGGCGCGGGATACAGCGCCGCGATCAGGCTCGAGTCACTGGGCTGCGTGATGGGGCCCGGCGGTAACCCGGGATTCAGGTACGTGTTGTACGGCGAGCGAATCTGCAGGTGCTTCTCCCACACCCGCCGCAGTCGCCGGCCGTGGGCGTAGACGATGGTCGGATCGGCCTGCAGCGCCATGCCACGCTTGAGCCGGTTGTGGTAGACCGCGGAGACGTACGGCCGGTCGGGACGGTAGCGCACTTCGGCTTCGATGATAGAGGCCAGCGTGACGATCTCGTGCCGCGTCATGTGCAGCTCATCGAGTCGCGCATCCCATTCGGGCTGCCAGCGCGCGATGAATTCGTGCGTCATCAGCTTCACGAGGTCGCGCGCGCGCATGCGCATCGGCACGACGTAGGTCGTCGGATACATATAGCCGTCGACGCCCGCCGGCGTGGCTCGAATGCCGAGCTCGCGCTCCAGCGAGGTGTCGCGCATCGCGGCCGTGAACGAGTCCCGCGAAACTCCCAACCACGAGCGCGCCCGTTCGGCGACTTCGAATCCCATCATCCCTTCGGTGACGGTGAACCGGACTTCCATCCCGCGGCCGCTCTTCAGCGTGCTGACCACGCTGCTCCAGCTCTCATCGCGGTCGAATGTGTAGACGCCGCTCTTCAGGCTGGACGGCAGCCCGCGCATCCTCGCGTAGAGGCTGAACCAGTCGCGGTTCTTGATCACGCCGCGCGACTCGAGGGAATCGAGCGCCTGGGGATAGGTGGACCCGCGCGGAATGATGACCATGATCCGGTCGGCGACCGACTGGTAGTTGTCGGGATCGGGCTTGCCGCACGAGATCGCGAAGGCCAGCAAAGCCCACGCACGTTTCTTCACAGCGCCGTGCCCTTTCGGGCGTCGAGATAGTGCTGCAACAGCAGCGCCGCAGCCATCGCGTCGACGTCTGCTTTGCGCCCGCGCGTCGAGCCGCCCATTTCCCGGACGGCGGCCAGCACCCGCGCGGTGGTCATTCGCTCGTCCCACATGGTCACCTCCAGGCCCTCGTCTACGCGCCGTTTGATAGCATCGGCGAGCTCCCGGGCGGCGTGAGCGGCATCACCTTCGGCCCCCGCCTCATCTAACGGCAGACCGACGATAATACCGACGACCTGATTTCGCGTGATGTGGTCGAGCAGCTGCGCCATGGGGAATCGCTTCCCGGCGCGGCGGGTGAGCGTGGTGAGCGGTTGGGCAAGCGTCTGGGTCTCGTCCGACAGCGCCAGACCGATCCTGCGCTGGCCCCAGTCTACGGCGAGGATGCGCCCTGCGGGTGGAATGTTGGAATGATGGAACGAGGGAATGTGCTCCCGTTCCATCATTCCATCATTCCATCATTCCATCGTTCCATCGTTCCATCATCCTTGCGACATCGTCTGGAAGAATTCCGTGTTCGTTTTCGTGCGCTTGAGCCGCTCGAGCAGAAACTCGATCGCCTCTACGGGCGGCATGTCGGACAGGAAGTTGCGCAGCAGGTACACCTTGTTCAGCTCTTCTTTGGTGAGCAGCAGCTCTTCCTTACGTGTGCTGGTGCGTTGCACGTCGATGGCCGGGAACGTGCGGCGCTCGGCGATGCGGCGGTCGAGGATGACTTCGGAGTTACCGGTGCCCTTGAACTCCTCGAAGATCACTTCGTCCATGCGCGAGCCGGTGTCGATCAGCGCGGTCGCCAGAATCGTGAGCGAGCCGCCGCCTTCGATGTTGCGCGCGGCGCCGAAGAAGCGCTTGGGCTTCTGCAGCGCGTTCGCGTCCACACCACCCGAGAGAATCTTGCCGGAGTGCGGGACCACGACGTTGTGCGCGCGGCCCAGACGCGTGATCGAGTCGAGCAGAATGACCACGTCCTTGCCGTGCTCGACCAGGCGCTTCGCCTTCTCGATCACCATGTCGGCGACCTGGACGTGCCGGTCGGCGGGCTCGTCGAAGGTGGACGAGACCACCTCCACATTCGGGCCCTTCACGTTCTCTTCCATGTCGGTCACTTCTTCGGGCCGCTCGTCAATGAGCAGCACGATGAGGTAGACCTCTGGATGATTCTCGATGATGGAGTTGGCCAGCTTCTGCATCAGGATGGTCTTACCGGCCTTGGGCGGCGACACGATCAAGCCGCGTTGCCCCTTGCCGATGGGGGACAGGATGTCCAACACCCGCATCGACAAGTCGCCGTCTTTCCGCTCGAGCTTGAGCTGCTGCTCGGGATAGCGGGGTCGCAGGTTGTCGAACGCGACGCGGTGCTTGGCCTTCTCGGGTTCTTCACCGTTGACGACTTCGACCTTCAGCAGCGCGAGGTAGCGCTCGCCTTCCTTCGGTGGCCGCACCTGACCCGTGATCGTGTCGCCGGTGCGGAGATCGAACCGCTTGATCTGGCTCGGAGAGACGTAGATGTCGTCGGGACCGTAGAGGTAGTTCCAGTCGGCGCTGCGGAGGAATCCGTACCCTTCCGGCAGGATTTCGAGCACGCCCTCGCCGCGGAGTACCGTGTCGGTGTCGAGCAGCGACTGCTCGATGCGGAAAATGAGATCCTGCTTGCGGAGCCCAGAGTAGTTGGTGATGTTCAGGCTCTCGGCCATCGCGTGTAGTTCCGCGACGGACTTTCTCTTTAATTCGGCGATATCCACTTGTGCGGAAGCTCCGTTTGGCGCTACGGCGGGGGAAACCCCGGGATGGGATTGGTCCTGGTTGAAAATGGAAACTTGGGATTTCAGCGGTGTGCGAACGCTCAAGTATAGTACGGGCTCGTGAGCCTCACAAGGTTCCTGCTGGTGTGGCGAACCACACCCCTCCACGACCGCGAAGTTGTTGACGCACTTGTAGATCCGGCCCACGCCGAGCCGTCCGCGGGACTCGCGGCAGCCCTCCGAGAATGGCCGGGGACTTACTACTGGTCGAGCGAGCAGGATGGGCGTCATCTCGTCCTGACGCGTCCCATTATCAAGCCACGGGAATCGTGGACGCTGCACGCCGTGCTGTTCGCGGCGACCCTGTTCCTGACCACGCTGTCCGGTGCCCTGATCGCGGGCGGTCTCCCGCCCGTGCTGGGCGTGCTCTACAACCCGGCGGCCTGGAACTTCGCCTTCCTGCGTGGATGGACGAGCGGATTCGCGTTCTCGATCCCACTCCTCGCCATTCTTCTCTGTCACGAGCTGGGTCACTATCTGACCGCGCGATACTACCAGGTGAATGTGTCGCCGCCGCACTTCCTGCCGGGACCGCCGCCGCCAATCGGGATCGGGACGTTCGGCGCGTTCATTCGCCTCCGTTCGATTCTCAACGACCGCCGTCAGCTCCTCGACATCGGCGCGGCAGGACCGATCGCCGGCTTCATCGTCGCGCTCCCGATGCTTTGGATCGGACTGGCTCACAGCCAAGGCGTGCCGGATCCCGTTGCTCCGGGGATGCAAGTGTCCATCGGCTGGGGGATATGGGCGCTCGGGGACTCTGCGGTGACGTTGCTGATCCGGTACTTCACGCACCAAACCGGCCCGGTATTGCTGAGTCCCATGGCGTTCGCGGGATGGATGGGGATGTTGGTCACGATGCTCAACCTGCTGCCCATCGCCCAGCTCGACGGTGGGCACATTCTCTACGCCGCCGTGCCGCGTGCCCAACGGCAGCTCGCCCGATTCTTTTTCGTGGTCGTTATCTTGCTCGGATTCCTGTCGCGGAGCTGGTTCGTCTGGGCGTTCGTCGTGCTCCTGCTTTCTCGCGGTCAGTTTGCCCATCCCCCCGTGCTGGACACCTACCGTCCGCTTCCCAAATCGCGAATTTGGCTGCTGGTGGCGAGCCTCGTCCTTTTCGCGCTTACCTTCACGCCGGCACCGTCGCCCTGACGGCGAAGCTGAGGAGGCCTCTATGGCGACATATCAGCTACGTCCCCTGTCCTTCGGCGAGGTCCTGGACGGCGCGCTCGTGCTGCTGCGGCGCCACTTCGGGCTGGTGCTGGGCATCGCCATCGTCTGCGAGGGCATCCCGACGGCAATGGATGTCTACATCGACCTCACGGGTGGCGCGTCGCAGAATCCCGGCTTGAGCCTGTTGGACCGTTTGCTGACGCTCGTGGGGAGCGTGCTCGTGACCGGTGCGACGGTGCGCGTCGTGTCGGAGGCCTACCTCGGCCAGTCGCCCCTGTTCGGCGACGCGATGCGCTTCGCGGGCAGCAGGTTCGGAGCGATCCTCGGCGCGAACATCATGAGTGGGATCCTGACGGTCCTGGCCCTGTTGGCGCTCGTCATCCCCGGCATCGTCGTGGCGTGCGGCTACTCCGTCGCGGCGGAAGCGGCCGCCCTGGAGTCGGGCTCGTCCAGCGACGCACTACGGCGGTCTTGGGAGTTGACGAAGGGCTTCAGATGGAAGGCGCTCGGGCTGGGGGTCGTCTCGATATGTCTGATCCTGGTCGTGTTCGTCGGTGTCGGAGTGCTGGGAGGCATCCTGGGAGGGGTGATGGGCGGACTGGACGTCGTCCTGGCGGTGATTGGCGCGTGCGTGTCGATGCTCATCTACCCGGTGATTTCCTGTGTCTTCACCGTCTTCTACTACGACCTGCGGGTCCGCAAGGAAGGATTCGACCTCGAAATGCTGAGCCAAGCCCTCGCATAGCTCCTAGCCGCCGCACGGGTCGGGGGCTAGCATATGGCAACTCCACCCTGGTGTATACAATGCGGTATACCTCCGCCGTCCTTGGTTTGCTCTGTTGCCCCATCCTCGCGTACGCACAGGGCACGCGCCTGCTCCGGCAACCGACGGTGAGCAATACGCAGATCGCGTTCGCGTACGCCGGCGACATCTGGGTGGCCAGCCGCGACGGTGGCGACGCCAAGCGTCTGACGAGCTTCCCGGGCACGGAATCCAATGCCCATTTTTCGCCAGACGGCAAGCAGATCGCCTTCAGCATGCAGTACGGCGGCAACACCGACGTCTACGTGATCGACGCGGCGGGCGGCGAGGCGCGGCGTCTGACGTGGCACCCGGGGCCGGACATCGTGCGCGGCTGGTCGCCCGACGCGAAACGGATCTTGTTCAGCTCCGCTCGCGTCAGCGCACCGTCGGTGGGGGTCCAACAGCTCTGGACGATCGCCGCGACCGGGGGGGTGCCCGAGCGCCTGCCAATCCCCGACGCGCTGCGCGGCTCGTTTTCCCCCGACGCGCAGCGACTGGCCTACGAAAAGGTCTCGCGCTGGGACGTCGAGTGGCGCAACTACCGCGGCGGACAGACGCATCCCGTGAGCATCTATACCATCGCGTCGCAGGCGGTGGATACGTTGCCGTCACAAGGAACGCTCGACACCTGGCCGGTATGGATGGGTGACGCGATCTACTTCATTTCCGATCGCGACTGGGCGGCGAACATCTGGAAGTACGACGTCGCGTCCAAACAACTCACCCAGCTCACGCATTACAAAGACTACGACGTCAAGACGCTCGACGCGGGAAGCGGCGTGATCGTCTATGAAGAGGCCGGCTACCTCCATCTGCTCGAGCCGGCCAGCGGCAAGGACACGCAGCTCGCGATCACGTGCCGCGGCGACTTGCCGTGGGCCGAGGCGCGCTGGCTGGACGCCTCGAAATGGATCGAGTCGGCGTCGCTGTCGCCGAGTGGGGCCCGCGCGCTGTTCTCCGCGCGCGGTGAAGTCTTCTCCGTGCCCGCCGAGAAGGGCGATGCCCGCAATCTGACGCGAAGCTCGGGGACTGCGGAGCGTACGCCGGTCTGGTCTCCCGATGGAAAGCAGGTCGCCTGGTTTTCCGATGCGAGTGGCGAGTATCGCCTCATGATCGGGACGCAGGAGGGGCTCAGCGCGCCGCGCGAGATCAAGTTCGAGCAGCCGACCTTCTATCATACGGCCGACTGGTCGCCCGACGGGAAGTACATCGCCGTCACGGACGAAGGGCTGAACCTGCTGCTGGTCGAGGTGGCGACGGGGAAGGTGACGCGGCTCGACACCGACACCTACGCACACCCGGAACGCACCTTTGAACCGGCGTGGTCGCCCGACTCGAAGTGGCTCGCCTACTCCAAGCGGCTTCCCAGCCAGTTCCACGTGCTGATGGCCTACTCCATGGTGGAGAAGAAACCCTATCAGCTCACGGATGGCCTCTCGGATGCAGTGAGTCCGGCCTGGGATGCGGGCGGCAAATATCTCTACTTCCTCGCGAGCACCGACTTTGGGCTCTCGAGCGGTTGGCTCGATCTCAGCTCCATCGACCGTCACACGCGTCGCGGGGCCTACTTGATGGTGCTCGCGGCTGACACGCCGTCGCCGCTCCTGCCGGAAAGCGACGAGGAGGCGCGCGACACGACGTCGGGGGGGGCCGTCGATACGAGCAAAGCGAAGTCCCCCAAGGGTGCCGTCGGCGTCCGGATCGACCGCGCAGGGCTGAGCCAGCGCATCCTCGCCCTCGGCATGCCGGTGCGCGCCTACACGTCACTCGCGGCGGGGAGCGAGGGCGTCGTGTTCGTCACCGAGGCGATCGAGAATCAGCCCGGCGCGACGTTGCATCGCTACGATCTCAAGAAGCGCAAATCGGAGAACTTTGCGTCGCCCGTGATGCGGTTCAGCCTGTCGCGCGACGGCAAGAAGCTGTTGTACCAGTCCGGTGAGTCGTGGATGATCGTCGGCACCGACGCGGCGCCCAAGCCGGGCGATGGGAAGATCACGGTGGATTTGCAGATGCGGCTCGATCCGCGGGCCGAGTGGCGGCAGATCTACAAGGAGGCATGGCGCTTCGAGCGGGACTATCTGTACGTCCCGAATCACCACGGGGCCGATTGGGACAAGGTCTGGACGATGTACGAGCCGTGGCTCGCGAGCCTCGGCCACCGCTCCGATCTCACCTACATGCTCGACCTGCTCGGCGGTGAGCTGTCGCTGGGTCACACCTTCACGTTCGGCGGTGACACGCCGGCGATCGACACCGTCAAAGTCGGGATGCTCGGCGTCGACTTCGCGGTGGAGAACGGGCGTTACCGCGTGAAGCGGATCTTCTCAGGCGAGAACTGGAATCCGAATCTGCGCGCGCCGCTCTCGGCGCCCGGGGTGAAGGCCCGCACCGGAGACTATCTCCTCGCGGTGAATGGCGCCGACCTCAGGCCGCCGCTGAGTCCGTACGCAGCGCTCGAAGGGACGGCGAATCGCCAGACCGTGCTGCGTCTCAACGACAAACCCACACTCGATGGTTCGTGGACGGTCACCGTCGTCCCGGTGAGCGATGAGGATGACCTGCGCACGCGCGCGTGGGTCGAGGACAACCGCCGGCTCGTCGATTCACTCTCCAAGGGGAAGCTCGCTTACGTCTGGCTGCCCAACACCGCCGATCAGGGCTACGAGTACTTCAATCGCTACTATTTCGCGCAGCAAGACCGGCAGGGCGTGATCCTCGACGAGCGCTTCAATGGGGGCGGCTACATCGCGGACTATTTCGTCGATATTCTCGCGCGGCACTTGCGTGGCTATTTCAACAACCCGGTCGGGGAGCGGCGGCCCTGGACCGAGCCGATCACGGGGATCTTCGGCCCCAAAGTCATGCTGATCAACGAGTATGCCGGCTCCGGGGGCGACATGCTGCCGTATCTGTTCCACGAGATGAAACTCGGACCGCTGGTCGGTACGCGGACGTGGGGCGGGCTCGTCGGCATCTGGGATGTGCCGGGCCTGATCGATGGCGGATACATCACCGCGCCGCGCGGCGGGTTCTTCAATACCGAGGGCCACTGGGACGTCGAGAATGCCGGCATCACGCCCGACATCGTGGTGCAACAAACCCCCGCGCTTGTTTCCCAGGGACGCGACCCGCAGCTCGAGCGGGCGGTGCAGGAAGCGTTGCGGCTGCTCGAGGCAACTCCGGTGAAGCTGCAGGCCGAGCCGGCGCCGCCGGTGAGAGTGCGCCGGCCCTAGGCGCCTTTACGGCGCCACCACCAATACGCCGGCATCCCCAGCAAGATGATTCCGATGCCGAGCAAGGCCTGCGTCGGCCGGGACACGAGCGTCGAGACGACAATGGCGCTGGCTGCGACGATGAAGAGCGCCGGCGTCAGCGGATATCCCGGCACGCGGAACGGTCGGGTCGCGTGTGGTAGCCGCCGGCGGTACACGAAGATGGTGGCGGCCGCGAGCGCGTAGAATGCCCACCCGGTGAACACCACGTACGTCAGTAGCTGCTCGAAGGTACCCGACGCCGCGAGCACCATCGTCCACGCGCTCCCCGCCAGGATTGCGATCGCCGGCGTGCCGAACCGTGGGTGCACCTCGGCCAGCTTGCGGAAGAACAGCCCGTCGCGCGCCATCGCATAGAACACGCGTGGAGCCGTGAGCGCGATGCCGTTCGCCGCGCCGAAAATGGACACGAGAATCGGAATCGCGACGAGCCGACCCCACGTGCCCCCAAACAGTGTGGTGACCGCGTCCGCCGCCACCCGATTCGACTGGGCAACCCCCGCGGGGCCAAGCGCGGCGAGGTAGCCGAGGTTGGCCAGCAGGTAGATCACGACGATCGCAGCCGTGCCGACGATGATGCCGCGGGCAAAAATGCGTTGCGGCTCCACGATCTCGCCGGCGGAGAAGGTGACGTAGTGCCAGCCCTCGTAGGCCCACAGCACCGCGACCATCGCAACGGCCATGCCCCGGAGGAGTTGCGACGAGAGCGGCGTCGAGAAAACCGGCACCGGCGCGGCCGCGAGCCCGTGCCCGGCCGTGATGAGAAGGGCACTCAGCAGCAGCAGCGCGCCGACCTTGATGGCCGTGCTCCAGTTCTGAACGACGGCGCCTTGGCGCGTGCCCCATACGTTGACCGCGGTGACGACCACGATGGTGGCGAGCGACACCAGCTTCGCCTGCGGCGCACTGAGTGCGACGAACTGCTGGATGTAGCGCGCGAAGGCGGCGGACAGGGTCGCGATCGAGCCGCTGCCGATCACGAAGAACAGCGCCCATCCGTAGAGGAATGCGGGCAGCGGGCCGAATGCGTCGCGCAGGTACACGTACAATCCGCCGGCCCGCGGATTCATGGCGCCGAGCTCGGCGTAGGTCAACGCACCGAGCAACGAGAGCCCACCGCCGACGATCCAGACCAACAGGGCCAGCCCGACGTCTCCGCCCGAATCCCGGAGGACGCCGCCGGGCACGAGAAAAATGCCCGAGCCGATCACGGTGCCCACGACGATCAGAATCACGTCGCGGAGGCGAAGCACGCGCGCCAGCTCGTGCGTCGTGGCGCTGGATTCAGGTGATGCCGTAAGGGGTTCCTCGCTGGTGGCGCACTGCCCGAGTAGCCGGTAGAATAGTGCCACCCCCAAAGATTGGATGCAACTGCGTATGCAATTCCGTATCCTCGCATCCTTGCTGGTCGCGCCGATCTTCGCGCGCACCGTCGTCGCCCAAGCTCCGCGCGCCGCCGCGCCCGCCTCCGCCCCCGCGTCCCGCGCTACGCAGCGCGCGCTATCGGGTGTGGACCAGTTCGTGGCCTCCCAGATGACGGAGTGGCACGTCCCGGGTCTTGCCCTGGGGATCATCCAGGATGGCCGCGTCGTGCTCCTCAAGGGATACGGCTTCCGGGATGTCGACCAAAAACTGCCGGTCACGCCGCGCACGCTGATGGCGATCGGATCCAACAGCAAATCGTTCACCGTCGTGCTGATGGGCATGCTGGTGGATTCGGGCAAGCTCAGCTGGGACAAACCGGTGCGGGATTACCTGCCGGATTTCCAACTGCACGACGAGCTTGCCAGCGAGGCGATGACGCCACGCGACCTGGTCACGCACCGCTCCGGGCTGCCGCGGCACGATCTGCTTTGGTACGGGGGCAGTCAGGGCCGCGAGGAGATGTACCGGCTGCTCAAATACCTCGAGCCGAATACGTCATTCCGGGGCCGCTGGCAGTACCAGAACCTGATGTTCATGACCGCGGGCTACCTGGTCGAAAAGCGCACCGGCCGGTCGTGGGACGATCTGATTCGCGAACGCCTCTTTGCGCCTTTGAAAATGGCGCGGTCGAATACATCGGTCCGCGACCTGCCGGCGTCGGACGACGCCGCCCTGGCGTACGTGTGGCGTCGCTGTCCAGCCGCTCAGACCGCCGCGACGGGTGACGCCTCGGCTCCGGGCGGAACCGGTGGAGCAGACGCGCCATCGTGTGGGCTGGTGAAGGTCCCGTACCGGAACATCGACGCGGTCGCGCCGGCCGGTTCCATCAACTCGAGCGTCGAGGAGATGCTGCACTACGTGCAGTTTCACATCGACTCCGGGCGCTACGAGGGGCGAGTGATCCTGTCGAAAGACAACGACATGCTGATGCAAACGCCCCAAACGCTCGTCGGGCCCCAGCCCATCTGGCCCGACGATTTCGGCATGGCGACCTACGGCCTGGGCCTTGCCGTGATGCCGTACCGCGGGCACAAGCTGGTGCAGCACGGTGGCGGCATCGACGGATTCATTTCGCAGATGTCCTGGCTGCCGAAGGAGCGCATCGGCGTCGTGGTCCTCACGAACATGTCGGGCAACAATCCGGTGCCGAACCTCGTCACGGAAAATGTGCTCGATCGTTTGCTCGGCCTGGTGCCCTTCGACTGGGTCGGGCGCGCGCGCCAGCAGACCCAGGAGGGGGAAGCCGCCCAGAAGAAGCAGCGGGATGAGCGGGCCGCGGCGCGTAAACCCAACACGACGCCGAGTCACGAGCTCGCGGCGTACGCGGGGACGTACGAAACCCCGGGGTATGGGCGCGTCACCGTTCGCGCGAATGGCCCGGTGCTCGAGCTGTCGTTCACCGGCTTTACAGCGCGGCTGAAACACTATCACTACGACATTTTCGAGGTCGATGACCCGGCCGAGCTCCAACCCCTGAGCGGTCTCGTGACGTTCCTGATGGATCAGAAGGGCGACATCGATCGCATCACGATCCCGTTCGAGCCGAGCGTCAAGGACATCGAGTTCACGCGGGTGAAGAACCCGTAGACGGCAACATCGCGTGATCGGGTTCCTCCTCGCGCTGCGGCTCTTTGCGCAGCAGCCGGATTCTGCCCCGGGGTTCGACCTCACCGAGGCCATGATCCCGATGCGCGATGGCGTCAAGCTGCACACCACCATCTTCGTGCCGAGGGGAGCGCACGGCCCACTGCCGTTCGTCTTCACGCGCACGCCCTACGGCATCGCGGGTGCCGCCAATGCGCTGCGCGGCTACTACCGCGCGTTCGCCAATGACGGCTACATCTTAGCCTTTCAAGACATCCGCGGTCGCTACACGTCGGAGGGGCAGTTCGTGATGATGCGGCCGCCGCGCCAGCGTGGGGACTCGAGCGCGGTGGACGAAAGCACCGATGCGTACGACACAATCGAATGGCTGATCCATCGCGTGCCGAACAACAACGGTCGCGTGGGCATGCTGGGCATCTCCTACCCAGGCTGGCTCACCGTGATGGCGATGCTCGATCCGCATCCCGCGCTCAGGGCTGCATCGCCGCAGGCGTCGCCCGCGGACATGTTCCTGGGCGACGACTTTCATCACAATGGGGCGTTCCGCCTCAGCTACGGCTTCGAGTATGCCGCGATGATGGAGACGTCGAAGGAGCAGGACAACTTCGCCTTCGACCGCTACGACACCTACCAGTGGTATCTTGATCTCGGGCCGCTCCCCAACGTCAATGTACGGCACCTCCACGGAAAAATCCCCACGTGGAACGACTATGTCGCACACCCGAACTACGATTGGTTTTGGCAGAAGCAGGCGGCCGCGCCGTATCTGACGCGCGTCACCGTGCCGACGCTCAACGTGGCCGGTTGGTGGGACCAGGAAGATTTCTACGGACCGATGAAGATCTACGACCTGCTCGAGCCGCACGATACCGGGCGTGTGAATTACCTGGTGGTTGGTCCATGGAACCACGGCGGCTGGGCCGGCGAGGGCGCGAAGCTCGGCGACATCGACTTCGGGGCTCCCACAGGCAAGTACTTCCAGGACAGCATCCTCGCGCCGTGGTTCGCGCATTTCCTCAAAGATCAGGGCGAGCTGCGGCTACCGGAGGCGCTCACGTTCGAAGCAGGGTCGAACCAGTGGCGATCGTGGGACCAGTGGCCGCCTCGGCGCCGCACGACCGAACGGTCGCTCTACTTCCATGCCGGTGGCCGGCTTTCGTTCGAGCCGCCCGCTGGAAACGGGGCGGCGGCGTTCGACAGCTACGTGTCAGATCCGGCGCACCCCGTGCCGTACCGTCACCGGCCGATCCAGCCGACGTATTCTCCCCACGGCTCGGATTGGTACGCCTGGCTCGTCCAGGACCAACGCTTTGTCGATGGCCGCGCCGACGTCCTGTCCTGGGAGACGGAACCGCTCGCCGACGATGTGACGATTGCCGGAGACATCACCGCCAACTTGTTCGTCTCCACGACGGCCACGGATGGCGACTG
>Ga0137415_10003718_pt1 | contig 15170 bp, 10 predicted proteins | sample CZODoug3_1_1_16f_FD_183082 | JGI IMG/M metagenome (GOLD analysis project Ga0137415, IMG submission 183082) | Vadose zone soil fungal communities from Angelo Coast Range Reserve, California, USA - CZODoug3_1_1_16fungal (Hybrid Assembly) | ecosystem: Environmental > Terrestrial > Soil > Vadose... | reverse complement strand
ACCATTCGCGAACTGGTGCAGAAGAGCGAAAACGAAATGCTGAAGACGAAAAACTTCGGCCGCAAGTCGCTCAACGAGATCAAAGATATACTGACCAAGATGGGCCTCAGCCTGGGCATGAAGTTCGACGAGCACGGCCGCATTATCTGGCCGCCGCTGCCGAGCCAGACAGCGCCGCCGCCGTCAACTTCGGAAGATACAGTCGGCGGGCTGTAACTGACGGAACTGCAAGAAAAGCTCAGGCCCAAAATGCGGGCCTGAGCTATAGGGATGTGTTAAATCGTGCCTGCCGAGTAAGGAAGAGCGATGCGACATTTGAATTCGGGATCGAAATTGGGGCGCAATCCGTGGCATCGCCGCGCGACGCTGCGGAACCTGGTCACCAACTTGTTCGAGCACGGGCGAATCACCACTACGCTTACGCGCGCGAAGGCGGCGCGGCCGGTGGCGGAGAAGATGATCACGCTCGGGAAGCGCGATACGCTGCAGTCGCGGCGGCAAGCGGCTTCCTACATCATGACTCCTGGCGTGACGCAGAAGCTCTTCAGCGAGATCGCGCCGAAGTTTGCGGACCGGGCGGGAGGCTACACGCGCATCATTGCCGCGGGTATTCGGGTCGGTGATGGAGCGAAGGTGGCCATCCTGGAGCTGGTGGGCTACGAGCTCAAGCGCAAAGAAAAGAAGGAAAAGACCAAGAAAGAAGAGACGGCCGAAGCCGGCAGCGAGAAGTAAAGTCCGGCTGGCCCATCAGCAGGAAGGTAGAGGCAACAGCAACACTCCCAAAACACTTTAGACGCCCGTTCCGGTTTACCAGGAGCGGGCGTTTTTTTTTGCCCAGAAATCACGGCAGTTCAGCGGCACACCGCATTGAGCTGACTGTATGGCTTTTCGGCATGCGGGGGCAGTTCTAGGTGCTTGGCTTCGAGCATTTGGTCGAGGAGGGTGCCGCCGTCTTTCAGTGCGAGATCGGGATCGCTCTTGTAGGCGGGGTCCTTCTCGGCTTCAGGGAGGGTGATGAATCGGAAGCCCTTGCGTTTCAAGGAATCGAGAAGCTGAGGGAGCATTACCGCCTCGAAGCCGCCGATGTGCAGAAGCAAGACGTGCTTGATGTCGCGGCCATAGAGGAGCTTGGCCGCTGACTGGCCCAGTGCGACATACTGCGTCGCGATTTCCATGTAGCTGGTTTTGAGCCATTCAATGGAGGCCGTGTCATTCTTTTCCGCGCAGCGGGCGTAGGGGGCGTTCCAGAGATAGTCTTCGAAGTCGAGAGTGACCTGGGCGATGTGGTACTTGTGGTCCTTCAAGTATTGCCGCACGTCGCGGCGTTTTTCGAGTGTGTCGCCTTCCCAGAGATACGGATAACGGAACCAGTGCCAGTTCCGATGGCCCATCAGGGATTTCAAGACAGGCTCGTCCGCCGCGACGTTCTGCTCGAATTGGCCCGCGCTCATGTCATTGAGGCTGGGATGGGCGTAGGTGTGATTGCCGAGAGGGAAGCCGGCGCTGCGCCAGAGTTTGAGCACTTCCATGTCTTCGGGATGCTCTTCGAGTTTACGAGCGTTGAGGAAACCATAGACCTTCGGAGCGTGGGCGTCCTTCAGGTCCTTAAGGATGATTTTTGCGACGTCGGCGCGAGTCACGCCGGGAGGCAAGGAACCGTGAGCGGGCAGGTCGTCGATCGTGAGAGCGACTTGCTGAGTAAAAGCTGCGGGGGTAAGAGCAAACGTGAAGAGGCAGGCGAAGCAGAGAAGACGAAGCACTATCATTGGTTTCCTCTGATGCGGAACGCATCCCGCGCTGCGCAGAATACTAGAATATAAGATGGTTGGCGCTGAGTTGGACGAGAATTTAGTGGTTTGCGGGCGGATTTGTCGCCGGAGTTTGAATGCGGGGCTGGGCGAACCAAACAATCGTGCCAAGGACGACGGTGGGAAGCCAAATCCACAGGAGTTCGCTACGGACAACAGCTAACCCGCGTGAGCTAAAGAAATTGCCGATGCCGATGGGAGACACACGAATGGGGGTCCACGGGAAGAAGTAGCGCGAATTCTCAAAGGGAGCGAAAAAGGCCACGCCTAGTCCGCCATCGGTCATGGCGTCCAGGGCGCCATGGCTGGCCGTTGCCAGAAACAGATAAGCCCACAGTGAAAGGCGACTGAGGTTGGTCACACCGCCGGGAAATCCCAGGATCAGCGCGGCTCCGGCCAGAAGCGCAGCGAATAGAAGAGAGTGTGTAAATCCTCGGTGCCCCCAGAAATCGCTGTAACGGATGCCGAAGCGGAACCCAATGACATCGAGATCGGGAATCACGGAACAGAGCGCTCCGGCGACCCACACTCGACTCGGAACGCCGGGTCGATAGAAACAGGCGCCAATGCCGATGGAAGCTGCCGCGTGCGAAAACACCGATGGCATGTCTACGCCTCCGAGGTAATTCCCTCTTCACGCTTGTGCAGACGACGGAACCAGAGCCATAGGACTGCGAAGGCGAAGAAGGCGCCGGCGGAATCGACAAGGGAATCGTACGGGGAGGCATGGCGGCTGGCGACGAACGCTTGGTGGATTTCATCGAGAGCGGAGTAGCTGAAGGCGATGAAGAGCGCGGTGAGTCCCCAGGGCCAGCGCCAGCCGGTGCGGCCGCCTCGAACGCCGCGGTAGAGCAGCGTGCAGAAGACAAAATATTCGGAGAAGTGGGCCGTCTTGCGTATGTAGTGGTGGATGATCTCGAACTGCGCGGCGGTCATGGAAGGTTTGAACCAGTGGAGGATGGGCTCGAAGAAGTAGGCAGTGTGCTTGTCGGAGAAGGTGTCGGTGGACATGGTGAAGATGAAGGCGGCCCACAGCAGGGCGAGCCACCACGCGCGCAGCCATGAGGGAATTAACAGCTGCGTGAGGCGTGGTTGCACCTCAGGCAAGTCAGGGGCGGGACGCGGGTTGCGCCAGGGTTGGTCAGGCACGCGGCGTTGTTCCGTCAGGAGATGTTGCATTTTTGCGGATGTTGTTGTCCTTGCTCTTTAAGTTACGACTTGTGCCTTCGCCATCTTCGAATTCTACGCCTTGAAAACATGGGCCTTCGCGGCTCGGACAACCAGAAATGTCTGTCCCACTTAGATTATTCCATGCGGTAGTTGGGCGCTTCGCGAGTGATGATTACGTCGTGAACGTGGCTTTCGCGAAGTCCCGCAGAAGTGATGCGCACGAATTTGCTGCGCTCGGTGAGCGCCTTTAAGTTCTCGGCGCCGACATAGCCCATGCCGCTGCGGAGTCCGCCCACGAGTTGATCGGTGAGCGCGGCCAGGGAGCCTTTGTACGGGACGCGGCCCTCAACTCCTTCCGGGACGGACTTGCCGCGCTGGACGTCTTCTTCTTCCTGCGCGTAGCGGTCGGCGGAGCCTTCTTCCATGGCGGAGGTCGAGCCCATGCCCCGGTAGGACTTGAAGGTGCGGCCCTGATAGAGAATCGTTTCTCCGGGAGCCTCTTCGGTACCGGCGAAAAGGCTGCCGATCATCACGCAAGAGGCGCCGGCGGCGATGGCTTTAGTAATGTCGCCGGAATACTTGATGCCGCCGTCGGCGATAACGGGGATGCCCGTGCCTTCCGCGGCGCGCGCAGCTTCCATGATGGCGGTGATTTGCGGGACGCCGGCGCCTGTGACGACGCGCGTGGTGCAGATCGAGCCGGGCCCCATGCCCACTTTCAAGCCGTCGATGCCGAGGGCAATGAGATCTTTTGCGCCTTCATAGGTGGCGACGTTGCCGGCGATGAGCTGTATATCCGGCAGGCGATGGCGAATGGCCTTAACAGCATCCATCACGCGAGCGGAGTGGCCGTGGGCGGTGTCGATCGCAATGACATCGGTTTTGCATTTTGCCATTTCGACGGCGCGCTCGAGAAAATCGCCGGTCGCGCCGATGGCCGCGCCCACGCGCAGCCGGCCCTGCTCGTCCTTTGCCGCGCGGGGATATTCGAGCTTTTTCTGGATGTCTTTTACGGTGATGAGGCCTTTGAGATTGAAGTCCTGATCGACGACGAGAAGCTTTTCGATGCGATGCTTTTGCAGGAGACGCTCCGCTTCGTCGAGCGTGGTTCCAACGGGTACGGTGACGAGATGATCTTTCGTCATTACCGAGCTGACGAGTTGGTTGTGATTTTTTTCGAAGCGCAGGTCGCGGTTGGTGAGGATCCCGGTGAGGCGGGTGCCGCGCGTGACGGGCAGGCCGGAGATCTTGTACTTGTTCATGATCTCAAGCGCCTGGCGAAGCGTGATGTCGGGAGAGATTGTGACGGGGTCGACGATCATGCCGCTTTCGGAACGCTTCACGCGGTCGACTTCTTCGCCCTGCCGGTCGATGGGCATATTTTTGTGGACGATGCCGATGCCGCCCTGCCGGGCGATGGCGATGGCCAGGCGCGATTCGGTGACGGTGTCCATGGCGGCGGAGGCCAGGGGGATGTTGAGGGCGAGTTTGCGCGTGAAACAGGTGCGCGTGTCGGTGTCGGCGGGGAGAACCGCGGACTTGCCGGGGAGAAGCAGAACGTCATCGAATGTGAGGCCTTCGGGAATGGAACCGTTAATCATTGCATCCTCGTCTTGGGGGCGTGGGCGGCCGCAAGGGGCGGCGGGATAGCCCAGAAAACAGCGCAGCCCAGCGGGTGGCCGCTGGGCCGTAAGAAGAATTCATCGAATCGAAAAAATGCGTCACTGTGAATCTTCAATTGTAAGGGTCGCGACAATTCCGGTCAAGCAGGTCAGGTTATGGCTCATGCGTTCTGGCACGCAAGCGAGCGGAACCCACAAAAGACCGGGCTGGCGCATAGACGCCAGCCCGCGCGTTGAGGCAATTAGCTGTTGGACTCCGCCTTAGAAAGTGAAGCGGAATCCGAATTCACCCCAGACCGAGAGCGGGACGATTGTGCTGCTTGGGTTGATGAAGCCCGCGGGATGGCCGAAGGTTGTAGGACTGGCAATGTTATTGTTGTAGTCTTTTCCGTAGTTGGCTCGATTGGTCAAATTGAACGCTTGCGCAACCAACTGTAGATTCATGCGTTCACGGATTTTGATGTTCTTGGCCAGTCGCAGGTCGAGCTCGAAGAACGGGTCTCCGCGAAGAGGATCGTACTTGGCGATGGTGCACCCCTGCGCGACACCATTCAATCCATAGAAGCAGTTCTGGGCTCCGGTGTTGTTGCCGGAAAACGCAAGCCAGTTTGTTGGATTGCTCGTTGGAACCACGACTGCGTTGGTCGTTCCGCCGCCAGTGTTCAGGGTGCTGGCCGAGTTGGTGAGGTTGTACGGACGTGCTGAACCGAACTGCAGGATTGGCGAGAGCTGGAAGCCCTTAGGCATGTCGACAATTCCGCTCAGCGTGACGTGATGGCGCTCATCGTTGGGCGAAGGCCCCCGCTCATAACTTGCAAATGGATTTGTCGAGAGCCTCGGGTAATTGCGGAACGAACCGCCCCCGCCATCGTAAGAGTAAGCCCGAGCTAGAGTGTAATTCGCGTTGAGGGAAAGGTGGTCACTCATTCGCTGGCGGTAGCTGATGTTGAGGCCGTCATACACGGAGCGGCCAATCGACTGCTCGTCGCGAACGCTGGCGAACTGCGCTTTGCCGTTTGGCGCGGTCAATCCGTTCAACGGAGCAGTACAGCAGGAGCCGCCAACCGGCACTCTCTGGTCGATGTTGATGGTTTTGTTCTCATGGAGACCGAGAACATGAGTGTATTCCGTCTCAATGACCGTGTTGGGATTGAGCGACCAGCTGTACCCAAAATTGAACTCCTCGGTGACTGGGTTGCGGTAGTTGGGGTCCATTAGACGACCGATACTGCCGCTTGCGAGCTGTGTGGACGGCGGCGGAATCGTCGGCAGTGGACTGACACCATATTGCCATTGGCCAAGCGTCTGGCCTGTACCGGGAACCGGGTCACTCGGAGTTGTTAGGCTAAGAACCGTTGCAAAGACCGTCGAGTTGCTCATCTGTTCCATGAACAAGGGAATGTTCTGGAACACGTTCCCGAAGTAGAGGCCAAACCCGCCGCGCACTACGTGCTTAGCAGCGCCAGTTAGGTCATAGGCGAAGCCGACGCGTGGGCTGAAGTCCTTGTTGTCGTCATGCGGCAGCTTGCCGACGTAAGGATTCGAGATCGGGCTGTTGAATGCCACCAACGCCTGATACGTACGGCTTTTCGCAACGTCCGACACGCCGATCATGTTGAAGTCCTTGTCCCACCGCAGCCCGAGATTCAGCGTCAAGCGGCGAGTGGCCTTCCAGTCGTCCTGCAAATAAAGGCCAAGCTGCTTGGTCGCCACCAGGAAGTATGGATTACCGTTCGCGATGGCCATGCCCGTCACAGCACCGGCGGTAGCGAATCCGTTGGGATACTTGGATGGATTACCGAGAATCGCGCTGGGATCAGCCGCGAAGTCGACTTCCAGCGTGGAGCTGAACTCAAAGAATCCGCCTTCGACTGGATTCCAAATGTAATCCGCGCCAGCCTTGAAGGTATGCTTGCCGATGGTTTTCGAGATGTCGTCCTTGAACTGCCACTTGCGTTGAAAGGACTGCTGCGGAACGTTCGTGTTGGTGCCAAACGATGCGTCCGGGAAGACCACCAGCGGCGCGCTAATGTTGCTGGCGATTAGATTGTTCCAATACTGGTAGCCGAACGTGAATTGGTTAACCATCGTATTGGAAAGAATAGAATTCAGCGTAAAGTTCGCCAGCTGTAGGTGATTTTTCGTATAGTTGCCACTGGTGAGATCGCCCTTGCCGTTAGACTGATCGTTGAGGCTGTTATTGGCCTGCGAGTTGTAGCTGATGTAGGCCGTGTTCTTGCTGTTGATGAGCCAATCCATGCGGCCGTTGTAGCGATACTCGTAGAACGGGCGGGGAATGATACCAGCGGGCTGCGCCGCGAGTCCTGCCGACTTGGCGAGCACGAGTTCATTGTATGATTGTCCCGTCTCCGCTAAGCCCTGGCTTTCGCGTTCACGTTCGAGTGCAAAGAAGCCGAACAATTTGTTCCTGAGGAAAGGTCCGCCGGCGGAGCCGCCAAACTGCTGACGGCTGTAGTCCGGATGCGCAGGAGTCTGCCCGCCCAGGCCGTCGGGAACTTTTTCATCGGTGTTCAGGGCTGAGTCACGAAAGTAGCCAAAGAGGGAACCGTAGTAGATGTTGGTACCCTGCTTCGTGATCATGTTGATCGCGGCGCCTTCTGACCGTCCGTTCTCAGCCGAAAACCGTTGCGTGCTGATCTGGAATTCCTGGACGGCTTCCACGGGAAGCTGCATCACTGGACCACCGACCGTGTTGTCCTTGTTATCGACGCCGTTCACGGTGACGTTGACATTGCGCCCGTTTTCACCGTTCACGGAGAGAATCGCATAGCGGTTCTTGGTTGGATCGTAGGAATCTGTAGCTTTGACGCCGGGGGCCAGATACGCGAGGTTGGCCACGTCGCGTCCAACCATGGGGAGTTCTTCGACTTCCGTCGGCGTAATCCCGGCTCACGCTCGTACTCGCCAAGTCCACAAGCGGAGCGCTCCCAGTCACTTCAATAATTGTTGCGACCGCACCCGGGTCCAGAGTCGCATTCACTGTCGTCGTTTGGCCGACGAGCAATTCAACCGTCTCTACAAGCGAGGAGAATCCCTGCTTTGACACTCGGACCGTATAGACGCCGGCTGAGAGAAGATCAAACCGGTAATTGCCAGCGTCATTTGTAGTCGCCGTGCGCGTCGTTCCGGTTGCCTTACTGGTGATGACCACCTCGGCGCCCATGACGACCGCCTGCGATTTGTCAAATATTGTCCCCACGACCGTGCCGCTGGCAGTGGCTTGTGCGTGCAGACTTCCGTTGCCCAGCGCCAGAACTAAGATCGCGGCGACAAGCAGGTGCATGAATGTTCTCTTCATTCTGTTTTTCCTCCGGCCAACGTGTAATTGGCTGTCCGCCGCGTTTGAGCACGGCGGATCAGCGCAAGAATTCCCTCAGTGCGAAATCCTTGCGATCAAAGTTAGATTTTTCGAGCGCTTTCGTCTGACCTGACTACGACACATTCACCCGGTACAAAGTATAAACAACCGTCAATTTATCCCGGTTAATGCGCTGTGTCACGCAAGTTTGAGGCCAAACAACGGTTCCTCTAAGTTATTTGGTTTGTGTTGACAAAAAGTTGACATAAGTCCGCACTCCCGTAATTTGGAGTTCACCAGCTGCTTCTGTGGGATTTCATATCGCTGCGCGACCATCAAACAGTCCGAACATCTGCTGCGTTGCCCGCCTTGTTTGCGTCTCCAGCCTGCAATAGAGTCTCTCTATGGACGTATTCCCAGAGTTTGAGCCGCATGCGTTGGCGCGGAACGGGCATGCGATGACGATTGCGGCGGTGTATTGGCCGCGGAGGTTTGTGCTGCCGCAAGCCGAGGCGCGGCTGTTTCGCGTTGCGGAAGATTCGCAGTTGCTGGCGGCGTGTCACTGGCAGGAGGGGAAGCGGAAGGATGTGCCCGTGATTGCGATTGTGCATGGGCTGGAGGGCTCGTGCGATTCGAATTATGTACTGGGGATTGCCGAAAAGGCCTATCAGCGCGGATTTCACGTGGTGCGCTTGAATCAGCGGAATTGCGGAGGCTCGGAAAAGCTTACGCCCACGCTTTACAACTCCGGGATGAGCGGCGATTATCGCGCGGTTTTCGAAGAACTGGCGGAACGCGACGGGTTCACCCAAATTTTCTTTGCGGGGTATTCGATGGGCGGAAATTTGGTGACGAAGATGGCGGGGGAATACGGGAGCGCGGCGCCTCGTGCACTGCGTGGAGTTTGCACAATCTGTCCGGCGCTTGATTTGGCGGCTTGTGCAGATGCGCTGGATAAGCGCGAGAATTATTTTTATCAACGGCACTTTGTCAGGGGATTGATGGCGCGTTACGCGCGGAAGGCCGCGCTGTTCCCGAAGATTTACTCGCCCAATGGGTTTGGAAAGATTCGGTCGGTAAGGGGATTTGACGACGCGATTACCGCGCCGTGCTTTGGGTACCGCGATGCGCAAGAATATTACGACGCGGCGGGAGCGCGCAAAGTGGTGGCGCAGGTTCGCGTGCCGATGCTGATGATTACCGCGCAGGATGATCCCTTCGTGCCGTACGAGGCGTTTCTGGCGGCGCTGGTCACTGAGAATCCGGTGATTCGGTTTGTGGCTCCGGAGCGCGGCGGGCATTGCGGGTTTATTTCGAAACACGGCGGGGCGGAGAGATTTTGGGCGGAGGCGCGTGTGGTGGATTTTTGCGAGGCGCTGCGGGGATAGCGCGCGTTGAGGCGATGGTGCAGTTAGGCGAACGGCTTTTCCAGTGAAGGCGCGAAGCCAGGCGTCAGAAGTTGCGCGGGGCCGTCGGCGGCGATGACCATGTCGTCTTCGCAGCGGAGGCCAAATTCGCCGGGGACGTAGATGCCTGGCTCGTTCGAAAACGTCATGCCGGGTTCGAGAATGGTCTTGCTGCCGCGGACGAGATAAGGATGCTCGTGGCCGTCGAGTCCGATGCCATGACCGAGGCGGTGCGTGAAAAACTTGTAGTCGGGGCCGTAGCCGCCATTGACGATAACCGCGCGGGCGGCATCGTCAACCGTGCCCGAGAGTCGGCCGGCGCGCGCGGCTTCTAGCGCGGCGTCTTGCGATTTGCGCACGAGTTCGAAGACGTGCGAGATCTTTTCCGTGGGTTTCCCATATACGCTGGTGCGCGTGACGTCCGAGGCGTAACCTTCCACTCCGCATCCTCCGTCGATCAAAACTACGTCCCCTTCCTTTAGCTTTTGCGGTTGCAACGTGCCATGCGGCAGCGCGGCCGAAGCGCCGAGCAGAACCAGCGCGCCGCCGTGCAAATTCATCTTTGCGAAGCCAGCTTCGACGAGGTGTGCGATGTCGTCCTGCGACATGCCTTCCTTGAGGGAAGCGAACGTCGCGCGAAAAACATCGAAGGTGGCTTCGCAAGCCAGGCGCATCAACTCAAGCTCATGCGCGGACTTGTGAGCGCGGCAAGCGATCGTGACGGGATCGGCGGAGGCGTATTCGAACCCGGGCGCGGCGTTGCGAAGATGATCGAAAAAAGTGAACCCCGCGGTTTCGTCGATGCCAATGCGCCCGGTGCGAATGTTCTGGTCCGCAAGGGCGGCGGCGGCGATCTTGGTGGGACTTTGATCTTCTTGCCAAATGCGGACTTCGAGCGGGAGATGGAGTTTTTCGCGGAGGCGACCTTCCTCGAAGGCGGGAACCACGAGAACGGGATGGCCAACGCGGGGAATGACGAGGCCAACGAGGCGTTCGCTAAGGCCCCAGCGGATCCCCGTGAAGTAGTACAGCGAAGTGCCAGGGGCGAAGAAGAGCGCGTCATATTTTGCTGCCTGCGAGGGTGAGCCGCTAGGCGCAGGCGGCGCGTCCACCATAAGGCGCTGCGCGTGTTCAATGCGCTGACCAAATTCGTCGGGAGTAATAGGGCGAACGCGGTCACCGAGCGGCTTCAGCGCGGAAAGCGCAGGAGGGAGTGAGGGGCCGTCATCGGCGTAGTAGCCTCCGGCGATTTTAGGGGCGAAAGCTGCCGCCGATAAGACGCCCGCGGCCCGAAAGAACTGGCGCCGGGATCGATTGGCAGTGTGGACCGCGTGTGGTGTATGCATGGCGCCGAAGAGGTTTATCCGGGTAGAGCGCCAATTGTCAAGCGTCATGGCTCCGGTTAACGGCCTTCAAGGCCGGGTGCACACTCAAAACTATGTAGGAATGCCTCGAGGGGACCGTAGAGTATCCCTTCATTTAACAGTAGCCAGCCCGAGAACCTATATGGAATTTGGTATAAAGCACTTATAAACCGCAAGGCGCAATATCTCTAATTCATAACAAATAATAGAGTTAGTAAGGCTTAACGACAATATTATCGCAATTTGAGATTGGAAGATGCCTTGCAACTACAGCGCTGGACTGTGGTGGTCCGCTTTTCCGACTCTTACCATTTCAGCGAAGCGTATTGGGGGATAGACATGAAGAGTGTCCAGCGCGGAATGCTTGCGCCCATAGCAGTGGTGCTAGCAGTCGTTCTCGGATTGATGTTTGGTTCAGTGGTGGCTCAGACGGCGAAAGCCGACGAGTTGTATGGCCGCGTGCGCGGCGTGGTAACGGATCCTAGTGGCGCGGTCCTGCCGGGTGTGCAGTTGAAGCTCGTTAACATTGGAACGGGTGTCGGCCGTGAGTTGGTGTCGGACTCAGACGGCGCTTTCCTTTTCATAAACCTGACGCCTGGCGCTTACAGTCTTGGCGCAACGAAGGCAGGTTTCAAAACATTTAAGGTCAGCTCGGTGCGCATTGAGCCCAACAATATTTACGTACAGAACGTAATCATGGAGTTGGGCACGCTCAGCGAGACGATTGAAGTTGCAGCAAATCAAGCGCAGGTGGAACAGACCAGCATGCAATTGACTGCCACCATTGACGCCAAGACCATTACCGACCTGCCGCTTAATGGGCGCAACTGGATTACCCTGCAGCAGACCTTGCCTGGCGTGGTTAATTCTGAGAGCCGGTTCCAAACGAGTTTTTCGACCAACGGTAGCCAGGGCCAGCAAAACAGCTACCTGATTAACGGCACGGACTACAACGATTTGCCGTTGAACACGCCTCTCGCCGCGCCGAGCCCCGACGCCATCGACGAAGTGAAGATGGTAACGAACACGATTAACCCGGAATATGGCCGCAATTCGGGAGCTATCCTAAACGCCATCACGAAATCGGGGACCAACAAGTTCCATGGCACTGGGTTTGACTTCTTTCGAGACACATTCCTGAACACGAAGAACTTCTTCCAGAAGACCCCTTCGGTTTTTCACCAACATCAGTACGGGGGGACGGTGGGCGGGCCCATTCTGAAGAACAAGACGTTCTTCTTTTTCAGCTTGCAGAACACCCGCAACCGCAGCACTCAGGCCGGTGGTCTCGTGACGGTGTACACCCCAGCACAATTGCAAGGTGACTTCAGCGGGCTGGCGGCATCGATTAACGGTGTTTACGACACGACGGCCAACAAGATTACAAGAAACCCGAAGACTTCGCCCTTCCCGATGTTCGGGGACAGCGCCTCAACTTGCCCGGTTTCAGGCGGCGTGATGTGTCCAGCAGGCACACGCTACGGAATTACCTACGATGCGGCTGGAAATATAATCAGCCGTGGTCTGTTTAGCACGGGGGGGGTTCCGACGCAGGATTTCAACGCCACTGCGCTGGCTTTGGTGAAGCAGTTTGTCCCAGCCCCGAATTTTGGCACCAATCAGTACTCCTTCCAGCCCATTCAGGGAATCTCGACGAACCAGTACATGGGGCGCATGGATCAGAATTTTGGCCAAAAGGATACGCTGTCGTTCTATGCTTTTGCTCAGAACCAGTCCACGGTAAGCACCCTGCCGTTCACCGGCGCAACTCTGCCCGGCATGGGTGACCAGTCGCTGGCCTTCACCAAGCAGTTTGTTACTTCCTGGAACCACACCTTTAACAGCAACATCCTGAACGAGCTTCGTTTGGGCTACACGCGGCTGAACTTTGCCGCCACGCTGCCGCAAAAGGCGGTGCAGCCGAAGGACGTCGGTTTCGCTAATATCTTTCCGCAGTACCCCACTGGCGCGGGCTACCCGTTCATGCAAGTCACCGGGTTCTTCAACTTAGGCTTCAGTACCAACGGTCCGCAGCCTCGAAAGGACCAAACCTATCAAATTACCGACAACTTTAGCTGGCAAAAGGGCAAACATAGCTTCAAGTTTGGCTATGAGGGCCGCAAATTCCAGGTGTGGAATCCATTTAACGCACGTAACAACGGCTCGTTCAATTTCTCAACGAGTGGCAAATACAGCACGGGCGTCGGGAGCGCTACGGGAATCAACTTCCTGCTCGGCTTACCCGCGACTTACAGCCAGGGAAGCGGCGGCCTGATCATCGCTGACGCATACGAGCACTATATGTATGCGCAAGATCAGTGGCGAGCGCGCAACAATCTAACGGTAACGTTCGGTGTAGGCTATCAGATTGATACACCCCTCGCTGAGCATCAATTCCAAGGCATATCGAGGGTATGCTTCACACCTCTTCAGCAGTCCATCGTATATCCGAGCGCTCCCGCTGGTCTGCTCTATCCGGGTGACCCCGGCTGCAACGCTTCCGGCGGTGCTACGACCAAGTACACTCATGTTGGTCCACGTCTTGGGTTCGCCTATACGCCCGGTTGGGGTGGCCGGTTCACGGGCGGCCCGGGGAAGACATCGATCCGCGGCGGCTTCGGCATTTACTACAACCGTTCAGAAGAGGAGCTTTCGCTGCAAGACTTGCAGGTACCCCCTCTTGGGTTAAACAGTGGTGGTGTGAACGATCTCGGCGGTGGCCGCATTCCTTCGTTTCCCGACCCGTGGGCAGACATCGCCGGCAATGGCGCGGTGGCAAACAAATTCCCATTTGTTCCTCCGGCGCCGGGCGCAGCGTTTGATTTCACCAAGGTGGAACCGCTGTCCGTCAACACCTTGGACGCCGGTGCGACTCTCCCCTTTGCGTTGAATTACAACCTGACGATCGAGCGCGAATTCCCCGGTCAGACTATCCTGCGTGTAGGGTATGTCGGCTCCCACGCTGAAAACCTGATTACCTCATACGATCGTAATCCCGTCACTCCAGCGGGCGTTCAGGCTTGTCTTAGCGATCCTAAGAACACCATAAATGGCGGTAAAGGCGGGTGTGCCGACGATCCCGGCAGCCAGGACGTCAATTTCCCGAACCACCAGTTGTTCCCTGGCAATATCTTCGGTGGAATCGGATGGGAACGCAATCAAGGTTGGTCCAATTACAATGCACTTCAGGTCACCGTGGACAAGCACTTGACACATGGACTGCAAATGCTGGGGACTTACACCTGGAGTCACTCCCTTGACGTAAGTTCTAGTTATGAGGACACCGCGTTTGTTGGGGCAGGTAGCTTTGACCCGTACGGCCGCTTGCAACGGGACTACGGTAACTCGGCCTTTGATGCGCGTCACCGCTTTACTGTTAGCTTCAGCTACGAGATCCCCAACTTGAACAAGCTATCGATCTTCTCGAAGCTGCCGAGCCGAGCCTTCGGAGGCTGGAGGCTATCCGGTATCAACATCCTCCAGACCGGTCAGCCGATCGTCCTCTACGACAACAACCAGCTTTCGCTGACCTGCGTCAATCACGTGTACTATTCATGCCCGGATCGTCCCGATGTGGTAAAGATGCCCGTGGGCCTCAATCCGCGAACGGCGACGTTCGGAACCCTGAATGACTACTTCTTCGACCCGGGTTCATTCACAGACAATGCCCTCGGCACACTTGGCAACGCTGGCCGTAACTTCTTCCATGGGCCGTCATTCTGGAACGCGGACTTCTCTATCCAGAAAGACACGCGCGTCACCGAAAGCACAGCGTTCCAGGTGCGGCTGGATGCCTTCAATGTCTTTAACCACGTCAACTTTGCTAACCCGGTTGGTGACGTCTCGTCCGGTAATTTCGGCCGAATCACCGGCATTCGCCTCGGCTCCAATTCCAGGCTGGTGCAATTGGGCGCGAAGTTCATTTTTTAGCTGATCTGCGAAGGAACGAAAGGGCGTCCCTTACGAGACGCCCTTTTTGTGTTTTTCCCGCCTCACGCACGGGGAGCAAATCGGACCTCGCAACGTCGATACGTCAGTCTGCTTGCCACGATTACAATTGACATTGTCCTTACCCAATTTAGCTAAATTTATGATAATTTCCACGCAAGCGTGGTGGTGCGAGGGGTCTGCGATGACGTTTGCCGAGTTTTGGCCGGTCTACGTGCGGGCACATAGCCGGCCTGCTACGAGAGTGGCGCACCTGGTCGGCACGCTCGGTGGGTGGATGCTGGTTGGGGCGGCGATTGCGGAGCGGCGGTGGTGGTGGATTGCGGCGGCTGTCGTACTTGCTTACGGGCTGGCCTGGGTTGCGCATTTTTTCGTGGAGCACAACACCCCCGCAACTTTTGAGCATCCGCTGCTCTCCTGGTGGGCGGATCAGCGCATGACGTTTCTAATGATCACCGGCCAGATGGGAAGAGAAGTGAAGCGCTACGTTGACTCCCCGCCCGCGATCCATTGAAGCGGCGAACCGCGATGAG
>Ga0137415_10003717_pt1 | contig 15170 bp, 15 predicted proteins | sample CZODoug3_1_1_16f_FD_183082 | JGI IMG/M metagenome (GOLD analysis project Ga0137415, IMG submission 183082) | Vadose zone soil fungal communities from Angelo Coast Range Reserve, California, USA - CZODoug3_1_1_16fungal (Hybrid Assembly) | ecosystem: Environmental > Terrestrial > Soil > Vadose... | reverse complement strand
GAGCGACGAAAATGCGGATGCGATTCTGCAGGGTGAAATTGTGGAGGTGGGCCGCTCGCCGGCGCGGTCTGTCCGCGGAAATGTTCTTGCCACCACCGAGTTTAACCTTGTCATGCGCGTAAAATACAAACTGGTGGGGCGCGATGGCCATCCGCTCGGCGCGCAGGGTGTAGCGACGGGTACGACCAGCTTTTTCGTCGGCACGGACGTGACGACGGACGAGCGTCAAGCCCTACCCCTGGCGACCGAGCAACTCGCCACCCAATTGGTCAGCCAGCTGAGCGAGGGCTGGTGATGCGCAATGAAAGGGGAAGAAAACCTTTGGAGAATTCTCAATGAGAAACTCGAGACCTTGCGCGCCAGCAACCGCCTTCCCGAAGCCATTCGCGTAGCCGAGACCGTCCTCGATCTCGCCAAGCGCACTTTCGAGGACGATGAAAATCAGCTCGCGCTGAGTTTCGAAAAGCTGGGTCAACTACTCGATCAAAAAGGCGACCGCGCGGCCGCGAAACCGTATCTTCTCAAGGCGCACTTCGTTTTGGAAAAAGCGAAAACGCCCGACCAACGCGCGCTCTTTCGCTCGGCGCGGCGGCTCGCTTACTTGTGCGTCAATCTCGGCCAGGCCGAGGAAGCGATTACGTTTTACGAAAAAGCGATCGCCGCCGGCACTCAATTGGACGACCTGCCTTACGCGGACCTCGGCACCATGCTAAACAACGTCGCGCTCATTTTCCGGAAATCGGGCCGACAAAAAGCGGCGGAACCCTACTATCTGAAAGCGCTGCAAATTTATGAAAGGCAGCTCGGGCCGGAACATCCCGATGTCGCATCGGTGCTCAATAATCTCGCCGTTTTTTACACGAACGAACGTCGTTATTCCGAAGCCGAGAAAACACATCTGCGGGCGCTGGCCATTCGTGAGAAGGCGCATCCATCAACGCATCCCGACATCGCGCAGTCGAAATGTAATCTGGCGGTGGTCTATCATTCGCGCGGCGATTACGCGAAAGCGGCCGAACTTTATCGCGCTTCGCTCAAGAGCTGGGAGGAAGCCACGGACAAGCCGCCGGAAGATTACGAGATTGTCGCATCGAATTACGCCGACCTGCTGCGTTCGCTCGGTAAAGCGCGCAAAGCGCATCAACTCGAAGCGCGCGCGCGCAAGAAACGCCGCGCCTAGCGTCTCTACAACATCTTCAGCCGCGGTTTACCCGTCACGCTGTAGCCTTGTGAAAGCGGATGACCGCCGAGATTTTTGACAAATCAAACATCAAACATCATACATCAAACCTCGTAGCGCTCACGTGGCGGAATGGCAGACGCGTACGGCTCAGGACCGTATGGGGCAACCCGTGGAGGTTCGACTCCTCTCGTGAGCAAATTTGACTTTAGCCCCCGTCCTTAGTCGAGTATCGACTGTTGAGCTTATGAAAAAATTGCTTCTCCTTCTTTGCGCCTTTGTTTTTGCCCTAACCAATTTTCTGCGCGCACAGGACGCGGCGGAAAAATCGACCTTCCCAGGTGTAAAAAAAACGATGTCGGCAGAGGATTATGAAACGGCCGGGTTGATGAAACTGAGTGACGAAGAGCGAGCTGAGCTCGATAAATTTCTTCGCGGCCTTCTCTCCTCGAGCAACGAACCCGCCGCGAAAAAGGCGACGACCCAGCCCGTGGAAGAGGCTGTGAAAGAGCAGAAGGCGATGACCGAACCGGTGGAAGAGGCTGTGAAAGAGCAGAAGGCGGCTCCGGAAGTCACCCAAAGCCGGATCGTTGGACCATTCGCCGGTTACGATGGGCATAGCACTTTCACACTGGAGAACGGCCAGGTCTGGACACAATCGCAACAGGACAGCGCGGTTTTCAAAAAAGTCGATTCACCGCCGGTGCTGATCTTAAAAGACAATGTCGGTTACCGGATGTACATCGCAGGCGGTAGCGACATTCGCGTGCAGAGAGTAAAGTGATTCGCCGAGCGGGCATGTCTTGGCGATAAGTTGAAGGGTGAACGTTCTCTTTGCCTTTGCCAGAGCCACTTCCATATCAGCATCCCGAACGGATTCGCGGGATGTTTGGATCAATCGCGGCGCGTTATGATCTGGCTAATCATCTGCTCAGCTGTGGCATCGATTTTTATTGGCGAAAGCGTGTTGCGGAAATCGTGGCGAGCTGGCGGCCAGATAAAATTGTCGATCTTGCCACGGGGACAGGGGATCTTGCGCTCGCCTTGCAACGAAAAATGCCACAGGCTGAAATCATCGGCGCTGATTTTTCCGAAGAAATGCTCGCCATCGCGAAACGTAAAGGCGTTCGCCAAACCATGCTCGCCGATGCGATGCGATTGCCATTCGATGATGCGTCGGTCGATTGCGTGACGGTCGCATTCGGTCTGCGCAACATGGAGGATTATGGCGGCGCGCTCCGGGAAATGGCGCGGGTGCTCAAGCCGCATGGACATTTGCTCGTGCTCGAGTTTTCGCTGCCGAGGATGTCGATCTTGCGCGCCGTCTATCGATTCTATTTGCATCGCTGCCTGCCGTTGCTCGGATCGTTCCTCACGAAAAAGAAAAGCGCTTACGATTATCTCGGCGATTCGATCGAACAATTCCCGAATGGCCATGCCATGCTGCGCCTGATGGAGTCGAGCGGACTCAATCATGCGTCCGCCGAACCGCTCACCGGCGGCATCGTTACGATTTACACGGCGAAAAAACCGTAACGCAGGCGTCTCGCCTGCTGACTTGGCGCCACAGGCGGGACGCCTGTGTTACAAGGGCACGTCGAATCACATTCGCGAAAAATATCGGCGGTCATGGACCGCCGCTACAGATTTACGGCTTCGCGGCAGGCGGGGGGATTGGCGATGCGCTCGCGCTCGCGGATGGACTTGGCGGCGGAGACGGCTGACCGACGAGCGGCAGTCTCAACGCGTTGAAATCGGGATTGTTGACCACGAATGTTCCGTCGCGCTCGTCGACTTTTCCGAACCACATGCCATCGCCGGTCGGCACGCCAACCGTCAATTTGTGCGATGCCTTATCGTCCGGCGATGTTGTGAATGTGATCACGATCTGCGGTTTATCGAGGCCGTGCTGTGGAACGGTCGATCCAATCCAGCGAACGGCGCGCAGATTCGACAAAGTATTGAGAAGCGATTGCAGATTTATCTGGTTGATCGGCTCACTGCCTTTCGTCCATGTCCATTCGTTGTTTGCACCGCGAACGAGAGCTTGCTCGCCGTTTGTCGTGACACTGAGGCGATGAATCTGTTCGGGCTTAAACTTGAAGATCGACAAATCCTGCCACTGCAATGGGTCGGCATGAATTTCGTCGAGCAGTTTGCGCCGCGCCGCGACGATGAACGGCTCGTCGCCCAGACGCGCGTAAACATTGTCGCCATCGATTTTGCCGAACGCGATCGTGGCGATGGGCTGTTCACCGGCTTTGGTCTCGGCCGTATTTCCCGACGCAAACGAGCTGAGTGTGATTTGCAGTTGCGGCTTGTCCAAACCGTATTTGGGCAGGTTCGAAGCGACATCCTCGACAAACTTGGTGACCTGTTCGTTTTTTAGCATGTCGATCAAACGAAGCGCTTCGCCGGAATCTGCCGGAGCGTTGTCGCGGCCGACGATCGTCCACTCCTCACCTTTTCGTGCCAGCACGGTCTTGCCTTTGCCCGCCGACTCGATCGTGATGCGATCGAGAATGTTCGTGTCGAAGCGGACCAGATGGCGGTCGCGCACATCGTTGGGCTTTGTGTTAAGGATCTCTTCGATTTTCTTCGGAAGCGTGTAAACAAAACCACGCGCCGCCGAACGGACGTAAACCTGGTCTTTTTCTTTTTCTCCCGCTGGGGCGGGGCCGCCGATCTGGAGCATTTGTCCCTGTTTATCGTCCTGTCCAAACAGCGTGATCGTGCCGCGTGCTTCGGCCAAACCGTAAGGATGCAGATCGCCGTGATCGTCGGCCACGAATTGTTGAATGCGCGCAGTCGTCACCTGTGCAATTAGATCACCGATCTTCTGGTCGTCGCCGCGCGCGCGCAACGGTTTCATGATTTCCCAGTGATCGCCTTTTTTCTCCAACTCCATTTCGCCGGCCGGCGTTTTCAGGACGACGCGTGAAACTTTCGCGGTGATTAGATCGGTCAACTTTCGGTCGCGAAACTCCTCTGCTTTCTTCTCGATGTCTTTCTTGATTGATTGCGCGGCGAGAAAAGTTTCGTTCGAGTTCTCAAACCGGACATACATTTTGCCCTCGAGCGCGGCGTCCTTGCCGAAGAGAATGGCCGGTGGCGCGCCTTCGCCGGTGAGACCGAGTCGCAGCTTCGTTTTATCGAGGCCGAATTCGCTCAACTTGTTTTTGTCCGCCGCGATTTCTTTTGCCGGGATGGTGGCGTCTTTCTGCCAGCTTTCGAGACTCATGAGCAGATTGTCGATCGAAGAATTGTCGGCCTGGTCTTTGATGGGCGATTCGAGCCGCCATTTATTGTCGATCTTGCGGATCTCGATCTTGTCGTCGCCGTTCCAAATAACGATGCCGTTAATTTTCTCGCGATTGAAATTCAGAACGTTCTGCGCGCGTCGCTGTGCTTCGGCTGTATCGGGCCGGTTCGGTTCGACAAATTTAATGTAGGCGCCGACGGCAACCACGATGGCCAGCAGGATGAGCGTCGTTTTCCACTTCATGGTTAGCAAAGAATTGTGGGGCAGCCGCATCGGCTGCCGTTCTGGGATGGCAAGTCGCGCGCCCGCCCTACAAGGATGAGATTACGCATGCGTTCAGGCTCGGCGTTGCCACCAGACGGAGGTGCCAATCACGGCAGGGACGAGCGGCATCATCACGAGAATGATCCAGCGCAAATTGCCGAGCGCGGCATCGCTCAGACTAAAAGTGAGTGGCTTCGGAACTTTCGGTGCGATGCCGATGAGTTGCTCGCGACTGAGCAACCAGTTCACGCTTCCCGAAATGAAGTCGAGCGCCTGTTGCCCCTCCGTAATGGCGTTGTTTTGAATGAAGGTCGAGTTACTCACCACCACCATGCGCGACGAATTCATTTGCACTCGTTCGTCCGCGCTGCCGCCTTTCTCGATCGACACGGCGATGTTTAAGGGAGCGCCTGTGCTTTTCGCCGCGTCGGCTTGCAGCTTGGCCTGGTCCTGGCTGTTGTAATCGGTCTCGGCGAAATAACCTTTCTCTCCCCGCGCCAACGGTTCGAGCCGAATGTTCGCCGCGCGAACGCGATCGGGTTCGAGGCTGAGCGAAGATGTGCCGCCGAAAAACAATCCGCGAGCGCCGGCCAACCGTTTCGTGATCGGAGTGTCCAAAAATTGCGCCTGCACATCGCGAATCATGGCGACTTCCTGAATACCGGTGCGGACAAAGGCGATCAATCGATCGTCGTTCATTTTCACGCCGAGCTCGTTTAGAAACGCAGCCAGCTTCGGTGTTTTGGCCGCAGGATCGACCAGGAGCAAGATGCGCCCTTGTTTGTTCCAGAAATCGCGCAGCATTTTCATCTCGCGATCGGAGAAATCATATTGCGGTCCCGCGATCATGATTGTCTTTACCTCCGGCGGGATCGCGCCGACATCGAAGAGATTGAGTTCCTGAAACTTGATATTCTCGTTCTCGATAAATGTCTTCAGGACCGAGATCGGACTCTCCGCGCCGAGCGGCGGTTCTTTGTGTCCAAGCACATAGCCGAGCGTGTTCTTCTTGCCTTCGACCAAATCCATCATCGCGCTGGTGATTGCTTGCTCGCCTTTGAACGCAGCCACGCGCGGCCCTTCGCCGACCATCGGATTGGCCGGCTCGATCTCCGCCATCTCCGACGCCTTCACTGTTTTGTCGCGCCCTTCGTAATCGACGACGAGCAAACTTTCGTCGCTCACCACTTTGTATTTTTCGAACATTTCCGTTCGTGCATTGGCGGCATCATGCACGCTGCCAGTCCCCTCATTGATTTTGACGTCCACCGCCTGCACATCCGCCTGGGCAATTTCATATTCCAGCTGGGAAACTTCTTGCGCCGCCGTCAATTGCTCGACTGAACGCTGCAGCTTCAAAGTCTCCTGCGAGACTTGGTTTTTCGTGGACTCCACTTCTTTGTGCGCGCGAATAGCATCAGCGTCGGCCGCCTGAGCATGTGCCCGCTGGGAATAATTTAAGAACGGAAAACGGATCACAACACCGAGCCGAATCCTGCGACGACGCCGACCCTCACGCCCGAGCAGGCCGCCACGCAGGCCCTCAAGGCGATCGATCCGACCACGATCGTCAGCACCGACTCGGCCCGACGGGTGGCCGGCCGCGCGGCCTACGAACTGGTGCTCGCCCCGCGCGACGCGAGTTCGCGCGTCGGATCGGTGCGCATCGCCGTCGACGGCAAGACGAAGCTTCCGATCGGCGTGCAGATCTATGCGAAGGGCCAGGGGTCACCGGCCATCGACGTCTCCTACACCCGGATCAGTTACGCCGTCCCGGACCTGGACAACTTCACGTTCCATCCGTCCAAGACCATGAAGGTCAAGCAGACGCCGGTTGCGCCGAACGCTCAGGGCAGCACGAGCGCGTCCGAGCCGACGACGATCGGCACCGGTTGGACGACCGTCGTCCGGCTGCAGCCCGCCGATCTCGCCGCGAACAGTTCCGAGCAGCAGTACCTCAACCGGTTGCCCAGGACCAGCTGGAAGGGCGGATCCGGTCGGCTGTTCGAGTCCAAGCTGCTGACCGCGCTGTTCACCGACGACGGTCGCATGTACGCCGGAGCGGTCGACAAGGGCGTCCTGATCGCGGCGGCTGCTCAGCACAAGTGAAGGTGACTCATCCGCCGGCTGTGGTGACTGCCGTGGCGGGCTCTTCGCGCGAGCGCTCATCGCTTCGTGAGCCATCATCCAGTGTGGACAGTGGCGGGTCGACGCTGGCCATCGAGAGTGATGGGCTCACCAAGCGATTCCGCGGCGGCCAGGTCGCGGTCGATCAGGTGGCGCTGCGCGTGCCCGCCGGGGCGGTGTACGGGTTCCTCGGCCCGAACGGGTCGGGCAAGACGACCACGATCCGGATCCTGCTCGGGCTGATCTTTCCCACGTCAGGAACGCATCGCCTGCTCGGTGAGCCGTTCACCGAGAACGCGGGCCGCGTGCTGCCGCGGGTCGGCTCGCTGGTCGAGGGGCCGGCGTTCCATCCGTACCTGTCCGGACACGCCAACCTGGCTCGACTCGACGCCGCCGATCGCAGCGTCGATCCGCGTACCGCGCGCCGTCGCATCGGTTCCGCCCTCGGTCGGGTGGGTCTCACCGCCGCCGCCGGTAAGCGGTATCGCAACTACTCGCTCGGCATGCGGCAGCGGCTGGGCATCGCCGCCGCCCTGCTGCGTCCGCGCGACCTGCTCGTCCTGGACGAGCCAACCAACGGCCTGGATCCGCAGGGCACTCGCGAGGTGCGCCACCTGATCCGCCAGCTCGGCGACGAGGGCGTGACGGTGTTCGTGTCGTCGCACCTGCTCAGCGAGGTCGAGCAGGTGTGCTCGCACGTCGGGGTGATGAGCGTCGGGAAGATGGTCTGGCAGGGTTCGCTGGCCTCGCTCGCGGCGCAGCAGAAGGTGCGCGTGAACGTCTCGACCGGAGCGCCCGCGGCGGCGGCCCAGGTGCTCGGCGGTCTGGGCCTGGACGAGGTCTCCGCGGTGGACGGCGGCGCGCACGCCGTTCTCGGCCCGATGCTGCCCGAGCACGTCGTCGAGGCGCTGGTCGCCGCCGGCGTGGGCGTGCGCGGGTTCACCGTCGAGCGTCCGAGCCTGGAAGACGTCTTCGTCGGGCTGACCGGGGAGGGCTTCGATGTCTCTGGCTGAGGTCGCCGATCGAGCAACTCCGGGCCGCCTGAGACGGCCAGAAGTTGCACGATCGCTGCGGTTCGTGCGGTCGGAGATCGGCATGGTGTTCCGGCGGCGGCGTAACCAGGCGCTGCTCGTCGTGCTGGGCTGCGTCCCGATCCTGATCGCCGTCGCGATCAAGATCAGCGGCGGCGACAACGGCGGCAACGGCGATGCCGGCGCCCTGTTCGGCAGCATCACCGATAACGGAGTGTTCGTCGCGTTCTCGGCGCTGTTCGTCGTGATCCCGCTGTTCTTGCCGATGGCGGTCGCGGTGGTCGCCGGTGACGCCGTGTCGGGCGAGGCCAATACCGGCACGCTGCGCTACCTGCTCGCCGTGCCGGTCGGGCGCACCCGGCTGCTCGCCGTCAAGTTCGTCGGCATCGCCGTCTGGTGCATCGCGTGCAGTGTCGTCGTCGCCGTGGTGGGCGTCGTGATCGGGCTGATCCTGTTCGGCGGGGGCGATGTCACGCTGCTGTCGGGCACGTCGGTGTCGTTCGGTGCCGGCTTGTGGCGGCTCACCCTGGTGGCCGCGTACGTCGCCGCCAGCATCGCTGCGGTAGGGGCGATCGGGCTGTTCGTGTCGACGCTCACCGAGGTGCCGATCGCGGCGATGGCCACCACGCTCGGTCTGACGATCACCAGCCAGGTGCTCGACGCCGTCCCGCAGATCAGCGCCATCCATCCCTGGCTGCCGAGCCACTACTGGCAGCAGTTCATCGACGTGCTGCGTGATCCCATGGCCCTGGACAAGGTCGGGCACGGCCTGCTGGCGGCGGCCACCTACACGGTGTTGTTCCTGACGCTGGCCTGGGCCCGGTTCACCAGCAAGGACGTCTCGAGCTAGCCCGCCGGAGTCGGATCCGCGCGCGCCCCAGTACGGGACACGCCCTAGTGTCGCGCTAGGGAAGTATGTTCACCATCTGCGGCGCCAGGATCGACGATGGCTGCGTTGTCGTCGTCGGCCATACAACAGCGGTATGGCCTTCCTCCTCCGCCTTGCCATCCCCGATCCTGATCACCGCATCTGGCAAACGACTTCCCTAGCGCGACACTAGTGTCACTGACATGGATAGCTGGTCATGAGCCAGGTTCGCGACGCCGGTCGGCCCGACCCCCCGCGGCTCGCCGGACAGCCGGTCGTCATCGATACCGACATCGGTGGTGACCCGGACGACGCGGTGGCCTTCGCCGTGGCGGCTCTTTGCGTTCCGGACCTGGCCTTGGTGCTCACCGCCGATGAACACGACGGGCAGCGGGCGCGGTTCGCGCGGCATTTCCTCGACCTGCTCGGCCGCCCCGACGTGCCGGTCGTGTCCGGCCGCGACCTGGGCAACGACCGGTACCTGGCCATCGACGGACTCACCCCGGCCGACGTACCGGCCCAGCCCGACGACGTGATCGCCGCCGTGACCGCCACCGCAGAAGCCACGGGCGGCCCTATCCGCTGGGTCGGCCTGGCCCCGATGTCGAACCTGGCCGACCTGCTCACCACCCGGCCCCCGCTAACTGACCAGATGCACGTCACCCAGATGGGCGGCGCGCTGAACTACCGCGACCCGAGCCGGGCCGAGCACAACGTCCGTCTCGACGTCGCCGCGGCGAAGGCGGCCATCGCCGGGGCCGCGCGCCCGCGGCTGGTCATCTCCGACGTCACGTTCACCCCCGACATCGAGATCACGCCCGGCAGCCCGGTGCACCGCCACCTCGACGCAGCCGAACCCGGCACGTGGCAAGCGCTGCTGGGCGACCACCTGGACCAGTGGTTCGCCGGATTCCACCCCGGCACGATGCAACACGACCCGCTGACCCTGTCCGCCGCCCTCGACCTGCCCTTCCTCGACTTCGAGCTCGAGCACATCGCGCTCGACGACATCGGCCGCATGCACAAAGACCCCGATGGGATCGAGGTGTTCCTGGCCCACAACCCCGACTACCCGGCCTTCTGGCGCTGGCTGCTCACCTGCCTCGACACGCCTACGCCAGCGGCACACACTGTGGAGCCGGCACGCCCGCGATGACCGGCACGCCCAGTCTGCTCGTGTCGCACCTGCTCGACGACGGCGATCATGTGCCTGCTTATCTCCTCCAGCGCTACCGGCATCGTGCCGGCCTCGGGTCGATCGTCCGGCCCAATCTCCGAGATCGCCGTGGCGAACTCGATTAGCCCGTTCGACCTGACGGACACGAAGGTCTCTGGACCGACTCGCTTCCCTTCGGGGGCAATCGCGGATCCGAACGCGACTCCGTCGCGTCCGCGTCACGGCCGGCGGGCACTTGCACCCCACGAAATCGCTCCGCAAAGAACGCTCCACGATTACGCAGGGACCCCGCATCGCGCGAGCGCTCACTCGCGTTGGTGGTTGCGTTCCGGTCACTCATGATGATCTCTGCTTTTTGCACCACTGATGGTCGCTTCGGCAGAGATGATCATGAGTGACTGGGCCGGCTCGGGGTCGAACAACTTGGGAGAGCTGGGTCGCCGACCGAGCAACGTCAGGCCCCGGTGAGGCCGCCAGCTGGTGACCGGGGACGGGCCGCAGCCGCGGCGGCGGAACGTGAGTTGATCGAGCCTTCCGGCGCGGTCAGTTCGCTTTACTGCAGGTAGCCCTCGACGTCGTTGACCGAGCGCTCCTGGGCGACGTCCGGATCATCGCCGAACTCCTCGCGGGCCCGGCGCTGCCGCAGCAGATCCCAGAGTTGGTCGAGTTGCCGCTCGATCAACTCGAGGCGCCGGCGGTCGTCGCCGACGAGGCCCTGGCCCCGGTGCGCGGCCCGCAGCTTCTTCTCCTCGTCGACCAACTCGTCGATGTGCGTCAGAACTGTCGAATCGTCCACAGCCTCATCCTGCCTCATGCGGGGTTTCCTGGTGCAGCCCCTGAGCCGGAATGCGCACGGTCACCGCCACGACGAGCGCAGCGACGGCGAGCAGCACTGCGCAGCTGATCGCGACGACCCGGTAGCCGTGGGCCATGACGCTCGCCTGCTGATAGGCCTCGCCGTGCAGCCCGGCCAGCGGCGGCAACACCGCCACGGCCAGCAGCGACGCCGCCCGGGCGACCGCGTTGTTGACACCGGAGGCAACGCCGACCTGATCCGCAGGGGCGGTGCCCATCACGGTGGCGGTCAGCGGGGCGACGAACGCCGTGAGGCCCAACGCGAAGACGAGGACGCCGGGCAGCACGTCGGTGACGTAGGAGTGGTGATGGGCGTCGATGCGCATCGTCAGCAGTAGGCCGGCCGCGCAGATCAGCGGTCCGACCGTCATCTGCAGCCGCGGTCCGATCCGGGCGGCCAGCGCCCCGGACCGCGCCGACAGGAACATCATGAAGATCGTGAGCGGCAACAGGGCGGTGCCGGCCGCCAGGGCACCGTAGCCGGCGGAGATCTGCAGGTTCAGCGTCAGGACGAACAGCACCGCTCCCAGCGCGCCGTAGGTCATGAACGTCATGAGATTGGAGCCGCTGAACGCGCGGTCGGCGAACAGCCCGAGCGGGACGATCGGCTGCTTCTCGCGTCGTTCGACGATCACGAACCCGACGAGCAGGGCGACGCCCGCGGCTGTGATGACGGTGGCCAGCGCGTCCCAGCCGCCTGAACCCGCGCTGGTGGTGCCGTAGGTCAGCGCGCCCAGCCCGGCGCCCACGAGCAACGTGCCGGGCAGGTCGAGGCTGGTCGCGCGGTGCTCGGCGCGACTTTCCGGCACGTACTTGATGCCCAGGATGATGACGGCGATCGCGAACGGAACGTTGAGGCCGAACGCCCACCGCCACGAGACGTCTTGCACCAGCCAGCCGCCCAGGAACGGGCCGATCGCCGTCGCGACGCCGCCGAGCCCCGACCAGGCGCCGACCGCCGCGGCGCGGTCCTCCGGCGCGAACGTCGCCGAGATGATCGCCAGGCTGCCGGGTGTGAGCAGCGCGCCGCCGATGCCCTGCAGCGCGCGGGCCGCGATCAGCGTCTCGACGTTCGGCGATATGGCGCACAACAGTGACGCGCTGGCGAACCACGCAACGCCGAGCAGGTACATGCGCCGGCGGCCGAGCCGATCGCCCAGTGCACCGCCGAGCAGGATCAAGCTCGCCAGGGGCAGCAGGTACCCGTTCTGCACCCACTGCAGCGCGCCGAAACTGGCGTGGAAGTCCTGTCCGATCTTCTTGGTGGCGACGTTCGCGATCGTGCTGTCCAGGAAGGCCATGCCACTGCCGAGGATCGTCGTGGCGAGCACGCCCCGACCGGCCGCGGTACCTAACCGGATTGATTCGGCGTTGCTCATCCGCCGGAATCGGGTCCGCGCTCGCCCCACTCGCTTCGCTTCGGGGGCAATCGCGGACCCGAACGCGCCTTCGGCGCGTCCGCGTCGCGGCCGGCGGGCTCTTCGCGCGAGCGCTCATCGCGTGGCCCTCGCGTTCCCATCAGTCGCCTTCCGCTGGTCATGGTGGGCGCAAGTGTGCCATCCTCAGTCGGCGAAGGTGGCCAGCGCTCGTATGGACAGCCACGTCAGCACCACGCCCGTCGCGGCGATCGTCAGGACGCAGGCGCCCAGCGAACCCCAATGGATGTCGTGGAACAGCACGAGGTCGCGTAGACCGGTGATCACGTAGGTGACCGGATTGACCCTGGCGATCGCCTTCAACGGCCCGGCGAGCAGGTCCATCGGCACGAAGTTCGGCGTCAGGAACAGCAGCGGGAAGAAGATCAGGAACGACGCGTTGGTCGTCTGCACGTTCTTGGTCTTCAACGCGATGGCGATCGCGATGCCCGCATAGGCGATGCCCCACAACGCCGACAGGACAATCAGCAAGATGATGCCGGTCGCGCCGGACTTGACCCGCGCCCCGAAGGCGTAGCCGACCGCCAGCACGATCGCCGACACAGCGAGGCCGCGAGCCAGGTCGGCGGCCAGGCGTCCCCACACGATCGCCGTTCGGCGGATCGGTGCCGCCAGCAACTTGTCCAGGTAGCCGATGTCGATGTCGGTGACCATCGCCAGACCGGACGTCGCCGAGCTCACCGCGAACACCAGCGATACCGGGATCTGGAACGCGACGTAGTGCTGCCCGTGCAAGAACGGTGTGTTCGCCGGGTTGAAGATCCGGTTGACCTGGCCCAGGTTGACGACCAGGAAGAACACCGGAATGAACAGCGCCGGGATCGTCGCAGCCGGGATCCGCCACACCTCGCGCACCGCCCGACGCCCGAGCAGAACCGTCTCGTTCACTATATTTCTCCCGCCGGAGTCGGATTTCCGGACCACCCACTCGCTTCGCTTCGGGGTGGATCCGGAATCCCGAACGCGCCTTCGGCGCGACCGCGTCGCGGCCGGCGGGGCTCTTCGCGCGAGCGCTCATCACCCGATGGCTGGATTCGGAGTGGCGGGCCTGCGTTGCTTGGGCAAGCGCTCATCGCGCACCTGCCGTCTCTGCGGGCGTGGGGGCGCCACCCTCGATGCGGCGTCCGGTTGCCGCGAGGAACACGTCGTCGAGGCTCGGCCGCGACAGCGTGATCGCCCCTGGGCGGATGCCGGCCTCGCTGAGCAACTGCACGATGTCCGGGACGGCAGCGGCCCCGTCGTCGACGTAGACGGCCAGACCTTCCGCCGCGTCGGTGATGTGGCCCAGGTTCGGCACCCGCGCGAGCGCCGACCGAGCGGTCTCGTGGTGGTTGGCATCGAGGCCGACCGTGACCACGTCGCTGCCCAGCTCGGACTTCAACGAGTCCGGCGTGCCCTGCGCGACGATCGTCCCCTCATCGATGATCGCGACCCGCTGGCAGAGCTGATCGGCCTCCTCCAGGTACTGCGTGGTCAGGAACACCGTCGTGCCGGACGCGTTGATGCGGCGCACCTCGTCCCAGATCGTGACCCGGCTGGCCGGGTCGAGCCCGGTCGTGGGCTCGTCGAGGAACAGCACCTCCGGCGCGTGGACCAGCGCGGTGGCGAGGTCCAGGCGACGCTTCATCCCGCCGGAGTAGGCCCGCACGAGCCGGTCGCCGGCCTCGGTCAGCCCGACCAGTTCGAGCAGCTCGGTCGTCCGCGCCGCCGGATCGGGCACCTTGTAGAGGCCGCACTGCAAGTCGAGCAGCTCGCGCCCGGTCTGGGTCGTATCGAGGCCCACCTCTTGCAGGGCGACTCCGATGCGCCGGCGCACCTCCGCCGGATCGCGACGCACGTCGACGCCCGCCACCGTCGCCGTGCCATCGCTGATCGGCAGCAGCGTGCACAGCATCCGCACCGTGGTCGTCTTGCCGGCCCCGTTCGGCCCCAGGAATCCGAAGACCTCGCCGGTGGCCACGTGCAGATCGATCCCGCGGACCGCCTCGACGTCGGGCTGGCCCCGCGACCCGCGATATCGCTTCGACAGCCCGCTCACCTCGATCGCGCGCTCGTCGCTCACGAAACCTCCTTCGCACGTCGCCTCCTGGCGGGTGCCACCCTAAAGGCAGGCGCCGACAGATCCGACCGAATACTCTCTGCCGATCTTGAGCCAGGGGACCTTCGTCCCGGTGTCGTCGGCTGATCGGATGGGCGCCAGCGCCGTCGCCCCCCTGCCCGTCAACTCCGGGGGATTGCTGGCCGGCACCGCTCGTCCCTCCTTCCCGGCCGGGAAGCCCGGCGCGATCGAGGTGGTCGCGACCGGCGAGATCGTCGACGATCCTTCGGGTGCGTATCTGCCCATCGCGATCCGCAGCAACGTGGCCGAGCCCGTCGGCCGGGTCGTCGTCGCCGCCACGATTCAGGACGCGACCGGCAAGCAGATCGCGAGCGGCTCCAGTCAGGGAACCGATCCGCAGACCCTGGCGCCCGGCGAGGTCGCGCTGAGCTTCGTGCACTTCGAGGCCAGCACCGTGCCGGCCGCTGCCGCGCATCAGTTCACGATCCAGAACGAGAGCCCGTCGACGGCCTCGAGCAGTCACGCCACGCTGAAGGTCAGCACGGCCAACCTCGTCGGCGGCGCCGTGACCGGGACTGCGACCAACCAGACCGGAGCCACCTTGTCCGGCCCCTACGATGTGAACGTCTACTGCTTCGACACCGCCGGAAAGATGCTCGTCGTCCAGTCCTCATTCGCCGACCTGGACGGTGACCTGGCCGCGTCGAAGACCGTGCCGTACACCGTGAATCTCGCCGAACACACCTGCCCGTCGTTCCTCGTCGGAGTTACCGCCTTCTACAAATGACCCCACCCGAGCCGCTACGCTCGACGCGTCCAGGAGGGCTCGCCTAGTGGCCGATGGCGGCGGTCTTGAAAACCGCTATGGGGTGGAAGCCTCATCGTGGGTTCGAATCCCACGCCCTCCGCTC
>Ga0137415_10003716_pt1 | contig 15172 bp, 14 predicted proteins | sample CZODoug3_1_1_16f_FD_183082 | JGI IMG/M metagenome (GOLD analysis project Ga0137415, IMG submission 183082) | Vadose zone soil fungal communities from Angelo Coast Range Reserve, California, USA - CZODoug3_1_1_16fungal (Hybrid Assembly) | ecosystem: Environmental > Terrestrial > Soil > Vadose... | reverse complement strand
CTCTGCCTCCGACCTTGATCGCATATTCTCGCAACCGCTTGGACAGCTCTATTTCTGGAGCACCTCCACCGGCAACTATCTTCCCGTCTTCCACAGCGTTTCGGACAACGCTCAGCGCATCATGTAAGGACCTTTCCGCCTCGTCAACCACATGCTCCGAGCCTCCTCGTATCATAATTGTGACAGCCTTGGGATTCTTCGCTTCGCGAACATAGACAAGCTTGTCATCGCCAATCTTCAATTCTTCAACGAGCTTTGCGTAACCAAGGGCCTCCTTCGAGAGATCCCTTGTTGTTCCTACGACACTACCACCTGTTGCCTTTGCTAGTTTCTCCATATCACTGCTACTTACATTCTTCACAGTGAGAATTCCCTTCTTGGAGAGAAGAGACAGAACTTCGTCGTCAACGCTCTTCTCGGTAAAGAGGACATTTGCGCCGGTCTTTGCGATCAGTTCCGCCATATCTCGGAGAAGCTTTTCTTCTTCCTGGATGAACTGGTACATTTCTTCCGGCTTGTTGATATTGATCTTGGCATCTGTCTCCGTCTTTTCAATCTCCAGTTTCGCATTCAACAATGCAATCTTGGCGCCAGTCACGCTCTTAGGCATCTGGGAGTGAGATACTTCCTTGTCGATAATTATCCCGTTGACCAACTCGCTTTCCTCTAGGCTTTTTCCGTGCTTCTTCATCACCTTGACAAGATCGATGTCCGCTTTTACCTTGCCATTATTCTTCTCAGTTACTTGCATAACCGCTTCAACAGCAAGCTCGGCGAAACGATTCTGAGAGCCGAAGATACCCTTGGTGTTTAGGGAAGTCATCGCAATCTGCTTTAGACGAACCTCGTCGTCAGGCTTGATGGTGATGGCGATTTTCTCTAGAATCTCCTGGGCTTTTCCTGCAGCATTCCTGTAGCCGTCGATGATCGCGTTGGGATGAACATCCTTGTCAAGAAGAGTTTCCGCTCCCGCGAGCAATTCACCAGCTAAGACTACCGCGGTTGTTGTTCCGTCGCCCACTTCGCTGTCTTGGGTTTTCGATATCTCGACGATCATCTTAGCAGCGGGGTTCTGGACATCCATTTCCTTCATGATCGTAGCCCCATCGTTTGTAATCACAATATCCCCCATACCCGCGACCAACATCTTGTCCATCCCTCGGGGTCCAATGGTCGACCGGACAATCTCCGCAACTATCTTAGCGGCCATGATGTTGCTTCTCTGGGCGTCCCTTCCCCTAGACCGGGAAGTGCCTTCTCTCAGAATTAGAACAGGTGTTTCCGACATTTCTAATCAGATTCTGAATACCGGGTGAGTGTGCTTCCTAAGATAAACATATGCAGGTCAATCCTCCAGAGTGAAGAAGACGAGGCTCCAATCTTGAGAGGATGCTGCCGGAATCCGGCCTTTCCAGGCTATTGGGACCCTGCTGAGCCGCTCGATGACGGAACTGGATATTGAGATCGGAGGCTGTGTGCTGAGTTTGTTTCAAAAGTATCAAATCGAGCAACGGCCAGCGAAGCTTATGACCGCGTAATTCGGAATCTTGGCTGCTTTGTCGTGTCCAAAATGAGAATGGGAGTAAATGGGGACAAGATCATAGCAAGTAGCCCCGTAGATCTTGAAACGGCAAGGACGAGGTATTATGATCGGTTAGCGACGCACTTTATGGAACAGATTGGTCGGAAAAGATCCCGAGTGATTCTCGAGGCCGGATGCGGGAAAGGTCAGCTTACAATACCATTAATCAGTAAGCTCCCGAGAAACGTAAAGATGATCGCCATAGACTCATCCGCAGGACCTTATGCGGGCTGGTTGAACGAACTCGCTAAGAAGCTACGAATGAACGGATTTGAGAAACGGGTTCGCCTGATCAGATCAGACGCGAGAAGGATCAAGGGCGTTGGAGATGAGAGCGTTGACGTTGTAGTTTCGAACGAATTGTTGTGCGACCTCCCATATGACCCGGAACTTGAAAAAGCTCTGCAAGAGTTTTACCGAATCCTCCGGCCTGGAGGCTTCATGATCCATGGTGAGTGGTCATCTTCCCCAGCAGTTGAGCCCCAAGCATTCCTCGTCGAACACTGGCCGTCTTGGACCCCGGACCAGCTCTTTGCAATAATGAGAAAGAGCGGTTTTCATGACTTTCAAGTATCTTACTTCGCGACAACAATCCACTTTGGATATGAGAATGCGGTTGAAGAGCTTCGAAGCTGGGGCGCCAACGAAACATTTCTCAAGCGATATGACAAGCTATTGAAGCGAGACGGGATTGAGCTCCCATTCGAGCATATCGTTCAATGCCAAAAATAGACCCTAGATCCTCGAAGCTCGAGGCTCCGATCCGGAAAATCTCCCACGAAAAACGGTTGGAATTGGCACAAACGATCGCATCGCGGCTAGTCGACACGTACAGAGAAGCCGTGCTAGCTGTCTGCATTTACGCGTCCACTGCAAAGAACCTGGACCGTCCCTACTCCGACCTCGAAATATTCTGCGTGGTCACGGATAGTCTAGAGATCAAGAACAAGCGCTACGTCTACGATGGTCTAATGATAGAGATAGATTATTTCCAAGAATCAAATTTCCTCAAAGAAGCCGCACGAGTAGGCTGGGACTGGCCACTCGGGGCAGACCAGTTCCGGAACCGGATCGTATTGTTCGAGCGTGACAACTGGCTGAAAAAGCTGGAGGAGGCCGTCGCGCAAAACGATAGGGCAGATTTCACCGAAGAATTGCGCTGGGCCGTATTGACTGTGACTGAGTCTCTCGCCGCTGTCCGCAACGCACGCATTAAAGGCGATCTGCGAGACCTTAGAACCCGAGCATTCTACATGGCCTGGGACGCCGCGAGAGTCGTATTCCTTTGCAACAGAAAGTACGTGCTTACGACGAGCTGGTTCTGGAAGCAACTATTCGAGTGCCAAGAACAGCCTAAAGATTTTCGAAATCTCATCGACATTGTTGCCGGCTTCATTGAGTCTACCCAACCAGAACTCGTCGATGCGACCGAAGAACTGTGGTTGGAAACGATGAAGATGGCTCGGGCCCGCGGGTTTTCGATTGAGTCGATGGATATCATCGTGTGACCGACTGGTTGGGACATCGCCCAAGTCAGCAAACTCTATGTCGCTAGCAATCGGGAGCAGCGAGAAAGGATAGATAAGACCAGTAATGGAGACGGATTCAGAAAAAACGTGGGTATTGAAGCTGATAGGGTAAGAAGCCCCACTTCTACTTCTTACTCTTCTTCTTTGGCTTACTAGGCGTACGAATTCACCTGTTAGTTAACATATCATTGTTTACAATATAAAACTATTGTATTCTGGGTTCATTAGTCAAAACAGCCCACGTTTTAGGCTAAAATCTTCGTAAATAACCTCTTTCTGCACTATCTCGCAGCGCAGATGCGTAGGCATCCGTTTCTCGACAAATTTTGTACTTTGGAGACGATTTTAACGGTCCTGGGAAACCCAACTGAAGAAAAGACGCACATTTAGTCGTGCGCCGAAAGGCTACAGGGAAACGACGACCGGTGGGCGCTCAGGCTCAAGACCAACTGGGGCTGGCTATTTTCTCTCAATCGTCTCAGCCATCGGAGCCTCTTCAAGAACTGACCCACAGAGAATGCATCGCTTTCCCTTTTCCATCTCGGCCATCAACTTCTCGCGGGAAATGCCCAGTGTGGATTCAAGCTCAACGATATCCTTCGGGAACGCTTGAGACTCCTCACACTCGTTGCAGATCAAACTGCCACGTCATCCATCAATCTGGGATCGAATGAAGTCCTAGTTATACTCCTCTCCGAGAAACCGTTCACAAATTCGCTCCCTTGCCCTCCAAAAAGCAGAACTAAGCGACAATCAATAACCAAGACTAAGGCGTCGATCAAGAGCTGAAGATTGGAAAAAAGAAGACTTGGGAAGAGCGACCTAAGAATCACCAAGGTCGGAATTGGTACCGCACCAATAGGCTCAACGCATGAGTGGAAAATCTACTGGGGACCACAAGACGAGAAGAGCGCTATCAAAACCATCAAGACGGCAATTGACATTGGCGTGAACTGGATAGACACCGCGCCGTTTTACGGTTGGGGAAGAGCAGAGCAAATTGTTGGAAAGGCGCTCAAGGGAAGACGGGACGAAGTCTACGTATTCACAAAATGCGGGACTACTCCGGACGGCAAAGGAGGATGGGTCGAAGACCTCAAGCCCGAGAGCATGAGGGTGCAATTGGAAGAAAGCCTCCAACGTCTAGGAACAGATCGTGTTGATCTCTACCAGTTCCATGACCCTGATCCCCGGACACCTATCGAAGAATCCTGGAGAGAAATGCAACGCCTCATCGATGAAGGGAAAGTCCGTTACGGAGGACTGTCGAACCATTCTACGAAGCTGATCGCGAGGGCTCTCGAAGTAGGAACAGTGGCGTCCAGCCAGAACCAGTACAACCCTCTGCAGAGACGAGCCGAGAGCGAATTATTCCCCTTCTGCCTGGAACGCGAGATCGCGGTTCTAGGGTGGGGCTCCCTCTCGAAAGGAATTCTGGCCGACAATTTTGACATTAACAAGCTGGACCCTGGGGACTTTCGAAGACGACAAGTGTACGCCCAGCGGGAGAATCATGATAAGATCCAGAAGATCCGGCAGGCTTTCCAACAGGTCGCCAACAATCATGGTGGGACAATGGTTCACGCCGTCATTGCTTGGGAACTAATGCATCCTGCTCTCACGGGAGCGATAATCGGAGTGAGAAGCGAAAATGAGGCTCGAGAAATGATAGGAGGAGCCGATTGGAAACTAACACCAGATGATGTGAGCTTGATAGAACATGCACTTGCGGCTTGGGAAGGGCAACCGAACTAGGAATGTTTTGCAACCAGGATTCTTGATAGAATCCGAGAAGCCCTTCCGAGACACCTAATCTCGTCGGCATCAAGTTGAGAAAGCAATTTGATCAGTCGTTTCTCACGTCGGCTTCGTCCTTCGTGGATTATTTTCGTTCCCTTGTCTGTTGAGGAGATTATTATTGAGCGCCTGTCGTCTCTATTTGCTTCTCTTCGGACCAATCCCTCTCTCACGAGGGCTTCGACCACGCGACTCATAGTTGGCGGCCTAACCTGTTCTGCCTCTGCCAACTCGTTCAACGAAAGTGGGCCACCGAATACAACAACTGACAGGGCCGAGGCCTGTGCGGGTCCGATTCCCATCGCTGAATCTTCGGTTCTGACATCACGCAGCAAATGGATCGCATTACTGTGAAGGCTCCTCCCTACTTCTTCGAGGCTGAATTCTCTGAGTTTGCTTGGCATACGAACACCCTAGTTTGCTAAGCTTCACCAACGTATATATATTAGCATGGCTAATGATTAGCTATGCTAAGTATACAAACCGATGAGTTTTTCGAATCAATCCAGAAAGGCAATCTATCCAGAATCAATCAGCTTCTTGATACAAACCCTGGACTCGCAAACAGCAAAGCGAAGAATGGGGTTTCAGCCATACTCCTCGCACTCTACAACGGACAAAGGAATATCGCGGAAGCAATAGCCAGCAAGAAGACCAAACTCGATATTTTTGAAGCCTCAACCCTGGGAAGGCTTGACCCAGTCAAATCTCTCATAGATCGGAATCTTTCACTTGCAAGTGCTTACTCTCCAGACGGCTTCGCGCTTGTCGCTCTTACAGCGTATTTGGGCCAGAAGGAAACAACAGAGTACCTGATAGGGAAAGGTGTGGACGTTAATGCGGTGGCGAGGAATACGACAGGTTTCACCGCTTTGACTGGCGCAGTCGCTAACAATCACACCGAGATCGCAAAGCTGCTCGTGAAACGAGGTGCGCAGGTCAACTACAGGTACGAAGGCGGGTTCTCACCTCTGATGGGAGCATCTGAGAACGGAAACATCGAACTTGTGAACTTCCTCCTTGCAAACGGAGCTGACCCCAACGCCAAGACCAGAGATGGAAAGACTCCACTGACCTTCGCCAAAGAGAAGAAACATAGCGAAGTCGTGGAAACGCTGAAGAAACATGGCGCCCTCTAGGGTCGGCTCGCATCGAATCCCCATTATGAGCGCGATTTTTCGTGCTTAGATAGGCTTCCGAAGGTCTATAACCTAGTAAAGGGACTGGAAGAGTATCGCGGATTATAGGAGGTGTACTAGGCCGAATGAGTCGTGGTTCGTACGGTGGTCCCAGAACAATGCACAAAGTCGTCTGTTCTGACTGTGGTAAGGAGACTGAAGTTCCTTTCCAGCCAACAGAAGGTAGACCAGTTTACTGCAGGGACTGTTACCAAAAGCATCGCAGGTACTAGGAGCCTCAGAAAGAGGGGCCTAGGTACCCTTCCCTTATTTTTTTACCGATACGGTTTTTGAGCAACGGCAGGTCTTGGACGTTTTCTTGGTTCGAGGAAGATTCGGATTCTTCTTCGCCGGTCTTCTGTCCTTGTGAGAAGCTTGCTGAATATTTTCGTTCGAACCCTTTCTTCGTGTTGCGTATAATCGAAAAAGACGGTTAAGGTGCGTCGGCATACTATCCAAGTAACTATCTTGCTCATTCTAAAGCGGCTGTTACTAGCCCAAGCCTGCTTTCACTGGGAGTCGGCCCTTCGTAGTCTGAACAGACATCTAGCGCTGATGCTGGTGGCCCCAGACAATTGCTATGAGCCCTAGCAAAGCGAAAGATGCTCCGATAATGTCTCGATCGAAAGCGAGAAAGAGGGTTGAGAATCCTACTAGAAAAAGCCCAACGAGGCCCACTGTTTCCCACCTTTCCATGCGCATGAAATCTCTTCGCAAGCTCTCCCCGAATCGAATAGCCAGGGCTCCGAGAATAATCAGGCCGACTGCTCCAACGAAAATCTGATAGGTCAACTCGGAATAATAGTTTCCAAACGTTAGAAGCAAGCCGACTTCATCCCCGATGAGCCCCAGACCAAGGCCATAGACACGTGCATAAGCCCGGTCGAGCCTGTCGGTTCTCTTGCCCACTATCGCGAGCCAACCGGTCAGTGCAACCATTCCTATCCCGTACCGGAAATGATGGAAGTGTATGCCGCTCCGGACAACAACGCAGGTCGGACATGCTGTTGCGAACAGTCGCGATCCGAAAAAGCTCACCAGGAATGCGGCAATAGCTATGAAAGCCAACGTGTGTTTGAAGGGGATCTTGATGGTTTCTTTGGACATGATTCGGATGGGTGATGGAATTGCTTACTAGAAAGATATTATGGATGCCACTAGCGAGGCGCGCGACTATGGCCTTCGCATTCATGCGCCGATCTTAAATCTCGAACAGGCAAGGTTTTGCGGGCGGGATGACACGGTATTGGCTCCTCCTATAGACGTTATGCTTGCGAATAATCTCTGGGTCATCATTTGCGGACTGCTCGTTTTCATAATGACTGTCTCAGTTGGGTTCCTCGAGGTGGGAGAGCTGGGCAACGATATGGAAATCAGCCTCTTGAAGACGATGCTGATAACGGGCTCGGCCATTTTCTTCATGGCCTTTGTCGGCTTCAACACCGCCTTCGCCCCGACCATCAATGGCATTATTGGAAATCCGAGCTACAACGGATTCTTCCTCGGGGGTTTCTCCTCTGATGCGAATCAGCTGCTCACCGGGGCTTGGTGGTCTACTGCCGGACAGGGTCTGACAACCGGGACCTACTTCCTCTTTGAGACGGCCTTCGCATCTGTCACCCTAGCACTCGTGGGGGTCGTTGTCTTACGTAAGATGAAATTGCAGGCCTTCTTCGCTTACTCGATAGTGTACTTCGTTCTAATATGGAATCTCCCGGCGGCTTGGATTTGGAATCCTCAAGGCTGGCTTGCTCGCATGGGCATGGCCGATTTCGCAGGAGGACTCGTAGTCCATGGGGCAGCTGGAGCCGCGGGGCTTGGAATCGTTCTTCAGATCTGGAGAGAGGAGCAGAGGAGGGGTCGAATCGAGAGCATTCAGGTACCGTACAAATTGAACAGCGGATGGCTGACATTGTCGATCCTGCTTCTCTGGATCGGATGGTTCGGCTTCAATCCCGGTAGCGTCCTTGCATTCAACAACTCTGCCATGACTGTCGTCCTAACAACCTTCCTTGCCGCGGCCTCCTCGTTTCTCTCGATAATGTACTTCCGTTATCGTATGATCAAGAAAATGCCAGACCTGATCTATGCCACCAATGGGGTTTTGATGGGGCTCATCATAATTACCCCTCTCGCAGGCTTCGTTAGCCCGGGTAGCGCAGCTATTCTAGGACTGATCGGCGGACCCCTCTTTCTTATCGGTGAGAAGTGGTTCTCGAAATTCAAATGGTTCTCGGACCCCATCGGCCTCTTCCCAGGACACCTACTCGGCGGGCTGTTCGGCGTTCTGATGATAGCCTTCTTTTCCCAAAGGACATTTGCAACTGCTTCGGGAAACCCCGTCGCCGGGGGTAATCCGATCCCCGATGGACTGTTGTTTGGAGGAGGGAGCGCAGCCATACAACAGTTAGGCATCGAAGCTCTGGGCATAGCGGCGGTAATGGCCACTGTCTTTGTGTTATCCTACGTGTCTGTTCGGATCATAAGCGCTACAATGCACGGAATCCTCAATCGGGAAGAGCTGTAACAACTCAATATCCAAGAAACGAACCGCGCTTCTCCAAGATCTCCCTTCTATCGTAACTTCCTTCCACGGCAAATCACTCTTTTCTGTAACCATTTTTTTTCTCGTAATTTTCTTTTTCGCTAACTAATCCATGACCCCCCCGGGTGATCGATTTTCCCGCGTCCCGCCCTTCACGAAAACGCGCCAAACCAGGACCCCCATCCAGCCGTCCCTAGCGGTTTTATTGGAGGATATCCTTCCACACCGAGAACCTGTCTGCCTCGAAGACAACCAGGCCCCCGAGGAAGAAGCTCTTCAGGACACAGGGTCCGAATGACTGTTCTATGAGATCTGAGAGTCGCCTGTTGGTTAACAGTTTCTTCCAAGTCGGGACAATCATCTTGAACGGGTTGCCAGGTGTCCTACCGCGAATCAAGACGCGAGCTAGAACGGGCATAACTCGTGAAATGTAGAACCCGATTAAGGTTCTCCAAAATCCGCTGTCAGGCTTGCCGATATCAACAATGGCGAGAGCACCGCCACGCCTTGTCGCACGCGCGAACTCTTCCAGACTACAATCCAGGCTCATCACATCTCTCAGAGAGAAACAGGTGATCACAGCTCCCAGAGAACTCGGTCGGAAGGGAAGGTTCTCGGCAACTCCGACTATCGGACAAAATCGGCGCCCAAGACGAGATCTCGCAAATCGGAGAAGGCGAATCGATGGATCCAGGCCCACAATGTCCTCGAAGCCATCCTCAGACAGTATGCGGCTGGAGACCCCTGGACCAGCGCCGGAATCCAAGACCCATTCTTTCCGATGAGATCGGAGAAACGCGACTGCTCTTCGCCTTAGAGGGCCGGCGAGCCCCAGGGATATCCACTCGCTAGTAGACTCGTAAATCGGCAACGCGTCCTGAATAGCACGTACGACGCTAGCCCACTCATCTCTAGTATTGTCCAGGGAACAAGTCCTCTGATTGGGTCATGCAAAATCCAGTCCTTATATAGCGCTGAGCCCAAAATCAACCTACAGCACGCGGTCTGCGTGCTTGGGAAAATTCTCGAATGGAAGCATCTCAGAATAACCTGGATGTGTCAGAGAGCCTCGACCGCAGTTTCAACTTTTCGGAAGTCTTTCAGCTGGTCAAAAGATCAGTGAAAACGAGTATCGGTCGGCGACGCACAGGACTGATGCTCGGACTCGCGGACCTGCCTGACTACATTGGAGCATTCCATCAAATGGGGTCCAACTTCATCGTCATGAACAGAAGCCTACTAGACCAGATAACTCATCTTGCTAAGGACCGACGGTACATCAACGCCTACGTGTTTTACACGCTACTCCACGAATACCTCCACACGCTTGGCTACGCAGACGAGGGCGATGTCCGGCGGCTAACGCGCCAGATTTGCGCTAGAATATTGGGGCCAGACCACCCAGCGACAAGGCTTGCGGTTGACGGTCCCGCGGTGATGTTTCCGGAGATAACCTTCCAGCATCACGGGGAGTCAAGGTCGAGGAGATTGCCGAAATTCGAGATCGTCAGAGAATTCGAGAAGGAATACAGAAGCTACGTGGCTTAGACTTCTCCGGAATCTCTCTCAAGCGTCGTCTTCTCTCCAAGGAATTTCAAGAACCCTTCGAGTTTCCAGTACGCTTCAAGAAAATCGAGCCCACGATGTGTAATCGAGTACGAGGTATCCTCGCCGGTTTGTATTCTAACTAATCCGAAAGAAGACAGGTCGGTGAGAAATCTCTTGATCCTGTCAACTGGAAGCCCGACAGCATAAGAGACTCGCGTAATCTTCGTAGGACCTCTGCGTTTGAGGGCCTCTAGTATCTCAGAGTAGATGTCTACACGAGACCGTTTCGCCACGCCAAGCCAACTCAGAGAGGAGGCTTGGGCAACTCGTCGGTCTTCATGGGTGGTTTCGCAAATTCCACGTCCGATTCTGCCTCAATTCTATCGCTGTACTTTACCTCACCACTTATTCGACAGCGAGACTCGAGTCGAACATCTTTGGCGTAGACGTTTCCGGCTCTGACCCTCTCGCCCATCTCGACAGTGTCAGCGTAGACATCTTCGACTCGCGCGCTGTCTCCAATCTTCACGCGGCCTCCAACCAAGACACCAATTGCTTCTGATCGATTGCCAAGCTCTATCGTCTTCGCCTTCGTCCCTTTTGTTGTGCGCAAGCGTCCTCCGACTTCGACCTCGTCCTCAGCCTCAATTAGATCAGCTTCTATCATGCCGCCAACTTCCAGAGAGGCCAGTTTCAGGCTTCCTCCGATTCTGGCTTTTCCTCCGATCTCCAGGTCCCGCTTTAGATGGAGGTTGCCTGAGACTTCGAGCGTGCCACCAATATCGACTTCCTCTCCTTCGCCGTTTCCGTTAATTTCGACTGTCCCTCCGACGTCTATGGATTCGAAAGTCAGGTTTCCCTTGCTCTCGAATCTTCCTCCGACATCGATGGTTCTACCTTCTCCTCCTTGGTCCAAGCTCACAGTTCCTCCAACGTCGATCTTGTCGAATTTCAACGGCTTCGAGGATGTGAAGGATCCTCCAACGTCTATTGTCCGAGAGATTTCGCCCCCGCCAACTTGGGCACTTCCACCAGCATCTAGTCTGACGCACTTGATCTGGCCGTTGATCTCTACTCGTCCGCCGACGTCAATTTCTTCGACATTCGCGTCTCCTTCGACCCTAAACGATCCTCCAACCTCGACTTTGGTCGCGGTGATTGTGCCCCCAACGTCCAGCGTTCCTCCTATATCGAAATCGTGGGCTGTTGCTGACTTGCCGACGAACAATCTAGCATCAACTTCAACCGAGCTAGCGTCTAGAGATCCATCAATCCGCAGCTCGCCGTGTTCAACATCAATCTCGCTGGTTGATTTCAAGTCTCCTGATACCTCGACCCTGCCATGATCAACGTTCAGTCTTGAACAGGAGAGGCTGCCTTCGAACTCGGCATCTCCCTCACAGATTACCTCGCCTGAGACTTCTATGGGCGATTCTCCTTCTGCCTGCACCCTAGCTCTCTCCAACAGGTGAAGCTGGCCATCAACCCTTGTCAGTTTCACGGTGGCGTTTCGAGGTACGGTAACGTCGCCCACAGGTCTCACCTCCTAACGGAGAGTTAGCCTCAACGGGTTCCTGTTTATCCAGGTGACGGCTGTCTCGATCTTCTCGGGGTTCTGTCGCGTGTAACATTTCATGAATTTTTCGCCTCAAGAAGGGAACAGTGCTGTCGCCGCTTATAATGTCCGTTCACGTCTTGTAGTCACATCAAGTGATTATCGGAAATTCTTCTTGCTCCGAACGAAAGACACAACTCCACTTGAGTAATATCCAAACACTTGTGAATGGGGAATCAGCAAGACTTAATCAGTTCTTTTTTCGTGATGTAGAGGATAGCGCAATGAGTGCTGTCGACGTTGCGTTGTGGGGAATAATCGCCGCTATCGTAGGCGGTCTAATAATCTGGTTCATATTCTACGCGTTTTCAGGTCAGACCAAGCCACCGTCTAATCTGACCCAAGAGACCCTGAAAAGACTGGTAGGATCAACTGGTCGGGCCACGTCTGATGTCACAGAGTCAACTGGGCACAGTGCTTGTGAACAGCGAGGAGTACTCTGCCAAGACGCTAAAGGGGATTATCCAGAAAGGGACTAGCGTGAGAATTACGGAAACCGATGGTTTGACGCTGTTGGTCGAAAAGGCGTAGACTGGTTCTTAACCGCAACCGCTTGTGTTGCCACAGTTGTTGCACTTGTAGCAGGACCCTGCACGGACCATGATCATTCCACAGTTCTCACATGCGGGCGCGTCAGACTGGTTGTCGAAGCTCGCGAGAGGAATTGCCAATTCAGGAGCCTCTAGTGATTTCATCTCTGCCGTCATCGGAGCCGCGCTCTTTGCACCTACGGGATCAACCAGCTTTACTTGAGTCCCGTTCTCCAGTGTTGTCCTAGCAAGTCCGAGAGCGTCCTGTTCCTCTTTCGGAAGGAACTTGAGACCAAGCCATCTGAAGATGTAGTCAACTACGGACTTGGCGAATCGGATGTCCTGGTTGGTGGTTATGCCTGCTGGTTCGAATCGTGTGTGTGTGAACTTGTTCACGAGCACTTTCAGTGGGACGCCGTATTGTAGGGCTAGGGAGATGGAGGTTGAGAATGCGTCCATTAATCCGGATATTGTGCTTCCCTCCTTCGACATAACCACGAATATTTCACCCGGAGTGTTGTCATCGTAGAGGCCTACCATGAGATAGCCTTCGTTCTGGGCGATCGAGAACTTGTGAATTATCGCTTCTCTCTCTTCTGGCAGACGGCGCCGGAAGGGCTTGAAGACCACTTGCTCCTTCGTCTTCTCGATTGCTTTGCTCTTGTCTTGGATCGTTGTAGTGAGCGGCTGGGTCCTCTTAGAACCGTCTCTGTAGATGGCGATAGCTTTCAATCCCATCTTCCACGCGGTGACGTAAGTCTCAACGATCTCTTCCACGGAAACGTTGCCTGGCATGTTCACTGTCTTGGATATGGCGCCGGAGACGAAGGGTTGGACAGCGGCCATCATCTTGACGTGGCCCATGTAGTGTATGCTTCTCGTCCCCTTAGCCGGCTTGAACGCGCAATCGAAAACCGGCAAGTGTTCCTGTTTGAGGTGAGGAGCGCCTTCTATTGTGTCGTGGTCTTCGAGATACTTGAGAATCTCGCCGGCCTCGGTCTTGGAATAGCCGAGCTTTGTTAGCGCTTCGGGAACAGTATTGTTGACTATCTTGATTACTCCGCCTCCCACGAGCCACTTGTATTTGACCAAGGCAATGTCGGGTTCGATACCGGTGGTGTCGCAGTCCATCATGAACGCGATCGTTCCAGTAGGCGCGATGACGGATATCTGGGCGTTCTTGAATCCAAATCTCTCTCCTAGGGAGAGAGCGTCATCCCAAGACTTGAGGGCGGCTTTCAACAGCTCCTCGGAGACTCCCTCAGAAGGAATCTTGTAAGCGTGCGCCCTGTGCATGTCGATCACGTTGAGGAATGGCTTCTCATTTACAGCATATCCTTTGAACGGGCCAAGCCTCTTGGCTATCCTCGATGATGCTGCGTATGCTCGACCGGACATGAGTGCGGATATGGCTGCAGCGTAGTTTCGTCCTTCGTCGCTGTCGTACGGGAGGCCTCGCGCCATTAGCAGGGCGCCGAGGTTTGCGTATCCGAGTCCGAGCGGACGAAAGTCGTGACTATTCTTCTCTATAGCAGAGGTCGGGTAGCCTGCGTTACTGACAAGAATCTCTTGGGCGCTGATTACGATGTCGACTGCGTGTTCGAAGGACTTGACGTCAAACTCCCCGTCCACGGACCTGAACCTCATGAGGTTCAGGGAGGCGAGGTTGCACGCGGAGTCGTCGAGAAACATGTATTCAGAGCACGGGTTGGAGGCGTTGATCCGATTTGTGTTCGGGCATGGGTGCCATTTGTTGACAATTGTATCAAACTGGATTCCGGGGTCGCCGCAGATGTAAGCAGCCTCGGCCATCTCTCTCATGAGATTCCGAGCTTTGTAGACGTCTGCGACTTGATGGTTCGTAATGTATCGTGTCTTCCATTCCTTGTCCTCTGTCACGGCGTGCATGAACTCGTCCGTAACACGGACGCTGTGGTTGGCGTTCTGGAAGAAGATTGAGCTGTAGGCTTCTCCGTCGACGGCTCCGTCGTAGCCGGCATCGATTAAGGCCCAGGCTTTCTTCTCTTCCTTGGCTTTTGACCAGATGAACTCTTCAATATCGGGATGGTCGACGTTTAGAATGACCATCTTCGCGGCTCGACGGGTCCGGCCGCCGGATTTTATGACGCCGGCGAACGCGTCGAAGCCCTTCATGAACGAGACAGGGCCACTCGCCTTTCCACCAGTCGACAGATGTTCCTTCGATGATCGCAGAGATGACAGATTCGAGCCCGTGTTGTGAATAGTAATCATTCCGTTTTCTCCGGCCAGATACGTGTGCTCGGAAGCGAGTTCGAAGTCGTAGAAGGCGGATGTATCCTCAAAAGATGACTCGTTCGCCCTGACTTCGTCGAGCCCGTTTGTTATCCGACAGAGTAGTTCGGCTTGCCGTTTCGCAACCGGGCCAAGGTATGGTAGGGTAGCCTTTAGGAACGCGAGTAATCGACCTTTTCCAATCCGGTTCTGCGATCGCGCAGGTGCAAGGTAGAATCTGCTACCCTCCACCTCAAACTTCAGGCTGCTAGGAGAGGAGCGCCTCAAGGCGTCTAGCCCATGGTCGTAAACGATCTCCTCGAGCCCGAGAGGCTTCCAAGGCAAACCGTCGCGCCTCCAGAGCCCTGCGGGAGAGTCTTGAGCCAGTTGGAGTCTACGTCGCCGGTCTGGATGGGACATATAGTGGGCTATTGCCCGTTTCACTGTTGCATTTGTGTTTCGTGAGAGGACTGTGACGACCAAGCAGGGGCCAGTCTTGGACGGAGCCTTCGAATTCGCAGTCACCCAGCCTAGGTAAGCGACGAGCGCTTGTAGCTGCTTAGCAAGATGCGAGCTGGCTGTTGAGATGGAGGCC
>Ga0137415_10003714_pt1 | contig 15172 bp, 18 predicted proteins | sample CZODoug3_1_1_16f_FD_183082 | JGI IMG/M metagenome (GOLD analysis project Ga0137415, IMG submission 183082) | Vadose zone soil fungal communities from Angelo Coast Range Reserve, California, USA - CZODoug3_1_1_16fungal (Hybrid Assembly) | ecosystem: Environmental > Terrestrial > Soil > Vadose... | reverse complement strand
GCAGCGTGCCGATCAGGTCCTTGATCTGCGGGTACACCCGGATGTAGCCGTCGACCTGCTGCGTTCCGACGGTCTGCGTCGCACCCTCGGCCGCGCCGAGGTTCTCCTTTTTTGTGGCAGTGGCGAACTCGGTGAGCGCCTCGGCCGAGTAACCCGCCGACAGCGCGGTGCCCCACGAGTAGGAGCCGATCAGCCGGCGCGCGTCGTAGCCGGCAAATGCGGGCTGGCCGGCGCGGGTCTTGTCATCGAGGATCGCGACGATCTCGTCGGCGCATGCGGTGTTGGTGCTCGTCTTCAGCGGTTCGCCGGCGGGCACATCGGTGCCGCATGCCGCCTTCAGGGCCGCTGCCGCCGCGTCCGTCATATAGCGGTCGGTCGTCTTCCAATCCTGATTTGCCGGCTGCAGAATCTTGTCCTTGCGCAGCATCCAGTAATTAGTGCCGTAGCCGATGTCGTTCTTGACGACCGTGTTATCCCAGTCGAAGATTGCTATGGGAGCCGGCGAGCCGGAGAACGTCCCGGTACAAGAACTATGGGCGTCGATCGCGGCCTGCAACTTTGGCCGAACGTCTCCGTGCCAGGTCAGGCTCGGGTCCAACTTGCGGCACTGAGTCGCGTCCTGTTTGGCCGCGTCCGGCTTGGCGCCACTGCCGCCACTGCCACAGCCCGCAAGCGCCATTGCCGCGAGGAGCGAGACAACGGCGGCCATGGTTGTTCGTCGGACGTCGCGCATCCCATACTCCCCCGCAGAGCCAGTTTGCGACGACAGTAACAAGGGACGCAACAGGTGCATATAGCGCAACTCGCGGCATAGCCCAAGCGCGGCGGGAGAGCAAGCCGCGCCAGCAGGACCGCGAGCGAGACGCGGAGCACTACTTCTGCGCGATGGAGAAGCTGACTCGCCCACCCGCTGTACCGGTCGTGGTCACAGCCATCCTCACAGTTCCGCCTCGGGTGTTCACCAAGCAGTCCACCTGCTGACCGACGACTGGCGGAAGATCACCGGCGCAGCTGATGGACAGCGGCCTGGACCCGGTCTGCTCGGCGAGCAACTCTGACACCTTGGGTTCCAGCAACGCCTTCGCAATCGGACGGGCCTCCGGCCGAAACTCATAGTGGATCGATTCGCCCTCGACCCAGGTCACCGTAACGAGCAGATCAACCGGCTGCCCGTCGCTGAACACCACGGTGCAGCGAACGGTCCGCCCGGGGACCCCCTGCAGGTTCTCCGGACACGTGGCGTCGTGGACGTTCGTTCCGCCTCGGGCGAGCTGTCCGCTGAGATCGCGCGCGAGGTCGGCGGCACTGCGCGAGGCAGGCGAGGCAGCGGCTGTAGGGGCCGGTGAGGCGAGCACGGCGGGCGGGTAGAGCATAGGTATGGCCTTGAGCAGCACGCTCGCGAGCAGCGCGACCGCAGCGATGCCGACCACAGTGAACACGCTGCCGAGGACCACAGCGGCGGTGGCCAGCCCGTTCCCAGACTCACCGGTGCGGCGGATCTGTCCGCGGGCGATGACACCGAGCGCGATCGCCGCCGGCGACACCACGAACGCCAGCACGAACGCCACGACAGCCAATGTGTTGAGCTTGGACGGCGGGGGCAACTCGGCTGACGGAGCGGCCGGCAGGCCGGCTGGTTGCGGGAACGGAGGAAGTCCTGATCCGGGGCCGAACAACGTCCCCACGTCGGGAGGTGGTGAGTCGGCGGACGGCCACTCCGGCCATCCCGGGGTCGATGACATCGCCACTCCTCGACTATCGGCGCAGGTGACAGACTCCCGCCAGCCTGCAGCGCGAAATCACTCGGGCGAGCACGCCATGCCGCCTCAACCAGCGCCGAATGTTTGCATCCGGTTCACGCACGCGAAGGTGCTCTCGACCTGGGTTGGTGGCCAACAGGTCTGGGCCGGTTTAAAAACGTCGAGCGGCGCGGCGCTGTTGTGCGCACTGACCGTCCGACTACGGAAGCCCGCCTATGGCGCCTGAACAGGTAACCCGACGCTTTCCGCGGCATCTGCCTGACGCAGGTCGTAGGTGACCATCGCATCAGCGTTGGCTCGCAGTGCCGCGGCCACATGTATCGCGTCGAGACTACGCAAATGCGGTCCCGGAAGCAGCCCGGCCTCCCGGTAGAGAGAACGATCAATCTCTAGCAAATCCAAGCGTTCGAGCAACCGGGTCACCACGGCCTGCCCAACACCTGTCCGCACCGCAAGACGGCGCAGTTCTGTCTCCAACAACATGCTCGACAGCAGACCATCATCTTGATCTATCGCGCGATCGAGATGCGTCGCCAGTCGAGGCGACTCGGGCTCATCAATGATCAGCTTCGCCGCCGCGGAAGTCTCAATATAGAGGATCACCGATCGCCGCGAAGCTCATCGAGCACGTTCCGCACCGGCTCCGCGATCTGAACTCGCTCAAGATCAGCAAAACCTCCACGGATCGTCGCCCGCCGAATCCTCAACGACGCATCAGCACCCCGTGGAGGTGGAATCAGCACGGCCACTACCTCACCGTTATTGCTGACATACACGGTCTCACCAGCCTGAACGTCACGCAGCACAGCTCCACTATTGTTGCGCAACTCTCGATGTGGAATCGTTCGCGCCATCGCCGCCACCTCCGTAGCAACCGTAGCACACTGCACACAATCGCCCCCGCCGGCTGACGCTCCCCCAACCCACCGAGCCCTGCCAGGCGGGGCTGGTTCATGATCGACTGTTACTGGCCGACGCTCCTGAAATAGGGGCTGTCTGGGCGTGGGTGACGGGCAGGGTCTCTCAAGGCCGTCTGTGCGGCGTGTGGGTCAGCGGTCCCGGAGGAGCGCGACAACGAGTTCACCCTGCCCGTCGGGACCAGGGTCGCGCTCGTGGTGGGCTCGGTCAAGGCCGTAGGCCGGCCGGGTGGTCAGGCTGCTGGGGTGATGGCCCAGTCCTCGGCGGTGCGGGTGAGCCCGAGCGCGATGAGGCGGCGCAAGTTGAGCCCGGCGACTCGGTGATGCAGCCACAGGTCGTTGCGGCTGGTTCCGCGGAACCGTAGTCGTCGGTTGCGGCCGGCGACCAGCCAGGAGATCGAGCGTTCGACCATGGGTCGGTGCTGGCAGTAGACGGTCTGGAACTGTGGATCCTGGGCGCGTTGTCGGTGGGCGCGGGTGAGTGCGTCGAGGGGGTGCAGGGTCAGCGACCGGCCGGACTTACTGGTGGTGCAGCGGGCACGCAGCGGGCAACCCCGACAGCCCGCCCCGAAGGTCACACCGCGGCGGGGGCTGATGGGCCGGATGAGGCCGTTCGGGCAGGTCACCGATCCGGGCTGGTCAGCGCTGGGCTCGACGACTGTGAAGTCGTCGAGGGTGAGCCCGCCCTCTACGGCCGGGCGCAGCGGCCACGGCTTGATGATCGGGGTGTGCCCGGCACCGGCGATGGCCTCCAATGCATCCCCGCTGGCGTAGGCGGAGTCCGCGAGCACGTCCCACCGCGGGCCCTGCTCGGCGCGCTGCTCGGTGCCCAGCAGCAGCTCGACACCGATCGCGGCATCGGAGTTGTCTGCCCCGGCGGCGGGGGTAAGCGCGGTGTCGGTGATGATCCCGGTATCGGGCTCGACCACGATGTGGGCTTTGTAGCCGTCCTGATGCCGCGCGCGGGTCTTGTGGGCGTGGCGGGCCTCGGGATCCACGGTGGAGATCACCCGGTCCGGGGCGACGCGGCGCGCGATCCGCCACCGCCCGTCGGAGTCCTCGGCTGGTTCGACGTCTTGCCCGGCCAGCAGCGCCAGCAACGCCACCGCCTCGGCGGGTTTCAGGGTCAGTTCCTGCTCGTGTAGGTGCCCCAGCAGCCGGTGGGCGTCGCTGACCAGCGCGTCGACCGGCCCGTCGCGGGCAACCTGGTCGTCCCAGGCGATCCGCGGCTTGCCGGGCTGGGTGTAATCATGCGCCTGGCAATGCTGGGCGATCACGGCGGCCGCGCCCGGCACGTCACACCCGACCCTGCGCACCGCGGCGATCAACTGGGTGACCGTGTCCTGGGTGGCGACCGCGTCGTCGAGCACCGTGGAATCCAACGCCCGGCGGGTCTTCCCGGCCAGCACCCCGGTCTTAGCGACCACCGCGCGCACCGCATCGAAGATCCGGTTCGGACGTTCCGAGGCCGCGAGCCTGCGCCGCCAGTACGTCAACGTGGTCGGGTGGAACGCCTTCGCAGTGATCGCCAGCCCGCACGCGGCCTTCCACCGCAGATCAAACGTCACCGCCTCCACCGTCTCGGCGTCCGACAACCCGTTCAGGGTCTGCAACACGATCACCGAGGCAATCACCTCCGTCGGAACCGACGGACGCCCACCAGACTTGAACAAGTCAGCGAACATCTCCTCGGGAAAACAACTCCTGTCGGTGCGCGGCCAGAAACGCGAACACCCCACCCTCGGGCAACAAATGCCCAGCCACCGACTCGACATCCAAAATCTCGCGCTGCGGATCAGCCCGTCCCTGCACCCACCGATCCTCCCAGCCCCAACACACCGACCGGAACCGACACGGCCGGTTTTTCAGGAGCGTCCTATCCCGCACTGGCGGAAGACTTCTGACTGTCCTACCGGCCGATGCGAGCGCTGGCTATGCACGCGACGCTCATCGAGCTGTAGTCGCCGAGCGTGCGCGACCAGCAGGACCTGGGAGTACACCGTGAGCACGTGGCTGAACGGCATCCAAACGCAGTTCCGGACCATCGACGGGTTGACCATCCGCTTCGCCGAGAGCGAGGACCGCGACGATCACGCGCTGTTGCTGAGCCCGTGGCCGGAGAGCCTGTTCGCCTTCGAGCCGACCTGGGCGCGGCTCGCCGAGCACGCGCATCTGGTGGCGATCGACCTGCCGGGGTTCGGCCACTCCCAGCGTCGCAAAGCGCTGCTGTCGCCGCGGGCGATGGGCGAATTCGTGTCGATCATTGCTGAGGTGAAGCGGAAGAGTCCGAGTAAGGGTGCGCTGGCGGAAATCCCGGACTCGGCTTACCTGGCCTCGTGTTACTCCGAAGGTGGTGCCGCCGCGATTAGTGTGCTGACCGAGCAGCGCCGGTTCGGCGGCTCGCTAGCTGACCTCACTGCGGTGCGATCCTCTGTTGCGGTGCCGATCCTGCGTAAGGACTTTATAGTCACGCCGTATCAGTCTGGGAGACGCGGGCGTTTGGCGCGGATATGATACTGCTGATGGTCGCCTCGTTGGAGGACGGGAGGTTGAACGACCTGCTCGGGCTGGCTGATGAGCTGGGGCTGACTACTCTGGTCGAGGTCCACAAACTCGACGAGTTGCATCGGGCCAGCGAGCTGGGCGCGGACCTGATCGGTGTCAATGCCCGCAACCTAAAGATTGTCGAGGTGGACCGGACAGTGTTCAAAGCGTTGGCTCCGGATATTCTGGCCCGCGTGGTTCGGGTGGCAGAGTCGGGTGTCGCGGTCCCCGAGGATGTGGCTGAGTACTACTCCTGAGGTGCGAACGTGGTATTGGTAGGGGAGGCGCTCGTGCGCTCCGGTGACCCGCGAAATTCGGTCCGGTCTTTCTCGCGGCCACGGGGCGGGGCTGACCCTCTCGAATTGTGGGCCAGGCCAAGAAGATGGACCGAGTGTTGTTGTCGGGTATCATCGGCGGTATTTCAGCTGATGGACCGCTGCGAAACCATGGTTGATCCTGCGGGCTCGCCTGACTCGAGAGACGTGCGCGATAAAGATGCTCGGAACACTAGTAAGACTCTGAACATTCTTGTCCTGGAGCGACGACCCGCAACAGCGGCCGTCGAAGAAATTCACCTGTTGAGGAAAGATGCCTGTCTACCGCGCAGTCGAAGCAACGGGAACCCGTCAATTCTCCTTAGTGTCTCGCGAACTGAGCGAGCCGGAACCTGGGCACGTACGGATGAGAGTAGAGAGTTGCGGAGTTTGCCACTCCGACTCCGCGGCCATTGAGGGGAGGCGCGACGACCCGTCTCGGCCGATAGTGCCGGGGCATGAGGTGGTGGGGATCATCGACGCGGTCGGTCCGGGCGTCGCCACGTGGGTGACTGGGGATCGGGTCGGTGTGGGCTTTTTGGGTGGTCAGTGCGGGGAGTGCGATCTGTGTCGGCGCGGTGATTTCGTGAACTGTACTGACCAGCCGCGAACCGGCACCACCGTGGACGGTGGCTACGCCGAATATGCCTTTGCTCGGGCGAGTGGACTGGTTCGGATCCCAGATGAATTGAATCCGATTGAAACGTCTCCGCTGTTGTGTGCGGGACTGACTGTCTACAGTGCGCTACAGCAGATCAATGCCAGGCATGGGGCCCTGGTAGCGGTGCAGGGTATCGGCGGGCTCGGACATTTGGGATTGCAGTACGCGATGAAGCTAGGTTACCGAGTCGCCGCTATTGCCCGTGGAGTGGAGAAGGCCGATCTTGCTTCGAAACTCGGAGCGAGTCACTATATTGACAGTTCTGTTGAAGACCCGGGTACAGCATTGCGCCAGCTAGGCGGCGCGGCGGCCATCATTGCGACGGCGTCGAGCGGATCTTCTATGTCATCGCTGATCAGCGGTCTTGCTCCGCGCGGGCGTATGGTAGTGGTCGGCGCGGCGCGGGATCCGATCTCGATTCAGACCACGGAGTTGGTATTCGGCACCCGCGCGGTGATCGGTAGCCTCACTGGCAGTTCCATTGACAATGAAGACAACCTCGCTTTGAGCGTGTCTGAGGGCATTCGACCGATGACCGAAGTTATGCCTCTTGTGGAGGCTCCGGAGGCCTACGCCCGCATGATGTCGGGTGAGGCCCGGTTCCGCGTAGTGCTCGACATGACTGCATGATTCACAAACAGGCACGAGTTGCCGCTGACGAATAGTCTGTCTATCGACAAGTATCGCCCTGTCCGCGAAAAACTAGTTTCGGAACTTCAATTTCTTGCAGCATTGCCGCGCATGGCGCGGTCGAGCGTTGAATAGTCGGAGATGTCTCGACCGATATCCTGACCTATTCGCCGGCCAGAACAAGGCTTTCCTAGCTATATAAATCGGCGGTCAATGCGGACACGTGTCTCGAACCGTCGAGCCGTGAACGTCACAACGAAAGGTCCGCCAATGTCAGACCGAAAAATAGCCGAATCAAGATTTACTCACGTGGTCAACGTACCCGTCGAGCGCATCGATATTTCCGACTGGCTGTTCCACCTACCCACTGCGGAATACCAGCGCTGCTGTCCGCCTGACCACATCGCTGTCGGTTCGACCACAAGCGACGACGGGCAGCCGATGTCGATCAACGTCGAGATGATCGGTGGGAACCTCATGGTCCAGCGATACGTCGGCGAGGTCACTGACGCGGATCACTGCCGCATGGTCTCCGTTTCAGATGTGTTCAGTCCTATCGGGCGCACCACGCTCCACGTGGTGTGGGACCTCAGCGTACGGCCACTGGGCGATCACAGGTGCGAGTACATCAATCACGTTGTGGCCACCGCCACCGAAGAATTCCTTGCCTTGATTGCGGAGCACGGAATTTCGCTCGACCAGGCCGCCGCCGCCGACCAGGAGGCCTCCTCGGCCCACAACAAGAAGGAAACGCCGTTGTATGCGAATAGCATCGAACGGCACGCGCTCGCTGCGCAACGAGGATAGAGGCATCATGGATGACGCCGTTCTTGAATCCGTACTCCGCGAGCGGCTGCCAGGGATAGCTGAAGACTTGCTCTCCGCCGTTGAGGACTCGGCGTCGTCATCCCGAACTAATGCCTGGGACTTGGACGTCCCTACGGACGGATCAAAGCTCGGTGGCGTCCCGGTGTGCCTGACCACTACGTCTACAAGGAATCTGGGCCCGGTGTTCCGGCTGGTTGGTGTCTCCCCCTTCAATTCGACACCGACGACAATCCCGAGGTGATGTGTGCCGGGCGCCCAGGGAAATCGTCGCACTAACCGACAGTTCGACGAGGGGAGTCGGCCCGAACGATCGCCTTAGAAATTCGATTCCTGATAAGTCCAGAATGAATCATGGAATGAACGGTTTAGGAAGGGAACTGCTATGTCTCCCGATGCGTGTGCTAACGGCGGCTCTCTGCGGGAGAGCCTCGTCGGATCGTGGAAGCTGGTGTCCTTCGAGGCTCAACGCGACGACGGTAGCCGCGTCATATACCCCCTAGGTGAGGGCGCCAAGGGCTACATTCTCTATACCGTCGATGGTTACATGTCTGCGCAGATCATGCAGCTTGGCCGGGCCCAATACCAATCTGCCGACCCCCGCGGGGGCACCGATGCCGAGTCCGCCCTGGCCGCGCGTGGGTACCTGGCCTACTCGGGGCCCTACCACGTCGAGGATGGCTCAGTGGTCGTGCACGAGGTTGAGGTAAGTTTGTTTCCGAACTGGGTCGGTGGCAGTCTGCTACGAAACGCAGCAATAACCGGCGGTCACCTAGAGCTGTCCTCGACCGAGCCCTCGCAGTTCGGCGAAGAAAAGCTCACTGCTGTGTTGGTGTGGGAGCGAGCCTGACAGCGCAAACTCGCCCTGATCTTCTAACGCGGAGGAGGCGATACGTAATGACAGCTCACGGCATGGCCTGGCCGAACACCAGCCGCTTCCACACCCCAATCATCACCAAGGTGTCAATCAACCGGACCGGTAGCAGTATCGCCGAAGCGCAACCCCGGCGATCACGATGGAGGGCTCGTCCCCGGCGACGAGCCGTGCCGTCTTCGGTGTTGGCCTCGAATTCGGTAGCGCTCGGTATCGTCATGAGCAGTCCGAATGCTGGTACGAGTGCCGGCATTGATAGTCCGGCCAAGCCCGGCTGTCACAGCTAAAGCAGTCGAACAGGATGGAGGACACTGTTCCACGGCTGGTGGCGGCAGACGCAGGTGAGCTCACTCACCGCGCCGACCACATGCACTGGTGCACTTGTGCCTCGAGGACGGTATGACGGTGGGTTGATCGAATGACGCTCAGTTGCCTATTGCCACGGAGAGGATTTGTCGATGTCCGTAGCGGACGTAAACCAAACATCGGGAGCACAGAGCGAGACCGCCGCGCCTGTTGTGCGTCATTTGGACGGACCGGTGGCGGTCATCACCCTGAATCACCGGCCCTACAATCTGATGGATTCAGAGTTGGTCGTGCAGCTGATCGACGCGCTGCGATGGGTCGGTGATTCCGGTGCGCGCGCCGCAATTCTTAATAGTGGTCTGCGGCATTTCTCGGCCGGAGCGAACCTGGACGCGATGCTGGAGACCGCCGGACAGGGGGACGGCACGTTGGGCTGGCATACTCATGAATTCCTACGGGCCTTCGACGAGCTACCGATCCCGATCGTGGCAGCCGTGCACGGTATCTGTGTGGGCGGCGGGCTGGAGATGGCATTGGCCTGCGATCTGATCATCGCCTCGGAGTCTGCGAAGATCGGTTCGGTGGAAGCCACGGTCGGGCTGCACCCGCTGGCCGGCGGTATCCAGCGGCTCGCGCAGCGGGCCGGGGCGGCCCGCGCGAAGGAGATGGCGATGCTCGGGCGCCGTTATGACGCGCGCACCTTGGAACGCTGGAACGTGATCAACCGAGTGGTGGCCGACGAACAACTCGGTGAGGCGGCCGCTACCCTGGCCCGTGAGCTCGCTGGTGGCCCCACGGTCGCACACGCGGCGACGAAGGCCCTGGTCACGATCGCCCTCAACGAGGGTGTCGGCGCCGCCGACATAGCAATGAGCGAACTGCAGAAGCCAATCTTTCTGTCAGAGGATTTCCGAACCGGGGTCGAGTCGTTCAAGCAGAGCGGCCCCGGTATGGCTAGCTTTGTGGGGCGTTGAGTCATGGGGCCGCTCGCCGGAATCCGCGTTGTCGACTTCTCTCGGGTACTCGCTGGGCCACACTGTGCACAGAATTTGCTCGACCTGGGCGCCGAGGTCATCAAGATTGAACCACCGTCGGGAGACATTTCCCGACGGGCTTTCCCTCGTCAGGGCGAGATCTCGGGGTATTACGCTCAGCAGAACGCTGGAAAACGCAATATCTCCATCGATCTAAACGTCGCTGGAGCACGGGAGATCGCGTTGCGTCTGTGCGACGACGCCGACATTCTCGTGGAGAACTTCCGCCCCGGCACGCTCGCCGGCTTCGGGCTGGGGTACTCCGATGTCGTCGCACGCAATCCCCGCGTCATCTATGCCTCGATCAGTGGCTACGGACAACACGGCCCATGGCGGGGCCGGTCAGCCTATGCCCCGACAGTGCAGGCCGAGACAGGCATCACGAAGCTGTCGAACGCACACTTTGGCACCCAACCGGATCGTGCGCGCAGCGATTCGCTTTCCCACGGCGATATCTATGCCGGGCTGCACGCCACCATCGCCATCCTTGCGGCGCTGAATGAGCGAAGCGACACCGGCCGCGGCCAGTACATCGACGTGGCGATGGCCGCGGTCATGCTAGCGATCAACGAGCGCGTACACGTCGATCTCTCCAACTCCGAACTCGGAGGTGAAACCCCCGTCCTCGGCGCAACTGACTGCGCATTCTTTATCGGACCAGACGGGAAATGGTTCGTCAGCCCAATCAGCCTGGTCGGCAGTATTTCGTTCCCGTTCTACCTGGCCGCAATGCGCCGACCCGACCTCGCCCGGGACCCGCGTTTCGCCACCCCAGAGGATCGGCGTCGGAATCTGGATGCGCTGCATGAGATCGTGCAACGCTGGATCTGGACCTTTGAGGACCTGGCGTCACTGGATGCGCAACTCGACGAGGCGAAAATCGCCATCGGTGCGGTCCGGGACATCTCTGAACTTGCCGAGAGTGAATGGGCCACCCAGTGGGGGGCCACTCGCACGGTGCCCGACGGTGCCGGCGGGCGGATCACTGTCCCCGGCCGGCCCTGGCACTTCGCTGGTGCCGCTAAGCCTGATGAGACCACCGGTGCCACCGATGCCGCCGACGCCGGACTGCAACCTGAGAGGCGTTCGGCCCGCCAGGGCGAGCACAACGAAGAAGTCCTGCGCGAGCTCGGCTACACGGACGACCAGATCACCAGGCTCACCAACGCCGGCGTACTAATGCACACCCGCGACACGAACTGATCACTCCAGAACTGGAGTGCCCACCAGACGCCGTCCCCGATTACAGCACATAGAAAAAGGTACGTCACCATGCGTTGGGACACATACCGATCGCCACGCGACGGCCGCGATTGCGTCGGGCTGCTACACCATGACGCCGTGCACGGGCTTGCCGAGACGCACAGTCTTGTGGACATGCTGCGCGGGGGCCTGGATGCTCCGCAACTCGCTGCCGAGGCAGCCCTACCATCGCCCGAATAGGAGTCCGGAGGGCATGCCATGCCCAGTCGTCTGAACCGACGTGCGCTTCTCGCCATAGTCGCAACACTGACAATGCTCGTGGCCTGCCAGTCGAACGCCGTCACTGCTTCACAGCCCGACCCGACGGCGGCCAACAAGGTGCTCGTCACCGACCTGTTCAACAAACTCCTCTATGACGCCGATACGTCTGTGATCGACAAGTACGTCAGCCCCACCTACAGGCAGCACAATCCGAGGCTGGCAGACGGCCCAGCAGGCCTGCGTGCGCTGCTCGAGTCGCGCCGCGCCCAGAACCCGCAGCCCCGGCAGATTGCCAACCGCGTCGTCGCCCAGGGTGATCTGGTCGTTGTATGGAGCGACTACCAACGCACGCCCGGCGTCAGCTTCTGGAACATCGCTGACACCTTCCGCGTGGCGAACGACAAACTCGTCGAGCATTGGGACGTGATCGAGCCTGTACCCGCCACCACGGCAAGCGGCAACGACCTGTACTCCACGCTCAGTGTCGCACGAGACGGGCCCTCGGATCCCCGCCCGTCCACCGCAGGCAGCCAAGAAGTCGTGCAGGGGTTACTCGAGGGACTGCGCCAACGACACGATCCCTCCACCGTCGACCGCTACATCGCGGCCGACCTCTACCAGCACGATCCGGTGTTGCCCAATGGGGCCGCCGCCGTGCGGAGGGCATACGAGACCGATCGAGCCGTCAACCCGAACTCGATGGTGTCCTCGGTACAAGTGGTCGCGCAGGACGACTACGTCACCATCCGGTACCACTACCAGCCCACTCCAACGGCCCTTGGCAAAGCCGTCGCCGAGGCATTCCGGGTGCGCGACGGCAGGATCGTCGAGCATTGGATCACCTCGCAGGACGTCCCGGCAGCATCCGCGAACACGAACACCATGTTCTGAGCAAGGCGAGGGGATCAGCCGGGGACTGTCCGATTAAGGGATTGTAAGAAGATCGGTGGGGGAGCGGTAGTGGAGATCGGCCGATCGGTCGACTCGAGTGGCGCCTGCCAGCTCGGGACGCAGAAACTGGCCTTGGGCTCGGCGCTGGCCAGCAAGCGCGTCACCCCGCGGCTGGATGGTCACCTGGTCCATGTCCTCTGCCAGGGCGTGCTCGTCAAGACCCTGCCCTGCCCGATCGCCGCCGACCAACGTGGCCGGCTTCGCGGGGCCCGTCTAACCGCTGAACCGCTCCCGCCGCCGCCAGTGGGACCGATCCAGGTCGAACGACGCGTCCCCGCCGGGGGCGTCGTCATGGTCACCCGGCACCGAATCCGAATCGGCCGCACCTACGCCGGAAAGACCGTCACCAGCCTCATCGAGGACACCTGCCTACGCATCCTTCACGACGGCGAGGAACTCACTCGACGAGCATTTCGATCGTCAGTGGTGTTGCCGACGGACGTGGCGCAGTGAGTCGGTCGGGCTGGGATACGACTGTCCCGCGGGGGCTGACGTTGTCGAATGGGTGCGCAGGTCGTAGCCGGCGGGGTCGAGCCGGCTGAGGCGGGCGCGGTGGCGGTCCGGGGTCCAGGGCCAGAGTTCGGGGTTGCCGTCCTGGCCGAGGTACCAGCTGGTGCAGCCGGTGGTCCAGACGGTGTCGGGCATCGCGGCGCGCATCTCGGCGTTGAAGCTGTCGGTGGCCGCCTGGGTGGGAGCGACAGTGTCGAACTCGGCGCGGCGCCAGCGCTGGATCCAGTCCAGGGCGTGGTTGGCCTGGGTCTCGGAGATCGCGGTGAGCGAGTAGTTCCCGACTGGGCTGTGCGGGCCCATCAGCATGAAGAAGTTGGGGAACCCGGGCAGTGCCACGGTCAGGTGCGCGCGTGGTCCGTCGCGCCATGCCTCGTCCAGGGTTCGGCCGTTCTCACCGACGAGCGTCATGGGTCGCAGGAACGCGTGCGCGTCGAAGCCGGTGGCGAGAGCGATCACGTCGACCTCGTGCAGGGTGCCGTCCGTGGTGACGATGCCGCCGGGTACGACGCGGTCGATGCGTTCGGTGACCAGCTCGACGTTGCGGTGTTGCACGGCGCGGTAGAAGCGGCTGGAGATGACGATCCGCTTGCACATGGGCTGGTAGTCCGGTGTGAGTGCTTGGCGCAGGGTGGGGTCGCGGACCGTGCGTAGGTTGGCGCGGCAGATCGCGCTGATCAGCCGTCGTCGCCGGCCGGGCTTGACCAGGGCCTGGGCGAACCATTCGATCGCCGACCGGTAACCGCGGTACGCCAGCTGATCCAGTCCGGGGACGATTCGGTGCAGGGTCTTGGTCAGGCGCGTGTATGCCGGGTTCGGCAGCGGCAGGATCCATTGGGCGGTGCGTTGGAACAGCTTCAGGTTCCCCACGGTGTCGGCGAGCCCACAGACGATCTGCGCCCCGGTCGACCCGGTGCCGATCACCGCGACCCGCTTGCCGGCCAGTTCCACCTGGTGGTCCCAGCGGGCGGAGTGGAACACCGCGCCGGCGAAGTCGTCCAGTCCCTCGATGGCGGGGTAGCGGGGGTGGTGCAGGATCCCGGTCGCGGAGATCAGGAAGTCGACGTCCTGGGTATCGCCACGGGAAGTCCGCAGCCGCCACCGGCCGTCGGCGAACTCGGCGTGGGTGACCTCGGTGCCGAACCGGATGCACTCGTCCAGGCCGAAGTCGGCGGCGAGCTGGGTGAAGTACTCGCGGATCTCCGCGCCGGGGGAGAACAGGTGGCTCCAGTCCGGCTTCGGGGCGAAGGTGAACTGGTAGAACCGCGAGGGCACGTCACAGCTCAGACCCGGGTAGGTGTTGTCCCGCCAGGTACCGCCCACCGACTCGGCCTTCTCGTAGATCGTGATGTCGGTGATCCCGGCGCGGCGCAAGGTGATCGCCATGCACAGCCCGGACATGCCGGCGCCGATGATCGCGACGCGCGGGGACCTCAGCGGTGCGCTCATCGGTGTTCGGCCAGCAGGCGCGACATCGTCTTCATGCGGCCCAGGAGGCGGTCCATCAGTGGGGCGAGCCCGCGCAGGGCGATCAGTGCGGGCACCCAGCGCGGTGCGTAGACGGTGCCGGCACGGCGGCTGATCCCGCGCACGATGGCCGCCCCGGCGGCTGGCAGGGGGGTGGGGTCGCCCAGCTTCCCAGGCAGGGCCGCGACGAACTGATCCAAAGCCGGAATGGCGAGCAGGTCCCGCGCCATGTCAGTGTCGATCACACCGAAGTAGGCCACCCCAACGGCGGTGCCCCCGGGGGCAAGCTCCAAGCGCAGCGCCCGCCCGAACGCCTCAACACCAGCCTTCGACATCCCGTATGCGGCGACGGTCGGGGTCGGGATCATGGCGGCGACCGAGGCGATCACGAGCACGTAGCCTCGGCGCGCGACCACCTGCGGCAACGCCGCCCGCACGGTCTTCCACACCCCGAGCAGGTTGATCTCCAGCACCTGCTCGAACGCGGCCGGATCCACACTGGCGACCGACGCGGTAGGGCCGGCGATCCCGGCGTTCGCGACCACCACGTCGATGCCGCCGAACCGCTGCACCGTCGCGGCGACCGCGTCGGCCAGGCTGGCGGTGTCGGTGACATCGGCCTCGAACCCGACCGCTCGCTCACCGAGCGCGGTGGCGGTCGCCTTCACCCCGGGCCCGTCCCGGTCCAGCAGCGCCACCCGGGCGCCGCCCTCGACCAGCTGACGCGCCGTCTCCGCACCGATGCCGCGCGCGCCACCAGTGATCAAAACAACCTTGTCCCGCACTGAGGTAGCCATGCGACAACGCTAGAAACGCCGGCCCGACGACAGAATGCTCACATCGGACAGATTCGTTGATAGTTTCGGACAGTGTCGGTCACACACCGTCCAGGATGGGACTTCCCGAGGAGCCCGATCG
>Ga0137415_10003713_pt1 | contig 15175 bp, 13 predicted proteins | sample CZODoug3_1_1_16f_FD_183082 | JGI IMG/M metagenome (GOLD analysis project Ga0137415, IMG submission 183082) | Vadose zone soil fungal communities from Angelo Coast Range Reserve, California, USA - CZODoug3_1_1_16fungal (Hybrid Assembly) | ecosystem: Environmental > Terrestrial > Soil > Vadose... | reverse complement strand
GATGAGCAGCGTCGATCTTGATAAATCCCGGCCTTCCAGGGCACACATCTGCTTGATGCCTTGAATGATGAAGGCGACGGTCAAGGTGTTGCCGGTAGTGAAGACCGTCTCGTGCCGTTGCGGAAGGTGATCGAAATTGCCCTCTATGAGAATGGAGCTGAATCCGCCGAGGCTTACAATCTTCGCTCCGGCCTTGATCGCGCAGGCCGCGGCGCTTCGAACGCGAGCGATGTTCTCATGCACGTACGCGGCTTCTAGACGGTCGGGAGGAATGAAGGAGTCGATGTAAAGGCCGCGTGCCTTCGTACCGGCGATCGATTCGATATCGACATGACAGACTGCCCTCGGCGGAATCCAGGGAAGGATATCCTTGATCTCGTCGTCGGGAATAGGTGTACGGTCGGGACCGCGCAAAACCGCGATTACGTCGGCCGCCGCTCGCCAACTTTCTTGATGGCCGATCAGAGCGAAATCGAGGTCCATAGTCCGTCCTTGACTGGCTACACTGGTAACTGAGTTACCCATGCGAGTGTGACCTCCCCGGGTATGCCGAGCATGTCGAGCGTCTTCAGATATTGCTGCAGTGAGGCGCCGCGAAGTTCGGCGGCGGACAAACTGACGTCGAACAGTGCCGGCTTCACGCAGGTGTGGTGGCAAACTTCGCAATGGCCATCTTTGCATTCCTTGGCCAGCATTTGCGCGAGGGTGGTCATCACGTCCAGATGCAAACGGTAGACCTTGTCGTCGAAACGCTGCGCGTCGCGCGCTCGCTCCGCTCTGAGAATCGACATGGCGTGATCGACATGATCCTCTTCCTCTGCCGCGATACGGGCAAAGGTCTGGCCTAGAGTGCCCGGCGCCACTCTTCCGACGCGGAAATAGCTGGCGACAGCAAACGACTCCAGCATGATTTCCTGCACGATCAGGCAGGCAATGAAGTCGCGCTCTGCGATGCAGCGCAGAAATGCTTCGCGGAGACGCTTCCAATGCTTGGCGTCGACGTTGTTGGTGACGTCCACGCCAATCTTGCGGCCCTCAGCGGCGAAGGAGGCGGCATGCCCGCGCTCACCTTCCGCATGCTCTAATGCATCGGCTACTTCCGCGAGATCGTCACAAATCTCCGATAAGGAGGCATAGTTCATCGCGGCGAGCAGTTCGCCGGTCATGGCCTGTGCGAGGATGTCCTGCCAAATCGGAGCATTGGTGGAAAGAGAAGTACATTCACTTGCCGGGGAGTTAACGCTGATTAGGGGTTCCATATTTCCTCCTGAAGATTCAGCTAAAGAAACTTATGCGAATCAGATCGGCTCGCGATAACGTCGCAAACGCACCGCTGCGGCGAGAAATATCGCGGCGAATATCAGCCCAATCCACAGGCCCGGGGTGCCGAGGAATCTTCCCGGAGTGAGTGCCGCTACCGGAATAAAATGCGGATCGACCGGCAGGCCGTCCGGCGTATGGAAGGCGAAGGCGTCCGGTGCGAATCCCATCAAGCGGTCTTGCAGCAAGCGGCCGAAATGCGAAGTGCGGAACGCGATCCTTTCGAAAGCGCCGATGGCGAGCACTGGCAAGAACGCCCAGAGGAATGCCGCACGACGGGCCCAACCGGAAACAAGCAGCAGCCAGGCGTAAAGTGGCGCGTGCCAGAGCGCAAGCACAATCAAACCGTAGAGCAGCACGAATTCCATCTGGAAGAACGGCAACCGCGCCCACATCGTTGCGGCGCCTGCACCGGTCAGGAGCAGGACCGCGGCGCTCAGCAGCAGCATGATCAATTGAAGGGCGACGGTAACGACGAAGGTGATGAGCGGGAGTGCCACGAGCGGAATGCACGCCTTCGCCAGCACGGTCGTAAAGTCCGAAACTGGCAGCGACTTCCAGAAGAGGATGCTGCGATCGCGACGCTCGCCGTACAATGCGTCGAGCGAATAGAAGATACCGACAAGGAACGCCGTTAGGATGAGCACCCATGCGACGTGGGCGTACGGCATAGCAAGCATCCCCGTCGGCGACATGTGATGCGCGGATGCGTCATACATGCTGCGCGGCAAACCAATCAGGCTGACTAAGAAGCCGAGTATGCAGACCGCGGCGGCCACCAACGGCCCGATATAGATGGAGCGGTTCTCCCAAATCTCGCGGCGGATCGACCAGTAAAGGGGCCGAGTCGCGGAGAGCGGGGCGAGTGCGATGCGTTGCGCGTCGATTCCCTGCTGGTTCAGAGACTCGGGCACGGCGTTGGACGGAGTCGTCATCGAGCCGCTCCTTGTGCCGCCGCGCTTTGATTGCCCATCACGGCAACGAACACGTCGGCAATGCTGGGTGCGCGGACATCGCCGAGCGCGGCGAGTTGCTGGCGATCACCATGATCGAAGAGCAGGATGCTGCGCCCGAATACCTGGCGCTCGTGAATGGGCTTGAACGCACGCGCCGCGGCGAGATGGTCCGGAGACACTGCCAGCTCCACGTAGCGAGCTTCGAATTCTTCCATGCTGCAATTGAGCACGATGCGGCCACGGTCGATGAACATGAGATCGGTGAGCACGTCCTGGATCTCTTCGACTTGATGTGTGGTCACCACAATGGTGCGGGTGCGATCGAAGTAGTCGTTCAGCAGCGAATCGTAGAACTGCTTGCGAAACAGGATATCGAGGCCAAGCGTGGGCTCGTCCAGCACCAGCAACCTGGCGTCGATGGCCATGACAAGAGCCAGGTGCAGTTGGGCCACCATGCCCTTCGACAATTCCCTGACCTTGCTTGTGCGCCTGATCGTGGTCTTGGCAAGAAAACCCTCGGCCTTCGCGCGATCGAAGCGCGGGTGCACGCCGGCGACATAGTCCACCGCCTGTGAAACGCGGATCCACCGCGGCAGCACCGCGACATCGGCGATGAAGGACACGTCGCGCATGAGCTGATCGCGAGCGGTCCAGGGATCGCGTCCGAGCACCTTTAGCTCTCCCTCATACGGCGTGAGGCCGAGAATCGCGTTGAGCGCGGTGGTCTTGCCTGCGCCGTTGGGACCGATGAGCCCGAGAATGCGGCCCTCTTCGACGCGCAAATCGACGCCGTCCACCGCGACGGTTGTGCCGTAGCTCTTGCGGAGGGCTCGTGCTTCTATGCATGCCATGGCTTCAGCGCTCCTCGTTTTCAGCATTCGATTTCGATGTACGCTTCGACGACGGGCCGTTTTGGGCAGCATCCAGCAGCTCTTTCGGTTTCAGGCCGAGCCGCTGAATCGTTGCGTGAATCCTGGGCCATTCTTCGTCAAGAAATTTCTGGCGTTCGCCTTGCAGCAGCAGATCGCGTGCTCCGCTATTGATGAACATGCCCAAGCCTCGTCGCGTCTCGACAAGCCCCTCGTCCACCAGTTGTTGATAGCCCTTCAGAACCGTGAGCGGATTGACCCGGGATTCGGCCGCGACCGTGCGCACCGATGGCAGCGGATCGCCTTCCTTGAGCACGCCGTCGAGTATCATCGCGACCACCCGGTCGCGAAGCTGGCGGTAAATCGGCTGACTGTCATTCCACTCACGGTCCATTCTGTTTTCCAAATAGCCCTTTACGAGATGTACCCCTCGTCACTTTGCGCGCTGCAAATCAATGTGTGCGTGGACCAGCTTGTCTCCAGGCATCATGTACGTCCAGTCCTCGGTGTGGTGGTTCTCGTCAATCAGGGTGAAGACTGCATGATGCATGTGTCCGTGGTCCGTGCTTCCGGCCACGTCGACAAAATCAAATTCCACGGTCTTTCCGTCCGGCGAGGTCCGGGCGGCCATGCGCGGCCGGTTGCCGGCGTCGCAATAATGCGTCAGGAGCAGGCGATCACCGTCCAGGTAGAGCATGGTGACCGGATGGTCGTAATGCTTCGGATCGTCCGGCGTTCCCGCTTCCTTCATCTCATGCACCAGCGCGTTTCCGCGAGAGGTCACGCGGAGAGAGAGCTGCATTAGCGTCCCCTCCCCCATCTCCGACTGCGGGGGAGTGAGCGTTGCCGGGCCAGTCCAGGAACCGGCCAGCGTTTTCAGTCTGTCGAAAGACTTTTGCGAGTCGGATTGCGCGAAGGCCACGGTGGCGAGCGACGTCAGAACAACAACGGAGAGCATATATCGAAGGAATTTCATGTTTCACTCCTCAAGCTTTTGCTTTCGGGTCAGGTTCTCGCTCACGTGCTGCGGCGGGGCGTTTTGCCCTGATCCCTAGTGGTGTAGTTCACTATAACACTAGGGCACATGTCAAGCCTTTTCTTGCACTGTTTTTGGTGCTCCTGAACACACCTTCCATGCGGACGGAAAACGAGACGTATAGCACAGGCGGGAGTCCGCGCAGTCCTGCTGCTTTTCCGTGCTGTTGAGGCAGAGGCTTAGCGGAACTGGCTTACGGAAGGCTGAAATGGGGCGCAGCTTGCCGCGCCCCTACTTAGAAAACGCTACGAGATTACGGGGTTGGATTTTTCTGGGTCGATGCCGAGGTCTTTTATTGCCTGCGTTACTACCTTGGGCTCGATTTTGCCGTCCTGCTGAAGTTCGTGCAGGGTGGCCAGGGTGATGAAACGCGCGTCAACCTCGAAGAAGTCGCGCAAGGACTGGCGGCCTTCGCTGCGACCGAAGCCGTCGGTGCCCAGCGTCGCCATGCGGCGCGGCATCCATTTGCTGATCATGCAGGGGAGCGTCTTGATGTAGTCTGTGGCGGCTACGAGCGCGCCGGGAGCGTCGGCAAGAGTTTGCGTGACGTACGGAGTACGCGGCTTTTCACCGGGGTGCAGGCGGTTCCAGCGCTCCGTTTCTACCGCGTCTGTGTAGAGCGCTTTGTAGCTGGTTACGCTCCAGACGTCGGCGGCTACGCCGTATTTTTCCGCGAGGATATCCTGCGCTTGCAACGCTTCGCGCAAAATCGAACCGCTGCCGAAGAGTTGCGCGCGCAGCTTGGATTTTTTGTTTTCGCCGGCGCGGAACTTGTACATGCCGCGGAGAATGCCGTCTCTCACATCGCCGGACATCGGCGGCATGGCGTACGGCTCGTTCATCAAGGTGATGTAGTAAAAAATGTTTTCGCCTTCTTTGTACATGCGGCGAATGCCGTCCTGAATAATGACCGCGATTTCGTAGGCGAACGCGGGGTCGTAGGCGAGCAGATTGGGCACGGGCAGCGCGAGGACGTGGCTGTTGCCGTCCTGGTGCTGCAAGCCTTCGCCGGAAAGCGTGGTGCGTCCGGCAGTGCCACCCAGTAGGAAACCGCGCGTGCGCATATCGGCGGCGGCCCAGATAAAATCGGCGATACGCTGGAAGCCGAACATCGAGTAGTAGATGAAGAACGGGATGGTGTTGATGCCGTGCGTGGCGTAAGCAGAGCCCGCCGCGATGAAGGAGGCCATCGAGCCGGCTTCCGTAATTCCCTCTTCCAGGATCTGGCCGTCCTTCGCTTCCTTGTAATACATCAAGGTGTTGACGTCGACCGGCTGGTATTTCTGGCCGGAGCTGGAGTAAATGCCCGCGGTGCGGAACAGCGATTCCATGCCGAACGTCCGCGCTTCATCGGGAACGATGGGCACGATGAGCTTGCCCATTTCCGGATCCTTCAGCATTTTGCGGAGCATGCCGACGTAGGCCATCGTGGTGGAGACTTCCCTGCCCTCGCTGCCCTCAAGAAATTCCTTGAAGAGTTCGTCGTGGTCGGCTGCGAGCGGCTGCGAACGCACACTGCGCGTTGGAACATAGCCGCCGAGCGCTTCGCGGCGCGCGCGGAGATACTGGATTTCAATGCTGTCTTCCGCGGGACGATAGAAGGGCACTTCGATACAGTCCTGATCGTTTAGCGGGATGCCGAAACGCGAACGAAATACCTGCAGCTCTTCTTCGTTCAATTTTTTCTGCTGGTGCGTAACGTTCTTGCCTTCACCGGCTTCGCCCAGGCCGTAACCTTTAATAGTACGCGCGAGGATGACGGTCGGACGGCCCTTGTGCTCGACGGCCGCTTTGTAGGCTGCGTACACCTTGCGCGGATCGTGACCGCCGAGACGCAGGCGGCGCAGCGCCTCGTCGGGAAGCGGCTCCACGAGTTGCAGCAAGCGCGGATCGCTCCCGAAGAAATGCTGGCGCACGTACGCGCCGGATTCGACGACAAGCTTCTGGTATTCGCCGTCGACGAGTTCGCCCATGCGCTTGACGAGGAGCCCTTCGGTGTCGCGCTCCAGAATCGGATCCCACTCGCTGCCCCAAAGAACCTTGATGACGTTCCAGCCGGCGCCGCGAAAAGCCGACTCAAGCTCTTGAATGATCTGTCCGTTGCCGCGCACGGGACCATCGAGACGTTGCAGGTTGCAGTTAACGACGAAGACCAAATTATCGAGCTTCTCGCGCGACGCAAGAGTGATAGCGCCAAGCGATTCCGGCTCATCGGTTTCGCCGTCGCCGAGGAAAGCCCAAATTTTTGCGTCCGTGGCAGGCTTGAGTCCGCGATTCTCCAGATAGCGGCTGAAGCGCGCCTGATAAATAGCCATCAGCGGGCTGAGGCCCATGGAAACCGTTGGAAATTCCCAGAACTCCGGCATCAGCCACGGATGTGGATAGGACGAAAGCCCGCCGCCAGGTTTGAGTTCGCGACGGAAATTCTCCAGCTTCTGCGCGGAGATGCGGCCTTCGAGAAACGCGCGCGCGTAGATGCCGGGCGCAGCGTGTCCTTGGAAATAAACCGTGTCGCCTTCGAACTCGGGAGTGCGCGCCCGGAAGAAATGGTTGAACCCGACTTCGTACAGAGTAGCCGCGCTGGCGTAGGTGGAAATGTGGCCGCCGATATTGTGCTCGACGCGATTGGCGCGCACGACCATCGCGAGCGCGTTCCACCGGATGAGGCTCTTGATGCGGCGCTCCAGTTCCTGATCGCCGGGAAACAGCGGCTCGAGGCGAGCGGGGATCGTGTTGGCGTAAGGAGTGTTAGCGCTGAACGGCAGATCGATGCCGGACACTGTGGCGTGCGCACGCAGACGCTCGAGAATTTCCGCGGCGACTTCAGGCCCGCTCGATTCGAGAACAGAGTCGAGCGACTCCAGCCACTCTTGCACTTCCAGATCGTCCAGCCCGTGCGGCACCGGAATTTGCGTCCCGTAATCGACGGTGGCGCCGTCGTTCGCTGCTGTCTCGCTATTTACCGCAGTCGCTTCATTATTCATCACGTCCGACCGGTCCCTTTTCATTCGATTGGCCTGAGGCATGGCGCTACCTGCATTACGACAAAATTTATTTCCCTCATTAGCACACTAGAATACACCGCCGAGGGAAACTGTGCACGGGTTCTCAGCGGGTATGTTGAGAGCGTCCGTTCACTTGATGTTTGTTGATGTTGCGCGCAGGTGTGACCCGGTAAAAACACCGCAATCCATAAACTAGAGCGTGCGGCCGCCATCCAGAACCAGGACTTGTCCGGTCACGAATTTAGCGTGGACCAGGTAGGAGACGGCGTCGGCGACATCTTCCGTCGTGCCGGCGCGGTGCAGAGGCGCGCGGCGGATGAAGTCAGCCTCCCATTCGCTAGGGTCGCCGGACATCGTTATTGTGCCGGGCGCGATGGCGTTGACGCGAACCTCCGGAGCGAGAGCTTTCGCCAGGCATTTGGTGAGCATGATCATGCCGGCTTTGGAGGCGCAGTGGGGGATGTAGCCCGTCCAAGGCAGAATCCCGCCGATGTCGGCAAAATTGATGATCACGCCACCGGATTTCTTCAGCAGCGGCGCGGCGGCCTGCGCGCAGAAGAAAGGCGCCTTCAGGTTCGTGTCCAACACGGTGTCCCAGATTTTTTCAGTCGCGTCGTCCAGGCGCGCAGGAAGAAAGTTGGCGGCACTGTTGACCAGGATATCCAGGCGGCCGAAACGGTCTGCAGTTTGCTGGAAGAGACGCTTAATTTCCTCGACGCTGCAAAGATCGGCTTGCAGGACGACGCCTTTTCGTCCCAGCTTTGCAATTTCGGCGGCGGCATCCTCGGCTTCGGACTTCGAGCGGTTGTAATGGATTACGACGTCGGCGCCTTCGCCGGCCAGGCGGAGCGCGACGGCGCGTCCGATGCGCTTGGCGCCGCCGGTGACCAGGGCTACGCGGCCGGCTAGCGAGTCTGTGTCTGGATGAACTGATTCAGGCATTAGCGGGCTAAGTTAACACAATCTTTAGCGGCTTCTGGTGAGTTTGAAGATCTGCAGCGGGCTCTCCACTATCGGCTTCAATTTTCCTAAGTACGATACGCCGTAAAAGCGGCGGCAAGACCGCCGCACTCCATATGGACCTGCTAGAATCGGCGGGCCGTTGAGGAGCATCGATGAAACTCGATTTGCTGGCGATTGCCGCGCATCCGGATGATGTGGAGCTGACTTGCGGCGGCACGATGATCAAGATGGCGCGCCGCGGCTACAAGACCGGCATTCTGGACCTGACCGCCGGGGAAATGGGCACCCGCGGCACACCGGAAACGCGCGCGAAAGAAGCCGCGAAGGCAGCCAAACTGCTGGGCGTAGCGTGGCGCGGCACATTGGGCGTGCCCGATTCCGATGTGCAGCCAACGCGGCAGCACAAGCTCAAATTGGCGGGTGTCATCCGCGAGTTGCGCCCGAAAACGGTAATCCTTCCCTACTGGGAGGCGCGGCACCCGGATCATTATCACGCTTCGACGCTGGGCTACGAAGGCTGCTTTCTAGCCGGATTGAAAGCGTTGCCGATTGCGGGCGAGGCGCATCGCCCGTTCAAGATTCTGTACGCCACCTCGTTTGCAGACGTGCGGCCGAGCTTTGTGGTGGACATTACGAAAGAGTTCGACCGGCGGCGCAAGGCCATTCTCGCGTTTGCCTCGCAATTCCGCCCGGTGAAGGGCGAAGTCAAGAGCAACGTCTTCTTAGCCATCGACCGGCTGGAAGCGGAGATGAACCAGCTCGCACGGCGTTATGGGCAGATGATCGGCGTGATGTACGGCGAGGGCTTCTTGAGCAAGGAAATGATGCAGGTGGAAAATGTAATTGATTTGCCGGTGCGGTCGATCTGATTGGGTCGATTTTGCAGGCGGCTGATTCCACAGGGATGCGCCTGCCTGCGCAGACAGGCTAAGCGCCCCCTACAACTTCTCTTCTTCCTGGGCTGGCGAGAAACCTGGGATATTGTGGCCGGTCGAGTTTCGCTCGGCTTTAACGCGAATCAAAGCTTCGCCTTCAGCTCCTGATTTACGCATAACCACCATGGTGCTAAGGGCTTCCGTGTAGAGGCGGGTCACCAAATAGATGTCGCGCGTGCCGTCTTTCTTCCAAAGCTGGCCAATCTGAATCTTCGAGACGCCCATACTCAGGCTTTGACTGTAGTGGCGAGGAGCAGCGGTGTCAACTTTGCGGCCGCCGATTGTTGCTCAGAGACCACAGCCTACAGGCGAACGTAGGACGCGGGCATTTTGCCTGAGGTTCGAACCTACTCCGAAGGCCACCATTCCGGGGCATGACGCATCTTCGCGGGGAAACCTTATTGAATGGCATTACATCGTACAGGTGGGGACGCAACCAGGCTCATTCCCCGGGTCGCGGGTGTATACTCAAAGCAGGCCAGCGGAAGGTGGGACCACCATGAACAATACCCTAGGCAAAGCGCTGCGGTTGGGAATTCTTGCCACGTTTGCAGGTGGCACGGTGTTGGCGCAAAGCCCTCCGCCGGCGCCTGATCCCGCAAAGTCGCAGCCGCAATCAGAAAAACCGCAGGCCTCGCAAGACAAGCCTGTCCAGCAGCAGGATACGGTCAACCCGAAAAATTCCAAGGAAGACGTCGAGGCCATCGGAAATCGCGGCGTCGGCAAGGGTATCAACTTGTATTCGCTGGAGCGCGAGATTGCGCTTGGCAAAGGGCTGGCGCAAGAAGTCGAGCGCTCGTCCAAGCTGATCGACGACCCGGTGGTGACGGAATATGTGAACCGCGTCGGACAGAATTTGGTGCGCAATTCGGATGCGCGCGTGCCCTTTACGATCAAGGTGATCGACTCGGACGAAGTGAATGCGTTCGCGCTGCCCGGCGGATTTTTCTATGTCAATAGCGGATTGATTTTGCGCGCTCAGGAAGAGTCGGAACTTGCCGGCGTGATGGCGCACGAAATTTCGCACGTGACCGCGCGCCACGGCACGAAAAACGCCACCAAAGGCGAACTGATGCAGATGGCCACAATCCCGCTCATGCTGCTTGGTCCGGTGGGATGGGCCGGCTACGGATTGTACGAAGGCCTGAACATTGCCATTCCGCTCACCTACTTGAAGTTTAGCCGCGACTCCGAGCGCGAAGCCGACTTCCTCGGCTTGCAGTACATGTACAAAGCCGGGTATGACCCCAACGCGTTCGTAACATTCTTCGAGCGCATTCAGGTGGACGAGAAGCGCCGCCCCGGAACGATCCCGAAAGTGTTCTCGACACATCCTCCGACGCCAGACCGCATCGAGTCGGCACAAAAAGAGATTGCGCGCATCCTGCCGAACAAGCCGGAATACATCGTTACCACTTCGGAGTTCGATTCGGTGAAGGGCCGCCTCCGCAACATTATGTTCGCGCGCAAAGTGCAAGACAACGCACCGGGCAAGCCCACGCTGCGCACACGCACCGAACAAACCGATAAGCAGAAGACCGGCGGCAATGACCCCAATTCAACGGACGACGATCGGCCGACGCTAAAGCGCCGCCCGGATTCGCCTCTAACCAGCTCCAACTGATTTGATTTCTACCTCTTACCTCACACCTAAAGGGCGGCCACTCGGCCGTCCTTTTTATTTTGCTTTGGTGGACCACAGGATTTGCGAACCCTCAACATTGATTCCCCGTCGTGTTACTCTCTGCCCGTGATTTCTAAACCCGTCCGGCTATCTGCGTTGGTTTGCGTCGTGCTGTTTTTTGCTTTTGCCGTCGCACAGACGAAGAGCTCTACAGCGCCTCCGATTGTCATCACGCACGTCACGGTCATCAACCCCGGCTCCTCATCGGTGCAGCGCGATATGACAGTGATCATCAACGGGGATCGCATCATTTCTGTCTCCCGCTCTGGTTCCTTCCTTCAGAGTGAGCGCAAACCCACGCGCGTCGACGGCACCGGGCAATTCCTCATTCCCGGTTTGTGGGACATGCATGTGCATTCCGTTTTCGGTGATTGGTTCCCCGGCGGGCGCGACATTATTCTGCCGCTCTTCATCGCCAACGGTGTGACCGGCGTTCGCGATATGGGCGGCGACCTCCCGGTGCTCGCAGGCTGGCGCAAGCAAATCGCCGGCGGCGAAATTATCGGTCCAAGCATGATCGTTTCCGGGCCAATGCTGGACGCGCTTCTGCCCGACGGCAAGTTGCGCTTCCCCAGCTCCGTCGCGGTGACGACACCCGAAAGTGCTGTTGCCGCGGTCGACTCGCTGAAAGCGCAAGGTGTGGATTTCATCAAGGTGCAGTCCGTGATCTCGCACGACGCTTATTTCGCAGCCGCCGCGGAAGCGCACAGAGTGGGCTTACCCATTGTCGGCCACGTGCCGGACAAGGTGCGATTGGCGGAAGTCATCGCCGCAGGACAAAAAAGCGTCGAGCATCTGATGGGGATTTTCGAAGGCTGCTCCACCGAAGAAGATAAATTCATTACCGGCAACGGAGATTTAAAACTGCTGCTCAGCACGCAGGATAAACAGCGCTGCGAGGCCCTGATCCGGCAGCTCGCGCAAAGTCAAACATGGGAAGTGCCCACGCTGGCCTGGCAGCGTGGCGGCACCTTCCTCGATCAGCGCGACCTGAAGCACGATCCGCTCGACAAATATGTTCCCGCGTACTGGCGCGATGTCACCTGGAAGCGATTCACCGAAGAGATGATGCCCGGCCTGCTGCACGATCCACTCGACCTGCGGCAAAAATATTTCGCCAGCAATCTGCAAATGGTGGAAGCGCTGCATCGCGCCGGCGTGCCGTTCCTGGCCGGAACCGATGCCGCTCCTGGGGTGTACATCATGCCCGGCTTCAGCCTCCACGACGAACTCGCCAACTTCGTCGAAGCCGGATTCACGCCAATGGAATCTTTGCAGACCGCCACGAGCGGCCCAGCAAAATTTCTGGGCACCGAGAGCGCCAGCGGCGCCATCGCCCCCGGCAAACTGGCCGACCTGGTACTCCTCAGCGCCAACCCGCTCGACAACATCCACAACACGCGCAAGATTACGGCGGTAATCGCCAACGGCCGCCTCTTCGATCGCGCCGCGCTTGACCGCATGCTAAAAGACGTGGAAGCCGCAGCAAAGAAGGTGCAAACAAATTGAGCGGTAGGAGACCACTATTAGATGACGTTCCGACGCCCCATTTAGGATGGGACGCAACTCGCCACTGCCTTACGTTCTGCGTTCGCGGCGGTCGTCGGGGGCGGCGGCAATTCCCATGCGGCGAAGTTCGTCGGCGTAATACTTGCGATAGAGGACGTCCCACTCTTCGCTGCCTTCGAGGATTTCTTTTTTCTGAGACGTGATGCGCTTGCGGACTTCGGCGTCGGCTTTCTCTTCGTCCTTCAGCGTCGCCGTAAGGATCTGCACGATCTGCTGGCGGATGGTGTCGCGGTCTTCGACGAATTCCACTTCGTCGCTGGAGACAAGCACATCGGTAATCTGATGCGACAAGCGAATCACTTTTTCGCGAGTGAGTCTCATGCGCGGTATCCCGGCTTGGAAAATGGCGCTGTGCTGCCCAATGCTATTGGAACGAGGGCGATCAGCAAAGAATCGATAGAGTTGATTGGCTCACGGCCATTCCGCGAAGCGCTCACCGCAGCACCAGCTTGCGGTCGCGCGCCAGTTGCGCCTTCACCTTTTTGTACATCTCCTGGTAGGAGACGCCGGTGCGGCGCATTTCGTCCTGATGCTGGACGAGTATCTCGCGCACTTCGTCATTCAAGCGGTCTTCGACGGTCAGTTCTTCCATCATGCGCTGCCGAACGCGCTGCGTCACCGCTTCCGGCGCCTTGCTCTCGATCTGGTTTCCTTCGATGAGCCGCTTCACAACTTCCGAGGCCATATGGCCGACATAATCCCGAACGAGCAGCATTCCAAACGTGTCCTTTACCCTGTCACGCTAAGTCGATGCAAGGAAAAGCAGTTTACTGGCAGCCCTGATAAAGTGCAACTCACCTCAGGCGAGTTCGGCGTAATTGCGGGCAAGAAAACCTTTGTGCGCCTGCGCAATTCGTTGACGCTCTTCGCCCCTTCCTGTACGATCAATTACCTCGGGCGGTTAGCTCAGTTGGTTAGAGCGCCTGCCTTACAAGCAGGAGGTCGCAGGTTCGAGCCCTGCACTGCCCACCATTTTGCGAACCGGCGCGAGCGGCCTTGCTCAACCTCCGGCGGCAGAGTTCAGCGCAAGCCGCCTGAAACGCAGATCAGATGCGGGTCTCGAGTTTCGAGTCGTTTGCGGCCAGAAGCCCACTCTCAGATCTCACCCTGCAAGGACGTTGCTAAGCTTTCGATTCTGCGGTGCAGAGACAGGAACGTTTGGAATCGAACTGCCGTTTTTTGTTGCGTCTCCGCTACGTCGAAAACTCTGACCGCGTGTTCCAGAGGCGCAAGCCAGTCTTCCGGTGCTTTTGCCTCCGATCGCCGTCCATCGATCCGGTCTGCCAACGCATTCAACGTCCGCGCCAGTTCATTATCGAAGTCTCGCTGCGCCACGTGTATGGCTTGTGGTAACTCAAAGCCCGGAAGTCGAGCGCGGTACTTCCAGAGTGCAATTTCTGTGAGGAAAAGGAGCCGCAGTTGCGGTTGGCACTCCTTGAGTTTGCTTCGCCAGGCAAGGTCCTGATGGCGGGAAGGCCCGAATTCAAATACAACGGCATCAGCGGAGGCCCGCGCGCTGTCGAAACCGCGGTTGATCGTTTCGCGGAGAGAGTAACTCCGTTCCCTTGCAACACCTAAGTCCGGCGAAACCGGCTCCTTCGCAAATTGCGCGAGCAATCGGAGTACGGAGATGAACGCCTTCTTCATCTCCACGACGGCGGGGGCAGTCCATAACTGATCAAACACGAGCCACATCATAATTAGCCCAAGCAAGATGCCGACAACACGATCCCTGGCTATCGAGAGCGAAGGCTCGATTGCGAAGGAATTGAGATGGATGAGGTAAAAAGCAACGGCGACCTGCACACCGAAGTATGACAAACGCGGGCTGGAAGTCATGAACCAGGAAGCGAAGGCAGTGGCCAGGATAAAAAGAATGGTGAATCCCGCAATGGAATCCACATAAGGCAAGACGAACACTTGTGAGCCCATCCCAATAAGGAAGCCACCCACCAGGGCTCCGGAGATGCGCAGCACCTGCTTTTGTCGAGACGAACCGACGGTGGAAAGCGCGGTGAGGAAACAGGTCGTGACCGCCGTGCTGATTCCTGGCCAGTCCAGCCCGTTGTAAATGATGTAGCACACGCTGGCCGCAAAGCAGCCTTTTACGGCGAATTGGATGTGCCTGACGTTGGTGAGCGCATCGCGAACGAAGAATGTCGGGGGTGGGTCGCCACTTGAGGGCTGTGGCGCAAAAACACTGAGCGATTGAGAGCCTATGAGAACTTCTTTCATGAGCTGGACCGTTTTTTCCATCTCGGCCACGAACGGAATGGGCCGTGGAACACTTTCTTGAGTCACATGGAATGCATTCAAAAGTGGAGTTCCCTCCGCCAGCAACGCCGAGCGAACGCTGCCGACGTTCTCGGCGAGAAGACGAATTTGTTCGCGATCATCACCCGACAAGTGGGTGGGACTCCTCAGATTTGCGGCGAGCTCGACAAGGGTTCCCGTAAGAGCGATCACTGCTCCCATTTGTTCGGCATAATTCGGCGCATAGGCAGACCGGTGCAAGATGCGCCGCAACATGGACGTTCCGACCATGGCCAGGCGTTCTACGTCTGCTTGTGTGAGTCGGTCGACGGAGCGGTTATTCGCAAAACACACTAGCAAGTTTTCTACGGCGGCAAGGCGGTCCGCGACGCTCGCGACGACGTCCTCGCCGGGCTTGATCCGCGAAAACAGTATTTCTACTCCTACTGTAACCACGACACCAATCGCGGATACGAGACAGAGCCACAGCGTATCTTCGACATTGGTTTCGGCTGAGAGGTGGCGGTCCCAAAGAGGCACTCCGATGCAAATCGTGATCGCGAAGATAGAACTGGCAGCGAAGTT
>Ga0137415_10003712_pt1 | contig 15176 bp, 15 predicted proteins | sample CZODoug3_1_1_16f_FD_183082 | JGI IMG/M metagenome (GOLD analysis project Ga0137415, IMG submission 183082) | Vadose zone soil fungal communities from Angelo Coast Range Reserve, California, USA - CZODoug3_1_1_16fungal (Hybrid Assembly) | ecosystem: Environmental > Terrestrial > Soil > Vadose... | reverse complement strand
CGTTCGGGTCCAAGAGCACGTCAAGGAATCCGTGGGCGAGATCGACGGGCGTCAGGTTCCCCTGTTCTATGCCTTTGACGATCAGCGCCTCGGCGATGCTCTCGAGATCCAGCCAAGGGCCACTCGTGGCCGTCTGAGAGACGTCCTGGGCCGGGGCGGATCCCAACGTGCTCAAGTCGAGGACCGGTCGGAGGATGCCACCGCTTCCGACCGCCTCCTTTCCTTCTCGTAGCAGTTGATTGCCCCAAGTGGCGTCAGGAGAAGGCGGAAGCCACTCACGTGCCCCCGGAGAGGGAGCTGTTACCCACTGTAGCAACGTTCCGATCGCCTCCCACGGAACGAGTGGCCAAAGCACCGGCAGGTCCGATGCCCAGGCGATCACCTTGCGGTTGGCGGCAGCAATCCGGCGCGCCGCAGCAACACCCGCGGCGCCGGCGCCGATCACGACGATGTCAGCCTCGCGCGGCAGCGGCGCGGCAAGGACCCGGCCGGCCAGCGCAGGTGCCAATGCGAGACCTGCGGACGCCGACAGGAAATCACGGCGGGTCATTGGCATGGCATAGTTTCTGACATGGTTTCCGGGGACTTGCAGACAGTGGGAACGCTTCACGAACTGTGCCGCATCTCACTGGTCGCAGCAACCATCATGGTAAATCAATCATGATTGATCGGGCGCATGCATGAACTAAATTGCAACGGCTTGCGACCATCATTAAGTGAAGAGGAGGCGGCGGTAGAACCGCTCGGGGATTTTATGGGCGTAGTGCTCGATACCATCGGCCAAATGATCGCGGGCTACCTGCAAAAGGAAGTCCCCGGTTACGAGCCGTTCACGCCGAGCGATCCGGACCAGCTGCGCGGCATCATCCAGCCGGGCGATGTGCTGCTGATCGAAGGCAACAACCGTATCTCCGGCATCATTAAATACCTCACGCAGTCGACCTGGTCGCACGCCGCGCTCTATGTCGGACCGATCGATGGTGCGATCGAGCCCGACGGCGAGCAGCACGCGCTGATCGAGGCCAATGTCGGCGAAGGCGTGACCTCAGCGCCGCTGTCGAAGTATGTCGCCTACCACACCCGCCTCTGCCGGCCGGTCGGACTGTCCTATGAGGACCGCATCACGGTGTGCCGCTACGCCATCAACCGCATCGGCTTCGGCTACGACACCAAGAACATCGTCGACCTGATGCGCTATCTGATTCCGCTGCCGGTGCCGCAGCGCTGGCGGCGGCGGATCATCGCGTTCGGCTCCGGCGATCCCACCAAGATCATCTGCTCGGCACTGATCGCACAGGCGTTCGACGCCGTGCGTTACCCTATTCTGCCCAAGATCACCCGTGCCGCCAGCAAGAAAGCCCGACGCGAAATTCTGCACATCCGCGATTCCTCGCTGTACATGCCGCGCGATTTCGACATCTCGCCCTATTTCGAAATCGTCAAACCCACCATCGTGCAAGGCTTCGACTACACGGCTTTGCACTGGGCCGACAAGCAAAAGCCGCTCCAGGAGGTAGCAGGCGAATTCGGCGTGTTTCCAGAAACGATCTCGCCGCCAATTGTTCCTGAAGAGATTGACGAAGAAGCGCCGCTTCCGGTTGAAGAAGTAGTATTGGGTGCCGAGCAGGCGACGCTGGTCGAGCGCGTCACCGTGTCAGAGCATTTCATGGTCGTCGAATACGTTCCGGTGCATCAGCCCGAGCGTCGCGCCCGCCCGCGCGACCCGGAGATAGCGGCTTAGGGTTTTCGCCAATACCGCCCGACAATAATTGACGCTACGACCTTGGCCATGACCGGGACTCCCCACATTCCTTTTGTGGCCTCGTGTGCGTATCCTCCGCGCGCTGGAAATGCCGTGCGCCCGCTGGTGGACGGCGTGCCGGCCTATCGGCGCATCGCGGAAGCCATCATGGCGGCGCGGCACAGTATCTGGCTCACGGCCGCCTTCGTTGCCCCGGACTTTCAGATGCCGGATGGCAGTGGTTCGCTGTTCGATGTGCTCGACCGTGCAGTTGGGCGAGGTCTCGACGTGCGCGTTATCTTCTGGCGTCCGAATCAGGAGAGCATCGGCTACGGCCGCACCTTCTCAGGATCATCAGACGAGCGCGGCATGCTCGAGGCGCGGGGTTCCCGGTTCCGCATCCGGTGGGACCGCGCGCACGGACCCTATTGTCAGCATCAAAAGAGCTGGCTGATCGACGCCGGCCAAGCCGACGAGACGGCGTTCGTCGGAGGCATGAATCTGACCGCCCGGGCCATGGGATCGCCCGGCCACATCGCTGGAGGCGAACGTCATGACGTCTACGTCGAGGTATCAGGACCTTCGGCGACCGACGTGCATCACAATTTCGTCCAGCGCTGGAACGAAGCAAGTGAACGCGCGGCCGACGACGGCACATGGGGCCACGACGGGGATGACGGCCTGAGCTTTCCGACGCGCCCGTCGGTCCCGCGCGGCGAGAGTGTCGTGCAGATCCAGCGCACGGTGCATCCGGACCGCTATCGCGACGCCCACGCAAGTCCGGAGAGCCGCGCTTACGACATTGCCCGCGGGGAACGGTCTGTTCTCGCGCAGTACATCCAGGCGATCGATGCCGCCAGCCGCTCGATCTATATCGAGAACCAGGCGATCCCGATTCCGCAAGTCGCAGCGGCTGTTGAAAAAGCCCTCAAGCGCGGCGTGGAGGTTGTAGCTCTGGTTCCCGCCGATCCGGAAGACGGTGTCCGCCTGGCCCGCCAAAACCCGCAACGCAAGCCTGTGTTCGATGGCGTGGCCGCGCTCGGCCGATACGAAAACTTTGCGCTGGCCGGGATTGCCGGCCTGGACGCGCGGGGGTGTCGCAGCAACATCTATGTCCATAGCAAGATCATGCTGGTAGACGACGCATGGGCGACCATCGGCTCATGCAATCTGCATGCGTTTTCGCTCACCGGCAATACCGAGATGAACGCCGCGATCTGGGACCCGAAGGTGGTGCGCGCGCTGCGTTGTGAGTTGCTGGCGGAGCATCTCGATCGAGACACGACCGGCATCGACGACCGTGCGGCGCTCCGCCTTTACGGAGAAATCGCGCGTGAGAACCGCCGCAGGCGCGATGCCGGGGATTGCAAATGGCAGGGTCTGGCGTTCAGCCTGGACCCCGAGACCTATGGCGGGTAGTTACGGAAGCAGGTGCCTGGGTATGGCCAACCCGAAATCTGTATGCTGATCACCCTTGTCCAATTGACGACTCTAGTGAGCGTGTCCGGTCGCAGCTGGTCTGTTCATCATGCGCAACATAGCGGGGCCACCGGTTTTCAGGAATCGCCAAACCAGCAAGCCAGCAAGAATGAGAAAAGCGACGTTTAGCCAAGTCGTATAATTCCATGTGATGGAGGCCTCAACCACGCGCGCGTTGCGTTGTGCAGGGACGAGACCAAGAGCTCCGAATATCAGTTCAACAATCAGCGCGGCGGCCGCCATCGCCGCGTAGAAGGTAACAAACAGAAAGCCGGCCATCTTCAGCCCGTAGTATTTCCGATAGATGTTCAGGATCGGGAGCACGATCAGATCAGCGAAGATGAACGCGATCACGCCGCCGAAACTGATGCCGCCATTCCAGAGCACCGCAGCCAGCGGAATATTCCCGACCGAGCATACGAACGAGATGACAGCAACCAGCGGGCCTACGAAGGGGCCCCAAAGGGTCGCGAGAAGTGGATGGTCAACAATGAAGAACGACCGCCAGAATTCATCCGGCACCCAGGCGGCAAGCGCACCGGCGATGAGAAGACCGCCAATGATGTCGAGCCAGACCGACGCCCAATCCATCACGAAATAGTGGCTGATCGCGGTAAGGCCGCGTTCGGATGTTATCCGCTGCCAAAGGGTTCCTTCGGTCACGGACATATCCATTTCGGCGTGGCCTTCCATGCGGCCCGCTATGCCCTTGTCGGCCTGCTCCTTCGCTTGGTCGAGAAGATTCCGGCCGAGAAATAGTCGAAACAGAACGACCAGCAGCGCGACCATCACCGGTGCGCCGATAAACTCTGCCAACGTGAACTGCCAGCCCAGGAACACCAGCATGATAATGGCGAGTTCGACGACGAGATTGGTGGAAGCCATTTCGAAGGCCATGGCGGCGGTGAAATTGGCACCTTTGCGGAACAGCGAGCGGGCAATTGCTACCGCCGCATAGGAACAAGACGACGATGCTGCTCCGAGCGCGAGAGCCTTGGCAATCGGGGCCGGCCGGTCGTCAGGCAGGAGCCGGGCCATTTCCCGATGCGAAACGACCGCCTGCACGACTGCCGACAAGCTAAAGCCAAGAATTAACGGCCACAGGATCTCCCATCCCATGGCGAACGCCATGCTGAGTGCGCGCAGAACTGCATCAATCATCGACCACCCCTGAGGCCTGAACGCAAAGCCCATACCCGAGCGGCGATGGGAGCCGGTTCCGGTCCGTGTCGCGCTTCGTTCTCAAGTTGCGTGCGCAAGAACAATCGCGCCCGATACGATGAGGGCCACACCAGCGGCGCGGCTGAGCCCGCGGCCGAGCGGCAGCAACTTCTCGCATGCGACATAGAGGGCAATGCCGGCAATCCAGACAAGGTTCATCACCCCGCTGACAAACAGCAGCGCCATCAGGAACCAGCAACAGCCGAGGCAGTAGCTGCCGTGCCGGAGCCCCATGCGCAGTGCTCCCCCCGCGCCAGGTCGCCAGTACCTGCTCAGGAACAGCACCGGGCTCTGGCAGTAGCGCAGGCAGGCGTTCTTGACAGGCGTGAACTGGTAGAGCCCTGCGGCAAGCAGGATGACGCCGCCAAGCATGGCGCTGGTGCTCGCCATCGCCATAGAGAGCAGCCCGGCACGTTCGAGCCCCCACTGCGCCACGATGGCGATGAGGCTGAAACCTGCCCATATCAGGAGATAGCCACCGAGAAAGATCCAGGCTTCCACGGAAGGACGAGCCGAGGCCTCTTGCTTGCGCCGGATTGTCGTAAACAACAGGACCGTGGGGGCAGCACTCGGCACCATCATGGCGATCATCATCACCCACCACATGACGAAGACGAGCGCGGCTGACAACGGCGACCACGGCATCGGCATATCCATCGGCATGTCGGCCATGCTGGTGTCCATGCCTGCCCCGGTCGCCAGATATATCCACGCCAGCGCCACCACCGCAGCCAGCCCGACGGCAACGATCAGCCGGTCGCGCCGCAGCAGGTATTCGAGCGCGGACATCTCGTTCATGGGCCACCTCGGCCGCCGACGCGACAAGTCGAAAGAGCGAACCTTAGCGCAGCATCAAGCCGCAACGCCATCAGGCGTCTGTACGACGTTGGCGAGGGAGCTGTGCGTGCCTTGTGTGTCGAACTTGATTGCCCCGGTCGAGTGGATGTTGGCGGAGGCAATCTCGGCGGATCTGTGCTCAAAGCCATCGGGCATCACAACTTGAATGCGATGGGGAGCGCCCGTCACCGGGTTCTTGATTGGCTCGACCTCGGTCTCCAGCACGCCCTTGGCGACAACACGCGCGACGCGCCCGTTCTTGTCGAATGAAAACTCGAAGGGCACGAATACCGGATCATGGATCTTGGCTACGATCAGGCTCAGGATCTGGAACAGCGTACCCTCGGCCGAATTCTTGCCCGACATGATGTTGAAAAGCGCCTGCCGCTGTTCCGGTGTGGCGCGCTCATCGATGATCGGCTGAATCTTCCCATTGCCCTCGTGCAGCGGTCCCGGAAAATCGACAGTTACCATGAACACGAGACCATCGAGCTTGGTACCTTCGAAGTATCCCTTGGTGATCCTCATGCCGAGGATGCCCTTGCACGAGCCGTGAGTCGGCGGGGCATTGAAATCGCAGGGGCAGCCAAACGCGCAATTGCAGTTCTTGATCCATTCGCCTTCGAGACGCCAGTCAGATGCAGCCATGGTACACCTCCCATCGCGTTGTCAGGTTGACAGCTGGACTACGCAGTCGCCGCTTGATTATCCTCTTCAGCGTTGAGAAGTCGGGGTCAATGCGAGCAGAATCCGCATTGCTCCGCGGAGGCTTGAGACGGTTCGCGGACTGCGATTTGCAATCCTGATCATAGAAGCATACCAGCCAACGCCCTCAGCGTACAGGCTGGCCAAGCATGGTAACGGGATATCCGCGCGTCCGGGAGGTTCCGGGCATCATGGTTCACCTCATTCGGCTGGCTCCGCAACGGGTTGAGGCCGCTTGACCGGCGTGCTTGCCGACGGCGGAGGCGGGCCCACGATACGGCCATCGCTCGGCAACCGGAACCCTTTGACTATCCCATAGATCGCCGGGATCACGATCAGCGTCAGGAGCGTCGATGAGATCATGCCACCGATCATCGGCACCGCGATCCGCTGCATGATTTCGGAGCCGGTACCGGTGTTCCACATGATCGGCAGCAAGCCTGCCATGATGGCAACAACCGTCATCATCTTGGGACGCACCCGCTCGACCGCGCCCTTCATGATGGCATCATACAGATCCCGGCGGCTCAACCGGCTGCCATCGGCATCCCGATGAGCCTGGATATCCGCAAGCGCGTGGTTGAGATAGATCAGCATGATCACGCCGGTCTCGGCGGCAACGCCGGCGAGGGCGATGAAGCCGACGACGACGGCGACGGAAAGATTGAAGCCGAGCCACCACATCAGCCATATCCCGCCGACCAGGGCGAAGGGCAGCGAGAGCATCACGATCATCGTATCGGCGAACGAGCGGAAGTTGAGATACAGCAGCAGAAAAATGATCGAGAGCGTGACCGGCACCACGATCTTCAGACGCGCCGCGGCACGCTCGAGATATTCGAACTGCCCGCTCCAGACGACGTAGGAGCCTGCCGGGAACTCAATGCTGGCCTTCACCGCATGTTGGGCGTCGGCAACGTAGCCGCCGAGATCGCGATCGCGGATGTCGACATAGATGTAGACGGCGAGCTGACCGTTTTCGGTGCGGATCGATGTTGGGCCGCGCGACGGCGCGATCTTCGCCACCTCTCCCAACGGCACTGCCCCGCCATTGGGCATCGGGACCAGGACATCGCTGGCGATGGCTTGCGCGTTGCTTCTGAGATCACGGGGGTAGCGCATGTTGACGCTGAACCGCTGACGGCCCTCAACAGTGGTGGTCACGGTCTGGCCGCCGAGCGCGGTAGCGATGACGTCCTGAACGTCCTGGACCATGATGCCATAGCGGGCCAATGCCGCACGGTCCGGCGTCACATCGAGATAATAACCGCCGAGCGCGCGCTCCGCGTAGGCCGACGACGTTCCCGGCACGGCTTTGAGAACCTGCTCGATCTGTTTCGCCAGCCGGTCGATCTCGACGAGGTCGGTGCCGATCACCTTGACCCCGACCGGCGTGCGGATCCCGGTCGACAGCATGTCGATGCGCGCCCTGATCGGCATCGTCCAGGCGTTGGAAACACCCGGAAATTGCAATGCCCGGTCCATCTCGGCCGTCAGGCTCTCAAGCGTGACGCCCGGCCGCCATTCCTGCTTCGGCTTCAGATTGACGATGGTCTCGAACATCTCCGAAGGTGCTGGATCGGTGGCGGTGGAAGCACGACCGGCCTTGCCGTACACCGAGGCCACCTCCTGGAACGACCGGATGATCTTGTCCTGCGTCTGCAACAGTTCGGCGGCCTTGGTCACGGAAATGCCGGGCAATGTCGTCGGCATATAGAGCAGGGTTCCTTCGTTGAGGCTCGGCATGAACTCGCTCCCCAACTGCCGCGCCGGCCAGATCGTGACGGCGAGAACAGCCAGTGCGATGAGAATCACCGGCAGCTTGGCGCGCATCACACCCGCGATCACCGGCCGATAGATCCAGATCAGGAAACGGTTGATCGGATTCCGGTGCTCCGGGACGATCCGGCCGCGGACGCAGACGACCATCAGCGCCGGCACCAGTGTCACCGACAACAACGCCGCCGCCGCCATTGAAAAGGTCTTGGTGAACGCAAGCGGGCTGAACAGCCGTCCCTCCTGCGATTCCAGGGTGAAGATCGGCATGAACGAGACGGTGATGATCAGCAGGCTGAAAAACAACGCCGGCCCGACTTCGGAAGCCGCCTCGATCAGTACATCGACCCGCGAGCGTCCAGGGTCGGCGCGCTCAAGATGTTTATGGGCATTTTCGATCATCACGATGGCGGCGTCGATCATGGCGCCGACGGCAATGGCGATGCCGCCAAGGCTCATGATGTTGGCGCCCAGTCCCAGCAGCTTCATGGCTCCGAACGCCATCAAGATGCCGACCGGCAGCATGACGATCGCCACCAGCGCGCTGCGGACATGCAGCAGGAAGACGATACAGACCAGCGCCACCACCAGGCTTTCCTCGAGCAGCGTGTGCTTGAGGGTCTCGATCGCCGCGTTGATCAGATTGGAGCGATCGTAGACCGCAACGATTTCGACCGAGCCCGGCAGACTGCTGGCGATTTCCCCAAAACGTTTTTTCACGTTCTCGATCACGTCGAGCGCGTTGACGCCGAAACGCTGCAGCACGATGCCGCTGGCGACCTCGCCCTCTCCGTTCAATTCGGTAATGCCGCGCCGCTCATCCGGACCGAGTTCGACCCGCGCGATGTCGCGCAGCAGCACCGGCGTGCCATTGCTGGTCTTCAGCACGATGTTGCCGAGGTCGTTGATGCCTTTCAGGTAGCCCTTGCCGCGGATGACATATTCGAACTCAGAGAGTTCGACGGTGCGGCCGCCGACATCGGCATTGCTGGCGCGGATCGCGTCGCGCATCTTCGGCATGGTGATGCCGAGATCGCGCATTCGCTGCGGGTCGAGGATGACGTTGTACTGGCGGACGAAGCCGCCAACGCTCGCCACCTCCGCCACGCCCTCCGCCTTGGCGAGCGCGAATTTCAGGTTCCAGTCCTGGATGGTGCGGGTGTCCGAGAGGTTCAGCTCTTTCGACATCACCGCGTATTGGTAGACCCAGCCGACGCCGGTGGCGTCCGGACCCATGGTCGGCGTCACGCCTGCGGGGAGGCGGGAGGCCGCGCCGTTGAGGAATTCCAGCACCCGGGAGCGGGCCCAGTAGATATCGGTGCCGTCCTCGAAGATGATGTAGACGAACGAAACGCCGAAGAAGGAAAATCCCCGCACCACTTTGGAGCGGGGCACGGTCAGCATGGCCGTCGTCAAGGGATAGGTGACCTGATCCTCGATCACCTGGGGCGCCTGTCCCGGATATTCGGTGTAGACGATGACCTGGGTGTCGGAGAGGTCCGGGATGGCGTCGAGGGGAAGATGCGCGAGCGCGTAGATCCCGGCGGCGGCGGCAAAGCCGGCACCGAAGAACACCAGCAACAGATTGCGCGCCGACCAGGCGATCAGGCGGGCGATCATGGCTTGGCACCCGCGTCCGAGAAGCCCTTGAGGGCAGCCATTAAATTGCTCTCGGCGTCGATCAGGAAATTGGCGGAAACGACGACGGGCTCGCCCTCGGCAAGGCCCTGGCGAATCTCGACATAGCCGCCGCCGCGATGGCCGAGTTTCACGTCGCGCGGCTCGAAACGGCCCTGTCCCTTGTCGACGAATACCGCCTGGCGGCTGCCGGTATCGAGAATGGCGCTCTCCGGAACCGCCAGCGCCGGCTGCGGGCTGCCGGCGTCGATCTCCGCGTCGACATACATGTCGGGGCGCAAGGCCGCATCGGGATTGGCCAGTTCGACCCTGACGCGGGCGGTTCTGGTGTCGCGGTTGAGCTGCGGATAGATCACGTTGATCTTGCCGGAGAATTCGCGCCCGGCAAAACCCCGCGCCCTGACAACGACTGGCTGGCCGACCGAGACGGCGCCGAGATCGCGCTCCGCCAGGTCAATCAAGGCCCAGACGACGGAGGTGTCCGCGACGCGGAACAGCACGTCGCCGGGCTGCGCGCGCATTCCCTCGACGGCATTACGTTCGAGAACGATGCCGTCGCGCGGCGCCGACCATTCGACGACAATCGGAACCGAGCCGCTCTTTTCCATGGCAGCGATCGCCGCGTCGGGAACGTCGAGGTTCATCAGCCGCTGCCGCGAGCCGCGCCCGTAAACTGCCGTGCCGCCGGTGGTCTTTGAATTGATGGTGGCAAGGTATTCGGCGGAGGCCGACGAAATCGACGGGCTGTAGATTTCCATCAGCGTTTGGCCCTTGGCGACCGTGGTGCCCGTCGTGACGTTTGCGACTTTCTGAACCCAGCTTTCCGATCTCATCGAGATGACGGACACCCGGCGCTCATCGAGCTGGATCGTCCCGGGGGCCCGGATCGCCGTCCGGATCACGCGCGGCATGGCCGGCTCGGACTTCACGCCGCTGCGCTGGATCTTTCCGGGCGACAGTTTTATCGATCCGTCGTCGGCATCTTCACCCTCATAGACAGGGATGTAGTCCATCCCCATCGAATCCTTTTTCGGAGTTGGCGAGGTGTCCGCCAGCCCCATCGGATTGCGATAGAACTTGATCTTGCGGTCGGTCGCCGCGGCTGTCGCGGGTGCTGCGGCAGGTTCGTCGTCGAAGCTGAGATCGGCGCCGACCGGCACGGCGCGGTAATCCCGCCCGTCCGGGACCTTCTTGGGTGTCAGCGAATAGAACGGCTTGCCGTCCGGATCCTGATAGTAGATCGGATCGTCGCTGGTCTGCGCCAGCGCCGTCGAAACAAGCGGCGCTTCGGTCAAATGAAGGTGCCGGCGAACACCCATGAATCCGCCACCCGCCGCCGCTATCACAGCGGCGACGGTGACACCGGCGATGGCGCGTTTCACTTTTGCGCCGTGATAACGAGCTTGCTTTCAACCGTGCCGGTTTCGCCTTGCACCTTGGCGCCAAGCGAAAGCTGCCAGCGGCCCGCCATGCCGAAGGTTGCCTTGAACTTATAAGTGCCTGGCTCAGCGCTGGTAGTCGGCGCAATTTTTGTTGCCATCTCCTGCATGCCGTCCGGCGCCATGTCGAGACGGGTTGCGAAGATCACCGCACCGGGCACCGGCTTGCCGGTGGTTTTGTTGACGAGCCGTACGGTAATCGTCTTGTCCGGGCCAGCCTGAACGGTCGGCTCGACCAGTTTGAATTCATAGTCCTTGATGTCGGCGCGGGCGATGCCGGCCGAACCAATCACTGCCATGCCGATGAGCGCGGCCCGGAGGGCGCGCGAGATATTGAACGTCTTCATGTTGAGAATCCTCTGATGTCATGGTCCTGCCGCAAGGCGGCATGCGTCGATTCGCGCGATCAACTCGCGCGGCAGCAGACGGCGCGGTGACGCCGTTCAGACCAGAATTCGAGGCGGATGTTCAGGAGGCGGGTGGCCGTGGCCATCAGGCCACGCATCGTTCTGCAGGGAAGCGATGCGGCCCGTAGCGGTGAGAAGCGGATGGACAACGGCCGTCGACATGCCCGTGAAACATTTGGACAGGCAGGCCGCCATGTACACGCACTTGTCGCAACCGATCGGCGCCGGAGCCTTCGACGGACAGCACGGCATGTCGCTTGCCATCTCGTCCGTCGTGGCCGACGGCGACATCTCATCCGCCATCGCCTGCGTCGAAACGTCAGGAGATGTCTCCGCCATGACAGGCTGGGAAACTGGAGCCAATGCAAGGCCTGCGATCAGCAGGATCGCAAGCAGCCGGCGTATGGTAAAATTGCGCCTCACAAACCCAGATTCCCACAAAATTGCAGCGAATGAAAGGTTACAACCACTGCATAGCGTTGAAATTCCGGTTGCAGTTACCGGAATTGCCCGTTCGGGAACGGTACATCTCGACGCTCGTGCGTGTCCATCACGCCGGAAGGCTCAGCATCGAGCTTCGATCATCCTGGCGATTTCCTCGGGTGCCGCGAAAATCACGGCCGCACGGTCACCCATCATGCCCGCCGGCATGATCGCCGGGACTTCCCTCTCCGGCCCGTCCTTGCTTGAGTCGGTCATGAAGCGCAGATTCCGTTCCCAGAAGGCGCGTGTCTTGCCGTCCGCCGTTGTCACGCGATAGGTATCGCGACAGTGGGTGATTGCCTTGACCTGCTTGGCGGGTTCCAGACCTTTCAGGTTGGGATCGCGTCCGCCGCCCATCATTCCCCCACCCATCATTCCTCCCATGCCATTCATCCCACCCTGTTGCACCGTCTGTTGCGGCGCTCCGGGCTTGGTCGCGTCTTTGAGGAACGCCAGCAGGTCGGCGCGAACGCGGGTGTCCTTGATGCCGTTGAAAGGCATCTCATTGTCCGGGACCATGCGGTCCGGGTCGGTCAGCCATCCGTCCAGCGATCGATCGTCCCAGATGATTCCCGACGCCTTGAGCGCTTCGGAATAGCGCTCGAAGCTTGGCAGAGACCCGGCCTTCCGTCCCCAAAGCTTGGCGAGACTAGGTCCCGTCATATTTCGATCGGGTTCGAGCGAGTGGCACGGTGCGCAAGCCCTGAAGTCCTGCTGACCGCGCGCCGCATCGCCCAGTTGCGCGAGCGCCGGCGAGAGGAATGCAATTGTCACCAGCGCAGCTATCGCGAACCTTTTCATTCTCGGCCTCCGCCGGCTTTAGGAGCGCAGATATTTGATAAGTGCAGCTGCTGCCAGGATCAAGACGATGATGGCCAGCAGCCAGACCAGCCCATACCCCACATCATTCCAGACGTCATACCGTCCATCATCATGGTTCATCTCCCTTGGCTGGCTTCAGGATGAGTCTCGGTTGCTTCATCTGACCCGCGAGTCCCGTGCCTCACGCACCTGAACATCATCAATGCGCGCGGCAGGACCGCCACGACGCGAAAAAACCCGGCGGCCGTTAGCCAGTTCCAGTTCAGGGCAAACCCTAAAGCAACGGCAGCGCCCGATAAAAGATACAGCGCAAGGAGGTACTGAACGCGATAACTTCTCATCGTGTCGAGCAGCGAAATCTTGCCGGCGCCGAGGGCGATATCGTGATGACTTATGGCCATCCGAATGCTGCTTCCGTTTTAGTGGACAGAACTTGACGGGGTTGCGGAGATTGGGTGCTCATCCGCAACCCTGTGCGCTCCAGCAAATGGCGAACGCCATTGCGCTGATGCGAGCATTACCGGGATTTCGGACCGCCCTGATAACGCCATGCGGATCCACCCTCGTTCGGATTCGCGGGCAGCGAACGCAGCGCTGCCGGGTCGTAGGCGAACGCAGCATTCAAACCGCGTTGCGAACCAATGGTTCTGTCTTGCACGCTCTGCCGGGCGTCACTCGGCCAATAGCTCTTGTCAGTGATCGTCGAACCCGCCTGGGCCGTTGCAGACATCGCCACCAGCGGCAGCAAGAGTGAAATCTTAAGAAGGTGTTTCGTTAACATTGTCCGGCTCCATCATTGTTGGAAGCGCGTCCTGTGCGCTTCTAGTGATGAGTTCGGAGTAAATCGTCGGCCGGTTACAGGCTCACGCTGACGTGAAGCGGCCTGACAGGTCTCTTCACATTGCAATCGCCGCGGTCGCCATGCTGCGCCTGCTAACGTGCACAGCACAATCGTGCCGCCAGGCTTGGCGGAGCATTCGCCACAGATCTATCGGGTTCAAATCGAAACGGCGGCTCTGAGGGTTTCGCCCGGACGAGCGCTACCGGAATAAACGAACCCCATGGCCCGTGGAGCTTTGAGATAACCGGTTTCCAGGCTTTCGATCCAGAAGCCGGCGGATTGCATCAGATCGTCCGGTTTGCGATTGAGATGGCAGCCGCCGGCAACGCGCTTCCAGATTGGCGTGAGCCTGTCCTGCCATCGAGCCACGCCAACTTCCGGTGCGCGGCCATGTTCGGCGAAGCGAAGGACGCCCCCGGGTTTGAGTACCCGGCGAATTTCCATAAGCGTCCTGGCAGGGTCGTTGACGCTGCAAAGCGTGAAGGTCATTACCACCGTGTCGATGCTCTTGTCGTCCAGCGGCAAGGCTTCTCCTGAGCCGCGCAGAAGTTCGACCGGAACATGGGCCTTATGGGCGCGTTCCTGAGCGAATTTCAGCAGCTCCGCAGAGGGATCGACGCCACAAACATGATCGGCTTGCTCCCCGTAGAAGGGAAGATTCAATCCGGACCCGATACCGATGTCGAGCACGCGGCCGCTGGCGGTTTTTCCGATCCGTTCTCGGAAGGGTATCATTTGTTTCTGCTGCATCACGAGGTCGAGCACTCGCGGAAACAGCCATGCATCGTAAAAGCCCATTTGTCTCTCTCCAAAGATCGGTCCTTTATCAGTGTGCCAGGCGACGACCCGTTGGATCACTGCACACTCCTGAGAAAGCGACCGCCTGAAACTGACGCTCAATCAGGAGCGGAGATACTTGATTGACGCCGCTATTCCGAGCAGGGCGAACACCACGATGCTGCTTCTGATAACGAGTTCGGAGCAAACGAAAGCCGGGTTACAACCTTCACGCGGACGTGAGCGTCACCAGCGCAGAAGGCGCGGCCCAAGTATGGTGCCGGCCAAGGTGCACAAGAGGATCGTGCCGCCGTACCAAAGCGCGACAAAGGGCAGCGAGTCGTCGGCGCAATGCAGCGCGTAAGCGGTGGCGCTCACGCTTCCGGCGATCAGACCCACGAGGGCGCCTGTGCGGCGAAGGTCCGTGGGTGCCATGCGCCGCACCGCCCATATGATCAACGCGAACGGCACTATGGCGATAATCGGGATGGACAACAGGCATTCGAGCCATTGGTCACCAACGATCATCCTCTCCCAATGCGCGCTTGGCGCGAACGCGAGATTGACCGCCGCAAGCAGCATGATCGCTGCAAATGGCAACGCGACCCAGACGATCGATATCCTTCGTTCGCCACCCGGCCGCGCCAGTCTGGTCAGACTGATGGCTGTCAGGACGACCATAACAATCGTGAAGGCGAGCTTCGAAAACAAGAAAATCAATGCGCGCGTCGTCGTCAGGTCCGTCCGGAAGCCGAAGGCCAGGAGAATGGCGGCTGCGGCTGTGAGAGTGCCAACGGCAATGGCCGTGCCGATTGTCCGCAATACGTATTTCCTGTTGACCGGCTCGACGTTGGTCCCGAGCATCGTAATCAAGTCATCCGTCTTCATTGCTCTCGCTCCCGCACAATTGCGGCGGCCAGCGCCCTCAAGCCGCGATGCACGCTCACCTTCACGTTCGATTCCGACAATCCATAACGGGAGGCGGTTTCGGCGACGCTCAATCCCTCAAG
>Ga0137415_10003711_pt1 | contig 15178 bp, 14 predicted proteins | sample CZODoug3_1_1_16f_FD_183082 | JGI IMG/M metagenome (GOLD analysis project Ga0137415, IMG submission 183082) | Vadose zone soil fungal communities from Angelo Coast Range Reserve, California, USA - CZODoug3_1_1_16fungal (Hybrid Assembly) | ecosystem: Environmental > Terrestrial > Soil > Vadose... | reverse complement strand
CGCAGCACCGGGAGCATGGCGTCGTCGTCGGCCGGAGCGTCCCGCTCGCAGGCGCGTAGCCCGGCGTGCAGCGGCTCGTGCTCGATGCCGGTGCCGATCAGCTCCAGCGCGGTCGCCCTCGGCTCGCCCCTCGGCCAGGGGGACGGGTCGAACCGCAGGTAGCGGCCCACCGCGTGCAGCAGGTACCGCCGGCGGTGCCCGGGGGTGCCGAAGTGCACGAACCCCTTGATCCGGTACACGCCGGCGGGCCGCCCGTTCAGCCAGTCCATCAGCATCCGGGGGTCCACCGGCCGCTCGGTGCGGAACTCCAGGGCCTGGTAGGCGGCGTGCAGGTGCTCGGAGTGGTCCGAGCCGTGCCCACCACCCAGGTGCTCGCGGTGGTCCGCGCCGTGCCCGGCGCCGTGCGCGTACTCGCCCTCGGGCTCGGTGCGGTGCGCGTCGTCCTCGGCGAGGACCTGGCCCAGCATCAGCTGCCGGCCGGCGACCAGCTCGATGTCGAACAGCACCCGGGGGTCCACCTCGCCGTGGCTGGCCGGGACCAGCGGGGCCTTCGGGTTCAGCTCCCGGCAGCGGGCGCTCACCCGGGCCAGCGTCACGGGGTCCACCCGGTCGGCTTTGTTGAGCACCACCAGATCGGCCAGCCCGACGTGCCGGTCCAGCACCGCGTGCATCTCCCGGGAGTGCTCGAACTCGGCTAGGTCGACGACCTCGACCAGGCCGCCGAACGTGACGCGCGGGATGTCGCAGCTGAGCACCAGCTGCACCAGAATGCCCGGCTCGGCGATTCCGCTGGCCTCGATGATGATCACGTCGACGCCCGACTCCGGGCCGGCCAGCTGCTCCAGCAGTGGCCCCACCCCGCCCTCGCCGACCGCGCAGCAGAGGCAGCCGTTACCCATGGACACCATGCCGTCGGCCTGCCCGCCGATCAGCATCGCGTCCACGCCGACGCTGCCGAAGTCGTTCACGATGACGCCGATCCGCACGTCCAAACTGTGCGACAGCAGGTGGTTGAGCACGGTCGTCTTGCCCGAGCCCAGAAAGCCCGCGAGCACCAGAACCGGGATCCGAGGACGCAGCGGAGTCCGCACCGATCATGCCTATCACAGGGCCCTTGGGGACGGTTCAGGACGGTGTCGGCCTCGCCGCAAACGGGGCGACGGCCGGCCGCCCACGCCCTACAGTCCAGGACCGTGAGCACACACATCCTGATCTCCGGCGCGAGCATCGCCGGCCCCGCGCTGGCGCACTGGCTGCACCGTTTCGGCTTCCAGGCCACGGTGGTGGAGCGCTCGCCCGGACTGCGCCCGGGGGGTCAGGCCGTCGACATCCGGGGCGTGGCCAAGGAGGTGGTGCGCCGGATGGGCCTGGACGGACAGGTCCGGGCGGCGTGCACGGACACCGACGGCATCTCGCTGGTCACCAGGAACAACCGGCGGATCGGCTCGATGCGCTCGGACATGTTCGACGGCGACGGGCTGATCGCCGAGATCGAGATCCTGCGCGGGGACCTGTCCGAGGTGTTCCACGCACCCACCAAGGACACCGCCGAGTACCTGTTCGACGACCGCATCGAGTCGCTGCGCGAGGACGCCAGCGGGGTCGAGGTGCGCTTCGCCAGTGGGCTGGAACGGCGGTTCGGCCTGGTGGTGGGCGCGGACGGGCTGCACTCCGGGCTGCGCGCGCTGGTGTTCGGGCCCGAGTCGGACTACGTCGCGCACCTCGGCCACTACCTGGCGTTCTTCACCGTGCCCAACCGGCTGGAGCTGGATCGCTGGGCGCTCGGCTACGGCGACCCGGGGCGCACGGCCGCCATCCGCAGCATCCACGACAACCGGGACGCGATGGCGTTCCTAGGCTTCCGGAGCCCCCAGCTGGACTACGACTACCGGGACGTCGAGGGCCAGAAGGCAGTGCTGCGCGAGCGGTTCGCCGGCATGGCCTGGGAGGTGCCCTGGCTGCTCGAGCAGCTGGACGCCGCGCCGGACTTTTTCTTCGACTCGTGCAGCCAGGTGCACCTGGAGTCCTGGTCCTCCGGCCGGGTGGCGCTGCTCGGGGACGCCGCGTTCTGCCCGTCGCCACTGTCCGGGCAGGGCACCAGCCTGGCCCTCGTGGGCGCATACGTGCTGGCCGGGGAGCTCGCGGCGGCCGGCGGCGACCACACCGCGGCGTTCCCGGCGTACCAGCGCAGGCTGGCCCACTTCGTGGCGGCGAACCAGAAGATCGGCCGGGACAACGCCGCCAACACCGCGCCGAACAGTCGGCTGGGCGTCGCGCTGCAGGCCCTTGCGATGGTCGCCCTGCCGCACCTGCCGGGCAAGAACATGATCATGCGGCGGGTGATGCGCGCGGTGAACGAGCTGGACCTACCGGACTACTCCCACCTGGCCGTGGCCTGAGTCGGGGGGCCGGCCGGCGGACAGCGTGGCGCTCAGCGCGTCCACCAGCTCGGCGGCCGACGGCGTGGCGTCCGGGTCCAGCAGCCACTGCACCAGCAGCCCGTCACACAGCGCGATCTCGAACGACGCGAGCGTGGCCGCGTGCCGGGGGTGCACGCCGACGAGTACCTCGGTGACCATCTCGGCCACTTGCGCCCGCGAGCGGTCGTAGGTGGCGGCCAGCTGGGCGCGCAGCTCGGGCTGCCGCTCGGCCTGGGCCAGCGCCTCCACGAACGCTACCGACAGCCCCCGGTACTCGGCGAACGAGCCGCGGATGGCGCCCCAGGAGGCGACCAGCATGGCCAGCGGGTCAGCGCCCGGCTCGGGCACCGCGGCCAGCGCCCGCGCCCGTACGCGCTCCGCCCACTCTCCGAACGCGGCCGCGATCGCCTCGTTGAGCAGTGCTTCCTTCGAGCCGAAGTGGTAGCCGATGGACGCCAGGTTGGTGCCGGACGCGGCCACCAGGTCCCGGGCGGTGGTGCGGGCGTAACCGCGTTCCTCCAGGCACCGGCGCGCCCCGGCCAGCAGATCCTCGCGGTGTCCCATGCGGCAGAGCCTAGGCAATAATCTAGACGCTTGTTCTATACAGATGTATGATCTTGATCATGTTGCCGCCAGGTCCCATGCTGCCACGTCCGGTCCAGACCGCGCTGATGTGGACCCGACCGCACCGCTGGGCGGCGGCCAACCAGCGCCGCTACGGAAAGGTGTTCCGGGTGTGGGCGGCGCCGTCCGGCTGGCTGGTCTACCTGGCCGACCCGGCCGACATCAAGGTGGTGTTCGCCGGTGACCCGGCCGTTTACCACGCCGGCGAGGCGAACTCGATCATTCGCGGCGTGGTCGGCGACAGCTCCGTGCTGCTGCTGGACGAACAACGCCACCGGGACCGCCGCCGGCTGATGCTGCCGCCGTTCCACCGGGACGCGGTGCGCCGCCAGACCGAGCTGATGACCGAGATCGCGGACGCGGACGTGGCCCGCTGGCCAGTCGGTCGGGAGTTCCCGGTGGCGCCGAGGATGGCCGCGATCACCCTCGAGGTCATCCTGCGCACGGTGATAGGCACGGATGATCCGGCCCGGCTGGCCGCGCTGCGCACCGCGCTCCCCAAGGTCACCGACATGAACCTGCTGGACGTGACGTCCATGGCCAAGCCCGAGCTGCTGCGCCGGTGGCCGTGGCGGGGGGTGCGCCGCCGCCGCGCCGAGGCCGATGCGCTGCTCTACGCCGAGATCGCCGCCCGGCGTGCCGACCCCGGGCTGGCCGAACGGACCGACGTGCTGGCCATGCTGGTGCGCGCGGCAGACGAAGGTGGTCGCCGGATGACCGACGTCGAGCTGCGCGACCAGCTGATCACGCTGCTGATGGCCGGCCACGAGACCACCGCGACCGCACTGTCCTGGGCGCTGGAGCGGCTGGTGCGCACTCCCGAGGTGCTGCACCGCGCGGTGTCCGCCGTCGATTCCGACGACCCGGCCGCCGAGGAGTACCTGGACGCGGTGGTCAAGGAGACGCTGCGGATCCGCCCGGTGGTGCATGAGGTGGCCCGCACGCTCACCCGGCCGACCCAGGTTGCCGGGTACGACCTGCCGGCCGGGACCGTGGTGATGCCGGCCATTGGGCTGGTGCATGCCTCCCCCGAGCACTACCAGGACCCGGAGCGGTTCGACCCGGACCGGATGCTCGGCCAGGCCCTCTCGCCGACCACCTGGTTCCCGTTCGGCGGGGGCGGCCGCCGCTGCCTCGGGGCCACGTTCGCGCAGGTCGAGATGCGGGTGGTGCTACGGCAGATCCTGCGCCGGGTGGAGCTGGAGACCACCACCGCGCCCGCCGAGCCGCAACGGGTCAAGCACATCACGCTGGTGCCCCAGCGGGGCGGGCGGATCCGGGTGCGGGCCCGCCGGGTGGCTCCGGTGCCCACCCGCTGAGCGCGCTGCCCGGTGCGTCAGGCCGGGAACCACGGCACCCCCGCCGGGAAGATCGTCAGCCGAGGCCGCGGCTGTCCTGCTTGAGCGCGGTGTCCACGGTGAGCGCCGAGGCGACCACCATGCTGGCCAGGGGATCGGGCAGCTGCCGGTGGATCTGCACCACGTAGTTGTCGGCCGTGGTGAACACCGTGCGGGCGAACCCCTCCCAGGTCTTGGTGATCCGGGCGATCTCCTGGCCGGTGTGGTCGTGCACCTTGAAGTTCCACGCTCGCCAGTTCTCCGCCTGGATGCCGCCGAGCAGGTGGCCGTTCACCACGAAGGAGAATCTGATCTTGCCGATTACGTTCTCCTGGATGATCTCGCCGAGCAGCTGGCCGTTCGGGTACTCCACCACGATGCGCGACTTGAGAACCTTGGCGGGCCTGGTCAACCGAAGTACGACGGTGCCGTGGGCGTCGCGCAGCTCCAGCCGGTGGGTCAGGTATTTGTCGTAGCTGGTGAGCAGCCGGACGACCTTCTTGAGCTCGCTCTGCCCGACCTCGACAACGCCGCCGAGCCGGTCGCCGTTCTGGTCGAAGACCACGTACTCGTTGGTCATCTCGATCAGTTTGGTCTTCTGGTTCACCACCAGCACCGGCTCGGTGAACAGGGTGCCGCCGCCAGGGCCGGTCGGTGCCACCCCGGCGCCCCGCTGCACCTGCTGGCGGATCTCCTCGGGGCTCTTGTCCCCGCCGATCTCGAACTCCAGCACGTTGATGTCGGTTCCCGGCCGCCGCGTGTGCTGGGTCCACTGGTAGCCGTCCCACCAGCGCACCGTGACGAACCGGGCTGTTCGGGGTACCAGCCGGGCGCGTGATCCATGGCGGCAGCGTAGCTACCCGAGGGCGCTGCCCACACGCGAAAAAATACGCCATGGCGTCGGCTGAGGGCCCGGTGTTGAGCTCGGTGGGATCCGGAGGGGCTGGCCCCCTTCTCCCCAGCTATCCGCTTCCTCCCGAACTCGGGGCCACACCGGGCCCTGGCCAGCGCGCACCGCCAGGTCGGCGAGCGTAATTTCGTTCAACAAAACATGTCAAGGGTTGCGCACGTTAACTCTCCACTTCCCAAAACGGTGATCAACCGACTTGTTTTGTTGAACGAAATGCTTAGCATGTGACCGTGTCCCCCATTCGGGTCGAGGAGATCCTGCCCACCGCGGAGCGGGTGGCGGCCAGCCTGCGCGACGAGATCTTGTCCGGCGCGCTACCCCCGGGGACCCCGCTGCGGGAAGCCGCGCTGGCCGCCGGCCTGGCGGTGTCCAGAAACACCTTCCGGGAGGGGCTGCGGCTGCTCGGCACCGAGGGGCTGATCGAGCAGCAGCTGTACAAGGGCGCCGTGGTCGCCGCCGTCTCCGAGGCGCGCATCCGGGATCTCTACCTGGTCCGCCGCACCCTCGAGCTGCGCGCCATCGAAGAGAGCGGCACCGCCGCCACCGCCGCGCTGGACGCCATCGAGGACACCGTCCGGCTCACCGAGCGGGCCGCGGCCCAGTGCGACTGGCAGCTGGTCGGCACCGCCAGCCTGCGCTTCCACGAGGCGCTGGTGGCCACCCTGGACAGCCCGATGCTGGACAGCTTCTTCCACAGCGTCACCGCGCAGCAACGGCTGGCGTTCGCCGCCGTCGCGGACGAGGGCGAGCTGCAGGAGAGCTGGACGCCCCGGGACCGGGAGATCTGCGACCTGGTCCGTGCCGGTTTCCGAGCCGCGGCCGGCGCGGCGATGCGGCGCTACCTGGACGACTCCGAGCGGATGTTGGTCCGGCTCACGAGAGGAACATGATGGGGAACTACCCGGCGGCCTATCAGGCCAGCGCCGGCGCCCTCGACGTCGACCGCGCGTTCTACGCCAAGATCGCGGCCTGCGACAGGGAGCTGACGGAATCGTTCATCATCCCGATTCGCAGCGGCCGGGCCTGGACGGTGCCGGCCGGGATGGTCTGCCGGATCGTCACCGTGCAGGGCCCGCAGGTCGGCGACCTGAACATCTGGAACCGGCACAACCCGCGCGAGCGGATGTGGGCATCCCGGACCCGCCAGTTGCAGCGCGCGCACGTGTCCACCTATGACCGGCTCTGGTCCACGCTGCCCTACCTGCGCCCGCTGGCCACCATCACCAACGACACGCTGGCCGACTACGGCACCGACGGAGACGGCGGCCGGGTGCACGACCTGCTCGGCACCCGCTGCGACCCGTACGTGAACCGGATGCTCACCGGCGAGGACTTCGACTTCCACTGCCACTCGAACCTGACCAGGGCGGTGCTGCCGTACGGGCTCACCGAGCTGGACGTGCACGACGTGCTCAACGTGTTCCAGTGCACCGGGCTGAACGACGAGGACCGGTACTTCATGAAGCCGTGCCCGGCGCAAGCCGGCGACTTCCTGGAGTTCTTCGCCGAGATCGACCTGCTCTGTGCGCTGTCCACCTGTCCCGGCGGGGACCTGTCGGTGCCGCTGTGGGGCCCGGACGCGGGCGACCCGCTGGAGGTGTGCCGCCCGCTCGGCGTGCAGGTCTACCGGCCCGACCCGGCGCTGCTGGCCGACTGGGCTTCCCCGCCCCCCGCCGCGTACGCCAACCAGCACGGCATGCGGATGCCGCAATGGGCCAGCTGAACGGTCGTGAGTGGCAAGTGGTCCGATGAGACCACTTGCCACTCACGAGGCTCGGGTGGTCAGCGGTGCCAGATCAGCGGCAGCCGCTTCACTCCGCGCTGGAAGTTGGACCGCAGCAGCGCCGGGTCGCCGGCCGGCTCCAGCCACATGGTGCGGCGCAGCACCTCGCCGAACAGGGCCCGCATCTGCGTCCGTGCCGCGACCGCGCCCAGGCAGAAGTGCGGGCCGTGGCCGAACACCAGGTGCCGCCCGGGAGGCCGCCGCACGTCGAACACGTCCGGGTTCGCGAATACCGACTCGTCCCGGTTCGCGGCGAGGAATGACACGACCACCTTCTCGCCGGCACTGATCCGCACGCCGCTCAGCGTTGCCGGCGCGGTCGCGGTCCGGCGGAACACCATCACGGGCGTCCACCAGCGCAGCATCTCCTCCACCGCGCCGGCCACCAGTGCTGGCTCGGCGCGCAGCGCCCGCTGCTGCTCAGGGTGGCCCAGCAGCGCGATCATCCCGCCCGGGATGCCGTTGCGCAGCGTCTCGTTGCCGGCCACCGCGAACAGCCAGAACAGGTTCTCGAACTCCTCCGGCGAGACCGCCCCGTCCGCCCCGTCGAGCTGGCTCATCAGGATCGACATGATGTCGCTACCCGGGGTGCGCCGCTTCTGCTCGGCGAGCAGGTGGGCGTAGGCGTAGAGGTCGGGCATGCCGGATCGGCTGCGTGGGTCGGGCATTCGGCCCTCCGCATCCGGGGCGGGGCGCAGCGCCAGCGCCCGGCGGGCCAGCTCGGTGCCGCCGGTGCCATCGAACGCGGCGCTGCTGGCGTAGTCCTCGTCCTGCCAGCCGATCACCCGGTTCGACCAGTCGAACAACAGCCAGCGGTCCTGCGCCGGCACCCCGAGCACCTCGGCCAGGGTGAACAGCGGCAGGTCGGCGGCCACGTCCTTGGCGAAGTCGCACGTCCCGCTCGTGGCGCTGGGGTCATCGCCGAGCATCCGGTCCACCAACGCCCTTGCCTGCCCGGCGATCCGGTCGTCCAGCGCCGCGACCGCGCGCGGAGTGAACGACTTCGACATCATCCGGCGCAGCCGGGAGTGGTCCGGCGGGTCCATGTTCAGCATCATCCGGCGCACGTAGGACAGGTCCTCGGCACTGGCCGGGTCCCGGATCTGGGTGCCCCCGAGCGCGGAGGAGAACGTGACCGGGTCACGCAGCACCCGTTCCACATCGGCGTGCCGCAGCACCAGCCAGTAGCCCGGCCCGTCCGGTTCGCCGGGCACCCCCGGCTCCGCCACCCGGACCACGCCGTGCTCGCGGCGCAGCCGAGCCAGCTCGGCCAGCGGCGGACCCTTCACATAGGTAGACGGGTCGTGCACCAGCCCGGTCGCCGGGTGAGGGTTCGCGGCGGTCACAACTGGTCACGGTAGGCGTCCTGACTTGCTCCGCGCACGCTTTGCTCTGCCTACCTATACGCAACCAGGGTCCTGATGCGTATCAGTGCGCAGAGCAAAGCGGGGCGGTTCAGGTCCGCTGGTTGCTCGAGCGCGGCACGGACTCGCCCAGGTTTCACCCCGTTCGGGGTGCCAGGCGCGGACGCGACTACGCTGCGCTGCCGTGTCCTGGTTGCTCACCGGTGTACTGCTGGCCGCCTGCGTGGGGATGCTCGTGCTGTCGGCGACCCTGCTCTTCCGGAGCTTGGTCCGGAGCTTCGAGCTGGGGCGGCGGCCATGACCGACCCGCATCCCACCACCGACTCGGCCGATCCCGCTGAAGGACCGCTCGAGCTGTCTTCGTCGGCGCGACGCAACCTCCCGCCGTTCGCCGGGGACCTTGCGCTGCCGATCCCACCGGACACCGCCAACCTGCGCGAGGGCCCCGACCTGCACCCGCTCTGCGCGCCACTGCTCCCGCTGGTCGGCGTGTGGCGCGGGGAGGGCGAGGTGAGCTACCCGACCATCGGCGACCCGAAGCACTTCGGCCAGCAGATCGTGTTCGCGCACGACGGCCGGCCGTTCCTGAGCTATACCGCCCAGGCCTGGCTGCTGGACGGTCCGGGCGGTGCGGTGGTACGCCCGGCCGCCCGGGAGACCGGGTGGTGGCGCCCGCAGCAGGACGATTCCATCGAGGTGCTCATCGCGCACGCCACCGGGATCGTGGAGGTCTTCTACGGCCATCCGCGCACCACGGTGTCCTGGGAACTGGTCGCCGACGCGGTGGTCCGCACGCAGACCGCCAAGGAGGTCAACGCCGCGCAGCGCCTGTACGGGCTCGTCGAGGGCGGCGACCTCGCCTACGTGGACGAGCGGGCGATGGAGGGGCAGCCGCTGCAGCCGCACCTGTCCGCCCGCCTCCAGCGACTCGCCGGCTGACCCCGCCCGACCGCCGGCGCGGGTAGTGTCGCGGGCCGTGCGGTTGCTGCGCTTCGGCCCCTCCGGGCTGCTAGTCGAGCTGCCCTCCACCGCCGAGGTGGCGGCGGCCTACCGAACGCTGTGCACCGCGCGCAAGGACGGCCGGCTGACCGGGGTCACGGAGCTGGTGCCGGCGGCCCGGACGGTGCTCGTCGAGGTGGCCGGTGGTGGCCCGGTGCCCGTCGAGCTGATCCGCGCGATGCTGACGGACCCCCCGGCCCCGGACGCCGCCGACCCGGACGCCGCCGACCAACCGGCCGAGCTGCTGATCCCGGTGCACTATGACGGCGCCGACCTGGACCTGGTCGCCCGCACCGCCGAACTGTCCGTCGCCGAGGTCGTCAAGCTGCACAGCTCGGCGGAGTACACCGTGGCGTTCTGCGGCTTCGCCCCCGGGTTCGGCTATCTGATCGGGCTGCCCCAGACGCTGCGCCAGGCCAGGCTCGACGACTCCCGGCCCAGCGTGCCGGCCGGCTCGGTGGCGGTGGCCGGCGAATTCAGCGCCGTGTATCCGCGCAGTTCACCGGGCGGGTGGCGGCTGCTCGGGCACACCGACGTGGTCATGTTCGACCCGGCCGCCGACCCGCCGGCCCGGCTCGCCCCCGGCGACCGGGTGCGATTCGAGCCGGTGCGCTGAGGTGCCCAGCGCGGAGCCCGTGCCGACCCGGGCGGTCACCGTGTCGCGCACCGGGCCGCTGGCCGTGGTCACCGACCTGGGTCGATCGGGGTATGCGCACATCGGCGTACCCCGCTCCGGCGCGCTGGATCCGGCCGCGCTGCGGTTGGCCAACCGGCTGGTCGGCAACCCGGAGGGACATGCCGGGCTGGAGGTGCTGCTCGGCGGGCTGGAGCTGTGCGCCGAGGTGGGTGTCACGGTCGCGGTCACCGGCGCTCCGGTGCCCGTGCGGTGGTACGGGCGGGATGGGACGCGTCGGGCGGTCGACTCGCACCGGGCGGTGCACCTGCGCGCCGGCGAGCGGCTGGAGCTGGGCGTTCTGGCCGCCGGGCTGCGGTGCTATCTGGCCTGCTCGGGGGGGTTGGACGTACCGGCGGAGCTGGGTAGCCGCAGCACCGACCTGCTCTCCGGGCTGGGTCCGGCGAAGCTGGCGGACGGTGACCGGCTGGCGCTGGGGACGGCGGGTGCCCTGCCCTCGGACGCCGGCCCGGTGCCGGTCTCGGTGCCGCCCGCACTGGTCAGCGTGCCGGTGCTGCTCGGCCCGAGGGACGACTGGTTCGCCGACCCGGCGGGTGCACTGCGCGGCTCGCTCTGGACGGTCGGGTCGGCCAGCAACCGGATCGGGCTGCGGCTGTCCGGCGCGGCGCTGACCCGGGTGCCGGAGCGGGACGGCGTGGAGCTGCCCAGCGAGCCGATGCTGCCCGGGGCGGTACAGGTGCCGCCGTCCGGCCAGCCGGTGGTGTTCCTCGCCGACGGCCCGACCACCGGTGGCTACCCGGTGGTCGGCGTGATCCCGGAGGCCGCGCTGGGCGCGCTGGCGCAGGCCCGGCCCGGGGACCAGGTCCGGTTCACCCCGTGTTGAGCCCGTTCAGTGGGCGCCCGTGTCGTCGTAGGAGTGTGGCGCGGGGGACGGGGCCTGCTCGGCGAGCAGGCTGACCAGTTCGCCCTCGCCGAACCCGGCCAGCTGGGCCACCTGCGCCGGGGACAGCCCGGCCCCGCGCAGCCGCCGGGCCGCGTCGGCCAGCTGCCCTCGCTGGTAGGACACCGAGTCGTTGAGCCGGTCCAGCTGGGTGCGGGAGGCCTCCAGATCGCCGACGGCGTGCAGCGCCCGATCCGGGTCGGCGAGCAGCACCCGCAGCAACCGGTCCCTGGCATCCAGGTTTGCCCCGCCGTTGCCGTTGCGCTCCGGGTAGCTGGTGGCCGAGCCGGGTTCCGGCTCGTACCCAGCGGGTTGCGGCTCGTACTCCGCGGGTTGTGGCTGGTAACCCACGGGTTCCGGCTGGTAACCCGCGGGTTCCGGCTGGTAGCCGGCGGGTTCCGGCTGGTAGCCGGGTTCCGGCTGGTAGCCGCCCAGCTCGGGCTGGGCGTAATCAGGCTGGACGGCCGCTGGCTCGGACGAGTACTCGGCCGGCTCGCGCGTCGGTTCCATCGCCGCCCTTGGCCGCGGAGGGGTCGGATAGCGCTGAGGATCCGGCGAGCCGCCGTACCGCTCGATCCGGTACGGCGATGAGCCGAACTGATCCGCCAGATGGGCGTCTCCCGGGTAGGGGTCGCGGGGCTGCGGGGCCGGCGTCGGCTCAGTGAGCGGGGACGACAGCGGGGCCGAGGGCGCGAGGGCAGCCTCGGTGCTCTCCCGGCGCCGGCGCGCCTTGGCTCGGGATCGCCGGATCAACGCCACCAGCAGGACCAGCGCGACGAGCGCGACGAGCAGCCCAGCGGCCATCGCCAGGTGCGTCGGGGTCACCTTCAGGTCCATGACGGGGCACCGTACGCGGCGAGCGCTGCTCTGCTCCGGATTGGCACCCGGTCAGCGTGCGCCGCCGCCGAACGACGGGCGGCCGCCGTCGGTGTCGTCGCCTCGGCCGGGCTGCGGGGCGCCGTTCTCCCGGTTGATCACGCCGTTGCGGGCGTGCTGCTGCTCCACCGGGCCCCGACCGCCCTGCGGGGCACCGGGGACACCGGCGGCACCCGGTGCGGGCGGGCTGGTGCGCGGCCGGGGCGAGGGGCTCGGCCGAGGGTGCGGGCTGGGCACGTTCAGCGGCCCGGACTGCTGCGTCGGGTTGCCCTGCTGGACCGGGGCAGGCGGCTTGGCGCCGGGCGCGGGAGCCTGCCGGCTGGGCAGCGGGCGGCCGCCGTCGGGTGCGTGGTCCGGGCGCGGCCCGGTGGGCGGCCGCTGCCGGTTGCCGTCCGCGACCGGCAGCGGGCCCACCCGGGGGCCGCTGCCCGTCTGCTCGGTGCGCTTGTTCGGGTCCGAGCGGCCGGGGCCCTTGTCGTCGCGCGGCGGCATCCCCTTCGGCGGCGTGGGCGGCGGTGTACCCGGCGGCAGGTTCGCGCCGATGGGGCCTTCCTTCTTCGCCCCGGTCAGCACCGTGTCCAGCTGGCCGCGTACCCGGTTGAGGTCGGCCAGCATGCCCTCCCGGCGCCGCTCCAGCTCGGCCAGCCGGGTGCGCCCGGCCTCCTCTTCCTTGCGGGCGTAGTTCCGGGCGTTGGTCCGGACCTCCTCGGCCTCCTCCTCGGCGGCCTGCAGGATGGACTGCAGCCGGGTGGTGAACGCGGAGATCATCTCCGGGGTGAGGCCGCTGCTGTCCGGGCGGGTGCCGGTGCCGAACAGCGCGGCCGCTCCGGACCGGGACCGGTCCCCCGGGGCGGCGGTGCCGTTGCTGGTGGCCGGCGTTCTGCCGCCGCTCTCGCGCGCCTGCTCCAAGTCGGTGCGTTGCCGAGATATCGTCCGCTCCAGGCCGGCGATGTGCTCGTCGACCTGGCGGCGGTCATAGCCGCGGACGACGACGTCGAAGCGGGGCGCGGGGTTCTCTCCGTCGGCCGTATGACGGCCGGGGATGGCGCCTGGGACAGCGCTGTCGCCGTGGTCAGCGGACATCGGTCGCCTCCGTGAGGTGGCACGTGGCCGAGGGACCGGAGCACCCGATCCTCGATGGTTTAGCGCCGAGCGTAGGGAGATTGCGCTCGTACTTCGCGGGCTTCACTCTACGGCGTGACGTTCGTCGTGAATTATCTGGGGGACGCGCTCCGACCCGATCTCCCGGCGTCAGGGCCCCGTCCGGTTCGCCCACACGACTACCATGGACCCGGTGGACACGCTGCGGCGGACATTGCACGAACGCGGGTTCCGGATGACCCCACAGCGACAATTGGTGCTGGATGCGGTCGAGGAACTTGAGCACGCCACCCCGGAACAGATCTGCGCGTCGGTGCAGCGGCTTGCGCCCGCGGTGAACATCACCACCGTATACCGCACGCTGGACCTGCTGGAGCGGCTCGGCGTGGTGCGGCACACCCACCTCGGCCATGGCGCGCCGAACTACTCGGTCCGCGAGCACGAGCACGTGCACCTGGTCTGCCACTGGTGCGGCGAGGTCGCCGAGGTGCCGGCGCGGTTGCTGGACTCGCTGGCCGGGCGGCTGTCCGCCGACTACGGGTTCCGGCTGGACGCCTGCCACGTGGCGCTCTCCGGGGCGTGTGCGAAGTGCGACGCCGAACGTCCGGCCGGCCAGGGCGAACCGGCGGCGCGGTCGTGACCGGGCCGCACGTGACTGGCCCAGCGGTGACCGGGGCGAACGGTGCCGGGCTCGGGCCGAGCCCGCTGCTGGGGCTGCCCGGGGTGGTCGGTGTCGAGGACGGTCCGGACGCCGGCCTGCCGCTGCACCACGGCGACCCACAGGCCGAGCAGCGCGCCATGGACCGCTCCGCCGGCGTGGTGGACCGGTCGAACCGCGAGGTGATCGCGGTGCCCGGGGAGGATCGGCTGTCCTGGCTGCACCTGCTGCTCACCCAGCACGTCAGCGAGCTGCCCGCCGGCGCCGGCACCGAGGCGCTGGTGTTGGACGTGAACGGGCGGGTGGAGTTCCACTCGGTGCTCTCCCACGTGGCCGACACGGTGTGGCTGGACGTGGAGCCGGGCACCTCGGCGGGGCTCCTGGAGTACCTGGAGAAGATGCGGTTCTGGTCGAAGGTGGAGCCGAGGTCGGCCTCCGCCGAGCTGGCCGTGCTCAGCGTGGTCGGGCCGGCCACCGCCGACGTGCTGGCCAGGGCCGGGGTGCCGGTCCCCGGCGAGCTGTACGGCTCGGCGGCGCTGCCCGGCGAGGGCGGCGGGCTGGTTCGGCGGATGCCCGGGCTCGCCGAGCTGGCGCCGGCGCCGGTCGCCGCCCTCGACTCGGCGCACACCCCGGCGCACACCCCGGTGCACACTCCGGCGGCGGCGGACCTGCTGGTTCCGCGCGCCGAGCTGGTCGACTGGTGGACCCGGCTGCGCTCGGCCGGCGCGGCGGCCGCTGGGGCGATGGCCTACGAGGCGCTGCGGGTCGGCGCGATGCGGCCGAGGTTGGGGCTGGACACCGACGAGCGGACCATTCCGCACGAGGTCGGCTGGATCGGTTCGGCGGTGCACCTGACCAAGGGCTGCTACCGGGGGCAGGAGACGGTGGCCAGGGTGGCCAACCTGGGCCGCCCGCCGCGCAAGCTGGTGCTGCTGCATCTCGACGCCGGTGACGAGGAGCTACCCGAGCCGGGCGACCCGGTGACGCTGGGTGGTCGGGTGGTCGGCCGGGTGGGCACCGCGGTGCTGCACCATGAGCTCGGCGGGGTGGCCCTGGCGCTGGTCAAGCGGTCGGTGCCGGTGGACGCCGAGCTGGTGGCGGGGGATGGGCAGCGGGCCGCCCCGGCGCGGATCGACCCGGATTCGATGCCGCCCGAGGACGGGGCGCCGCCTCCGGGCCGGAGAGCTCAGCTCCGGATCGGTCGGCCGCGTTGACCGGTCTGTTCGACGGCCTGTCGACCGGGGAGTTGCCTGGTCGCGGGAACCGACGAGTGGCGGGTTTCGGCCGCTGAACCGAGGGGTAAGTTCGCTGCTGGCGGACTGATAGCCCGATGGGGCGGGATCTCCACCCCTTGCGGGGAGTGCCACGTCGCACAGACTGGCGTGCGCAAGGTACGGTAGAGGGCAGGACATTCAAACGAGATGAACGGGGCCGCCGCTACCTTCGGCCGCCCCTTCCCTGTTGTAAGGGGGACGAGCCATGGGGCGCGGCCGTGCTAAGGCTAAGCAGACAAAGGTGGCGCGCGAGCTCAA
>Ga0137415_10003710_pt1 | contig 15180 bp, 14 predicted proteins | sample CZODoug3_1_1_16f_FD_183082 | JGI IMG/M metagenome (GOLD analysis project Ga0137415, IMG submission 183082) | Vadose zone soil fungal communities from Angelo Coast Range Reserve, California, USA - CZODoug3_1_1_16fungal (Hybrid Assembly) | ecosystem: Environmental > Terrestrial > Soil > Vadose... | reverse complement strand
TCGATGTCGCCGTTCTCGGCGCTGTTGTCGATCGACCATTGCGTCCGCGCGGGGTCGAAGCCGGTATTGACCGACCAGACGCAGTTCTTGGTCAGCGCATCGATGGCGTACTCGACCGCGTCTTTCGGCTTCTCGGTGGCCTTCTCGATGATCGGCACGACCTTGTCCTTGTCGCGGAACATGGCGCGGTTGGCCTCGATCATCGCGGCAACGGTGTCGCGCAGAAGCGCGCGGTCGCGCGCAATCCAATCAAGAGAAGCGCCATAGACATTGAACACGTAGTTCGGCATCAGCTCGGAGAGCTGCACCAGCGCGTTGAGCGTGGGCTTCTGTTTCTTGGCGAGAAAGACATCCTCGGGATGAAGTGCGACGCCGTCGATCTGGCCCGAGATCAGGCCCGGCAGGCGGCCGGCGGTGGCGGCCGAGATGAAGTGCGCGTCGTCGACCGTGAGGCCCGCGGTCTTGAGCACCTCGCGGCCCATGCGCCAGTTGAAGCCGCCGACGCCGCCGCCGGTGGCGCTGAGCCGCTTGCCTTTGAGATCGGCCGCGGTCTTCACGTCGGGCGCCACCACATAGGCCTGCGGCATGCGGGGCGCGAGGCCCCAGATCTGCTGCACCTTCAGGCCGCGGCCGATGGCGACGTCGCTCACGCTCACGATCGCCGTGCCTTGCGCGGCGGCCGCCGCCGAGGTCGCCGACTGGCCGCCTTCGAACTGCACGATATTGGGCGCGATGCAGCGCTTGGCAAATAAGCCTAGCTCCTTCGCCACGTATGGCGACGTATGCACGACGTTGGGCGGGGCAACGGAGACGCCGATATTGACTTTGCGCATCTCGGGACAAGTTTGCGCTGCCGCGTGTTGCACCGACGCGGCGATGACCACCGCGACGAGGACCAGGACGGCGAGACCGGGGGGACGACGCGAACTGCGCATGCTCATCCTTTGTTCCTTATTCCTGCGACGCTGCGGTCCATGGCGCCACGTATTTCTCAACGAGCCGAAGCAATGCCGTGAGCGTCACGCCGAGCAGGCCGAGCGTCACGATCGGCACGAACATCTTGTCGACCTGATAGGTGGAAGCGGTGCGCACGATCAGATAGCCGATACCGGAGATCGCGGTGTAGAGATCGGCGAGCACCATGCCGATCAGCCCGCGCCCGAGCGCCAGCCGCAAGCCCGTGACGATGAACGGCAGCGCCGCCGGGAGCACGATGTTCGTCCACAGCTGGCGCTCCGAGCAGCGGAAGGCGCGACCGACCTCGAGCAGCTTCGGATCGACGCTCTTGACGCCTTGATAGGTGTTGATGACCACCGGAAAGAAGGCGAACAGGAACAGGATGATCACCTTCGCCATGGTATCGAAGCCGGCCCACAGCACGATCAGCGGCACCAGGGCGACCGAGGGAATGGAATAGAGAAACGTGATGTAGACATTGAGCGCGACGTCGAGCACCCAGAACCGCGCCAGCAGCAGGCCGACGGCGATCCCGAACACGACCGCAAGCACAAAGCCCATGGCGAGCACGACGAGGCTCGGCCACAGATAGGTCCACAGCTCCCCGCTGCGGACCATGCCATAGGCCGCCACCGCGATCTTGCTCGGCGAGGTGAACAGCACGGGATCGACATGGCGGGCCCCGATCTCCCACGCCACAAGCACGATCGCGAGCGAGACGAGGCGGATCGCAAGGTTGATCCATTGGCGGCGGTGCCGGCGCGCCGCGGCGGCCCGCTCGGCGCGGGCCTGGTCGTCGGCGATATCCCGCGCCGTATCGGGCAAGCGCAGTTCTTCGACCGTGGTCACGCGACCTTCCTCGGTCTGGCGGTGTGAAGCTCGTGCCAGATGTGCAAGCGCAATTCGGTGAAGCGCGGGTCGGAGCGCACCGCGTCGGCGTTGCGCGGCCATCCGAACGGCATGTCCAGCACTTCCTTGATGCGGCCCGGCCGCGCGCTCATCACGGCGATGCGGTCGCCGAGCAGGATCGCCTCGTCGATGGAATGGGTGATGAACACCATCGTCTTGCGCTCGTCCGGCCGCTCCATCAGCTGCAGCAGCTCCTCCTGCAGGATCTCGCGGGTCTGCGCATCGAGCGCGGCGAACGGCTCGTCCATCAAGAGGATCGAGGGATTCATGGCAAGCGCACGTACGAGGCCGACGCGCTGCTGCATACCGCCCGAAAGCTGATAGGGATAGTGCCCCTCGAACCCGGCAAGCCCCGCGAGATCGAGATAATGCGCGACGCGCGCCTTGATCTCGGCGCGCGGCACGCCGGCCATCGCCAATCCGAACGCGGCATTGTCGTAGACCGTTTTCCAGGGGAGCAGGCCGAAATGCTGAAAGACCATGGCGACGCCGTCGGGCGGCCGCCCGGCGACCGGGTTGTTGTGGACGAGAAGCCGGCCGCCCGAAAGATCGGTGAGGCCCGCGATCGCGCGCAGCAGCGTGGTCTTGCCGCAGCCCGACGGACCGACGATGCACATGATCTCGTCGCGCGCGATTTGCAGCGACAGCTGATGGAACGCGACCACCGTACCGTCGAGGAAAAGCTTGCTGGCATTCTCGGCAACGATGGCCGACCCTGAAGCCTTCTCCGATGGAAGCATGGTTTTCCGCCCGATCGAGGCTTTTTTCTTTCGCCGCGCAGTTTCCGAAAATTCCTGCGCGAACGCAATGCGACATGGCGAAAGAGCAAGCGCGGTTGAACAGGCACGCAATGCCGGATGTAGGCTCTCTCGCTGTCCCCAATGCGCAGGAGCACCATGCCATCCGACATCGACTGCCGCTGGCCCAAACGGGAAGATCTCGATGCGATCACCAGGTGACGTCGGAGACCTTTGCCAAGGCGAAGGCGCGGTTCGGGCCGTATAAGGGCGTCGATCTTGTGCTGCTGATGGGCAATTATGCCGGCACCGCGGCCTTGCACGCCGCCGTCGACATGCAGTTGCACGAAGGCAAGACGGCGCTGCTGCCGCTACCGTAATGCCCGGCGGGTCCATCCTGCAGGCCACCGCCGGGCACCATGCTCACTCCGGCGCGCGCGCAACCCCGCCGTCGAACTCCTCGCTGCAATAGGCGCCGCCTTGGTACCACTCGCCGACCGGATCGGGCGCCAGCGCGGCCTGCGCGGCAAGCGCTTGCGCGCGGTGCTCCTCGGAGCGCCCCTGTGGTCGATAGCCGAGGCGGAAAGCGGCGGCATTGTCCCACCAGCCGCGCGCATTGTCGGATGACCCGTAGAAGATCTCGCAGCGGATCTCGGGATGCTCAAGGCCGATGCGGATGAGCTGGACCAGATCCTCGGGCTTCAACCAGATCGACAGCCTGCGCTCGTCGGCGGGAACATCGGTCACGTTGCCGATGCGGATCGAGGTCACGCGCAGGCCGTGCTTGTAGGCGTAAAGCGCTGCAAGCGCCTCGCCGAACGCCTTGCTGACGCCGTAGCGGGAATCCGGCCGAACCGGTGACTCGACACCGATGCGGTGGCGGCGCGGATAAAAGCCCACGGCGTGGTTCGACGAGGCGAACACCACGCGCTCGACGCCGCGGCGGCGCGCCGCCTCGAACAGATTGTAGCAGCCGATGATGTTCGCCTGCAGGATCGCCTCCCACGGTCCTTCGGTCGAGAAGCCGCCGAGATGAACGATGCCTTGCGCCCCGTCGACGGCGCGCTCCACTTCGCTCGCCACGGTCAGATCGGCCTTGATGAACGTCTCGTGCGCAGCGAGATCCGCCGGCGGGACGAGATCGCTCCAGCGGATTTGCGGATAGACGGCCGGCAGCAGCTTGCGCAGCCGCGTGCCGATCCCGCCCGACGCACCGGTAACGACGACCGTTTGCATGGTACCCTTCGCAGCGTCGAGAATCGAATCTTGGGTTACCTGCCGAGCGTGGCGGCGAATTTCTGATAGCGCTGGCGGCTGTTGAGCAGGTGCCGGCGCATCGCGGCGCGTGCCTGCGCAACGGCTCCGGCGCGGATCGCCTGGACAATGTCGCGGTGCTCCCGCTGAAAGGTTTGCCCATAGGCGCGCTTGGGCAGTCCGGGGCCGCCGCGAATGGTCTGGCGCGGAATGATGAAGCGGCCGAGATGTTCCAGAAGGCGCCGGAACTGCGGATTGCCGGTCGCATCGGCGATGCTGCAGTGAAGCGCGAAGTCCTGATCGATCGCATCTTCGCCGTGCTTGATTGCAGCCTCTATGGCGTCCAGGCAATCGGCGATCTTGCGGAGCTGGGCCGCTGACGCACGATCGGCCGCGAGCCCGGCGGTCTCGATCTCGATGCCGGTGCGCAGCTCCATCACTTCGAGCACCTCCCGCAGCGAGGAGAGCTGGTCGATATCGATGCGAAACGGCCGGCGGGCATTGGCCGGGACGAAGGCGCCGACGCCCTGCCGGGTGACGACGAGACCTTCGGCGCGCAACGCCGCCACGGCTTCCCGCACCACCGTGCGGCTGACGCCGGTGGCCGCGATCAATTCCTGCTCGGTCGGCAGTTGCGCCCCGGGACGGATTTTGCCACTGGTGATGTCGGCGGTCAGGCGGGTGACGATCTCATGGGTCAGCGACCGCGGCGGCGGCAACGGCGCAATTACCGACAGCGAAACGGACTTTGTCATTGCCCTTGACACCCTGCGAGGCGAGCATGATAGGAGTCATCATATGATATGACAAGTCCGCCAGGGCGCGCCGCAGGATCGAATTGGTCGACCCGGAACGCAGCACCCAATAAAGAACGGACGCCATCCAAGGAGGACCTCATGGACCGCCGCACCCTGCTACGTCTCGGCGCCGTCACGGCGCTCGGCCCGTTCGCGCTCGACATGCGCTCGCGCGCACGCGCGCAGCAGACCCTCGTGCTGAAGGCAACCGACGTCCATCCCCTGGGCTATCCCACGGTCGAGGCAGTGGTGCGCATGGGCAAGAAGCTCGAAGCCGCCACCGGCGGCCGGATGAGCCTGCAGATGTATCCGTCGATGCAACTCGGCGGCGAGAAGGAGATGATCGAGCAGGCGCAGGTCGGCGCGATCGCTATCGCGCGCATCAGCGTCGGCCCGATGGGCCCGATCGTTCCCGAGATCAACGTGTTCAACCTGCCCTTCATCTTCCGTGACAACGCCCACATGGAAAAGGTGATCGACGGCCCGATCGGCGACGATCTGCTGAAGAAGCTCAGCGATCACCCGACCGCCGGCCTCGTCGGCCTATGCTGGATGAATGCCGGCACGCGCAACGTCTACAACACCAAGAAGCCGGTGAGGTCGATCGACGATCTCAAGGGATTGAAGATCCGCATGATGGGCAATCCGGTTTTCGTAGACACCATGAACGCGCTCGGCGGCAACGGCGTGGCCATGGGCTACGACCAGCTGATGAGCGCGCTGCAGACCGGCGTGGTCGACGGCGCGGAGAACAACTATCCGAGCTACGACACCGGCCAGCACTATCGCTACGCCAAGTATTTTTCGCTGACCGAACACCTGATGATCCCCGAGATCCTGGTATTTTCGAAGCGCGTGTGGGGGTCGCTTTCCAAGCAGGATCAGGAGCTGATCGCCAAGCTGGCGAAGGAGACGCAGCAGGAGCAGCGCAAGCTCTGGTACGAAATGGAGGAGCGATCCATCAACCACATGCGCGAAGCGGGCACCGAGATCACCAAGATCGCCGACAAGAAGCCATTCGTGGCAGCGGTCAAGCCGGTATGGGACAAGTATGGCGCGGGGCACGAGGGGTTGATCAAGCGCATCCAGGACGTGCAGTAGCGCGGCCGGACGCGGCGTGCGGGGGGGGCCGCTCTGAACGATCGCGCCGCCGTCCAAAGCCGGTTCATCACGCAACCATGACAGCCGTCTCCGCGAAAGCGCAGACCGACAACCACCGGCTCTGGACTATGGGTCGCTTCTCTCGTGGGGACGACGACGCACGGGGTGACGGACAACACGAATGAAAGCGCAATATATCCGGGCGATGGATGCAATCCATGCCGCCTGCCTTTTCATCGCGGGCGCGTGCCTCGTCATCATCACGACCATCGTTCCCTACGGCGTATTCACCCGCTACGCGCTCAACAGCGCCGCGTCGTGGCCCGAGCCGATGGCGACCCTGCTGATGATCGTGCTCTGCTTCCTGTCGGCGGTCGTTTGCTACCGTGAGCACCTGCACATCGGCGTCGGCGTCTTGCCGGCATTTCTCGACGGGCCGGCGAAGAAGGCGCTCGGCTGGTTTCTCGAAGTGTGCATGCTCGCCACCAACCTCTTCATGCTGGTGTGGGGCATCAAGCTGGTCGAGGCCACCTGGTATCAGGGCATCGCGGAATTCCCGATCGTGACGGCAGGCATGGCTTATCTCCCGATCCCGATCGGCGGCGCGCTCACGGCGCTGTTCGTGATCGAGCGCTTCTTGACGCAGGCCTTCTTCGCGGAACCGCAGCCGGAAACCGTCAGCCAGATATCGCCAGAGTAGTACCGAACGGACTTTTGCGGCATGGACGTCCTCATTCTCGTCGGCACCTTCACCGTCGTATGTCTGCTGGGCATGCCGGTCGCCTATGCGCTCGGGCTCGCCGCCATTGTCACCGCGCTATGGACCAACATCCCGCTCGAAGCCGTCATGCTCAAGGTGTCCGGAGGCATGAGCGGCTTCTCGCTGCTCGCGATCCCGTTCTTCGTTCTCGCCGGCGCGATCATGGCCGTCGGCGGCATGGCCGAACGACTGGTCAATCTCGCCAAGGTGTTCGTCGGCTCCATTCGCGGCGGCATGGCGCTGGTCAATATCGTGGCTTCGACCCTGTTCGGCTGCATCTCGGGATCGTCGGTCGCGGATACCGCGGCGGTCGGCTCGGTCATGATCCCGCAGATGATCAAGAACGGTTATCCGCGGCTGTTTGCCGTCAATGTCACGATCTCGGGATCGCTGCAGCCGCTGCTGCTGCCGCCGTCCCACAACATGATCATCTATTCGCTCGCCGCCGGCGGCACGATCTCCGTGGCGCAGCTGTTCGTGGGCGGAATCATCCCGGCGCTTCTGCTCGGCCTCTCGCTGATCGTGCTCGTTCTCATCATCGCGTACCGGGAGAAGTACCCGAAGGGGGAGATCGTTCCGCTGCGACAGGGGCTCAAGATCGCCGCCGATGCCGTCTGGGGCATGGTCACGGTCGCGATCATCCTGGGCGGGATTCTTTCCGGGCTGTTCACGCCGACCGAATCCGGCGCCGTCGCCTGCGTGTACGCCTTCCTGGTGACGATGTTCGTCTATCGCGATTGCAAGTGGCGGGATCTGCCGCAGCTGATCGCGCGTGTGGTGCGAACGGTCGGCATGGTCATGATCATGATCGGGTTCTCGATCGCCTTCGGCTACATGATGGCGATCCTGCAGATCCCCGCGAAGGCCACGGCATTTTTCGTCGCAATCTCGAACGACAAATACATGTTCCTGCTCTGGATCAATATTCTCCTGCTGTTGCTCGGCACTTTCATGGATCTGGCGCCGATGCTCTTGATCTGCACGCCGATCTTCCTGCCGGTCATCAAGCAGTTCGGGATCAATCCGGTACATTTCGGGATCATCATGATCCTCAACCTCGGCATCGGGCTGCTTACCCCGCCGGTCGGCCCGACCATGGTGGTCGGCTGCGCCATCGGCGGCGTGAGCATGGAGGCGGTGTCGCGCAGCATCCTGATTTTCTATATCCCGATGCTGGTCGTGCTCGCGCTCGTGACCTACCTTCCGGCGCTCACGCTGTGGCTGCCGGGCCTGCTGCTGAAGTGAGAGAATGTGTTGGGGCGCGTGCGGCAGGCCGATGCGATGGCTCGCACTCGGCCGCCATCGCAAGCGAGATCCTGCATCGCAGGCCGTCGCGCTCGAACGTTTGCTCGACGCGGCCGTGATAGGGATCGAGCGCGCGACGAAAGAGCTTGCCGCCGAAGCCCTGACGCGACGGCGGGGCGACCGGCGGGCCGCCGCTCTCGATCCAATCGATCGTCATGGTGCCGGCGGACATTTTCCAGGCAATCGCGAGCCGTCCGTTCGGCACCGAGAGCGCGCCGTACTTCGCCGCGTTGGTTGCCAGCTCGTGAAACACCAGCGCCAGCATGACCGCGGGCTTCGGCGGCACCCGCACGGCGTCGCCGCCGAGGCAAACGCGCGACAGGTCGTAGGCCCCGAGCTCGGCCTTGAGCTGCTCCTCGACGGCGGCGCCGAGGCCGTCCGAGCGGGCGATCAGCCTGTCGGTCGTCGCAACCGCCTGCAGGCGGCCCGAGACCGCTTGCCAGATATCTTTGTGGTCGCGCAGCTCGTGGCCGATGATGGCGTGCAGGGTCGCGGCCTTGTTGGCCAGCCGATGCTGCAATTCATCGACGACCAGCCGGCGATAATGCTGCTCTTCCCGGAAGCGGCGCACGAGCCGGCGGTAATGGTCCGCGATCGCCACGATGATCGCGGACGCGATCAGATACAGGATGACGTCGGACGCCTCCCGGCGCGAGAGCAGGTGGAACAGAAATCGCGACGGGACGAATATCCACAGCAGGGCGATCAGCCCGAGCAGCGTGGCGAGCGCGCCCGCTGACCAGCCGGCGACGATGGTCGCAACCAGGACGGCGGCATAGTAGGGAGCAAAGACTGGGAAATCGGGATCAAATCCGGCGAGCTCCTGCAGCAAGATCGCTGCCGCGACGCAGGTCACGGCAAACAGCATCGCCGCCGGCGATCCGGGCTTCAAGCCGTGGCGCCACAATGAGCGTAGCTTGACGATGAGTCTGCCGCGGCTCAATCGATCTCCTCGCGTCAGTGATATGAGCTGGAGCTTGCACGATCCAGAACTTGCGCGATCCAGAATTGCACTGTTTTCAGCGACGGCGGCGAAAGAAAGTCGGGAAACGCGCGGCCAGCCGATCCACACGTTCTAGTGATGGACCGGACAACTTTTGTGATGCGGCGGGCGTCCGGTGCGTCACGCGCCAGGCGAGCGGCGCGCGGTCACGGAGGACCGGAGATGGAGCTGTCGTTGTCGTTGTGGACGTACTCGTCATGGGCAGGTCTCGCGGAGTTTGGCCGCGAGCGGCCTCGCATCGGCCGGAGCCGGTAGGATTCACGATGAGCGTTGCGGGAGAGGTGAATTAACGCGCCGAGACGCGAACGGCGACGAGCGAGCTCATGGCCAGCAACAAGATGACGGTGCCGTAGATGTAGGCCGATATCGGCAGACCGACGACCGGCGCGAGCAAGCCGACCAGGATCGCGGGCAGACTGAAGGCCAGGTAGCTTTCGACGTAGAAGGCGGAGAGAAGGCCAGCCCGTTCACCTGCGGCGGCGAGCGGTAAAAGCGTGCGGACGGTTCCGGAGAATGCGGCTCCGAACCCGAACCCGGCGATGACCGTGCCGAGGAGCAGCAGCGGGACGGTCTGCATGCGAACGCCGGCAAGCGTCACGGCCACGCCGGCGGCGAGCGCCGAGGTGCCGATGGTCAGCACCCTTGCGGCCGGCCAGTTGCGGAAGGCCACCACGGCGACCGCGGCCGTGAACATCAAAGCCGCCACAACGGTTCCTCCGACCATCGGCGAAACCAACCCGGTGGCGACGCGCACGAGCGACGGCATCAACGAAAGATAGAACCCGCCCAGCGCCCAGGCCGCGACATTGACGGGCGTGAGCCGAATGAGCGTTTGCCGGGTCTGTGGCGGCACGCTCACATGCGGACGCAACGAAGCAAGAGCGCCCTGCCTTCGCTCGGCGCTTTCCGGCAACTGCCAAAGCACGAGGGCCTCCAGAACCGACACCACGAGCAGGACGACGTAGATCAGTTGTTCGGGAGCGGGCGCGTAGGTGGCCAGGGCCGCCGCGCCGAATGCTCCGAGCGTGAGCCCCGCAAATGCAGTGACGCTGTTGAACAAAGGACCACGGGTGCGATCCGCATCGAGGATCGCGGCGCCCAGCGTCGTGATCGCGGCGCCGACGGCGACCCCCTGCACTACGCGGGCCGCGATAAGCGCGGCGGCGGTGTGGGCCTCGATGAACATGTACATGGCCAGGGCATTCAACACGAGCGCCGCGAACGTGACCGGGCGCCGGCCGACGTAGTCGGACAGCGAGCCCACGGTCAGCAATGCTGCGAGGAGACTGAAAGTGTAGGCTGCAAAGATGACCGTCAGCAGCAGGGGCGAGAGACCGAGATGTTCCTGATAGAGCCGATAGAGCGGTGTCGGCGCGCTGCTGCTCGCGGAGAACGTGACCGCCGCGATCACCCCGAAGACCGTCAGGCCTGGGCGAGAGGTGGGCAGTTGAGTGGTCTCGACTGAAGCGACAGCGCACGACATTTGAACTTCCTTTTTCAACTTAAGACGGTCGGTCATCTTGCCTTCGCGGCAAAAAAAAAGAGGGTGGGGCCCCCTGCTCGGCTTTCAGATCAGGATTTGCTCGAAGGCGAGCTGCATGAAGCGGTCGAACGGGCGGCGATCCTTTTCCACCCGGGCGCGCAGAAGGGTGCCTTCGTAGGCATCCAGGAGGAACGCCGCGAGGTCGGCGGCATCGCGCTTCGACGCGATCGATCCGTCGGCCTGCGCATCCGCGATCGCGATCATGAGGTCATCGGTCCAACGAGCGAACAGTTTCGCCAGGCTCTCGCGAATGAGCGGACTTTGATTTGCAAGCTCGGCACTGAAATTCCCGAGCAGGCAGCCCCGCTCGAAGTTCGAGTCGATGAATTTCGTGTTCAACGTGTCGAAGTGCTTGCGCAGCCGGTCCAACGGCGGAACCGACTTGTCGCCAAGAATCTCCCGACGCTTGCCGGCCGCCCCATAACGCTCGACCAGTTCCGCGCCGAGCGCCTCCTTGCTCTCGAAGTGATTGTAGAACGAGCCCTTGGGCACGCCGGCCGTGGCGGTGATTTCCTGCACGCCGACGCCGTTGAAGCCCTTCTCCTGAAGGCACTTCAAACCCGCCTCGACGATCTGCTCGCGCACGTTGTGCCTAGCCATCAATTCATAATATGACCAGTCGTCTTAAAAGTCAAGAGAGCTGCCCAAGTCCCCAAATCAGGCCTCCGTCGGGGTCATTCAGCAGAGATGCTCGTGAATTTGCGCCGGGGCGGGCGGTGCGGAAATCCCCCAGCATCCCCCTGCCCTACGCGAGCGCCGCCTCGCCGCGACGCACGGTCTGGCGCACCTCGAAGCCCTCGAACTGCGGATGATCAAGATAGAGCGGCTTGTTCTGACCGGCGTCGCGATGCGCGATGCGGAACGCGTCCGACTTGGTCCAGTCCTCGAAGGTCGATTTGCTCTGCCACACCGTATGCGAGGAGTAGAGCGTGTAGTCCTCGTGCTCCGGTCCCTTGAGCAGATGGAACTCGACGAAGCCTGGAACCTTGCCGAGCTGCGTGTCGCGGCTCATCCACACCTGCTCGAAAGCCTCCTCGGAGCCCTTCTTCACGCGGAACCGGTTCATGGCGATGTACATCTTTGCTCTCCTCGATCTGTTGAAAAGTCAGGTTCCGGCTTGAAGTTCCACGGGCTCCTTCATCCACCTCGCAAGGTCAGGTCGCTCAAGCGCACCGTGAGCGACCCTTTGATGGTGACGCCCGGGCTGTAGAACGGCAGCGGCGTCGAGTTCGCTCCATGGCCCGGACTCGGTGAGACATCGAGGTACCGCGAATATTGCTGGTTGAGCAGATTCTCCACCGACAGCGACGCCAAGGTATCCGGATTGACCTGGTAGCCGACGTAAAGGTTGATCAGATTGTAGGCCGATGTCGGATAGTAGGCATAGGGCGGGCCTTGGGTGGCTCCGGCCGCGGCTTCCGCGCCCGGAGGAATGTCGCTGGCATTCTTGGCGGCCACGGCCTGCCAGCGCACGGCCACCGTGAGCTTGCGATCCAGGAAACGTGCGCCGAGCGTCGTGGTCACCTGATCGGGCGGAATGGTCGCGAGCGGCAGATTGTTGGTGAGGTTGCGGCCGCGGATGTGACTGGCGGCCAAGCCCGCGAACCATGTGCCCGCGTCGTAGGTGCTGTCGAATTCGACGCCCTCGATGCGCGCGTTCGGAATGTTCTGGTACTGCTCGCAGAAGAAGACCGTGAAGTTCAGGCCGGTCTGCCCGCTCGCTCCCTGGAATGGCCCGAGAAACTTCAGGTCGATGTAGTTCTCGACATCGTTGCGATAGACGTTGAACCGCGCGCGGAAGGCATCGCCCGGCCGCAGGACGTTGTCGTACTTCAGGTTGACGCCGACTTCCTTGTTCTTGCCAACCTCGGGCAAGAGCCCGGGATTGGGCAGGAACGTGAACTGCGGGGTGGCCGGATGGATCCCGGCGATCAGCGTCTCGGTGACCGCCGGCGCGCGGTAGCCCTCGGCATAGGTGAAATACGGGGTGAAGCCGCGAATGGCAGTCAAGCCGACGGTGAACTTCGGCGAGACGCGATCGCCTTGGGTGCCCACACCACCCCCCTGAAGCGAATATTTGTCGTAGCGGGCGGCGCTGATGGTCTCCAGCACGCTCGCAAAATCGGTCTTGACCTGGACGAAGCTGCCGGAGACCGTCCGCTCGCCGGTTGGCGTGAACACCACACCGAAACCGGTGTTGTTGACCTCGTCGTGGAAACTGTCGCTGCCGTAGGTGACGGCATGACGGAACGGGCCGGTGTCGAAGCGGGACGTATTGTTGGCGTCAAAGCCGATGGTATTGATGGTGAAGTTGCGGTGGTCGCCGACAAAGCCCGTCGCCGCATCGCCGGTCCCGGCGGTCTTGGTCTGGCCGGTCGCGGTCTTGGTCCAGTAGACGTTGCCGTCAAAATCGAACAGGCGGTCGTCGGGCCGCGAATAGGTCCAGCGTCCGGTCGCGATCTCGTTCAGTGTGCGCGTGCCGTAGATCGACGCGGTGGGCGGTGGCGTGCCGGGCGGAAACGGCTGTCCGGTCGTATAATTGGCGTCGTAGTTGATGTAGCCGAGCTTGATCTGGTGTCCGTCGGCCGGACGGAACGTGCCCTTCAGGGTCCCGGTCAAGACTTCGGAATTCGTATTCGGAACGTAATTGCCGTTACCGTCTTTGTAGTCGCCCTGCGAGCGAGCGCTGCCGCCGGCAAACAGCTCGGCGTTGGGACCGAGGCGGGTAGCAGCGAAGACCGACCCGACCTCGCCGAGATTCGTGCTGCCCAGCCCGTGCGCCAGCACGCCCCAGCGCTCGCCGGCCTTGAGCACGTCCTCGACGTCCTTGGTGCGAAACGACGCGACGCCGCCGATCGCGCCGGAACCGAAGATGTTGGCGACCGGACCGCGCACCACGTCGACGCCGCCGATGAGCTCGGGCTCCAGATAGAAGATGCCGTTGGCGTTGTGGCCGGAGCGTTGGAAATTCTGCCGCGCGCCGTCGATGAGCACGTTGACCCGGCCGAAGTCCTGGAGACCGCGGATGTTGATGGCGGTGCCGGGGTCATCCGGGCGTTCCTGAACCCAGACGCCGGGCATTCCTAAGAGAACATCGGAGACCCGGCTCGGCATCAGTTGCTGCAGCATGCCGGGGCCGACATCGGCCGACGGCCGCAGCGACGTCGGCGGCAAAGGCTCCGCCGGCTGGGCTGGACCGGTCCGGGCCGGACCGGCGCGGCGGGCGGGAGCGGCCCGCACGGGGATGGGTGCCGCCTCTATCGGCGCAGAGCGCACAGTGCTGACCGGTGCGAGCGTGTTGCTCAGGCGCTCGCGCGTTTTGGTTCCAACCACCGTGACCGGATCGAGCGACACCGCCGGGCTTTGCGACGTGCTGCTTTGCGCAGTCGTGCTCGGCGGAGCCGAGCTTTGCGCGGTCGCGCTCTGCGCAAAGGCGGCGACGGACGCCGCCTTGATCAATGCAACCGTCGACACTCCAAGCAGCAGCGCCTGCGCGCTTCGCCCCCAGGAACCCATGACACCCCCGCCACGTTCGATCTCTGTTGATTTTGGCTGGCGGGCGGCCGTGAGCACGGACTGGCTGGCTGGCTGGGATCCCGGACATCCATGTCCGGTTCCATATGTTGCTTTTCGTAGTTAGTTTGTATTACCAAAGTCAAGGCCAACTAAAACAGGTTAAAATCATTCAAAACTAACGTCAGTTACCTTACATCAACTCTAAACTGTCAAGTAAATCACAACACAAGCGCGATTCAATTCGGAAAGACGCAAATGAATCTCGGGAACGACGAAAGTAGAAGTGAAACTCCGGGCGACAGTCCGCCCGTGTTCACGGGGAGCGAACGTACGGTTCGCGTGGTCGAGGATCGTATCGACAGCGCTGAACTCTTCCGCACCGCGCGCGAAATCATCATCGTGCACGGCGGCGATATTTATCGCCTGCGCCTGACCGCGCAGAACAAGCTCATCCTGACGAAGTGAAGGCGTCGACGATGCGGGCTCATCGATCGTATTTGCGGCCCTGGGCAATCATTATCGCAGCAATGTGTGTGTTCGCCGCAACACCTGGCCGCTGTGATGTCGTAACCGTCCACGATGCTGCCGGCCGCGACGTGAAGATCGCGGATGCCAGTCGCATCGTATCGGTCGGCGGCGCCATCACCGAAATTCTCTACGCGCTCGGCCTGGAGCAGCGCGTGATCGCCGTCGACACGACAAGTCTCTTTCCACCGCGCGCGCTCGCGGAGAAACCGAACGTCGGCTACATGCGAAAGCTGTCGCCGGAAGGCGTGCTCGGGCTCGGCCCCTCGCTCGTGCTGGCGGCCGAAGGCTCCGGCCCGAAAGAAACGATCGCGGTGCTCGAATCTGCTGCGATCCCTTTCGTCCAGATCCCCGACCGGTTCACCGGCGAGGGCGTCGTCGAAAAAATTCGCCTGATCGCGCAGGCGACCGGCACCGTGGCGCGCGGCGAATGCCTCGCGCGATCGGTGGAAAGAGATCTCGCGGCCCTCGCACAGCTGCGCGCGCACATCGAGCACCCGCGCAACACCTTGTTCCTCCTGTCGTTCGTCAACGGCCGGCCGATGGTGGCCGGGCGGGCGACCGCGGCCGACGGCATGATGGCGTTGGCGGGCGCCGCCAACGCCATCACCGCTTACGAAGGCTACAAGCCGGTCACCGACGAGGCGATCATCGCGGCCCGCCCCGACGCCGTGCTGACGATGGAGCGCGCCTCCTTTCGGCTCGATGCACAGACCGTGTTCGATCATCCGGCTTTCGGCGCGACACCGGCCGCCGCGCAAAAGAGCCTGATC
>Ga0137415_10003708_pt1 | contig 15187 bp, 13 predicted proteins | sample CZODoug3_1_1_16f_FD_183082 | JGI IMG/M metagenome (GOLD analysis project Ga0137415, IMG submission 183082) | Vadose zone soil fungal communities from Angelo Coast Range Reserve, California, USA - CZODoug3_1_1_16fungal (Hybrid Assembly) | ecosystem: Environmental > Terrestrial > Soil > Vadose... | reverse complement strand
CGCCACGGATGGCGAGCCTTTCTTTCCCTCTATTTCTATTCTACTGAATCCAGCAAAATTTCATGCCAAGTATGTTTTCCGACAAATCATCTGGAATGAATCGATTACAGCTTGCCGGCAAAAAGAATGCTTGACATACCCTGGGAGCAATATTGCCCATGAAAAGGGAAAGGCCGCACTTTTGAGAAGTGCGGCCTTTCTAGTTTGGCTTTATAGGTTAGTTGACTGTGACGGTGCTGGTTCCTGAAGACGTGTTGTAGTTGGTGTCTCCGGTAAAGGTGACAGTGACGCTGTGTGACTTTCCACCACCGCCACCACCACCACCGTTGTTGTTGCCGCCGCCGCAACCGATACCTGCCATCGTCACGAGCACTACGAGTAAACCGAGCATGACACGCCAGCTACGGCGACGTGCGGGGATTCCGAAGAACAGGACACAGGCGAGAACTGCTCCGCCGGTTGCGGTAAGGAGGTTTCTGCGTGAAGGCCGGATAGGGGCGTCCGTCACCGCAGCTGTGAGGCTGCTGGCAGGGATGGTGATCACTGCCTGAGCTGCAACCGTACTGCCCACATAACCAGTCTGAAACGAGCTGATGGTGTAGTTGGTAACGTTGGCCCCACCCGAGGTAACGGAGAAGGCCTGGGATGGAAATGCTCCGATACTGTCTGTCGTGACGGTGACAGTAAGCTGGACCGATCCGTTTGACGCAACGGTGGTTGTAGCCGGATCGACACCGGTTGTGGTTGCACCTTTGACTACCGAGAAGCTTACCGTGCCACTGGGGAGGCTACTATGATAACTCGCATCGCCTGCATACGTCGCGGACACACTATAGCTTCCTGGCGTCAGCGCCGTCGCAAAGGAGTTCGATGGCGAGACGACCGAAGCTATGCCTGTGCTGTTGATTTTTGTGGTTATGGAAGAACTACCCAAACCGCTAAATGTCACATTCCCCGTGGCTATCCCCAGGGTATTGCTCTGCCCTTCTGCAGTTCCATAAGGCTGTGCATTAGCGACAACGAAAGAACCATAAGGAATACTGGTTCCGGAGAGCGGGTTGCCTGTCGTGGCATCGTAGCTGTTCACTGAAAGGGCTGTAGTACTGCCTTCAGCCGAGATATTCACGGCAACGCCATTGGATTGGTTGGCAGCATGGCTTGTATCTCCACCATAGTAGCCATAAACAGTGTAGGTTCCACCTGGCAGTCCGTTGTAAGTGGTACTGGCCTTGCCGCCCGAAAGCGTGAGAACAGTTTTACCATTCTGAGCAAAGAGGCTTGCTCCAGATGCACTGTTGATAAGACCTACATCACCAGCCGCTGCTGTGGGACTGACACTAACGGCAAAGTTGAGCGATTGTCCGTGCACAGCTGACACTGGTCCTGTAGTGGAACTGTTGATTTGCAGGCTGGTAGACGTAGAGGCAAGTGCGACACTGCTCCAGTTATTGACCATTTGGGCGACATTGACGCTACCGAGGCCTGTAGCCAGGTCGTAGCCTGAGCCAGTGTTATATCCATTGAGGAAGCCATTTGAACCGCAATCCTGGCTGCCCGATTTGCAGGGTACGGAGATGTTGCCACCAGTGCTATTGCCAGGAGCGACATCGTGGAAGACGGTGCTGTACATGCTGCTGGCAAGCTGGTAGATGATGTTGTTTGCCTGACCAAGACGCGTACCGGTCTTCTGTTTGACAAGAGCCAACATGCCAGCAAATGCCGGTGCGGAGGCCGATGTCCCGCCATAACCGCTTACTGTTGTATTGCTGTTGATCTGTCCATTCGTCGTTTGGCAGTCGGTATACGTGCCATTTGACGTGTCCTGGTTGGCGATATTGTCAGCGCAGACTGCCCAGAGAGCTCCATAGAGGCCGTTGGCAGCGAGGAAAGAAACGTCAGGCAGGTCGCGTAGACCGTCATTTGGTGTCTGTATGGGCGATGACTGTGGAAATATCTGGAAGGCAGGCTTTGCCCATCCTCCCGTGCAGTTGTTACCCGATGTAGTCACGCAACCGCTGACGCCGCCGCTAGCGGCAGTGATGTTGGTATTGCTGTTGCTGTCCTTATACGGCTGGTTTGCGGAAATGGTTGTGTTGTTGGTAGTCGAGTTGTTCCAGGTCGCTTCCGGGATGTAGCTCTTTGCAGTTCCGTAATACGGTGCGGAACCACTGGTAAGATTGCCGTGGCTATCTGTAGTAGTGACATATTTATCAAAGGCAGTCGCGGAACTTAATAAGATATCGTAATCCGTACCACCAACTGCAATGTTGTAAGGCGTTGAAGCTATACCGTTTACCGCAAGACCAAATTGGGCTTGTGTTTCAGTATTGTCGTTGTCGCATCCAGCTGAGCCATTGTCTCCGGTAGAAACAGTAACACTGATGCCCTGCGCCGCTGCCTGTTGCCATAGTAGATAGATAAATTGATTAAAAGTATCGCCCTGTGCTGCTTCGCAGCCGCCAAAGCTTACGTTGAGAATGTCGATGGCATTGTCATCAATCGCGCGGATAGCGGCCAGGAATAGCCCTGACTGCAAGTCCGTACTATCTGCGACGTAAAAATTAATCTGCGCCTTAGGAGCAAGACCGCCAGCGATTTCGACATCAAGCAGCGCTTCACCCGCGTCGCCGTTGATGCCGGGATCATTGCCATCAATAATGACATTGGGAAGTTTAGCAGTAGCCGAGGTCTCACCTAAGAATGCTGTGCGGTAGTTCTGAACGTCCTGCATCGCGAATTTTGAATCACCTGCAATACCGATAGTGGCGCCAGTTCCGTCGTAGGTTGTCGAGCCAGAAAAATTTGCATTCAGATTGGCATTGGGTGTGTTGTAGATGGTAGCTGCATCTGCCGGTACTACATACAGATATGGATTATTGTTGTTATCAAATTGATTGTAATTAGGCTTAATTCTTTTCGAAGCAGCGTCATATTTGCCTATTCCACCAAATACCCCGTGTGGTCTTGGGCGAAAGTCATTCAATGGAGCTACACCAGCAACCACAGAGGACAATGCCGCCGGAATCTGCGGGTCAGTAGCATTGGCAAGATGCATTGCGCCATTGACCTGATACTGGTGAATCGCGGTGTGGAAGGCGCTCTGTACCTGGCCGATGGTGCCGGAGAACTGGATGACATTGCGTGCCTGAGAGACTTTCTCTACTGCGAAACCCTGCGATTGCAGCCATGCCTGGATGGTCTGGAGATCGCTGTCCGTTACGCCATAACGCGCGCCAAATTCAGCGGGCGTGATCCATTTGTGATAGTTGGGCGAGCTGGGGTCCTGCAGCGCATCCACATACTGCTTAAGCGCCTGCTTTTGCAGCGAGCTGGGCTTGAGCACCAGCATCATACGTCCGGTATTCATCGATACTGGAGCGGCTCCATGATCGAAACGGGCCTGAGCCAGTGGATGCACGTTCCCTTTAAGTGTGACCAGACGCGCGTTATCGACAGGTTGTGTGATGCGGGTAACGGCCAGTGATTGTTGTGCGGTCTGGGCCGGCAGAACTGGCGTGGCAGCAACGGCAGCAGACGCTATGGCTGCCAGAGCAAGCGTGCGAAAGGAGCGAAATGTCGTGGGTAACATGGCCATCCTATAGAAAACTGAGGGAGTTTCGGCCGAGGATCGCGAGCATATTTGATCGAGCGGCCACTTCGCATTCTGGAGATGCGTTCGAGCGATGATTTCCGTTCCGGCGCGCTGGAGGAGCGAAGCACACACGGGAGAAAGGCAGTCAACATAAACAGGTCCTCGGAACCCGCAAATGGCTTGGTTTTATGACAATGCAACGTGACTGTCAAGTTAACCGGTTTATGGCGTTGAAACGACATGCCTGGTGTCGGCTTAAACGCTGATTGTGTGGATTTAGTTGCGGTGGAAATTTGGGTGGGAGTTTTAATCCCTCAGCGGCTGAAGCCGCATGGATGTTCAATCGCTGAATGTACGGGCTGAAGCCCGTACCCTTCCGTCTCTATGAAATCTACTCGCGAAGATGAGAGCAGTTGCTATCGAAGCAAACCGCAGGTCCTTCGACTGCGCGCTTCGCGCTTCGCTCAGGATGACGATCTTCTTCTATCTATCTTTGCTTCAGATAAAAATGGGCCGGTTTCCCGGCCCTCATTATTTCTAGTGTGGTGGATGTGCTCCGCCACCCCCGCCTCCACCTCCACCGCCTACGTGGGGAGCTCCTCCGCCGCCACTTGGTGGTGGTGATGGAGACATTCGAGGTGCACCGCCGCCACCACTGGGAGCGGGCGAGATGCGTGGAGCCACTCCGCCTGGATTGACTGGGCGGCTATTCACTGGTTGCGGGTAGGAACGCGGTACATTCGGTATGCTGCGTGGAGTCACCGGTGCTACTGTACCGTTTCCTGGTTGATACACCGTTCGAGAGTTATTGCTATCAAAACCCGATGTTCGCGGTATCACGATCTCTGGATGCGTGCGCTCCGCAGACCGGGTAAAGCTCTCGCCTATGGGGCCGGGACGGCGCACCCGGATACTTGTCTCTATCGGGTTGATGTTCTGCCCGTTGTAGTTAAACGCCCGCGCTATGGGTTTTGGCTGCCCAAAAGTACGGGGTTGTTGCGTGGACGGCGAGCCCCGGTTGACGACAATCAATTGACGTGAATGCGTTATAGGTCCCGGTCCGTGTATGCGGGTGGGATCGATGGGACGTAGTGGGGGCTTGTAGCCGGGTGGCACGCGCCATACGGTTGGGTAGTTATACCAGCCACCGCCGCCACCGAAGGCTCCCCAGCCGCAGTTGCCTGGGAACCACAGCCATCCATTGCTTGGGAACCAGTTCCATGCACCGCAGCGGTATGGCCACCATCCCCAGGGGTAGCCGGAGATCCAGGTGTATCCAACGCCGGAATAGAGGCCCCAATAGCCGGAACCGAAGGGGTCCCAACCAGCGCCTACGCCTGCGGGCGCCCATGCGGAGCCGTAGCCCGGCACGTTATACCAGTTGCCGTAGTAGTCGAGATCGCTCCAGCCTGGGTCGTCGGGATTACCGGCGCTGGCGCGGGCGGTAGAGGCGTTCGCGGCGAGTTGCGCGAGAGTCTGGTCGCGGTCGGAGTTCCACTGATCCCAGGAGTCGGCGGCTATGCTTTGGGCTACGTCGTATTGGCCGGCATTTTGCGAGTCGAAGTGGATGCTCTGATTCGTGTGGACATCGGCGGCGATATTCTGGCCGTCCTCTATATGTACTGTTCCGTGCATCACGGCAAGTTCTACAGGATTGCTGTCAAGACCGATGCGGAAGATGGTGCTGCCGGAAGGGGTCGCGGTATTGGCGCCGAATTTCACGCTGTACAGACCATTGTTGCCGTTCAGCTCGTAGTAGCTGAGGCCGTTGAGCGCATTGATGACGGTGATGGTTGTGCCGTCGTTACTACGGCGCAACTGGGTCAGAGCAATCGAGCTGTTGGGAGTGACACGAGCGACGCTGCCATCCTCGAACTGCATCTCGACGCGGCCATCGCTGCCAGTAGACAGGCGCATGCCTTCTACGACTGGCATGTTCGGGTGAGCCTGATCGAACGCTTGTTGATCGCCCAGGAAGATCTGGACGCTGCCCTCCACGTCGCTGAGACGCACGGCGCGGACAGTGTTTTCCTGCGATGGGCGCTGGACTGTGTCCTGTTGATCAGGCGGCGGTGGCGGCGTTTGCTGCTGGTCGTCCTGTGCATGCGCGTTCAGCGCGAGGCAGAACACTCCTGCCGCTAAGAATGTTGAGAATCGAGAGAACCAGCGTTTCTGCTCCAATATCAGGTGCCGCATAGGACACCTCCTTCCGAGCCCACTCTTCCCCTGTTCATACAGACACAGATGGTGCCATACAAGTTTCGCTTTTTTGTTGCCCGTTTGGCTACCCAATAGTTGGACGCATTGCCGAGCAGAAGGGTTCAGCGGCTGGCTCTGGCTGGGTCGGTTTTGAGCAAGGTCTTCGCCCGTGCCCTGGCGCGTGCCATCACATTCTCGTCGTCGATGATGGCCTGCAGCTCGGGAGCGATGTTTTCCAATCCCTGAGCGCGGTTGTCCTTTGCCGCTTCCTGCAGGGTTTCGAGCTCGGCGTCAAGGCTTAATTTGCTATGTGTGTGCTGCACGGTCAGGCGGCGGCCTTCTTCTAAGGTGAATGCCATGGCGATCATGCTGCCGGAGAGTTTTTCAAGCACCGGGTCTTTTGCGTAATTAAAGGTGCAGGAACCTTGTCCGGCCGGTCCGGCATAGGCAAAGGTGTGCTTTCCGGTGAAAGCAATGTGCTCGTTGCCGATGTCGCAATGGATACCGAAATATTTGTGGGCGTGGGCGTAATCGAATATCTGCTTACGCAGGGGCTCGGCGATGCGGATGTCACGATCCTGCGGCTGAGGGGTGATCCCGTCGGTATCGCTGGGCGGGGCCTCGCCCGGTTCGGAATGGAAATGACCGCTGCCGTCCTCGCGGATCAGGAATGTATAGATCGCGGGTTGCAGCTTTGGGTTCTCGAAGTGATAGGTGACCTCTGCGCTTGTCGTCGAGCCATCGGCGGCGAAGCCAAACGCTGGTATGGAAAAACTTAGAGAGAGTGCAAGGATGGCAATTCGCATCATTGTCTTAGATCGTAGATGTTACATGCTGGATGCAGATTGAAGCGCCAATGTTTGCGCGTGGTGGATATGGCAGATGGCTATCGCAAGGGCGTCGGCGGCATCGGCTGGCTCTGGGATAGCTTCCAGTTCAAGCAGCCGGGCTACCATGAACTGTACCTGTTCTTTTTGCGCGAGGCCGTATCCGGTAACAGTGGATTTAATGGTGAGTGGGGCGTATCCGGCAACGGGTAGATTCGCCAACGCTGCGGCGAGCAGTGCTACTCCGCGAACCTGTCCGAGCTTCAGAGCGGATTTTGCATTTACGGAGTAGAAGACCTCTTCTATAGCCACAACATCTGGCTGATGGATTTCGAGCAGGGTCATCAACTCGGCGTGGAGCAGTGCAAGTCGCTGTGGCAATTGGTCTTTCTTGGGCAGGCGGATGCCGCCGGCGGCCAGGTGGACCAGTCTTGGATTGCGGGCGGCTTCGTCCCATTCGACTACTCCGTAGCCGGTGGTCTCGGTTCCGCAATCAATTCCGAAGACTCGCATTGATGACGAGTCTAGCGCAGTGGTGGTAGGACTGGACAGTAGCTGCGCGGATGCGAATTCCCACACTTCGCTTCGCGAAGTATGGGGCACCCCTGTTCTCTTACTTGGAGATGCCTTCAAATGGTGAGCTGGCCGTTGCGTAGAGCTTGCGGGGCATGCGGCCTGCCAGATACGCCTGCCGACCGGCGAGGACTGCGTGCTGCATGGCTTCGGCCATCAGGATGGGATTGGCGGCGTTGGCGATGGCGGTATTCATCAAAACTCCGTCTGCGCCGAGCTCCATCGCAAGGGCAGCGTCAGAAGCCGTACCTACACCTGCGTCAACAATCAAGGGGACTTCTGTGATCATCTCTCGCAGAATGCGTAGTGTTGCGGTGTTCTGGATACCGAGACCACTGCCGATGGGCGAAGCCAGCGGCATGACGGCTGAGGCTCCAGCATCAATCAGACGCTTTGCGAATACGATGTCGTCGGAAGTATATGGCAGAACGGTGAAGCCTTCCTTCACTAGAACCTTTGTCGCTTCGAGCGTGGCCTGTACGTCGGGATAGAGCGTGGCCTGGTCACCGATGACTTCGATCTTCACCCAGTCCGAGATGCCGACTTCTCGTCCCAGACGTGCCGCGCGAATCGCTTCTTCTGCGGTATAACAGCCTGCGGTATTGGGCAGCAGGAAATAGCGTTGCGGATCTATGTAGTCGAGCAGGGACTCTTTCGAGCGGTCAAGGTTCACGCGGCGGACGGCGACGGTCACCATCTCCGCGCCGGAGGCTTCGATGGCGGCCTGCGTTTCGGGGCCATCTTTGTATTTGCCTGTGCCTACGATGAGCCGCGACTGAAAAGCCTTGCCTGCGATGACGAGTGGTTCCATGGCTCTATTGTAACTACCAAATAGTTTGCACTACACCGGATTTGCGGATTCGCTCGTCGGCAGTGATGAGCGGAATGCCTTCGACAAGAGCGGTTGCAGCGATGATGCGGTCGAAGGGATCACTGGGAAATGTGTCAGGGAACTGCGCCGCTGTCACTGCAATGTGATCCGTCAATGGTTTTGTGACAACGACGGTCTCCAGGGTTCGAAGAAATGTTTCCAGTGTAGTGAGAGCCTCGATGCGGCCGCGATGGATGGCGCGGGCGATCTCATAGAGACTCATCACGGAAATGGCAAGTGATGATGCCTGGGACTCGCGTTCTGCAATTGCTTTTTTCGCGGCTCGCGAAAGACGCTCCGGTGTTACCGCCAGCCAGATCGCGACGTGACTATCGAGCAGGACCAAAGAACTCAGCCTGCTCAGCTTCCCACTCAGCCCATTCTTCGGGAGTCACAATCGGCTCAACCAGATCACCGTGTATTTTGGCCATACCGCGCATGAACCCAAAAGCGCTTTTCTTCTCTTCGGCAATGGGCACAAGCTTGGCCATAGGCTTGCCGTGCTTCGTGATGATGACCTCTTCGTGCTTGTCATAGACCTCGTCAATCACGGAGAGGCAGTGCGTTTTGAAGCTTCCTGCGGGCATGGTTTTCATTGTTGAGCCTTAATGTGACTATGGTCATAATACCATGGTCATAATGCGCCTTCAAAGATAAAAGCCTACTTAAACTCACGTCTCAAAAGCGAGATGTGGGGCGCCCGCATGAGCCAGCTTAATGTTGAAAACTGCCCCACTCAAGCCAAAAGAAGGCTTGAATGGGCCACCCCGACCGCCACTATCGACTTGAGTGTAAATGTGAAGGGCCCGCTGCCAGATTTGGCGCAGCGGGCCTTGATCACCGGTGAGCTGTTGAGTTTGACCTGAGGCGCCCTTGCTATCTTGGGGTGGGCCTCGGCAAGTGTGTTGACGTTTCGCCAGGACTAGAGCTAAGGGCGGCTCTAAGCCTCAGTCACCTCACGTAGGGTCGTGCAACTACTACCATCAGAACTTTTCATAGGCTGGATCATCCTCCTTTCCCGTGTACCTGAGACTTTATGCCTTAGGGGCTGAGGAAATCAACTGGCAATGATTGTGCTCATCGGTAACCGCATTCTTTCTACCTATGGTCCACAAAACAAAAAGCTCATAGACGGTAGCCGCAAATCTTTTTACGGCATCATTGGGATTCCACGGGCGCAAAAAACGCGCCCTCTGAATGACGAAGTTGAGATTGATTGGGTAAGCATGTCTACCAAGAATGCCAATACCCATCGCGCTCGGTGAGCGTGACATCTACGCGGAAGAGTTCTTTGAGCTTGGCCGCGGTGATGAGTTCTATCTTCGACCCGTCGGCGAAGATGCGGCCGTCGCGCATCATGATGACGCGGTCGATCTCGGGCAGAATGTCGGCCATATGATGCGTCACCATGATGAGCCCAGTTCCCTTCTGCGCTACATTCCTGAGGGCTTCGCGGAGTTCGCGCTGTGCGGCGATATCGAGCGCGTTCGAAGGCTCGTCCAGCAGGAGCATCTCCGGCTTCTGGACTAATGCGCGAGCGATCATGATACGGCGCTGTTCTCCGGCGGACATCTGGCCGACGAATTTTTCTGCAAGGCGGCTGGCCTGCATCAGGTCGAGAGCTTCGTGCGCGTGTTCACGCATCTCTGCGGTCACATGCAGATTTGGCCAGAGTGTCGACGCGGAGAAGAAGCCTGCGACTACTGCGTCGATGCCGCGAGTGACCCCGGTCCGCTCGCCGGGAAGTTCGGCTGCGACAACGCCGAGGTGCTGGCGTAGCTGCGAGACATCCCAGCGCGGACGCCCTAACAGCCGGATACTCGTCTCTGGCTGAACGATGGGATAGCACTCGCAGGTGATGGTTTTAATCAGCGTGGACTTGCCACAGCCATTCGGTCCAAGGATGGCAACATGCTCGCCGCTGGCAATGCTCAGGCTTACGTCGTGAAGAACTACATTCTCTCCGCGGGCCACGTTGACGTGCTGCATGGCTAGGAATGAATCGGCAGTTTCGGACAATCGAAAATCCTCCCTCTCCTTGATAGAGTAAAAGCCAGACATGTCCGATTCACTATTGCTCCCTTCTGCCGCGCTTCCTGGCGGCTTTCGCTTTGCTGCCGTAAAAGCAGGAATCAAGCCGAGCGGCAAGCATGATTTTGCCGTCGCCGTTGCCGATTCGCCTGCGAGCGCGGCTGTCATGTTCACCGGCAATCGCGTGCAAGCTGCTCCGCTTACTGTTGGCCGCAAATCTCTCTTGTCGAGCCGAGGCCATGTGCGCGTGGTAGCCGTCAATGCTGGAAATGCCAATTGCGCTACCGGAGAAGCCGGCATCGCAGCGTGTGAGCAGGTATGCACGGCTGCTGCTGAGATTTTTAGCTGCAAACAGGAAGAGGTCTTCCCTTCTTCGACCGGTATCATTGGCGTGCCACTGCCTGCTGAAAAACTGGTAGCCGCTCTGCCTGAAGTGCAGCAGTCGCTTGCTGCAGATGTCGAGCACTTCGCTGCCTTTGCGCGTGCCATCATGACGACTGACACCCGGCCCAAAGTTGCGTATGCAACGGTAGACCTCGATGGCAAGCAGGTCCGTATTGCCGGAATGTGCAAGGGTGCGGGCATGATTCATCCGCAGCTCGTGCCGCATGCCACGATGCTTGTGTATCTGTTCACCGACGCAGCAATTGAACCCGCCGTGCTCGATGGCTATCTGTGTGGCGCTGCGGAGTTGAGCTTTAACCGCATCTCGATTGATGGCGATACCTCGACGAACGATACGGTGCTGCTGCTGGCCTCTGGCGCTTCGAAGGTTGCCGTCGGTTCTAGTAATATCTCCTTCGCGACTGCGCTTGCCGAGGTCTGCACTTCGCTCGCCAAGCAGATTGTCGACGATGGCGAAGGCGTGACCCATGTGATCGAGTTGCAGATCGAAGGCGCGGCTTCCGATGCCGACGCGCTGAAGATTGCTAAGTCCATCGCTCACTCGCCGCTGGTGAAGACTGCCTGGGCCGGCTGTGATCCCAACTGGGGGCGCTTAATGGCAGCTGCCGGCTACTCTGGCGCGGCTGTCGAGCCGGAACGCATCGCCATCTGGTTTGGCGATCAGCAGATTTGCGTCAACGGTGGCCGCTCGCCGCAATACGATGAGCAGGCGGCTCATGCTTATCTCAAGCAGCGCGAGTTTACGATTCGCATCTCGCTCGGCATGGGTGCCGGTATGTGCCGTTTCTGGACGACGGATCTGACCGCCGAATATGTCCGGATCAACGCCGATTATTCGACCTAAAATATTTTGCCAAGTGCATCACAAAGAGTGCAGATCGCTCGGAGGCGCGTCGTTGTTGCGTCTCTGGGCCCGGTAGCCGGAAAATGCACAGACTTTTTCACAAATCTGTTGAAAAGCTCCGGCTCCCTGGGTGTTGCGCATCGGAAAATTTCGTGGCAATCTAACCGCCTGCGCAAAGTCTCTTGAAATTCGAGATCTAAAGAGCATCATTCAATTCTTCGCGGACAGATCCTACGCTACAATTGCCTTCATCAAGGCAAAAAAATCAGGACACGCCTAAGGCACAACCAGGACTCATGGCAACTAAGGTCAAGGATAAAGCTGCATCTGCAGCTGGCTCGGATAAGCACATCCGTTCGCTCGTAAGCAGCAAGAAGCTGCAGCAACTCTACTCTGCCATGCTTAAATGCCGCATGCTCGATGAGCGTGTTTGCACTCTTGCGCCGGCATTATCGAATGGACACCGCAGCGTAGGCAGGCATGAAGCAGCCGCAGTGGGTGTGACTATTGATCTTCGCAAAGAAGATGTCATCGCTTCGGCGCATTACGCCCACACAGCCAGCTTTGTGAAGGGAGTACCGCTTGCTACCATCTTTGGCCAGTTTCATGCCAAGAAGAAAGCCTTGCAGAACGGCCATTCTCCGCTGGCAAGCGGCGTGATCGCATCTGGTCCTGGGCTTGAGTCCCTGCTGCAGATAACGACTGGAGCAGCTGTTGCCAGCAAGCTGCAAAAGGATGGGCATATTGCTGTCGCATTCATGGGCGGAGTTCCTTCTGCACTTGATGCCTGGCACAATGCGCTCAAGCTGGCTGGAAACCACAAGCTGCCTATTATTTTCGTAGCGCAGAACAGCCATCGTGAGGAAGATGACCTCAGCGCTCAGGCGCTCCAATACGGTCTCCCCTGCATTCCTGTCGACGCGGCCGATGTTGTCGCGGTCTACCGTGTTGCCTTTGAGTCGATCACACGCGTGCGTCAGGGAAACGGCCCTACGTTGATCGAGTGCAAATCTTATCCTCAAAACGGAGCATTGAATCTGAAAGATCCGCTTGAGACGATGGAGCAGCACCTGGCTGCAAAAGGCCTCTTCAGCGATAGCTGGAAACGGCAGCTTGTTACGCAATTCAGCAAAGAACTGAACGCTGCAACCCGCTCTGCCCGTTCTTAACTCGGCACATTACAGAGCGATTTTTCTGCATTCATTTTAGCCTCGATCTGCCACCTGGCGCTGTTTCTGCAACAGATACGTGCCTATGACAACGCTTGTCTTCGCTCATGCGTTCGTCTAGGCTGAACAAGCGTACGTGCGTTCGAAACATTATCAAGATTCGAGGTTCGAGTGAAACCTGTCCCCCCTGTTTTTGTTCTCGTTACGCTCGGGGCGCTCATGCCCTTCGCTCTGGCGCAGGAGAACTACAGCACAGCATCTACCCACGAAATACATGTCGCGGAGGCCTCTGCAAGTGGAGGCGGTCAAACACCTATTGGGCCTGGCTACAAGCCGGCATCAGCGGTCACTTACACCAGCTCGGAAGGCTCTACCTATGTCCCGATGGATAGCTGGATATATCCGGCGCTCGACCGGCTGCATGCGCTGGGCTATCTCGATAGCGCTTTCCTCGGCCTGCGCCCGTGGACGCGCCTGAGCATCGCTCATATGCTGCAGCAGACCGCTGATCGCGTGGAAGGCGATTCGAACAATGACGAGGCACGCGAAATTTTTCTTTCCGTTCAGAAGGAAGTGCAGCCCGATATCGAATCGTTCTACGGAACAAAGCACGGCCATGCAGAGCTCGAAAGCATCTACACGCAGTTCCGCGGGATTAGCGGAACACCCTTGCGTGACAGCTTCCATCTGGGACAGACGATCGTCAATGACTACGGACGCCCTTATCAGGAAGGCTTCAACAATTACACCGGCGCCAGCGCACGGGCGCAGTCGGGACGCTTTTCGCTTTACGTTCGCGGCGAATTTCAGCATGCGCCCAGCGCTGCCGGTTATTCACCTGCACTTGCAGCCTACCTATCCAACACTATCGATGCCATCCCTTATCTGACCAATCCTTCGCAGGCGACGATTCCCGCAGGTCCTATCTCCTCAGTCAGCGAAGGACGCATCCTCGAAGCAAACATCTCTTACCATCTGTTGGGGCATGAAATCTCCTTTGGCAAGAACGATCACTGGCTTGGGCCCGCTCAAGGCGCGAGCATGGCCTGGGGCAATAACGCAGAAAACATCTACGCATTCGAGATCAACCGTGTGGAACCTCTGCGCATTCCGCTGGTCTCGCGGCTTACCGGTCCGTTCCGCTACGACTTTTACGTAGGCACCCTCAAGGGGCATACTGCTCCCAATGCGCCCTGGGTGCATGCGGAGAAAATCAGCTTCAAGCCGACGCCGAATCTCGAGTTCGGATTTGAGCGCACAGTCATCTGGGGTGGCGAGGGGCATGTACCCATCACTATCCATTCATTCCTCAAGAGCTTCTTTAGCTTTCAGAACGTGTCTGCGGCAGAGAAAGCCTCGCGCAATGATCCTGGCGCGCGTTTCGGCGCCTTCGATTTCAACTACCGGCTTCCTTATATGCGTAATTGGCTCACGCTATACTCCGACTCATTCGCGCATGATGACGTGAGCCCCATCAGTGCACCACGCCGCGCCGCCTTCCGTCCAGGGCTTTATCTTTCGCACTTCCCCGTCGTGGAACATCTTGACCTGCGTGTCGAAGGAGCATCAACTGACCCAGATACGAGCCGTTCCGACAAAGGATCGTTCTTTTACTATGAGGGTGTCCAGAAACAGGGACCGACAAACAAAGGATTCATCGTAGGCGACTGGATTGGACGGCAAAGCAAAGGCGGACAGGCATGGATCACTTACCATCTCTCCCCACAGGAAAATATCCAGTTCATGTATCGTCGCGCGAAAGCTTCGCCGCTTAATCAAGCAGGGACCCTAGGTTTCCTGCCAGGTGGCACTACACAGAACGATTTCCAAATCGCAGCCACTAAGCGCTTTCTGAAAGACATCGAAGTAAAGGGATACGTGCAGTACGAACAGTGGAAAGCACCCATCTACAAGACGGGATCGCAGAGCGACACTTCCATTGCCGCGCAGATCACCTGGTATCCGCACGAGCAGAAGCAGTTCTAACTAGTTCAGGTCGCAGGGCTCAGAGCACAGGCAAAACCAAAGCATCTGAGCGCTGCGACAAAACTAAGCAAGCGCTTTGACAACCTTCGCCGTTATAATTGCCTGCCCTACGTGCCGTTGTGTGTGATCGGCGACGTGCACCAGCAGGCCACCCACCGTCGTTGGCAGTTGCTTCTTCCCTACTCCGCGAGATTGCTCCAGATCGACGCTTGAAAAAGCACGCACACGCCGTTCAGCGTTGGCGATTCCTTCTTGAAACTCTGCAAACAAAGAATCATGCGTCGCTCCGGGATCTAGTTCAGTCTTCAGGACTGCGATCTGTTCGTGGCTAAGCTGCTCGCCTTCGGCGTAAGTGATGAGACGGTCGAGGCTGCGAACAATATGGCGTAGTTGAAAGGCCACCGACGGCAATCCCGCTGATTGAGCATTCAATTGTTCATCGCTCAGCGGGCCACACCATAGCTCAATATCTTCTTTCGCAAGCTCCAGTGCGTGCAGCACACCGCGAACGACCGCGGGAACTTCTTGCAGTGTGCCACGTAGCCAGGGTTCAGGTTGAGGCATTCCGGTCTTCCGTCCTTCTTAATGAAATCTTAAAGTTGATGTCTCTCTCGAAATTCTCGCACGACGTCTGCCGGATCGCGATGCTGTCCATCTACAGCTTCATTCATCGCGCGCATGTCATCGGCG
>Ga0137415_10003707_pt1 | contig 15196 bp, 13 predicted proteins | sample CZODoug3_1_1_16f_FD_183082 | JGI IMG/M metagenome (GOLD analysis project Ga0137415, IMG submission 183082) | Vadose zone soil fungal communities from Angelo Coast Range Reserve, California, USA - CZODoug3_1_1_16fungal (Hybrid Assembly) | ecosystem: Environmental > Terrestrial > Soil > Vadose... | reverse complement strand
GCCATGGATTGGTGGAATCTCACGACCACGGACGGCGACCTCCCGGAAGACGTTCAGACGATGTATATTTCGCCGAACGCTCCAAATCATTGGGGCATCCGCGCGCAGAAGGGGCGCTGGTTGATTCCCTCCGATGCGCCCCCGGGACAATCCCCTCAGCCCGTAGTCGTGCTGACCTACCAGTTTTGGCAGCGATACTATCTCGGCGACCCCAACGTCGTCGGCCGGACCATCCAACTGGTGCACAAGCCCTACCAGATCATTGGCGTGATGCCGCCGCGTTTCAAGTGGGGCGCGGCGGACATGTATCTTCCGCTCAAGGTCACGCAAGACCCGAACATTCGTCTCGCCGCGAGCTTCAAGCTCCGCCCTGGGGTCACTGCCGCGCAAGCCAGCGCGGAGCTGCTGCCCATTCTGCAAGAGTTCGCCAGGCAGTCTCCCACGCAATATCCGAACGATTTCAAGGTGAAGATGCCCAGCATCGTTGACGTGTACGCCAGGCCGCTCGGACCCACGCTTTATCTGCTGCTGGGCGCGGTGGCGTCGCTGCTGCTAATCGGTTGCGCCAATGTTTCCATCCTGCTATTGGCGCGAGGCACCGAGCGGCAGCACGAACTTGCCGTGCGGGCGGCCATTGGCGCCAGCCGATTGCGGATGATTCGGCAACTGCTTACGGAATCGCTGGGTATCGCCACGGCCGGAGCTGCGCTGGGCGTGCTGCTGGCGTGGAAGGGACTCGCGTTCATCGCGGCACGGCTGCCGGAGTTTTCTTTCCCCGCGGAATCCGTAATCAAGATGAATGTGCCGGTGCTGCTGTTCAGCGTGGCGCTGGCGTTCACCACCGCGATTGTGTTTGGACTCTGGCCGGCGCTGCAGCTTTCGCGGCCGGAAATTGCGCGGCTGATGCAGAGCAGCACCCGCCGCGTATCGGGCAGCGTTCACGCCAGGCGCAGTCACGGCGCCATGGTCGCCGCGCAGGTCGCGCTTACCCTGTTGATGCTCACCGCAGCCAGCGCCGCGGGCAAAGGCTTTCTCCGCCTGGTGAACACCGATCTGGGCTACGACCCGCACAACACCATGTCCGTGCCCATTCCCGTACATGAAAACACGCATGTGGCCTGGAAGGACCGCGGCGAATACTTCGAGCAAATCCGCGCCAGACTCGCGGCCATGCCCCAGGTGGTGGCCGCCGGCATCTCCACCAACGCGACTCCGCCCTCGAATGGCTGGCCCCAGACGATTGAAATGATGGGCATCACCCAAAAGCCCGAAGCGCGTGTGAACTTCATCAGCCCGGAGTATTTCCCGCTTCTGCGCATCCCGCTTGCGCAGGGCCGCATCTGGGATCATGCCGAAACGATGCGTGGCGCACAGCTAATGGTCATCAACCAGACCATGGCACGGCAGTTCTGGCCGAACGGCGACGCCATCGGCCAGCAAGTCAAGATACCTTCGCTGAAGGATCAGCCGCCCTACCAGCGTGCTGCCGCCGGAAGCGATGGCTGGTTTCAAATTATCGGCATTGTGGCCGACGCGCGCGATGACGGCTTGCGAAACCCTGTCAAGCCTCAGGTTTATGTCCCTTATACGTCGCAGATGTGGATGTTTACACAAATCCTCGTGCGCACGCGCATCGCGCCGCTTTCGCTTTTGCACGATGTTCGCGCCCAGCTTGTGCAGATCGATCCGGAACAGCAAACCATGCGCGTGCGCGACCTCGACGCATGGATCACCGGCCAGCAAGAGTATGCGCAGCAGCGCCTGGTTGCCACGCTGTTCGGCATCTTCTCGATTTTGGCCCTGGCGCTCGCTGCCGTTGGCCTGTACAGCGTGGTGTCCTATGGGGTCGCGACGCGCACCAACGAATTCGGTATTCGCATGGCCCTCGGCGCCAGAGCCGCGGACGTGTTCCGCATCGTGCTTTCCTCAACGGCGGTGAATGTGGGTGCCGGGCTAGCGGCTGGCCTTTTGTTGAGCATCGTGTTGGACAAACTCGCCACCAAATGGGTGACCGAAAGCTCCCGCGACCCGCTGATCCTGACGGGCGTGACTCTGCTGCTAGTCGCCGCCGCCACGCTGGCCTGTCTCGTACCGGCCCGGCGTGCCGCTGCCACCGACCCCATGCAAGCGCTGCGCTACGACTAAGCTCCGGAGACTCGGTGCGAGGGTGTGAGGGATTTCGCTCTCCGGATCATCGGGAGATTTGGCGGAATGCCCAGATGGCGAGTTCCCCAGTGGCAGAGCTCACTCATCAGCGGAATCAGCTCGTCGCCGGCTTTGGTCAGCGAATAGGTCACTTGCGGCGGCACGACCGGCTTGCTGATCCGGCGCACTATACCGTCGGACGCAAGCTCACGTAATTGCGACGCCAGAACTTTTTCGCTGATCCCGGGTACCAGGTCTCGCAGCTCTGCAAATCGCCTGGAACCGAATCCCAGGTGCCACACAACTAATACTTTCCACTTCCCGCTTAGGACGTTAATCGTGCCCTGCACCGGACAGCCATGATTGTCTTTCATCTGCGACTCCGGGCTTACAAAATTGTGCGTACTTCCTGGCAGCACTCAATCTTTATACCATTTACGAAGAAGCGTTGGCCGTCGGTCTCGACAGTACGCCGTTCGCGAGGCCAGCGGCCCCTCTGAGTCTGGAGAACGAGCCATGATTCTAGTGACAGGAGCAAGCGGAACAGTCGGCAAAGCAGTGTTGAAAGAAGTGGCGCGAAGCGGGGCAAAACACCGGGCGATGTACCGGTCACCGGATGAAGCCGCTAAGGCTCCGACAGGAACGGCGACCGTGGTTGCGGACTTCGCCAAAAAAGAGACGCTAGCCGCGGCGCTGCGGGACGTCGAGAGCGTCTATCTGGTTTGCTCCCCAGTTCCCGACCTGGTGCAACTGGAAGGCAACATGATCGAGGCCAGCCTCGCCGCCGGCGTAAGACACATCGTCTTGAACTCCGCGCTCGGCGCGGGCGACTTCGCAAAGTCCTTCCCTTCCTGGCACCGCAAAGTCGAGGACCAGCTCAAGGGCACGGGGATTTCGTTCACCATCCTCCGGCCAAATAGCTTCCATCAAAATGTGCTGACATATTTCGCGCCGAGCATACGCGCGCAAGACGCTTTCTACAGTTCCATGGGCAACGCGCGGGTTAGTTTCCTCGATGTCCGCGATATCGCCGTCGTAGCGGCAAGGGTGCTCGCTGGCGGCGAGTACATCGGGAAGACGTACGAATTGAATGGACCCGAGGCTCTGACGTACACGGAAGTGGCGGAGAAAATCTCCAAGCACGCTGGGCGCACGGCGCAGTATGTGAACATTGCTGCCGGAGCGCAGCGCAAGGCGATGTTGGATCAGGGCATGCCGGCCTGGCAAGTTGATGCCCTGCTCGACCTCCAGGGATACTACACCTCCGGCAAAGGCGGCGCTGTCGACTCATTGCTGCAAAATCTTCTCGGACACCCGCCCATCACCATGGATCGTTTCCTGGCGGAGTATGCCGGTGAGTTTCAGAGCCAGGCGGCAAGCGCCTGAGGTCGCCGATGGAATCGATCAATCCCAAGACCGGAATGACTCACGCCGAAAGCCGGGAGTTCATTCGCAACCATTTCGAAGAGTTCGTGAACCGCAAAAACGTAAACATTGGAAACGTGAACTTTGCCCCTGATTTCGTGGATCACGGCGCGGATGTTCCATCGGGAATGCTACCCGGACCTGCAGGCGCAATCCAGTACGTCGCTGGAGCGCTGAAGCGTTCCCCGGATCTTCATGTGCAGATCGAAGACATGATTGCGGAAGATGACAAAGTCGTGGTGCGCAATCACTGGACCGCTACCGATTCGCAAACCGGCAAACGGCTTGAGTTCCGCGGCATCGTAATCTGGCGCATCGCCGCGCGAAAAATTGTGGAGCGCTGGGCTTATCTGGAAGCCCCGCACCCAGCTTCCTAGGGTCACCCATCTCAGGTCGAGCGACACAGCTGCGAAACTGAAGCATCGGCGTTAGCTCTTCCGGCGGCTCTGGCGTTCTCGGCGGCTCTCACTCGCCACTTGTTCCCGGATGTGCGAGACTCGCATTCAGAACAGGAGCCTCGTCCATGAAACTCTCTGAAGTTGCGCAGAAGCTTGCCTGCCGCCTGGAAGGCGCGCCGGACACGGAAATCCGCGGCATTGCCGGCATCGAACACGCCGAGCCCGGCCAAATCACCTTCCTCGCCAACCGCCGCTACTTCCCTCTTCTCAAGACCACACGCGCTTCTGCGGTGCTCATCGAAGATGGCATCAGCCTCGAGCGCGGCGCCGGCTCGCCTCCCATCGCCGCTCTGCGCACGCCAAATCCGTACCTCGCCTTCGCTCACGCCATCGAACTTTTTTACCAGCCCCCGCGCTATGAGCCCGGCGTGCATCCCACCGCGATTATTGCGAGGACCGCGCGCATAGGCGATGGCGCGCACATCGGCCCTTACTGCTTCATCGACGATCAGGCGGAGATCGGCCGTAACGCCGTGCTGCACAGCCTTGTCACCATTTATCGCTCTGCGAAAATCGGCGACGACTTCTTCGCCCATGCTCACGCGGTCGTCCGCGAATCCTGCCGCATCGGCCATCGCGTCATTCTCCAGAACGGCGTGGTCATCGGCGGCGACGGCCTCGGCTTCGCCAAGCAGAAGGGCGGCAGTTGGTACAAAATGCAGCAGTCCGGGCCTGCAGTGCTGGAAGACGACGTCGAAGTGCAGGCCAACGCGTGCGTCGACCGCGCGACCGTCGGTGAAACGCGCGTCGGCCGCGGCAGCAAGCTCGATGACCTCGTGCTCGTCGGCCACGCCTCGCGGGTCGGCGAAAACACCATGCTCTGCGGTCAGGTTGGGCTCGCGGGCTCAACGAGAATCGGCGCTGGGTGCATCCTGGCCGGTCAGGTCGGCACTGCGGGACATCTTTCCGTAGGCGACGGCGCGGTGGTTACCGCGCAGAGCGGCATCCCCAGCGATATTCCTCCCAAGTCCCTTTATTCCGGGTATCCCGCGATCGAAAACCGTCAATGGCTGAAGAACACCGCGGCGCTGAATCGATTGCCGGACCTGCAACGACGCGTGTGGGAGCTGGAATCAGAGATCGAAAAGCTGAAGAACCGCTGAAGCAAAGCGCCGCGTTCCCCTACTTACTCTTTCGGCGCCCAAAACGGCTCGCGCGCCGGAACAAATTCGACCGGCACCTCGCTGACAAACGTTTTTAGCCAGCGAGCGCACTCCTCCATGCCAGCCTGCTCGGACGGAATGTGCCCGAGAATGATCAGGGCCTTCGGCTTCCCTTCCGTCACCGCGTCGGCCACGTATTCCACGGTTTCCCATTCGCGCGGCTCTCCGGTGACGAGCACCTGGACGTCGCTAATTTCCAGGGCGCGTGTCTCTTTGCCGAAGCCGGAAGAGCCGGGGACCAGCGCCACCTTTCGTATTTTCAGCTTCGGATCGCCCACAACGCGCATCACGCGAATCTTCAAGCGGCTCTTCAAATCACCGGCCAGGTGTTCCAAATCCGTTTCTGGAACCGCAAACAGGTATTGGCTGCTGGAATCCTGAAACTTTTCCCAGCCCAGCGCGTGTGCCATTCCCGCTTCGATGCCGTCGGGTTTCCGGCGGTGCCAATGATCGTGAAATCTCCAGATCACCAAGCCGTGTTCCTGAATAAACGCGCGTTTGGCTGCCAGCACGGGGTCGTTTTCTTTTTGCTCGAGATCGTCCGGCTTGTCGAGATGATTGTAGAAGGTCGGCTCGTGCGTGATGATCAGATTTTGCCCCGCCGCTGCCGCGCGCTGCAGCACATCCAACGTCGCCATCATAGTCACCGCGACGCCTTTGACCTCCGTGTCCGGATCGCCCGCCTTGAACGTGTCCACCGTCTCCTGTTGCCAGGGAATTCCCACATGTGCCTGAATGCGCGCAATTACGTCGCGCGCTGTTGGAGGTTTGTCTTGAGTGGCCGCTGAATTTGCGCCGATACTCGCTGCAACCAGGAGAAAAAGTACGCAGGCCTGAACGCGGCTATTGTCCATAAAGAAGATGAGTCCCTTCTTGCCGAATAGTGTTTTGCTGCGAAGCCTCACACACCCTCCGGCGGCGCTGCTCCGGGGAAACCGAAGGGCCGCTGGTCCGGTGGCAAACCCGCGGCCATGGCGTCGTGCACTCGATCATTCAACACATCGCGCTCGTCAAAGGAATATTGGGAGGCATCGATCGGCTCCAGAAATTCCACTAAAATCTCGCCAGGATAAATCCGCAGGGACCGCTTGCGCATCACTTTGTGCGCGCCGGAACACGCGATCGGAACAATCGGCACTCCGGCCTTAATCGCCATGACTACCGCGCCCTTCTTAAAACTTTGCAGCCGCCCATCCGGGCTGCGCGTGCCTTCCGGATAAATCAAAAATGACTGGCCGCTGCGCAAGGACGCCGTCGCTTTCTCAACGCTCCCAATGGCCGAGTCGCGATCGCCGCGTTTAACGGGAATGAACCCGGCGAGTGTAAATGCTTGCCCGGCAATAGGCCACTTGAAAAGCGACTCTTTCAACAGAATCGCAACGCGCCTTGGAATCGCTCCCACAACCGCAGGCGCATCCGCCGAGCTGGTGTGATTGGCGACAAATAGGCATGCACCCGCCGGAATACGCTCGCGGCCCTTGATTCGCACCTTAACACCGGCTGCGCGAAGAAAAAACGTCACACCCCCCACCCCTCCCCGATACAAGGGACCGGGATCGCGGGAAATTAGCGTATACAAAAGCAATGGCGGGCCCGCGAGAAGTATGTACAGCGGAAGAAAAATCAGGATAAAAGCAGCTCGCAGCATAATTGCGCAGCACTCTCTCGAATCCAGCGGCCAGCGTCAAGTACCGGCATTCATCGGGCCGAAGCGGTGACCGGCTGCGTGATGCCGCGCAGCAGCCCTTCGCGGATGCGCTTGGCCTTTGCGCTGGCGTGCGAATCCTCGGCGACCTGATAAAACGTCTCGGTTGCTTCGTCAATTCGAAAGTCGATGGACATTTCGCGGTCATCGCGCCGGACCCGCGCGTGTACTACGCTGCCAGGCTTTTGCGAGTAGACCCAGCGCTCCGGATTGCGCGGCGGCTCCGAACCGTTCCAGCTAAGAATCACATCGCCGGAGCGGAGTCCCGCCTGCGCGACGGAGCTTTCCGGCTCCACATTTCTGACGATGACTTCTCCGGACGCGCCGCGCTCGGTGAAAAATCCCAGCACCGCGCGCTTGCGCTGTGAGGTCCGCAAATCGAGTCCCGCCAGCGTAAGGACCTGCGAATACGGCAACGGCTCCGCATGCGCCACATACTTGCGAAAGAACTCCTCGAAAGAGCCGCCTGCCACTTGCTCGGCCGTCAAACGAATGTCCAGGCTATCGCGGTACGGCTTGTTTTTCTTCGCAAATTCATTGTTCATCGCGCGCAGCACATCGTCGAGGCTCTTCCCGTTGTCCGTGCGATCGCGAATCAAAATATCGAGCAGCACGCCGAGCACTTGTCCCTTGGTGTAGTACGACACGCTTTCCTGCGGCCGGTTGTATAGCGGATATTTCTCCAGCCAAGCATCGAGACTAGATTCCTCCGCGCTCTGCCAGCGATTCGCGGGACGAGCTTCGAGCTCGCTAACCTGCTGGCTGAGATCGAAATAGAACTGGTCCTTGCTCCACAGTTGCGAACGCACCGCCGTATAGGCCGCGTACGTGCTCGTCACTCCTTCGGCGAACCACAGCGCCCGTGTGTATTGCTCCTTCGTGTAGTCCACCGGGTCCAGCGTCACCGGCCGGATTCGCTTCACGTTCCACAGATGGAAAAATTCGTGGGCCGCGATATTCGGCAACTCCTCCTCGGAACGCAGGGAAATCGCCGTCGAATTGGCGTGTTCCATTCCTCCGCCCGCGCCTGCGGCCGCATCGCCGAGGTGAATGATAAAAGTGTAGTGCTCGTAAGGCGCCCCTTCCATCAGCTTCAGCTCATAACTACAAATCCGTCGCAGCTCGTCCTCAACTTCTCTCTTCTTCCATTTGTCCCCATGCACCACAACGGTGATAGGTGGATTTATTCCGCGCAGCTCAAATTCCTCAAACTTCGCAGCCTCAATCGGGGCATCGACGAGCGCATCGTAGCTCGGCGCAGCAAAACCAAAATTTCGGGCTCGGCCCATGGACTCAAGCAGCTGGCGCGATGCCCCTGCCGGTTGCCATTCGGGCGGAACGTCCGGCATGTCTAAGACCGCCTCTTCGCCGCGCCGCGCGGGAACGTACATGAGAATCATGGCCGGATTGATGAACGCATGCTCGGAGTTCAGTTGCGTCGCGAACGGACCCGGCTCATCCCAATAAGTCGCATAACGCAGTGTGATCGTGCCGTTCCCGGTGACTCGCCAGGTCAACTTATCCACTTTTTCCAGCGGCGCCTGGTTTGCGCCCGCGAACGCACCAACCTCACGCACATGCGCGCTGAAATCTCGAATCTGGTAAAGCGTATTCCAGGCCGGCATTTGCACGGTCACTTCGCCGGTCACGTCCGGAATCTCCATTCTGACGTGAAAAATATGTTTTTCCGGGTGATCAACAGAAACTGTATAGCGAATCGTGGCGCCCGCGCCGCTCGTCACAAGCGCGAGAAGAACAGCAACCAAGATGACCCGCAGTGTTGGAAATCCCCGGGCCCGCAGCATCATCACCGGGCCGGCGCCTCGGTGGGTACGCCGCGATCGAGCTTCTTCACCAGCTTCTCACACAGGCCGTCGAAGCTGCCGTTCGACATAATCAGCAAAAGGTCCCCGGGCTTTGCTTCCCGGGAAAGATACTCCGCGATCGCGTCAGAATCCGCGAAGATGCGCGCTTCACGGCCTAGTTCGCGTACACTGGCGGCCACCGATTCGGGATCCATGCGATTCTCGTTGCCAAGTTGCTGCGCCCGAAACACACTGCCGAGAACGACGCGATCGGCAAGAGCCAAGGCCTTCGGAAGCGATTCCTGAAACACTTTGCGCCGCATCGAATTCGAACGCGGCTCCAGAACCGCCCACAGCCGCCGCTTCGGCCAGCGGCTACGCGCCGCTTCGATGGTCGCCCGCACCGCGGTCGGGTGATGCGCGAAATCGTCCACAACCAAAATGCCTCCGTGTTCGCCCTTCACATCCATTCGACGCTTCACGCTGCGAAACGTTGCCAGAGCTTTGGCCAGCGCGTCTACGCTGATGCCGCGCCCATGCGCCACCGCGATGGTTGCTGCCGCGTTCAACACGTTGTGCCGGCCAGTGGCCGCCAGCGCAAATTCACTGAACTCCTTGCCGCGATGGAAAAGGCGGAAGCGCGTCACTTCGCCATCCACCACCACCTCTCTGGCGATCCAATCGTTCTCCGCCGAAAATCCATACGTCTCCACTGGACAGAAAGCTTTGCTCGCCGCCCGCCGCAAAGCAGGACCTGAATCTTGCGTGTCGCCCCAAATCACCACGCGCCCTCTTCGCGGCACCAGGTTCACCAGCCGCCGGAAAGCCAGCTCATACGTCTCAAAATCCCCATAGATATCCGCGTGATCGAACTCCAGGGAAGTAATGATCAGGTCGTCCGGGTGATAGTGGAAAAATTTCGGGCCGCGATCCCAGAATGCCGTCTCGTACTCGTCGCCTTCCAAAATAAATTCCGCGCCACCGCCCAGTCCATAACTCTTTCCGAAATTCTCCGCCACGCCGCCAACCAAGAAATTTGGCCGCCGCCCTGCGCTGTGAAAAATCCACGCCAGCATCGCTGTGGTCGTCGTCTTCCCGTGCGTGCCGCTGACCACAATGGAATCCCGCCCCGGCAAAAACACTTCCTCCAAAATCTCCGGCAACGATCGATACGGAATCTTTCGGTCCAGCGCTTCCTCCAGCTCCGGATTCCCGCGCGCGATGATGTTCCCGACGATCACCAAGTCCGGCGCCGGCTGCAAATGCGCCGCATCAAAAGTGTTGTAGAACGAAATTCCCAGGCTCTCCAACTGGGTCGAAGCCGGCGGGTACACGCCCGTATCCGATCCGGTGACGCGAAATCCGCGTTCGCGCAACATTCCCGCCAGCGGCGCCATAGCCGACCCGCCAATTCCAATCACATGGACGTGCTTCGCTTCGCTCATCGCGTAACTGCTGCCTCCAAAATCTCCAAGCTCCCATCTCCTTCCGCGTTCAACCGCGCGTTCACGCCCAGCGGAATGGTCAGCATCGGTCGCAGGGTGTGGCCGATCGGCGCACCAAACACCACAGGCAGGCCGAGCGGTCCAAGAATTCGCGCGCAAACGTCGCGCACCGTCGGGCTGCCGGCAACCGGCGGCTCGCAGTCCGGAAAATCGCCCAGCACAATTCCCTTCACGCCTTCCAGCTTCCCCGCCTGCTTGAAATGCATCAAGACGCGGTCCACCTGGTACGGCTTCATCCCGCGATCTTCCAAAATCAAAATGGCGCCGCGCGTATCCAGCTCCCACGCCGTGCCGAACGTCGCTTCCACTAGCGTCAGGGCCCCGCCCAGCAGCCGTCCCTCTGCTTGACCGTCGACGAGTGCCTCCCCGCGCAGCGAAATCTTCCAGCCTGCACCCACTTCGCTAATCGACGATCGCAGCGATTCCTCGTCGTACCCGCCAGGAGCGCCCGCTCCCGCGTCAAAGCCTGCGGCCGCCATCGGTCCGTAAAGCGTCACCCAATGGCAGCGCTGCCACAAAAAAATCTGCAGCGACGTCAGATCGCTGAACCCTATAACTACTTTCGGTTCGCCGACCGCTGACGCAAGGCTCGCGTCGAGCAAATAATTTGCACCATAGCCGCCGCGCAAGCCGATCAGACCATCAACTTTCGGGTCGCCTAACAGTCTCACAAACTCGGCGCGCCGTCCCTCCGCAGCCGCCGCAAAATAACCCTCAGGCCGCTGCCCCGCGGGCAATTCGACGGCAAACCCGAGCCGCTTGAGCTCTGCAACGCCCGACGTAACCTTCGCCTCGCTTCCCGGGGAAGCCGGCGCAAATAATGCAACCCGTGCGCCGCGCTCAAGAGCTTTGGCTTTGCGCGCCGCCACGCCTGACCGAACCCCGGAACTTGCGGAAGGATTCGGCGTCATTCGCGATGCCCCTCGATCGGCGTGACTTCGGTCACCACTCCCACGCGATTCAGCCTTTCGACAATTTGTTCCTCCTGCCGATAGCCAACCTCCGCCTGAAACTCGACGACCGAGTTCACTCCCACCATGGAAACTCGAAACTGTTGTGGTTTGACCTTCAGCTCGACTAACAATCGCTGCACTTCCGCTGCGATGTTTTCAGCATGGGTTCCTGTAATCCGAAAGCCCATAATCCGCGCCTTCAAGTTCGTTCTTTTCGCCACCCATCCGAGACACACCAGCCCAAACAGCACCACGCCCGTCGCATATCCACCGACTGCGTATAGCCCGCCGCCGACCGCCATACCGATGGCGGCCTCCACAAAAATCGTGGCCGCCGTGGTCAGGCCAACCAGCCCTCCGGCTTCACGCAAAATCGCGCCCGCGCCCAAAAAGCCGATCCCCTGTACTAAATTCGACGCAATGCGAGTAGCGGACGTGTCGCCAAACATTTTCGCCAGTTCGAAAGAAAGTATGGTGAACAGCGCCGAGCCCATGCAAACAAAAGCGCTCGTGCGAATTCCAGCGGGGCGGCGGTGCAGATCGCGCTCGATGCCAATCACAGCACCCAGCAACGCCGCAACGCTCAGACGCAAAAAGATTTCATGAAGGGAAAGCATTTGGATTGCGCGAGTTCCGCTCGCACCCGTAAAATTTTACTATTCAGAGCTTGAATTGCGTCAGTTTCGCGAAGTGCCGTGCTCTGGCGTGTATCTCCGTGCGTTTCAGCGTCCGCAAGCGCTCCAGCCCGAATTTCTCCACGCAAAAGCTGCCCATCACCGACCCGTAAACCATCGCGCGACGCAGCGACGCATCGCTTTTGTTCCCCGCGCTCGCCAGATAGCCCATGAACCCCCCGGCAAAGCAATCGCCCGCTCCCGTGGGATCGTGCGGCTCTTCCAGCGGAAATGCCGGCACGCAGAACACGCCGCGCGCATCCACCAGCATCGCCCCGTATTCCCCGCGCTTCACCACCAGCGTAGACGGTCCCATCTTGAAAATGTGTCGCGCGGCCCGCAGCAAATTGTGCTCATTCGAAAGCTGCCGCGTCTCAATGTCGTTGATCATCAAAATATCGACGTGTTTTAGCGTCTCGCGCAAATCCGCGTTGGTGCGCTCAATCCAATAGTTCATCGTGTCCAGCGCCGCAATCTTTGGCCGCTTGCTGACCTGCTGCAGCACGTCGCGCTGCAGGTTGGGCGCAATGTTCGCAAGAAAAACGTACTTGCACGCGCGGTAGCGTTCCGGAAGCCGCGGCTTAAAGTCGGCGAACACATTCAGCTCGGTGGCCAGCGTGACGCGCTCATTCAGATTTTCCGAGTATTTTCCAGCCCAGAAAAACGACTTCCCCGGCACGCGCTCCAGCCCCTCTACATCGATGTGACGCCCGCGAAAAATTTCCGCGTCTTTCGCCGTGAAATCATCGCCCACAACGCCGACCAGGTTCACGTGCGTGAAAAAACTTGCCGCCACCGCAAAATAAGTCGCCGCGCCGCCCAGCGTGCGGTCCACCTTGCCATACGGACTTTCCAGCGCATCGAAGGCCACAGAGCCGACCACGAGTAAGGACAATGTTTTCTCCTAGGAAAGATATTTACCGATGATCGAGGCCAGGCGCTTCTTGGTGGCCGCGGGAACCAGTTTCAAGTCGGTGACCATAGCATGCCGGAGCGCAGCGCCGCACTTGCAAACACGCTCGGCGGGCATGGCTCGCACCGCCTCGCGCAGCACCTTTTGTGCGTTCTCCGCATTTTGATTGAGGGTAGCGATGATCTGCGCCGCCGTCACCGATTCGTGCGACGGGTGCCAGCAATCGTAATCCGTGATCATCGCGATCGTGGCGTAACAGAGCTCCGCCTCGCGCGCCAGCTTCGCCTCCGTAACATTGGTCATCCCAATCACTTCAAAACGCAGTTGTCTGTGCAGATGCGCCTCCGCCAACGTCGAGAACTGCGGCCCTTCGATGCAGACGTAAGTGCCGCGCGGATGCGCTTTCACCCAGCACTGCACGCTGGCGTCGGCGAGCACCGCCGAAACTTGCGGGCACGTTGGTTTGTCGAAGGCCACGTGAGCCACCAGACCGCCGCCGAAAAACGTCGACACACGATTCTTGGTGCGATCCACAAATTGGTCTGGCACCAGAAACTCACCCGGCCGCAACTCCTCCTGCAGCGAGCCCACCGCACTGACAGAAATAATGCGCTCGACTCCGAGTTGCTTCATCGCGCAGATGTTCGCCCGAAAATTAATCTCACTTGGCAGGATGCGATGTCCCCGTCCGTGGCGCGCCAAAAACGCCACGCGCTTCCCTTCCAGCGTCCCAACCACAATGGCGTCCGACGGCTCGCCGAACGGTGTCTTCACCCGAATCTCGCGCGTATCCTTCAGGCCGGCCATGGAGTAAAGCCCGCTGCCGCCAATGATGCCGATCGTCGCCGCCGCTCCTTTGCCGCTCTTTTTCCCCTGCGCTGCCGTCATTCGTCTCCCCCGAAATTGTTTCCGCTCACGCCGCTCCATCCAGTCCGCTGCGCTTCAAAATATCGTTCACCGCGGAAAACGGATCCTTTTTTCTTTCCGCCACTTCCTCTGCCAGCTGCGTCAGCCGCGCTTCGCCGCCTGCTCCGCCCAGCGCCCGCTGCAACAAGCGCGACTCCAGCAATTCGATCAGCCGCTGCTTCCAGTGCTCCACATGCTTGCGCTTGCGCTCCCCGCTAGTTTCAAAATGTTTTCGAAAGCGCGCGATCGTCTCCGCCAGCACATCGATTCCCTTATTTTCCGACGCCACCGTGCGCACCACCGGAGGGTGCCATCCGTCGCGCGGCATCACCAGCGACAACATGGCATTCAACTGTTGCTCCAATCGATCCGCGCCCTCGCGATCCGATTTGTTCAGCACAAAAATATCGCCGATCTCCATCAGCCCGGCTTTCATGTTCTGAATATCGTCGCCCATCCCCGGCACCAGCATCACCACCACGCAATCGGCCAGCCGCACAATGTCGATTTCGTCCTGCCCGACGCCCACGGTTTCGATCAGCACCTGCTGCTTGCCTGCCGCATCTAGCAGCAGAGCCACCTCCGCCGTAGCTCGCGCCAAGCCGCCGAGAAATCCCCGCGTTGCCATCGAGCGAATGAACATCCCGGCGTCCCCAGCGTGTCCCTGCATGCGGATGCGATCACCCAGAATCGCGCCGCCCGAGTAAGGGCTCGTCGGGTCCACTGCGATCACGCCGACCTCCTCGTGCCTGCTGCGATAGTGAGCCGACAACCGATCGACTAGCGTGCTCTTCCCCGTCCCCGGCGCTCCCGTCACGCCCGTTAAGTAAGCCTTCCCCGTCCGCGGAAACAGCAGCCGCAGCAATTCCTCCGCATCCGGCTCATGGTTTTCGATCGCAGTGATCGCTCGCGACAGCGCCCGCACGTCGCCCGCGCACACCCGCTGCGCCCAATTCTCAATCGACTGCGACATTGCTTTCCTGTGGGGCGCTCGAGAGGGCCAGGCGCATCACCCTATTTTGTCTTGCCAAGTAGCTGCCGGGCAATCACCAATCTCTGAATTTCGCTCGTGCCTTCTCCGATGGTGCACAGCTTCACGTCGCGATAATACTTTTCCGCCGGATAGTCCTTGATGAATCCATAGCCGCCGTGGATTTGCACGCATTCGTTGGCCACCCGCACCGCCACCTCGCTGGCGAAAAGCTTGGCCATGCTCGACTCGCGCGTGAACCGCCCGTCCCCGCGGTCGGCAAGCCAAGCCGCTTGATACACCAGCAGCCGCGCCGCTTCCACCTGCGTCGCCATGTCCGCCAGCTTGAACTGAATCGCCTGAAATTCGCTGATGGGCTGCCCAAACTGTTTCCGCTGCTTGGCATATTTCGTCGCGGCCTCCAGCGCGCCCTGCGCCATCCCCAGCGCCAGCGCCGCGATCGAAATCCGCCCGCCGTCCAGAATCTTCAGGCTGCCGATAAATCCTTCTCCCTCCGCACCCAGCATGTTTTCTTCCGGCACCCGGCAATCGCTAAAGATCACCTCCGAAGTGT
>Ga0137415_10003706_pt1 | contig 15197 bp, 11 predicted proteins | sample CZODoug3_1_1_16f_FD_183082 | JGI IMG/M metagenome (GOLD analysis project Ga0137415, IMG submission 183082) | Vadose zone soil fungal communities from Angelo Coast Range Reserve, California, USA - CZODoug3_1_1_16fungal (Hybrid Assembly) | ecosystem: Environmental > Terrestrial > Soil > Vadose... | reverse complement strand
CTCGAGCATATCTGTCATCATCATGCCAACAGTCTGCTGATCGGCTGGCTCCTCACCATGCTGGCCTTGACCATCGAACGACTCTACCGACTCCGTTACCTCCACCGTGGCAAACATCGCGTGCACAGCAGTGCCCAGCTGCTGCTCCACCTGTGGCTCAGTCTTTCCCGCCCGCGGGCCTCCGATAGCAGTTGAAGCACGGCAGAAAAACCGCGTGTTCCCATTTTGCAAATCAGACCGCGCTGCAACACCAACCGTGACCGGGGCTGCAACACCGAAGGAAGAGATCTGTCAGAAAACGGGCCCGCTCGCTGCACTCAGCGCTCGAGTAAAAACCCGCCGTCAATCCAGGCTCCTTTCCCTGGCGTCCTTAATACTTCCGAAATCGCTACCCGGATCGCTAGGTGATTGACACTAAAATTGTCTCCAGCGTATAGTCAAGTCACCAGTTTGGAGAAGAGCATCCCTGGGAATCGTCCTTGTTTCCTGCCTTCGGACACCTTAGGATGCGGGCTTCTGAAGGGCAGGGATGTATCATTCACTGCTACTCCCCGGGTTCCGCCGCGTCGTTTTCCTAGTTTTCGTGTGCTGCCTATTGCTTTCCGGTATCCGGCTCTCAGCGCAGTCGCCCCCCTCTCCTACGCCGCCACAGGATGCTCCTGCGAAGACAGATTCGACCGCGAAATCCCCCGCGGCGCCTGCACCCACTCAGGGTGAAGAAGTTTCCAGTCACGAAACGCCCACTACTTTCAAAGTACGCGTAAACCTGGTGCTGGTTCGCGTAGTGGTGCGCGACGCGCACGGCAAAATCGTTCCGAATCTCAAAAAGGAAGACTTTCAGCTATACGATAACCGCAAGGTGCAAACAATCTCTTCCTTTAGCGTGGAGACGCCCGAGACCCGCACGGCTTCAGCAGTGGCATCCACTGCTACAGAGTCATCCAGCGCGGATGTCGCCGGCGGCAAAGCCGTTGTTCTACCGCAGCGATTTGTCTCCATGGTCTTCGACGACGTGCACCTCTCCATGGAGGATGCCGTGTTCGTCCGCGATTCGGCGACCCGATTCTTTGAAGGACTTGCAGCCAGCGATCGTGTTTCGCTCAATACCACCTCCGGTCAGCTGACTCAGGAGTTTACGGACGATCATGACAAACTCACGAAAGCGCTGCTGGGAATCACGCCGCGTCCCCTTACGGGCGCAGGTTTTCATGATTGTCCTGACGTGAGTTATTACCAGGCTGACCTGATTGTGAACAGGTCGGACCAGCAGGCGCTCGGCGTCGCTACTGAAGAAGCGATCCAGTGCGCTTTCAACGGCGACGCTACAATGAGAGCTGCGGCGCAGGGCCTTGCACAGTCCGCGGCGAATCGCACGGTAGCGCAGGGCGACAGCGAAACGCAGTACGCCTACAGACACTTGGATGAAGTTGTGCGGCGTCTGGCAAACATGCCCGGCCAGCGTGTGCTCGTTCTGGTCTCTCCCGGATTCATCACCTCGACTCTGCAGTTCGAGGCTTCTGAAACTGTTGATCGCGCCACTCGCTCCAATATTGTGATTAATACCATCGACGCGCGTGGCCTCTACGCTCCGGATGTGGGCGGGGACATCGCCGATCCGCCCCACGACAGTTTCCGTACTGCCGGTTTCAAACTTTCTTATCGCGTGGCCGCGCAGTTCGCGCAAGAGGACGTTTTGGCGCAGTTGGCCGATGGAACGGGCGGCAAATTCTTCCACAACCGCAATGACGTTGATGAAGCCATGCGCGAAGCCGGAGCGGCTCCGGCGTATTCCTATCTGCTCGGATTCTCGCCGCAGAACCTGAAAATCGACGGACGATTTCACACATTAAAGGTCGCGCTTACCAACAAGGAAAAATTTGATATCCGGGCGAGGCACGGTTACTTCGCGCCGAAGACACTTACCGACGCCGCCGAAGCCACAAAACAGGAGATGCAGGAAGCCTTGTTTTCGCAGGAAGAGATCCGTGACCTGCCGGTGGAATTGCAAACACAATTTTTCAAGAAGGATGACACTCAGGCTCGGCTCGCGGTCCTGACTCGCTTTGACGTGAAGACCATCCGCTTCCAGAAACTGCTGGGGCGCAATAACGATCAGTTGACGATTCTCATGGGGATCTTCGACGAGAACGGGAATTTTGTCACCGGCCTTTCCAAAATCGTGGAGATGAAGTTGCTCGACACCACATATACCCGGTTGAGCCACTCAGGGTTTACGGTGAAAACCAGTTTTGATGTGAAGCCGGGCACCTATTTGGTGCGCATGGTGGTGCGCGACGCCGTTGGAGCGCAAATGGCGGCACGCAACGGGGCGGTTGTAATTCCTAATTGAAGTAAAGAATGAAGTTGTGGTGGGGGAAATATGAATACCTTGACAAACTCTCAGCGAAAATTCCAATTCGCGGCCTGGTTGGTCGGGGCGCTAATGTTCTTGGTTCCCGTTCCCGCGCGTTCGCGGGGACAAGAACAACCCCCTCCGCCACCGCCTCCGACGGCCGCAACCGCGGAGCAGCAGCCAGTCGTCGTGATCAAAAAGGAATCAAAGCTGGTGCTCGTCGACTCCGTGGTGACGGACAAGAAGGGCAACTACATCCGGGATCTGACCCAGAATGATTTCAAAGTCTTCGAGGATAACAAGGAGCAGGCGGTTTCCACTTTTTCTACCGGCGCCGATGCGGCTACCCAGGCGAACGGGCAACGGCGTTATCTGATTTTGTTTTTCGATAACTCGACGATGGCTGCGCCGGACCAGATCCAGGCGCGCAGCGCGGCTACAAAATTCATCGCGGCAAACGCGGGCCCCGACCGCTTGATGGCTGTTGTGGATTTCGGAGGCTCGCTCCGCATCGTCCAGAATTTCACGGCCAACGCGGACATACTCCGCGCGGCCGTATCCGGAGTTAAAGGTTCCGCCGTCGATCCAAATGCGCCGCCGGATGCGCCGGTCTCCGTAGCGTCGACAGGTCTCCCTTTTTTGGGCTCGTCACTGGGTAACGCAGCGGCGGATTTTGGAGCGCGCAGCATGCTGCTGGCGGTGCGCAGCCTTGCGAAAAATCTCCGTTCCATCCCGGGCCGAAAGATGGTCGTGCTGTTTTCAGGTGGGTTCCCGCTGACGCAGGAAAACCAATCGGAACTCACCGCGACCATCGATGCCTGCAATAAGTCGAACGTGGCGGTCTACGCACTCGATGCCCGCGGCCTGGTCGCCACGGCGCCGGGCGGGAGCGCCAGCAGGAGATCGGCGCCCGGGAGGACTCAGGCCGTTTCGAATCATATTCCCGCCAGGAAAACTTCAACGCGTCCACACCTTCTCCTCGCGGCGTTTCCGGCGATGGCCATGCCTGATCCGCAACGACCGGGAGGCGGAAGCGGCGGTGGAACAGGTGGAGGAGGTGGTGGCCGAGGCGGTACCGGCGGAGGCGGCACGGGAGGTGGTGGCCGAGGCGGTACCGGCGGAGGCGGCACGGGAGGCGGTGGAACGGGTGGTGGCGGTAGAGGCGGTACCGGGGGCACCGGTGGAGGTACGGGCGGCGGCGGAAAAGGAGGCACGGGAGGAGGCACGGGGGGTGGAGGAAGAGGTGGGACTGGTGGAAGCACCGGCGGTGGTTCCCGTGGTCCTACGTCCAATTACAACAATTCGCCTTACAACCAGCCGCGGACAATCGTGCCGACATTTCCACCATCGGCTTCGACCAACCAGCAAATACTGGCAGCGCTGGCGGAAGGAACCGGCGGCTTTACGATTTTCAACACCAACGATTTGCTTGGGGGACTCGATCGCATCGGACGGGAGCAAAACGAGTTCTACATTCTCGGGTACGTGCCCACTGACACCCCGGAAGGGAGCTGCCACACTCTGAAGGTGAAGCTGAACCGTGGCGGACTAAACGTTCGTTCGCGCAGCGGATATTGCAACACGCGGACCGCCAACGTACTTGAAGGCAAGCCTCTGGAAAAGCAACTCGAATCGCACGCCATGGGCTCCCAGCCTGGTTCGATTCATGGCGTCCTGCAAGCGCCGTATTTCTACACGGCCCCGGAGACGGCCCGCGTCAACTTGGCCATGGAAATCCCGGCGGACACATTTCAATTCAATAAAGAAAAGGGAAAGTATCACGCAAATTTGAATGTTTTGGGCATCGCGTATCGGCCGGACGGGACGATTGGAGCGCGCTTCAGTGACACCGTCAACATGGACTTGGAAAAGGACGAGTGGAAAGAGTTCACCAAGTTGCCGTATCACTATGAAAACCAATTCGACGCCACCACGGGTAATTACAAGCTGACGGTTGTCCTTAGCGCCGGTGGCGACGCGTTTGGAAAATTTGAATCACCGCTGGCCATCGACCCTTATGATGGAAAACACTTCAGCCTCAGCGGAGTGGCGCTGACGAATTCGGCGCAGCGGCTGAATGATATTCCTACCGGGCTGGATTCCGTTTTGCTCGAAGACCGGACGCCGCTGGTGGTCAAAGGCATGCAGATCGTTCCTTCCGGCAGCAATCACTTCAAGCACACCGATACCGTAGTTCTGTACGCGGAAATTTACGAGCCTCTGCTGACTTCAGAGAACCCGCCTGTTGTGGCCACGGCGTACCGCATTTTCGAGCAAGCCACCAACAAACAAGTGTTTTTCACCAATATCATTCGCGCCGATGATTTCATCCAGAAGGGAAATTCAGTGATACCCATCGGGATGAAGGTGAAAGTGGACGACCTGAAGCCAGGTTCCTACCGCTTGGTGATGCAAGCGGTCGACAACGCCAAGAATCACGCGCCAGACCGGACCGTGAACTTTGACATAACGGAATAATGGTTCTTTTGGAGAATACGGCGACTTGCCTGCCCTGAGCCTCGAAGGGCCGCCGCCTTTCTTCCAATGCCCAGGTAGTCGGAAAAGCGGGAGCAAGTTCCCGCACTCCACATCCAGCGCCCTAAGCCCTATGCTGACTGTAATTTCCGACCTGGTAGGGATTCGACACGGCTTCTGGAGTAGCGCAACTTCTTTGACGCTCAAGGGTTATTCTACGGGTGACCCGTAATCCGTCCTCTATGCAGCCCCTGTAGGAGAGTGCTATGAGGCCTCAAGAGCGCGCAGCCTCATCATGTGTTCATTGGTTGCCATCGATTTCGGCAACGCCAAGGTCCATTCTCGCGGCCGTGCTTTCTTTCGCTTGCGTTTTTTCGCTCACCCTCGAGTTGCCCGCTGCTGCTGCGATTCCCGCAGCAGCGAAGGACAAAAAGCCTAAAGCCGATCCTGCACTGAAGGGCTTGCCGATTACGGAACTCAGCTCTGACGAGGCCATTCTGCATGCCTTGAACCGTCTTGCCTACGGCCCTGGTCCTGGCGACGTCGAGCGCGTTCGCCAGATGGGCTTGGCGAAGTGGATCGAGCAGCAACTTAATCCCAACTCCATGGATGACAAGCCCATGGAAGCGCGCCTGCAGGATTATCCGACGCTCCGCATGTCCGCCGCGAAATTGATTGACGAATATCCGCAACCCAAGCAAGCAGAAAAGCAGGCCGAGAAACGGGCTCAGGCACAGACGCGGCAGGAACAACGGCGAAGTGATGCAGCCGCGGAAACCGTTGCACGGGATACGCAGGAAGCGCAGGGACAAACCAAGAGCGGAAGCGACGCGGAGGCGGCACAGCAAACTACTGCGAACCCTAAGCCGGACATGAGCGACGCTCCCGCGCCCATGAAGCAGGAGCAACCCGAAGGGAATCCTGCCACGAAAGGCGCGGGCAAGCGCGACGTTTTGGGCGGCGGCGATCCCAACAATGTTCCGCGGGCGATTGCCGACGACAGCAAGAGGCCGCAGCGCGTGGTGGCTGAGCTGAGCATGGCCAAAGTTACGCGTGCAATTTACAGTGAGCGGCAACTTCAGCAGGTGATGGACGATTTCTGGTTTAACCACTTCAACGTTTTCGCGGGAAAAGGTGAGGACCGCTATTACCTCACGGCGTATGAACGCGACGTGATTCAGCCGCACGCCTTCGGAAAATTCAAGGATTTGGTGACCTCGACGGCGAAAAGTCCGGCGATGCTTTTTTATTTGGATAATTTTCTGAGCGCTGATCCGCGTGCGGCGCAGCGGCAGGCCATGGAGCGAGCTGCACGCCAACAATGGCGCCGCGGAAGGTTGGGAATGCCGCGGCCTCCGGCCAATCCTCAGCAAGCGAAGAAGAATGAGCGCGGGCTGAATGAGAATTACGGCCGCGAATTGATGGAATTGCACACGCTGGGTGTGGATGGCGGCTATACGCAGAAAGACGTCACGGAAGTGGCGCGCTGCTTTACGGGCTGGACGATTGACAAGCCCCGGCAGTACGCGGATTTCAAGTTTGATGACCGCTTGCACGATCCCGATCCGAAAATCGTGCTGGGCAAGAAAATTCACGCGGGCGGAATGAAGGATGGCGAGCAGGTGATCGACCTGCTTGTACATCACCCGAGTACGGCAAGATTTATTTCCACAAAACTGGCGCGACGGTTTGTTTCGGACACTCCGCCGCCGGCGCTGGTCAGCCGGATGACCGAAACGTTTCAATCCAGCGACGGAGATATGCGGGCCGTGCTGAAGACCATGATCTGGTCGCCGGAATTCTGGTCGCGGGAATCGTACCGCGCGAAAATCAAGACGCCTTTCGAGTTGGTCGTTTCCGCCGTGCGTGCGCTCGGTACGGACGTAGACACGCCTATGCCACTGGTGCAGTGGGTCGGGCGAATCGGCGAACCTTTGTACCAGTGCCAGCCGCCGACGGGTTATTCGGACAAAGCCGATGCGTGGGTGAACACGGGAGCGTTGCTGAACCGGTTGAACTATTCGCTGGCTCTCGCGGGAAATAAAATGCGCGGAGCACGCACGGACGTGGCTTCGTTGCTCGGCGTGGAAACGTCCGCTGATCCAAAGGCGGCGCTGGACCGAGCCGTACAGGTATTCCTCGGAGGCCAGGCGGGTGCAACGACCGTAGAGACACTCGAAAAGCAACTCGACAATCCGCAAGTTTTGCAGGCGAAGCTCGATGATGCGCATAAGCAGGTGGATCTGGGAGTCGTCGCCGGTTTGGTGCTCGGCGCTCCGGAATTTCAGCGAAGGTAGTTTGGAGTGCGGGAGCCTGGCTCCCACTTTTACACCAGATCGCTAGAAGCATAAGCAAAAGCGGGAGCTGGGCTCCCGCACTCCATAGGGCAAGTGAGGTCGCGATGAGCTACAAATGCTGTGAAGGCGTGCGCGGTCTGAAATTTTCGCGGCGGTATTTTTTGAAACAAGGCGGCGTGGCCATGGTCGGCCTGAGCGCAATGCCGGCGTTTTTGCAGCGCGCGGTGGCCGCCACTCCGATGCCGAACAAAAAGCAACTCGTCGTCTTGTTTCAGCGCGGCGCGGCCGACGGATTGAATATCGTCGTGCCGTTTGGCGAATCAAATTACTATCGCCTGCGGCCGACGATTGCGATTCCTCAGCCAAAACGTGGCGGCCGGGGTTGGGGGCTTGTACTTGCAAACCCCGAGTTGAATGGTGATGCGGCGATCGACCTGGACGGATTTTTCGGATTGCATCCCAGCCTCGCGCCGCTCGAGCCGCTTTTTCACAAAAACCAGCTGGCCATCGTGCACGCCGCCGGCTCACCCGATTCGACGCGCTCGCACTTTGATGCGCAGGACTTCATGGAATCCGGCACGCCGGGATTGAAATCCACGGAAGACGGTTGGCTGAACCGCGCGCTTGAGACCGTTCCAGAGGAGAATGCTTCTCCATTCCGCGCCGTGGCGATGGGACCGAATCTTCCGCGCATGCTGCATGGCGGCGCGCCAGCGATTGCTCTGCCGGATTTGAAACAGTTTAGAGTAATGGCGCAGGCTCCCGGAACGGGCCAGATGGTCGAAGGCGGCTTTGAAGCTATGTACTCGCAGACCGTGGATCATGCTTTGCGCGGCACGGGCACGGAGACGTTTGAAGCTATCGATCTGCTGCGCAAAGCGGATCCGAGCAAATATCAGCCGGAGAACGACGCGCAATATCCCACCAGCCGGCTGGGGCAGAGCTTGCAGCAGATCGGCCAACTACTCAAAGCGAACATCGGCGTGGAAGTTCTGTTTGTCGATTGCGGCGGCTGGGACAATCATGTGAACGAAGGCGGCGTTCAGGGTCAGCTTTCCAATTTGCTGAAAGACCTCGGCCAGGGGCTTGGGGCGTTTCACCAAGACATGGGCGACCGCATGGAGAATATTGTTTTTGTCACCATGAGCGAATTTGGGCGCACCGCCAAGGAAAACGGCAATCGCGGGACCGACCACGGACACGCAAATTGCATGTTCATCATGGGCGGCGATGTGAAGGGCGGCCAAGTCTACGGCAAATGGCCCGGCCTGAACGATCACCAGCTCAACGAAGGCCGCGACCTCGCGCTCACCACGGACTTCCGATCCGTCGTCGGAGAAATTCTCACCAAGCACATCGGCGTAACTGACCTTAAGCCCGTTTTCCCGGGCTTCGACAACAATCCGCGCAAATTCCCCGGCCTGATCAAGACTTAAAGGCAAAGATTTAACACAGAGGCCACAGAGGGAAGAGGTCACAGAGAAGAAGAGGACACAAGGACAATGGAGTGCGGACAGCCTGACGGTGAGAGCGCAGGGAAGGGCGAATTAGTCCTCTCAGTGTCCTCCGTGCTCTTAGCTCTGCGTTCTCTGTGTTAAATTCCTTATTTCGTTTGCATTGCGCTAAATGATGTATCGTTTGACCCCATCTTTCAGGACCGTCACGTTGAAATTGATGAGAAGCCTATGGCGACATCCCGAGAGGCGTATATAAGTCAGGATGATGGCCTCGTGGATGGGAGCAAACGCTTCAATAGACTTGAGTTCGACCACGATCCTTGACTCGACCAGCAGATCGATTCGATATCCGCACTCAAGTTTCACGTCTTTGTAAACCACCGGTATAGGCTTCTGCCTCTCTACCTTCAGTTCCGCAATTCCAGTTCTCTCGACAGACACTCTTCGTATGCAGATTCCAGCAAGCCAGGTCCAAGCACGCGATGAACTTCAATCGCCGCACCAATGATTTCGTGGATGATGTCATTGTCGTTCAGACAGAGAAGAATCTAACACAGAGAACACAGAGGGAAGAGGGCACAGAGTTCACAGGGAAGATAAAGATCCAAAGAGAACAAAGTCTGTCCTGACGAACGGGGAAGCACAGGGAAGAATTTAGTTAGTCCTCGCGGTTGGACAGAGATTCAATTACGCTTGACAGCTCCAGGATTTCGATGTGTTTGGGGCAGTCGTCACAATTGTGGCGCCAGCAGACGATGACATCGCAACCGCTTGCAGGATGACCGTGGTCGCGGAAATTTCTGCTCTCAAATTCAAACTCGATGCGCACGCGCTGCCATCGTTCGGGAGTGATCTGCCGCATGGCCTCGCAGTCGGGGAACCCCGTTTGAACTGCTTCGATCACGTAGCCGAGTTCTTTGGCGAGCATCCCAAACAGGAATACCACGCCCTGCTCGTTGACCGGTTCGTGCCGCAGCCCTCGGAAGGGGTGGGATTGCCATAGATAGCGCGATCTTTTAACGGCACGTGCCGTGTTTTCTTGAGCAGAATTGAAGAAGCCGAGTTGTGGTTCGATCCGTGATTCTCCTTTAATACGCGAACGGGCAGAAGCGCCACGACATCTGCCCATTCCGGGTTGTCTTTGGCGAAATTGAGAAAGACGTCCGGCAGTGATGACCACGGACCGAATCGCCTTTCGAGAGTGCGAGGGTCATATCTCCCGTGGCGGCGGTAGGCGCGCCGCGCCGGTATAGCGCGATTTGTGCGGACGGTTTCGCCCCAATCTTCCAGGAGTTCGCTGTCCTCGAGCCTCACGTTCATGGTGTTGGCTTGGAGTCCCGCTGATCTAACCGCATCATTCCAACTGGAGAAGCACTGTGTGACGAAATATTCGGAGATTCCCGCGAGCGCGATGAATTGTGAGCGTGTTGGGGCGCGGCCAAGCCCTCTGGCGATGGCCCTTATGGAATCTGAAATATGCTGCTTGGCTGACATTGGTTCTCTACTTTGGAGTGCGGCGACTCGACGCCGCTTTTCCTACGGCCACGTCTCACACGAGAAAGCAAACGTTTGCAATGACGGAAAAGCGGGAGCCCTTCGGCTCCGCTCAGGGTAAACAAGCTCCCGCACTCCATATGCATGGCGAATCATTCCAGGCTGGGTGCTTCAAAATCGTCTGGGACCGTTACTTTGGTGGGTAAGCGAGGACAGTCGTCCCTAAAATGAAAAAGAGGGAGACGAATCCCCCGCCATCGAAACACAGCTTTCTACAGAAATTACCTAACATATCCGGGGCGGGCACTATGGTACCCTCCCGCCGTTATCTTTGGAGGCAAGACATGAAGGCTTCTCTGTTTTACCGAATCTCCTCTGTTGTTCTGCTGCTCTTTGCCGCCGGACATACGTTTGGGTTTCGCCAGAATAATCCGGAATGGGGGGCGGGCGCAGTTCTTGGGTTAATGCGGTCCATCCACTTTGACGCGCAAGGCTTTAACCGGACTTATTGGGACTTCTTCAGCGCGTTCGGGCTTTTTTTCTCGGTGTTTCTCTTGTTTGCCGCGGTATTAGCGTGGCTGCTGGGGGGACTCCCGGCAGAAACTTTGGCACGCGTGCGCAGCATTTCGTGGGCGCTCGCCATTTGCTTTGTCGCAGTCACAGCTTTGAGCTGGAGATACGCCTTCACCACCCCCATCGTTTTCTCAACCCTGATTACTGTGTGTTTGACTGCGGCGGCATGGCTTTCAGCAAAGCCAATCTGAGTAATAGTCCATATTTTCTACGGGAGAAATCTATGACCATCAGCGACGCGCAGCGTGATGTCCGAACCGTTTTCCTCGGAGGTTTTGCGGGACAATTGGTCTCCAGTTGCATCTGGTTTGTCTCGGCGGGCTTGGCAACTTGGCACTCGACTAGGGCCGCTATTGCGATGCTTCTGGCAGGCGGATTCTTCATCTTCCCGTTGACCCAACTCCTTCTGCGATTGATGGGCCGGCCCTTCGCGCTGCCCAAAGATCATCCGATGAACGCCCTTGGGATGCAGATTGCATTTGCGCTTCCGTTGAATCTGCCGCTTGTCGGAGCGGCCGCCCTTTATCGCCCGAACTGGTTCTATCCGGCGATCATGATCGTCCTGGGGTCGCACTACTTGCCATTTGTCTTTCTCTATGGAATGCGGCAGTTTTGGTTTCTCGCCGCTTTCCTGATCTCCGCTGGGGTGCTCATTGGCATGTACATGCCTTGGACATTTAGCCTGGGTGGGTGGCTGACTGCCGCAACGCTTTTAGTGTTCGCATTGATCGGGCGAAGCGTGGCAATGAAAGAAATTGCATAGCATGGGTGAAAGCCTATTTTGGCAATTGCACTCTATATAGGTTCGATAGGCTGGCACTCTTACAAAACGTCGGCAGTGAAATTGAACCTATGCAGCCAAGCTTGTGTCCACCAGGGAGATCACTCGGCGGTCTTCAGTTCGCGGATCCAGATGTTGCGGTAGCGCACCGGATGGTTATGATCCTGCAGTGCCAGCGGCAATTTTTCTGGTTGAGGTTCATACGGCGGCCGTTTGCCGTGAGCCGTAGGGCCGCTCAATTCCACGTTGTCCTGCACCAGCACGCCGTCGTGAAAAACGGTTTCGCGCGCGGGGCGTAGCAGCTTTCCATCTTTATCAAAACGCGGGCCATGAAAAACAATGTCGTAGGTCTGCCACTGCCCCGGCGGGCGCGAAGCGTTCACCAGCGGAGGGTATTGGCCATAGATCGCCGCAGCCTGGCCGTCGGCGTAGGTCTTGCTTTGGTAGGAGTCCAGGACTTGCGTCTCGTAGAGCCCTTGCAGAAAGACGCCGCTGTTGCCGCGGTCCTGACTTTCGCCTTTTGCGGGGATGGGCTCGGCAAATTCCACGTGCAACTGGCAATCGCCAAAAGCCTCGCGCGTATAGAGGTATCCCGTCTTTGGCACTACTTCGAAATAGCCGTTCTCGACTTTCCATTTTGCCGCGCTGCCGTCCTTGTGCGCCCACTTCGAGAGATCTTTTCCGTCGAAGAGCACTACGGCGTCGGACGGAGGACGTCCCGGCGAATCCTGCGTGCTGGAAGTTCCGGGATCGACGACGGCAGGCACGGGCCGGTCCATGTCGTGGATTTTCCACTTCGGGTCTACTTGTGCGTTAGAGATTCTCGGCACGACTGCGAGCAGCAGAGCACCGATTGCAACGAACAGAATTGTTCGCATCGTTTGCACCTCTGAAAAAGAGATGGCGGGATTGTACTCCGGTTTCGGAAGAAAAGCGGCGTCAAGCCACCGCACTCCCAAAATCACAATTTCGGTTTGTGGTTTTCGTCTTGCCAGGTTAGCCATGGAGCCATGGCTTTCTCATCAAAGAAGTATTCGAGGGCGCGCAAGGCTTCGGCGGTGGTGATATTCCAAGCGGCGGGGTATTCGTCGCATTGGCCGTTCGAGAGGTAATATTCGATCATCGCTTTGTGAGGGCCGGTATATTGTGGATTGCGGGTGGAGAATCCCGCGTCGCCTTCATAGCGCATATACATCAGCCACGCCGCCTCGCCGTTGATAAGAGCGCAAACCGCCGGCCAGTCGGCGGTATGGCGTATCCAAACTTCAGAAAATTGAGTCTGCGTGAGCTGCGCGAGACGCGCGCGAAGTTTGTCTACGTTGGTTACTTCGTGCAGAACGTTGTTGATGTCCAGTTCCAAAGCTATTTTAGTTTGCGGATCCTTCGCGGATACGCATGCTGTAAAAGGAACGGTAGACGAAAACAAAGGAGACGATGAAGAACGCAGCGGCGAGAACGTGTGTCAAGTCGCTGCCCTGTGAGGCGGTCATTTGCACGGCGAGTTCGACGGCGAGCAGACCGAAAAGCGTTGTGAACTTGATGACCGGGTTGAGCGCGACCGAAGAAGTATCTTTAAACGGATCACCGACGGTATCGCCAATGACGGTGGCATCGTGGAGCGGCGTGCCCTTCTGCTTCATTTCAACTTCAACGATTTTCTTGGCGTTGTCCCAGGCTCCGCCGGCGTTGGCCATGAAGATGGCTTGATAGAGGCCGAAGATGGCGATGGAGAAAAGATAGCCGATGAAGAAGAAGGGTTCGACGAAGGCGAAAGCAAGCGTGGCGAAGAACACGGCAATGAAGATGTTGAGCATGCCCTTCTGCGCGTATTTGGTGCAAATCTCGACGACCTTTTTGCTATCGGCGATGCTGGCGGCAGCAGCTCCGTCCAGCTTGATATTGGCTTTAATGAATTCGACCGCGCGGTAAGCGCCGGTAGTTACGGCCTGCGTGCTCGCGCCGGTGAACCAGTAAATCATGGCACCGCCGGTGACCAGGCCAAGAACGAAAGGCGCGTGCAGGAGCGAAAGATTGTTGACGTTTTCGGTTAAGCCTTTGGTGAGCGCCATGATGATGGAGAAGATCATCGTGGTAGCTCCCACGACTGCAGTGCCAATGAGCACTGGTTTTGCGGTGGCCTTAAAGGTGTTGCCCGCGCCGTCGTTAGCTTCCAGCATTTCCTTGGCGCGCTCGAAATTGACGTCGATGTTGTAGTCCTTCTTGAGTTCCTGCTTGATGTTGGGGACTTGCTCGATGAGCGAAAGTTCGTAGACGGATTGCGCGTTGTCCGTAACGGGGCCATAGGAGTCGACGGCGATGGTCACCGGGCCCATGCCAAGGAAGCCGAAGGCCACCAAACCGAAGGCGAAGACGGCCGGCGCGAGCATTAGATGTTCGAGTCCCAAGTTGCTGATCAGAAAGCCGAGGGACATGAGCAGCACCATCGCGAGGCCGATGTAGTAAGCAGAGAAGTTACCGGCCACGAAACCAGACAGAATGCCGAGCGAAGCGCCGCCTTCTTGCGCGGAGGTCACGACTTCCTTAACGTGGCGCGATTCGGTTGATGTGAAGACCTTTACCAATTCGGGGATGATGGCGCCAGCCAGCGTGCCGCAGGAAATAATCGTGGCGAGTTTCCACCATTGTGAAGCATCGCCTCCAAGCGTGGGAATGATCATAGAAGAAATAACGTAGGTCAATGCGATGGAGACAAACGAAGTGATCCACACCAGCGAAGTGAGCGGGGCCTCGTAGTTCATTTCGTCGGCGTTGCCGTACTTGGATTTAGCGATGAAGGCGTTGATGAAGTAGGCCGCAGCGCTGGCGATGAGCATGACGATGCGCATCACGAAGATCCACACTAGCAACTGAACCTGAACGGTGGGATTTTTCACCGCGAGCAAAATAAAGGTGATGAGCGCAACGCCCGTCACGCCATACGTTTCGAAGCCGTCGGCGCTGGGGCCAACCGAGTCGCCAGCGTTATCGCCGGTGCAATCAGCGATTACGCCGGGATTGCGTGCGTCGTCTTCTTTAATTTTGAAGACGATCTTCATCAGGTCGGAGCCGATGTCGGCAATTTTCGTAAATATGCCGCCGGCAATACGCAGCGCGGCTGCGCCGAGCGACTCACCGATGGCAAAGCCGATGAAGCACGGGCCAGCATAGTCGCCCGGAATGAACAACAGGATGAAGAGCATCATCATCAGCTCGACACTAATCAGCATCATGCCAATGCTCATACCGGCTTGCAGCGGCGTGCTGTAAATGGGATAAGGCTTGCCGCGCAGGGAAGCGAAAGCGGTGCGGGAGTTAGCGAAAGTATTGACGCGAATGCCGAACCAAGCGACGCCGTAGCTACCAGCGATTCCCACGAGACTGAAAATCAGAATGATTGGCAGTGTGACCGCAACAGGATGAACGGGAGCGAGCCAGCCGAAGTACATGACGATCACGACGGCGATAAACACCCACAAGATCATCAGGAACTTACCCTGAGTAAATAGGTAGGTCTTGCAGGTCTCGTAAATCAGCTCGGAGACGTCGAGCATCGATTTGTGAACGGGCAGATTTTTTAGACGGGAATAAATTGCCAAGCCGAAGCCCAAGCCAAAGATGCAAATAACGATGCCGAAGAGTAGAAGCTTGTGGCCGTCGATGCCGAGGAAAGAAACCTGGGAGAGGTCGGGAAGCTTCAAGTTAGCTTCGCCGCCAGCTTCGTCGGCAAGAGCCGAGGAAGCCCCAAGCAAGGAGAGGGTGGCTGCCGT
>Ga0137415_10003705_pt1 | contig 15201 bp, 12 predicted proteins | sample CZODoug3_1_1_16f_FD_183082 | JGI IMG/M metagenome (GOLD analysis project Ga0137415, IMG submission 183082) | Vadose zone soil fungal communities from Angelo Coast Range Reserve, California, USA - CZODoug3_1_1_16fungal (Hybrid Assembly) | ecosystem: Environmental > Terrestrial > Soil > Vadose... | reverse complement strand
CGACATGTTCGTCTCGGGCGATGATCGCGCGGTCCGTGTGGCCCGCACGATCGCGGACCTTGCCGGATCGATTGCACAACAATCAATTGCGATCGAGTCGAATCTGCGGTCTCTTGGGCATCGTCAGCTGACACCAGACCATGCCCATCGGTGAACGAAAGAACGATCCTGCCTCGAAAGCCACGCGGCGGAGCGTCACGTTGAAGCAGGTGGCGGAGGTGGCGGGCGTGCATGCCTCGACGGCTTCGCGTGCCCTCAACCCATCGACGCGATCGATGGTGGCGCCGGTCGTCGCGGCGCGGGTCATGAAGGCCGCGAAGCAATTGGGCTATCGGCCCGACCCGGTGGCCGCGAGCCTGCGAACCGGGCGATCCAAGCTGGTTGGCATCCTGGTGCCGGATATCGCGAATGCCTTGTTCGCGCCGATCCTGAGCGGCGCCAGTGAGCGGCTGTCGGCGCGGGGATACTCCGTCATCGTCGCGGATGTCGGCAATGATGGGGGCCGGCAGCTCGATCTCGCCGCCGGACTCGTGGCGCGCCGGGTCGATGGGCTGATCCTCGCGACCGTCAGCCGGGACGATGCACTCGTGGCGTTCTGTATCGAGCAGAAGTTGCCGGCCGTCCTGGTCAACCGGGCGGAGACGGAGGCGCGGCTATCGGCCGTGGTGTCGGACGACGCCTTGGGGATGCAGTTCGCCGTGGACCATCTGGTGCAACTCGGGCATCGCCATATCGGCCACCTGGCCGGGCCGGTGCAACATTCGACCGGATTCCTGCGCCGGCGCGGCTTTGGCCACGCCCTGGCGGCGCATGGACTCGACCCGGCCCTGGCGCCCTGCGAGGTCACCATGGCCTATACGCGGGAGGAGGGGGCCGCGGCGATGCGGCGGCTCCTCGACGCGCACCCGCAGGTCACGGCGATCGCCTGCGCGAACGACCTGCTCGCACTGGGGGCCTACGACGTGCTGCGCGAACGGGGCCTCGAATGCCCGCGCGACATCTCGATCGTCGGGCACAACGATATGCCGCTGGTCGACATGGTGCAGCCGGCCCTGACCACGGTCCGAATCAGTCACCGGGAAATGGGGCGCGAGGCGGCCGACCTGCTAGAGCAGGCGATCGAGCAGGAAGATGCCACGGTCCGCAAGGTCGTTTTGCCGTCCAAACTCATCATCCGCGGTTCCACCGCCAAGCCGCGCAAGACATCCTCCGGTGCGGTCGCGGCACGGTCGCGGAAGGCGCGTTGATCATAGGCCGTCAGGCTAAACGGATTAGCGTCGCACTCCGTTCGGCGTCAGGACGACGCGATCTCTGGTCGAGCCCAGCACCTTGGCATACGCCTCCGCGGCTCGTTCCAACGGATAGATCGACGATGCCCGAATTGGAAACGGCTTCAGCGCCCCGCTGTCGAAGCCGGGCGTGAGCAGCGCCAGGGTCGACACGCTTTCCTCGGTGCTCGAGGCCAGCGTGTCGACGCCGACATAGGTGTGCTGGCCGCGGTAGAATTCCAGGATGTCGAAGGCCACGGTCTTCCCGATCGTGGCGATGAGGATCTGGCGTCCGCCGAGCGCGAGTGCGCGATGCGCCATCTCGAAATACGGGCCTCCGACCGTGTTGTAGACGATGTCGGCGCCATGGCCGCCGGTCCTCTCGCGGATGTCCGCAGCGACCTCGGGGCCGCTGCCGGCAACGATCTCCACGGGGCCGATGTGATGGCCGTCGAAGGTTCCGGCGGTCCGGACGACGCCGAAGGTGCGGGCGCCCAGCATGGTCGCGATCTGGATCGCGGCTTGGCCGACCTTGCCTGTCGCACCGAGGATCGCGACGATGTCGCCCGGATTCGGAAACCCCGCGCGTTCGAAACCCTTCCAAGCCGTGACGAAGGGCACACCGAGCGCGCCGGCTTCCAGGAGGGACAGGGAATGCGGCTTGGCGCGCACGCTCGATGCGCCGATGACGAGATGCGTGCCGTGGCTGCCATCGACCCGGACGCCGAGTTCGCCGCTCGTTCCCCAGACCTCGAGGCCGAGAAGATCGCGCGGCCCTTCGACGACGACGCCAGAGAAATCGCGGCCGGGTGTCCGCGGCCATTTGGCATGGGGCATCAGCCCCAGTGCCGCCTTGACGTCGCTCGGGTTGACGGCGGCGGCAGCGATTTCGACCACCACTTCGTTCGCCGCCCAATGAACGGGCCCGCTTTCGATCTGGAGCGCGAGGGTCGAGATGTCTTCAGCTTTGCCGTGGACCCGCAGACGACGGCTGTCTCGGCTGCTGGCCGGCGATCGAAATGGGTCGGTGGTCGCGTTCATGGCTGTCTCCCAATGCTGCAATCGATTGTTTGCCCCATGGATGCGCGATGTCAAGCGATGGGCTTCAATGTAGGCAGAACGAGAAGCGGCCGATAGCATGAGGTGGCCATATTCATCAAAAATGATTTGTGTGATGCAATCGATTGCAGTAAGATTTGTCTCAGAAGGTGCTCATGATCATCGACGATCAGGAGATGGTGACGGAGGCGGTCCTGCAGGCCATGGCCGAGGCGCCGAGTGCCCGGCTTCGCGAAATCATGGCGGCGCTCGTACGGCATGCCCATGCCTTCGCCAGGGAAGTGCGCCTATCGGAGGACGAATTCGAGCAGGGCGTCGCGTTCCTCAATCGCATCGGGCAGGCGACGAACGACGCCCACAATGAGGGGGTCCTGTTTTCCGATGCGCTCGGATTCTCGACCCTGATCTGCCTGCTGAACAACGGCAACGCCGGTGCGGCGGAGACGGCGTCGGCCTTGCTCGGCCCGTTCTGGAGAATGCACTCGCCGAAGACGGACAACGGCGGCTCGATCGTGCGGTCGGAGACCCCCGGACCCGAGCTTCTCGCGCAATGCCGGATCACCGATCCGCGCGGCCAGCCGATCTCGGGCGTCGAGGTGGATGTGTGGCAGGCGTCGCCCGTTGGTTTGTACGAGAATCAAGACGAAACCCAGATGGATATGAACCTGCGCGGAAAGTTCACGACCGATCGTGACGGCCGATTCTGGTTTCGCTCGGTCCGCCCTGCCGGCTATCCGGTGCCGACGCATGGACCGGTGGGCGATCTGCTCCGGGCGCAGCGGCGCAGTCCCTACCGCCCGGCGCATCTGCATGTCCTGGGCTTCAAGCCCGGATACAAGACGCTCATCACCCAGGTCTTCGTCGCCGAGGACGAGCATCTGGAGACAGACGTGGTGTTCGGCGTCACGCGGCATCTGGTTGGCAACTACGTTCGCCACGACGAAGGCACGCCCCCCGAACCCGGCATACAAGCGCCCTGGTACACGCTGGAATACGACTTTGTCATGGAAGCGGGCGAAGCGAAGCTGCCGGTTCCCCCCATAAAATGAGGGACAATGACAAGATGACCTATCCCAAAGATCTGACCGGCAAAGTCGCTCTCATCGTCGGGGGCGCTGGCGCAATCGGTACGGCCACGGGCCGGATGCTGGCGAGTGCGGGCGCCACAATCGTTATCACCCATATGCCGGGGGAAGAGAAGGGGCGCGCCGCCGCCGGCGTCATCGGCGTGCTTCCCGCGGGTCGGGATCACAGCGCCTATCCCGCCGACGTGCTGGACACCGCCTCGCTCGTCGCCCTGCGCACCGAAATCGAGCGGCGCTATGGGCGGCTGGATATTCTGATCAATACAGCTGGCTTTACCAAGCTCGTGCCGCACGCCAATCTCGATGGGCTCGACGACGCTTTCATCGACCGCATCTTCCAGGTCAATTGGCGAGGCCAGTTCGCGGCGATCCGCACTTTCGCACCGCTGCTGAAGGCTTCCGGGGACGGCCTCGTGGTGTCGATCTCCTCGATTGCCGGCTTCACCGCGATCGGATCGAACATCGCCTATTGCGCGGCGAAGGCCGGCATCGATGTCATGACCAAGTCGCTCGCGCGCGTTCTGGCGCCGGAGGTGCGGGTGCTCGCCGTGTCCCCCGGCGCCGTCGACACCGCCTTCGTTCCCGGCCGCGAGGCGGACTTCAACGCCACGATGGCGGCCACCACCCCGCTGGGGCGCATCGGCGTGGTCGAAGACGTTGCCGCCGCAATTGCCGCTTGCGCCACACACCTCGGTTATTCCACGGGCCACATCATCCAGGTGGACGGTGGCCGCGCGCTCTAGAGAGACCCACACCGATGTTGGACAAGGTCATTATCACCTGCGCAATCACCGGCAATCTGACGACGCCGGAGCAGACGCCCCATTTGCCAATCACGCCGGCGGAGATCGCGCAATCCGCGCTGGGCGCCGCCAAGGCCGGTGCCGCGGTGGTGCATATCCATGTGCGGGACCCACAATCCGGCAAGCCCTCGATGGACCTCGAGCTCTATCGCGAGGTCCTCGACCGCCTCCGTGACGGCAATCCCGACCTCGTCCTCAATGTCACGACGGGACCCGGGGGGCGATTCGTTCCCTCGGCCGATGATCCGAGGGTCTTCGCCCCGGGCACGACGCTGATGGCGCCGGAACGCCGGGTCGAACATATCGCGGCGCTCAAGCCCGACATCTGCACGCTCGACGTCAACACGATGAACTCCGGCCGGGAGGTCGTGATCAACACGCCGGCCAATGTCCGGCGGATGGCCAAAGTGATCCGGGAGAGTGGAGTGAAGCCCGAGATCGAATTGTTCGATTCCGGCGATATCGCGCTCCTGAACGATCTGGTGGCCGACGGCACCCTCGACCGCTCTCCCCTTTGCTCGATTGTCACAGGGGTGAAATACGGTTTTCAGCCGGGCCCCGAGACGGTGCTCTACGCGCGCGGCCTGCTGCCCGCGGGGGCAACTTGGGCCGCCTTTGGCATCGGCCGCAGAGCCTTTCCCATGGTGGCGCAGTCGCTGCTCGCGGGCGGTCATGTCCGGGTCGGGCTGGAGGATACCGTCCACATCTCGCGCGCCGTGCTGGCCCCCTCCAATGCCGCGCTGGTCGAGAAGGCGCGACAGCTGGTGGAATGGCTCGGCGCGACAGTCGCCACACCGTCCGAGGCCCGTGAACTGCTCCACCTCGGTCCGGCGCAATCCTGAGATCCGCACCACGGTGTGCCGCCTACATGGCACTACCGCAAATCCATCCATCGGGAATGACATACAGCACTTACAATAGTTCGCGCCGCATTCACTCCATTAATTCAAACAGACCATCACACTTTCGGGCCTCAACCCACGCTCTGTTATTGCCCGCGCGGACCGCGCCTGCTACGATGATACACGTCATCAAAATAGTACCAAAGGAGCGGATCGATGAAATCGAGTCTTCGAGGTCGGACGGGACGATGGCTCATGTTCGGAGCGGCGAGCGCGTGCTCGCTGGCGGGATTTGCCGCTTGTACCTCTGAGCAGAGCGATGGTGAACGCGCAGAGAAACAGACGGCGTCGGCCTCGGCGACGACGGCGCCATCCGTCACGGCGGCGGGCGGCTTTCTCGGCGCGACGTGTGGATATAGTTATGATCTTGATCTCACGGGGCCCAACGATACTACGGAGAACACGCCCCTTTATAATCCTCCGTCCGGCACTGCTTTCGATACGTGGGGTACCTGGGTCGAACAAGCCCAACAAGCAGGCTTGGACTTCCTGGCTCCCAATTTACGCGGCTCGACACCCCACACCAACGTAACTCCAACAGTCATCGCGGACTTGGTGACAATAATAAACAACCGCGGGCTCACCGATTCGCTCAAAATAGGCGCCTTCGATGACAACGCGGCCTCTTGGCAGTGGCAATGGAATGCTGCTAACGGCACTTCAAACGTTCCGTTCGATATCGGCAATTCAGCCAACTGGAAATATATCTACGAACTCAACTACAAGCTGTTCTTCCAGACAGTCCCCGACGCCAATCGATTCAAAATCAATGACCGACCGGTCATTATCGTTTGGACGGGGAATACTGCCACCGTAGGTAATGAGCAGGGCAACTTTTCCCGAGCAATGACCTATGTTCGGCAGAAGTGCCAAGCCGATTTCGGCTTCAACCCCTATATCATCGTAAATAAGGAAACCCTGGTAAATGACACGACCGTGGCGGCAGTAATCGACGCAACCCACGGTTGGTCCGGAGGCGGCACTTGGACGTTGAGCACTTTCAACGACACCAAAATTGGTGTCGCGTTCCCCGGGCTCTTTCACCCCTCAGACGCCAGCTACAGAGATTCCAATCATGGGGCCACCTATGAGACTGCCTTGACCAACACCGTGGGTGCCGGCGCCCTGCTTACCTTGGTCGAAGGGTTCACCGACGCCTTAGAGGATGCCGATGTCTTCCGCGTGCGCAATCTCAGCACCAGCGGTGCGCCATTGAGTTATGATCAGACTCTCTATGATTTCCCAAATCAACGCCTTCACATTACGCGCAAGCATAGCCGGGTTCCGTTTTTGGGAAATTTGAAGTTTGAAGCGGAAGGTTGCGATTCTTTCGGAGGCGCTTCCGGTGGCAACGGCAAGACGAATTACTATCGCAATGGCAATATTGCCATCGAGCCCACCAATGACACCAACGGTGGACATCACGTCGGCTGGATGCAGCCGGGAGAATGGTTTGAATGGATAAACGTGCCACTCAACGGCACCCCGCATTTCCTAGTGCGCATCGCGACCCCGAATGCCGCACGTACAGCGCATTTAGTCATTGATGGTGCCGTGCAGGCCAGCAAGACGCTTCCCAACACCGGAAGCTGGACGACATGGCAGACCTTCGATTTTGGCGCGTACGGTAGCTTCACGAATTCCTATCATACCGTCCGGATTGTATTCGATAACGGAGGAGTAAACTTCAATTGGTGGCAGCTTTGAGGAAGCGACATGGCACGACATCGCTGCGTCCGCGAGAGATCCCACAGTGGTGTTAAAGTCAACGACCGGGCGCCACGACATATAAATTCGCGGTGCATGCCTCGTCGTGGATGGTCTCGCCGTCCTGGACGGGCTGGGTGGCGCTCTGGGTATTGTAAACGCACGAAACACGGAGTCTGTCCCCGGCCTCCACCCGAAGCGGCTCGTCGTAGACGAATAGTCGCTGGCGATAGAAATCCCAATGGTCGAAGCTCGCTGCGCAGCTTCGGGTCGCACCCCGCTGGTGGTCCACTTGCATCGTTCGACCCAGGGTGTGCATTTGCGGCGCCACCGCCAGCACGGTCATTGGTCCCTCTGCGGTGAGCTCTCCGGCCGCCTCGGCGTAAGTCCTGCCCGGCGCGAGCGAGAGGCCTTGCGCCGAGAGCGAAATGAAAGACGCTTCGCGCACACCATCGTCGAGGCTCATCTCGATGCGCGTATGCGTCTTCGCCCCCAGCCCCGACGTAATCACATTGTAATGAACCTGCACCACCAGCTTGCGGCTCGCCTCCAGTCGCAGGCCGGTGCCGGGCGGGAAAGGGAGCGCGGGCGAATCCCACGTCCAGCTCGCAATCAATCGCGCCGGGCTGACGCGCGCCGAGCCATAACAAGAATAGCCTGGCGCGGAGTCCTCCTTATCGAGCCTCAGCGCGTCGGCCTCGGCCGCGGCGGAGTCGGGGGCGTAAATGGTCACCTGCGCGACCATGCGCGGATCGGTGGAGATCACGCGGATGCCGGTGAGCAGGCGGTCGCGTGACAAGCTGGGATCCGCCACGAAACAACGATATGCGCTGGGGCCGAGGCCTGCCGTGACATCGGCGCCGGTGTCGAGAACCGCGTCGATATGATCGAGCTCGGGCTGAGGCTCGCCTTTGGCGACGCCGGACCTGGGAGAGTCGACCTCGGCGGCCACCCGCTCGGCGGGATCTCCCCGGGGCATCGATTGCTCCTGCCAATGCACGAGGGTCGCGATCTCGGGATCGCTGAGCCATAGCGAATCGCGCCAGGTTCGACAGAGGCCAGTGCCGTCGGCGCCCCAAGGAGGCATCATGCGGGTTTGCACGGAGAGCGCGATGGCGCCGCCGTACTTCGACACCTCGTCGTAGGTATCGAGCCGCGGGCGGGCCGCCAGCCCTTGGTCCGAATGGCAGCGGACGCACCGCCGCCCCAGAATGGGCGCCACGTCGCGGTAATACGAAAAGGTCTTCGGGCGAGGCCTCCTCGCGATGGAGAGCCCTGAAATCGATATCAGGACGATCACCACGAAGAGGGGCCAGCGCGAGCCCAGGAGCGTACGCACGGCAAACCAGCTCGCCACCGCTATTGCGTGACCCCCTCTTGGAGCATCATCCGATTATCTTCGTGATCCAGAAGGTGGCAGTGAAACACGTAGGTCCCGGTGAAGGTCTCGTTCTTGAAGATGATTCGCGCCGTTCCATTGGCCGGCACCTGCACGGTATCCTTGAGACCGTTCTGCGCCGCCGAGGGCGCCTGGCCGTTGACGTCGAGGATATTGAACTCGGTCAGGTGCTTGTGAAATGGGTGCGTGAGCGGCGAGTTGTTGGTCAGCGTCCAGATGGTGACGGCGCCCGTGGTCGAGGTCAGGTCGATGCGGCTCGGATCGTAGGTGAGACCATCGAGCTCCCACACGCCGCCCGCGGTCGAGAGGGTGATGTTGGCCTTTGCCTTCGCGTCTGCCTCTTCGAGCCGTGTGATGGTGGCGAGCGCCGATGGTACCGTGCTGGTATCGGTCTCGGTGCCGCTCACCCGGAATTGCATCAGCGTCTTGATCGCGGGGGCCGTCGTATCGGCGTTCGACAAGCTCAACGTGGTACCAACGGGGTATTTCGAGAAGTCGACGACGATGTCGTAGCGCTCCGCCGGGTACATGGACAGGCTGGTCACGCTCACCGGCGCCGTGAGAAGCCCCCCATCCGACCCGATCACCTGGAACGACGCGGCGGTCCCTGCCGTGAGGCTCAGACTCCAAGGTCGCACGTTCGAGCCGTTCAACAAGCGGAAACGATATTTGCGATTCGCGACGTCGAGCACCGGATTGGCGGTGCCGTTGACCACCGGGGTGTCTCCGAAGAATGGCCCATTGTCGGTGAATGTCAGCCCATTGTTGGTGTCGAACGACTTGTCCTGCAGGAGCAGCGGTACGTCGTAGTCGCCGGACGGCAGCCCCAGTGAATCTTCGGCCGGATCGTGGATGATGTAAAAGCCGGCCAGCCCGTGATAAACGTGGCTGCCGGTCACGTCCATCGTATGATCGTGATACCAGAAGGTGCCGGCGGGTTGGTCGTTGGTATACGTATAAACCTTGGACGCGCCCGGCGTGATGTAGTCCACGGGATGGCCGTCGCTGCTGGCAGCCACCTTGTGTCCGTGATTGTGAATGCTGACATTTTCGCTCCACGCATTCTTCTGGGTGACGGTGATGGTCTGACCGCGGGTGGCGACGATGGTCGGCCCGGGGAAGGTCCCGTTGAAGCCGACGACGGGCGTCGCGTTGCCCGGCTTCATTTGCGCAGTACCCGACTCGATGGTCAGGTTGTAGGCCGTGCTCCCGGAGAGCACGGACGGAAGCCTCAGCGGGTTGGTGAATACGACATCCGCCATCGCGGAGATGGCGGCGGCGCTCGTGGCCACCGCGCCCCCGGGATCTTCCGATCCCGAGCATCCCGAGACGGCAAAAGCTCCGGCGATCCCCGACAGCAGCGCGCTTCGTGCCAATGTACCCAAGCTCATGGTCGATTCCTTTCTCGTGGTCACAAGGTCATTCGAGACGATGCGCCGCCTCGAGCACGTCCTGGTAGGGAGGCGGGCGGCGCCAGCTCTCGGTGAATCCGCCCCATCGAAGGATGCCGTTGCCATCGAACAGCAAGAGGCAATGCATCGATGTCTTGCACAACGAAGCAACCCGTTGATCGGGATCGGAGAGAAGCGTAAACGGTAATTCTTGCGATTGCCGTTCACGGAGGAGTGCTTCCGGCTCGTCCCCGCTGATGCCGTAGACGCGAATCGCGGTCGATGAGAAGCGGCGGACCTGCTCTGCGAGGCGCGCGAGCTCGCCGCGGCAGTACGGGCACCACACCCCTCGAAAGACGACGAGCAGCATGGGGCCTGCCGGCGTCGCCAAGGCCACCGGCGCACCCTCCTGATTCAGCAGGGTAACCGGTATCAATGGTGCACCAATGGGCAGCAAGCGCGGGCTCGGCGGCAACTTCCGGAGGGCCAGCGGCGCTGGGCCAGCGAGCAGGAGAACGAGCGCCGCGCCGAGTAGCAACACGGCGCCCGCGGACAGGAGCCGACGCCGAAGTCGGAGTGAGCCAGTGTGGGTCAAAGCAAGCGGAATCCGAATCCGAAGTTCATGCTCGACTCATGCACTGGGATTGGGTGACCATCAATGGCGACGAACGGCTCATGTCTGGTACATTCATGGCCATCATGGACCTCACCGGGGTGGCTGCGTTCCTCGAGCTGGTGAAGACGGGCAGCGTGCTCGCCGCTGCAAAGAATCTGAAGGTCTCACGTGCCACCCTCCGGCGGCGGATCGAGGCGATCGAAGAGGGGATCGGCCGTCCGCTATTCGAGCGGCAGCGCGACGATCTGGTGCTCACGCGCGCCGGCCGACTGCTGGAGCGGGAGGGGGCGCTGCTCCTCGGCTCGGCGCGACGGCTCGAAAAGGCGCTCGAGCAGGTGGGGTCGGAGACGGTATCGGGCACGCTGTCGGTCGCCATGCCGACGGGGTTGCCGGGCCCTCTCGTCGCGCTGTTCACACGCGAGCTCGCGGAGCAATGGCCAAACCTTCACGTGGTCGCCACCCACGCAGAGGATCCTCTGGCGGAGCTCGACCGCGACGCCGACGTGGCCATCACGTCCGGCCCGCGTCCTCCGACGCCGTGGCTCGCGCGGTCGATTGCCAACCTCGAAGAGCGGGCCTACGTGCACGACGATTACATCGCGCGCGCGGGGGTGCCTCGCGTGCTCGCCGATCTCCGCAAGCATCGGCTCCTTTCGTGGCATGCGCCCGATCGTGCTGCCACCCAATGGCCGCTGCGCACGGGCGGCACGGTTCGCGTGCAGCCCGCGCTGATATCGAATGATCTTCGCAGCGTGCAAGAGTGCATTCTGGCGGGGCTCGGCATCGGTGTGGTGGCGTTGCCCCCGCGATTACCTGGCATACGCGCGGCCCTGCCCGGGGTCCTCGGCGGCCGACGCCGTTTCTGGCTCGCGAGCGCCGCGGCGGGGCGGTGGAGCCCTTCGGTGCACGCCTTCGGTCAACATCTGGTGACGTTCCTCCGCGCCAACATCGAGCAGGAGGAGGTGCCGAGCGCGTGAACCGCCCAGCACCAACGGTGGCCGTCCGACGTCTGCGCACAACTGCGTCGGAGAGGCCGTGGTCCTCGGGGCGGCGAGGCACCAATCACCGTCGCATCAATCCCGACTCATTCATCGCTTGAGGGGCGCGGTGAGGAGATGTCGCAGAAGCCGAAGTGGCCATTTTCGTCGATGTTCATGGTGGCCGAAAGTGTACCAGCAGTGGTCCTCGAATGGCCATTGGCACCCAGCGAGGCGCCCCGTACGGTTGGGCCCTGGCTTTGCAAATCACTATTATCCCTCCGATGTCCGGTGAGAGGAGTCCTCATGCGATTGTCACGCCGTAAATTCATTGGATCCGTGCTGGCAGGATCGGCCGTCGGGGCCTTATCGCGCACGGGCTTGGCCGAAGGCATGACCACGGCTGCGAGCCAAACTGGTGACGTGGTCGGCAAAATCACGGTCGGCTACCAGGGCTGGTTTGCTTGTATCGGAGACGGAGCCCCGATCAATGCGTGGTGGCATTGGAGTCCGAATTCGTCGCAGGCGCCGTCGACGAGCAACAACAACATCAAGGCCTGGCCCGATATGGGCGAATACGAACACGTCTATCAAACCGCATACAACAATCTCAACGGCGGGCAGCCTGCCACTCTTTTCTCCTCTTATGATCAGCAGACGGTCAACACCCACTTCAACTGGATGCAGCAGTACGGCTGCGACACTGCGGCCCTCCAGCGATTCAATCCGAATGGCAGCGAAGGCCCGACCCGCGACGCCATGGCTACCAAGGTGCGGAGCGCGGCGGAGGCCTACGCGCGCAAGTTCTATATCATGTACGACGTCAGCGGCTGGACGAATATGCAGGCCGAGATCAAATCCGATTGGACGAACAAGATGTCTGCATTGACCTCTTCCTCCGCCTACGCGAAGCAGAACGGCAAGCCGGTGGTGGCGATCTGGGGCTTTGGGTTCAACGATGGAAACCACCCTTGGAGCGCAGACATCTGCCTCGACGTGATCAACTGGTTCAAGGGCCAGAACGTATACCTGATCGGCGGCGTGCCGACGCATTGGCGCACGGGCGACGGTGATTCGAGTTCGGGCTATATCAATGTGTACCACGCGTTCAACATGCTATCGCCGTGGATGGTGGGACGCATCGCCAACGCGTCCGATTCGGACAATTTCTACACCTCGGTCAACGTGCCGGACCAGAGCGATTGCAACGCCAATGGCATCGACTACCAACCATGCGTCTTGCCCGGCGATACTTCGGCACGCCAGCGGGCGCACGGGGATTTCATGTGGCGTCAATTTTACAATATCGTCAGGGTCGGCGCGCAGGGCATCTATATTTCGATGTTCGACGAGTATGGCGAAGGAAACCAGATCTGCAAAACAGCAGCGAACGCGTCGATGGTCCCCTCCGGCTCCGGCCTATGGGCCCTCGACGAGGACGGCACGGCGTGCACCTCCGATTACTACCTTCGGCTCACGAACGATGGAGGAAAGATGCTAAAAAAGCAAATCGCGCTCACTGCGACACGGCCCACATCGACGACGTAGTCGCGTCATTGGGTCGTGAGGTGTGCGTCGCTGGCGGAGCGCGGCAGAGGGCTGCCCTTTGGGGGCGGGCTTCGCAGCGACGTTCGCGCATTTACATAAATAAACAATGCGCGTCATCGCACAATACCTAAACCGCGTTAATTTGTATTGCACGATCCATGATGACTTACACGCACGAAGTGGGACGACTCGTCGAGGTCCGCCATCTTCCACCGGCGAAAGCTGCCGATTTCGACGCGGCTGCCGTCTCGAGCTTCAGGAAGCTGCTCGATTCCGTTCCACGTGCGATTGTGTGCGTCGACCTCCGATGGGCCAAGGTGCTGCCGCAGGAGTTGGCGGATTTATTACCCGAATCCATGCGTCGAACGCGCGGGTACTTCGAGCGGGAGGCCGTCATCGCGACGTCGTGGCTGCCGACCATGGTGATGCAGGTCCGTCGGGTTGCCCAGCGCGAAGCGGGCGACCCGGCGCGGCGCACCTTCACCGATACGAATGCGGCCATCGCGTGGCTCGACGAAGTGCTCGGCCCCGAAGAGCGCGGTCGTCTTCGCGTGTTCCTCGGCAAGATGCACGCAAGCCGCGCGGGATGAATCGCGAGATCGGCTCGAGTTCTGCCAAACGAGGGCCGCTCCATCCCCCATCGAGGCACCCGGAGTGTCACGTTGACACTTCGCAACGTCCGGCACACGCGCCAAACCATGGGTCGCGTCGAGGGCGCTTGTTTTTCTACTCTTCAGGAGCCTGCGACCATGTGTCCAGACTCCATGCAATCGGCGAGGCGCCCGAGCCACGCCTCGACGCTGGCGGCAACGACGCACCCCGGTCCTTCCGCCGGATACCAAGCGAAAACCTGGCCAACAGTGCCGCCTTCGGCCGGATCGAGGTCGACGACGAAGCAGTCGGTGTCGTCACCGAGAGCGATGGGGAGCCACCCCGTCGGTTGCCAGTACAGGGCCTTCACCCCGACCGGTGGGGCCTCCAGGGCGTTTTCGTCCGAGGATAAGTCTATGGCTTCGTTTAGAACGCGCCATTTGTCAATCATCTCCTTGATCGAAAGCAATTTGAATGTGCCGCCTCCACAATCATAAGGGCCGCTATGCACGATCCGAGCGAACTCAAATGCTGGATCATTGCCGTTGTGGATGCGCAGCATCGCGCACAGGCCTTCGGGAAGCGTCCCCCCGAAGTCGGTGGCGAGCTTCTCCACCTGCTGGGGCGTCGCCCCGGGTGCCAAGAGGTCGGAGCCAGATGGGTGCTTACGCGATAGCCATGCCTCGATGCGTTTCCATGTCTGCCGTATCCGAGTAAAGTCGGGCGAGCTTGCATCGGTACTCGCCGCCGAGAGCAATCTCTCGAGGCTCCTCGCCGCAACCTCCGGCAGACCCGCAGCAATCTGGGCGAGCAGCTCCGGGCGGTCGCCAACGATCTGCTCGAAGATCATCTGCTCGGCACTACCAGGCTTCGCGCCTCCTTCAGCATACATCTGCGCGAAGGCAGACAGCGTGAGATCCGGATGGGCTAGGAGGTATTTCTTCGCACGCTTCCGCAAGTCACCCGAGCCCAATGCGTATCGGAGCAAAGCAACCGCCGCATCGACGCTTTCGATGATGCTCAAAGCGTCGACGAGCTCCGACGTGGGTGTACGGGCAAGGAGAGCGCCCAAGGGATGAGCGGCGTCGGCGCCACGGACGTCGATCATCGTGTAGAGAATTTGTTCGTCGAGCGGCCGCCGTCGAGCGGAGCACGCACCAGCGAGACGCAGGAGCATCCCCGCTGGGACCTGCGACGCGAGCAGCGATGCGCCGGCGAATGGGAACTCGAAGAGCCCAAGACATTGCTCAGCGTCTGAGGTTGCCCAAGCCGACTCCCCTGGAAAGGCGTAGTCGAGGGCGCAGCGCAGAGCGAGGGACGCTTGGGCACGGGCCGTTTCCGCGACGGTCCGTGCGGCCTGGAAGTCCGACTCCTCCACGCACGCAAGTGCACGCCGCAGCGCTCCCCAATGCTCGATTCGAGGGAGATACCAGGCTTGGTCGAGGCGCACGCGGACATAGAGAGACTTGCGGAGCTCGTTCGCTCGCAATAGCGCAGAAACGGCGAAGGGAGCGCCGCGCGTTGCCACCCACCATGGAACGAGCAGGTCGGACACGGCATCGCTGTCCGGGAGCAGGTCCAGATCGGAGAAGAGGTTTGTCCGGACGGCCTCCACGTCGACGCTGGCGTTTGGGTCCAGCCCCTCCTGCGCCTGCGCGGCCAGAACACGATGCGCCTCCTGCACTGCAAGATCCCCAGCATCCCAGCGTCCGCTCTCCGTGCGACGTTGCAGTTCGACGGCCAAACGATCCAGTTTGGGACGAGGCAGCTTCGCGCGGGGTCGGTCGATAAGGCGTCCGGGACGCGCCTTCCGCCGCGCCGAGGCCGACCAGCTCACATGCGTGTCTCGCATCAC
>Ga0137415_10003704_pt1 | contig 15202 bp, 9 predicted proteins | sample CZODoug3_1_1_16f_FD_183082 | JGI IMG/M metagenome (GOLD analysis project Ga0137415, IMG submission 183082) | Vadose zone soil fungal communities from Angelo Coast Range Reserve, California, USA - CZODoug3_1_1_16fungal (Hybrid Assembly) | ecosystem: Environmental > Terrestrial > Soil > Vadose... | reverse complement strand
CACCTTGTCCAGCCGTTCGGCGATCTGCTTGCGCGTGGCTTCGTCGCGCGACCGCCAGCCGGCACGGTACACCGCCTTGACGAGGCGGCCCACGGCGCGGTTCATGTCGGCCATCGCTCCGCCGAGCGCACGCTCCACCGTGTCGTGGACCCGCTCGAAGATATCGTCCACCACGTCCTTGTGCTCGTCCAGGAATGTGCGTCCCGCGTCAGTGACCTCGTAGACCTTCTTGCCCTCCACCTCGCGGGAGACGACGAGCCCTTCGTCCTCGAGCAGCTGCAGCGTCGGGTACACGGTGCCGGCCGAGGGCGAGTAGCAGCCGCGCAGTTGGTCTTCCAGTTCCTTCATCACCTCGTAGCCGTGGCGCGGCTTGTCCTTGAGCAGCTTGAGGATCACGTACTTCATGTCACCGGACTCGAACCACTGGCGGCGCCGGCGGCGCGGACCGGCCCAAAACGCGCCGCGGGGCCCGAACCCGAAGGCGAACGATTCCCATCCGAAATGGCGAGGCATGGCTTTTCTCCCTGGTGACGATGTAACGGTAAGATATTATGGGACGATATATCTTGTCAATTCAGGAGTAATGGCCCTCACATCGGTTTTGGCCTGATTAGGGCACCTTCCTACGTCCCATAAATTGGTCTAGTGGGGGCGGGACCGTACATTTAGCGCCCGCGCCCCCCGGCTACTTGTTCCTCGTCGCGCCCTGGAAGGAGATCCAATGTCTGTGCAGGTGACGCCCCACCCAAGCTGGGTGGCCGACCTGGATGCCACTCTCGACCCGAGCCGCGAGGCGATCCTCGACACGAAAGTGATCGTGCACGCCTCTGAGAACCAGCTGATCGACGGCAGGATTCAGAACTTTCTGGTGGCGTTCTACCCGATCATCCGGGACTTCCCGCAGTGGCTTCAGCTGCTGCTCGACCGCTCCCCTGAGGACGGCAAGGCCTTCTTCCGCGACAACATCCGCGTCGAAAAGCGGCACGACGCCATGTGGCGCGCCATGGGGGACGGCTTTAACGTCCCGCGCGAGCGTTTCCAGGTGCCCGAGCCGATGATTCCGGAGGTGAAGGAGTTCCACGGCTACCTCACGGAGATGTGCCGGGGCGCCCAGTTCGGCTCCGCCGTGTCGGCCACGAACTACGCCGTCGAGGGCGTAGCGCAGAAGATCTCCGAGAAGGCGCTGCGCGGCCTGGCGAAGAACGCGAAGATCGGACCGCGCGGGCGCTGGTGGCTCGAAGAGCACGCCAAATACGACGACGAGCACCCGATCCACGCGCTCGAGATCATCAAGAACTGCGTCAAGCGGGGCGAGACGCCGCAGGTCGTGACGGACGCCGCGAAGAAGAGCCTCGGCTTGATGAAGGCAGCCATGGTGGCATCTTACGACTCATGAGTAAGGGCCGGCGCGCTTCGCCGACGCGAGGGCTCGGTCCCTCGGCGCCAGCGCCCAAGGCAGCCCCGAAGCGCCCGGCGTTCGATTCATCGCGCGTGGCCGCGGAGATCGTGGCGGCGCTCGCGGACGCGGTGGTCGTGACGGGCTTCGACCGCCGCGTGCTTACCGCCAACCGTGCGGCCGCCGAGCTGTTCGGTCGCCCGCTCGACGATCTCCCCGGGACGCTCATCGACGACGTCGTCGCGTCGGCCGAGCGTGAGCACGTGGCCGCGCGCGAGCGCCGCGCGATCGATGGCGAGGAGCAGCACTACGAGACCAAGGTCGTGCGGGCGAACGGCGAGGAGCGCATCGTCGCCGTGTCCACCACGCTGCTGGTCGTCGACGGGGAGCGGCTCGGCGCGGTCGCGACGCTGCGCGACATCACCGAGCAGAAGCGGGCGCAGGAGACCCTCGCCCGCTCGGAGGCCCGCTACCGCAACCTGTTCGAGTCGGCGTCGGACGCGATCGTGACGCTCGACGCGAACGGCCGCTTCACGACGTTCAACCACGCCGCCGAGATCATCTCGGGGTACCGTCGCGAAGAGCTGGTGGGCCAATGGTTCGCGCCGATGCTCCCCGACGACGAGCTCCCCAAGGCGCTCGCCCACTTCCAGAAGGCGCTCACGGGCGACACCGGGCTGTTCGAGACGAACTTCTATCGCAAAGACGGCGATGTCCGGACGATCCAGGTCACCTACTCGACGCCGCAGCGCGACGAGGAGGTGCTGTGCGTCATCCGCGACGTCACCGACCAGAAGATGCTGCAGGAGCAGCTGATCCAGTCGGAGAAGATGTCGGCGATCGGGCAGCTGGTGTCCGGCGTGGCGCACGAGCTCAACAACCCGCTCGCGGGCATTTCGGCCTTTGCCCAGCTGCTGCTCTCCGAGAAGCGGTTCCCGCCCGATCAGCGGACGGCGGCGGAGATGATCTACGCCGAGGCGCGGCGCGCGTCGCGCATCGTGCAGAACCTCCTGACGTTCGCGCGCCAGCACAAGCCGGAGCGCACGACGACGCAGGTCAACCAGGTGCTGGACGACACGCTCGAGCTGCGGGGCTACGAGCTGCGGGTGCGCGGCATCGACGTGCAGCGCGACTATGACGAGCAGGTGCCCGAGACGATGGCGGACGCGCACCAGCTACAGCAGGTCTTCCTGAACCTCATCACCAACGCCGAGCAGGCGATGGAGCGCTCGGAGCGGGACAAGCAGCACCTCACGGTCCGGACCCGGCGTGCCGGCGAGGTGCTGCGCATCGAGATCGAGGACACGGGTCCGGGCATCCCACCGAACCTGCTCGAGCGCATCTTCAACCCCTTCTTCACCACCAAGCCCACCGGCTCGGGTACGGGCCTCGGGCTCTCGATCTCGCTCGGCATCGTGCGCGAGCACGAGGGGCGGATCTGGGCGGAAAACGCGGCGCAAGGCGCCCGCTTCGTCATCGAGCTGCCGATCGTGGCGCCGCGCACGACGGGCGACTACCCGGCCGTGACGTCCAGTGCACCGATCACCGACCGCCTGCACGTCCTCGTCATCGACGACGAGGCCTCGGTGCGGGTCGCGTTGCAACGCTACCTCGCGAGCCGCGGCCACGAAGTGGAGACCACGGCGAGCGGCAAGGAAGCGCTGGCGCGCATGCGGGAAGACGCCTTCGACGCGGTCATCGTGGACATGCGGATGCCCGATGTGTCGGGGGAGCAACTGTTTCAGGAGCTCAAGGCGCGCGACCCGTCCTACGCGGAGCGCGTGATTTTCACGACCGGCCAGCTCGTCGACGACAGCGTGCGCACCTTCCTCGCCTCCACTGGCCGTCCCTGCGTGCCCAAGCCGTTCGAGTTCAGCTCGTTCGACCAGGTCCTCCCGGCACGACGCGCCAGCTGACGCGGCCTCCCGCGACAGCGGGGACGCGGTAGATTCACCCGCCTCACACCAACCCCTGCGAACGCCATGCGCCCGACGCCCTCGCTCCTCGTGCTCTTGTTGTGCCCGGCGCTCGCGCGCGCCCAGGCCGGCCAGCCGTTCGACTTCTATGCGCGGGGTCCCTACCGGCCGGCCGTACCCCGCCCCGAGGCGATCACCGGCTACCCAGCCGGCGCGCAGCAGACGATGTACGCCGTCATGCAGCACTATCTCGACACGGTCGTCGCGACCGCGCCGGAGCGCGTCCGCGTGGAGCGCTGGGGTGACACCCCGGAGCACCGACCCATCCGCGCGCTGATCATCTCGGACCCGGCGAACCTCGCCCGACTCGACCCGCTCCGCGCCGAGATCACCGAGCTCGCCGACCCGCGCAAGACCGCCCCCGCCCGCGCGGCGGAGATCGCCGCCAAGGATCCGATCGTCGTGGCGTTCAACTATTCCGTCCACGGAAACGAGCCCGCCGGCTTCGAAGCGGCGATGCAGGTGGCGTATCAGCTGCTCGCCTCGGACGAGCCACGTACGCTCGAGATCCTCAAGAACGTCGTCCTGGTGCTGAACCCATCCGCCAACCCGGACGGCCACGAGCGCTTCGCCGCGTGGTACAACTCGGTCGCGGTCGGGGCCGACCTCCCCGCCGCGCTCGAGCACCACGAGCCGTGGGCGATTCAGGGCCGGTTCAACCACTTTCGCTTCAACATGAACCGCGACCTCGTGGCCCAGAGCCAGCCCGAGGTGCGTGCCATAATGGACGGGCTGTTGCGCTGGCACCCCCAGGTGTTCGTGGACCATCACTCCACCACCCGGGCATTCTTTTTCCCCCCCGTGGCCCAAGCGATCAATCAGAACCTGCCGCCCCAAGCGACGAAATGGTTCGACACGTTCGGGCGGGGCAACGCCGCCGCGTTCGACCTCGAGGGATGGCAGTACTACGTGCGGGGCGTCTTCGACTTCTTCTACGTCGGCTACTGGGACACCTGGGCCACCTTCCAGGGCGCCACGGGGATGACGTACGAGACGGATGGGGGCTATCCCGTGAACCGCCGCCGCGAGGACGGCACCATCAGCACGCTGCGTGACGGGATCGCCCACCACTACACGGCCTCGCTCGCCACGCTCGAGACGGCCGCCGGCAACCGGCGTGCCCGCCTGCTCGACTACTACGACTTCCGTCGCTCCGCGATGGACGAGGCGCGCACCGATCGCATGAAGCGGGTGGTGCTGGCGCCTGGTGGCGACGCCCGGCTACTGGCCCACGTCGTCGGCCTGCTGGTGCGCAACGGCATCGAAGTGACCCGGCTCAGGCAAGCGGCGACGTCCAGCGCCGCCCATGCCTACTGGGGCGGTGCGGCGGCGCGCCAGACGTTTCCGGCAGGAAGTTACGTGGTCGACCTGGGGCAGCCTCAGCGGCGGCTCGCCAAAGCCCTGCTCGAGCCGAGCGCGACGTTCGACCGCGGGTTCGTCGAGCAGGAGATCCAAAGGTTCCAGCGAAACCGCCGCCGCGGCGAGAGCGCCGACCACGAGGACTACGATTTCTACGACATCACCGCCTGGTCGCTCCCCTTCACGTTCAACCTCGAGGCCTCCTGGACCGAGGACGCCCTGCCGCTCGCCGGCGACGCGGTGACGGACACCGTGCTGGCCGCGTCCGTCGCGACCCCCGCCCCCGCCCCAGCCCCGACGCCGCCGCGCGCGGGCTCTGCATACCTCTTCAGCGATGGCAGCCAGGCGGGCGCCCGCCTCGCGTTCGCCCTGCTCGCCGAAGGGTTCAAGGTCGCGATTGCCACGCAACCGCTGCGAGCCGACGGAGCCGGGTATCCGCGTGGCACGTTCGTCGTCCGGACCCAACGCAACCCGGCGACGCTGCACGATCGCATCGCCGAGCTCGGCCGGCGCGCCGGCGTCCCAGTGGCGGTGGTGCGAAGCGCGTACCCCGATACGATCGCCGCGGGTGTGGGCTCGGACGACGTGGTGAGCCTGCACGCGCCCCGGATCGTCGTCGCGGCAGGCGACGGCGTCGACCAGGAGAGCTACGGCACGGTATGGCAGTTTCTGGCGAATGACCTGGGCGTGGGGTTCACGCCGATCCCGCTCGCGAACCTTGGCAGCGTCGCGGACCTGTCCGACTACAACGTGCTGATCATCCCGGACGGCAGCGCGAGCCGCATGAAGCGGCAGCTCGGCGACGACGGAGTGACGCGGCTCAAGAGCTGGATCTCGGACGGTGGCGCAGTGATCGGGTTCGAAGGCGCCGGGATGCTGCTCGCCGACAAGGATGTGGGGCTGACGTCGATCGCCGCACTCGGCGCCGATTCGACCGCGAAGCCCGACACCACGGCGCCGGGGAAAGACCCCCCGGTGCTCTCGCCGTCGTCACCGTCCAAGGACAAGCCCGAGTGGCTGCCGGGCTCCATCTTCCGGGCGACGCTCGACCGGACGCACTGGCTCACACTCGGGTACGAGAGCGACCGGCTGCCGGTTTACGTCGAGGGGTCGACCTTCTGGAAGCTTTCCAAGAACGGGGCGAACCCGGTGGCGTTCGTGGGAGACTCGCTCGCCCTGTCCGGGTTCACGTGGCCGGGGAACACGGAGCGCCTGCTGAAGGGGACGGCGTGGGCGGTGGTAGAAAACCGAGGCGAAGGGCGGGTCGTGCTGTTCCTCACCGATCCGCTGTTCCGGGGCTTCTGGCGCGGGCCCGCCCGGCTCGTCACCAACGCGATCCTGGCGGGCCCGGGCCGGTAGGTTAGACCTGTTGCGCCCGCGGCGCTCGGCGTAGCAGCAGCCGGAAGCCGCTCTGGTCCTCCCGCTCGTGGCGACGCATGAGCGTCCGCTCCTCGCGCGTCGGAACCTTCCAGGTCACCGTCATCCGCTTCTGCTTCCGCACGATGTCGAGGGACACGGTCTCCCCGGCTTCGTAGGAATGCAGGATCCGCATGGCGTGCGACGGCGACGTGGGTTTGCGACCGGCGATGGAGAGAATCACGTCACCGCTGTGCACCGGGAGGCTCGAGTCGCTCGGCGCCCTTACGACCAGGACGCCCTCCTTCGTCCCGAAGTACTCGCCCAGGTCCGGATTCAAGTTCACCAGCTCGAGGTCGCCCCACTGCGATCCGAACAACTCCCAGCCCTCCATCCCGGGCATCCCGGGCATCCCGGGCGCAATATGGGGCATAGTCATCTCGATGTTTGGCATCGCCATCCGGAACGAGCCACCCAAGTCTTCGGCCACGAGCGCCGCCTTTTTCGTGTCGCCGCCCCGCCGGTACTCGACCTCCGCCGTGTCGCCCGGCTCGAGCTTGCGCGCCAGCTGCACGAGCTTCGCGCCGGGACCGGACTCCTCATCGTCGTCGGGCCTAGCGCCCGCGAGCGACGTGCCGTTGAACTTGGTGATGACGTCGCCGACCTTGAGCCCCGCCTTCGCAGCGGGCCCGCCCGGGGTCACCGCCTCCAGCTTCGCCCCGATCTTGTCCGTCTGGGAATCGGGCTCGGTGTTCACGATCACGCCGATCCGGCCATGGTGGTCGCTGTACGCAAAGGCGTAGGCGCGCGGCTCGCGCGGTGGTCGCGGGGTGCGCGGGGTACGCGGCGCCCGCTGCGCGGCCAGCACTCCGGGCAACGCGGCGGCCAGCGCCGCGCCAAGCATGATCCACTTCCGCTGCATAATCAGATGCTCCTCCGGGGCCTCACAGCCCCACGTAAGCGGCGCGGGTGACGTGAACGGTCATGAGCTGTTGCATCGCGTCCACGCGCTCCTGCCACAGTTTCACCAGTTCGGCGCGGCGCACAGGGGCTTGCGGCGTCCCCACCTGCGCCAACTCGCCGTCGATGACGGCAATGCGGTCTTCCAGCGCGGCCGCGAGCGCCGCCGTGCGGCCGCTCGTGACGCGCGCGTCAGGGTCGTAGCGCTCGAGCTCCGCTTCGAGCGTCGCTGACTGCTGCTTCACGCGCTCGAGCTCGGCGGCGTCGACTCGGCCCCCCGGGCCCGGCCGGATCCAGAGCAGCAGCGCGATACCCGCGGCGGCGGAAAGGCTCCACGCTCCCCAGCGGCGCTGGCGGCGCCGCTGCTCGACCCGGAGCTCGGCCCGCACCGCGGGCCACCGGTCCCGGGCCGGCCGCCGCACCGGCAGCGCCTTGAGCGCCGCGATGCGCTGGTACAGCGCGTCGAGCTCGGCGCGGCAGGCCGAGCACGTCTCGAGGTGCTGCTTGGCCCACGCCGACGCCTCGTTCTCCTTCACGGCGAGCAGGTCGTCGATCGTACAATGCATCATCGTGCTGCTCCCTCCGCATCCAGCATCCGCCGCAGCCGCGCATGCGCCCGCGCCAACTGCGATTTGGAAAAGCTCACCGTCTTGCCCATCTGCTCCGCGATCTCCTCGTGGGTGTAGCCCTCGACGTCGTGCAGCCATACCACCGAACGGGACGTCTCGCTCAGCCGCTCGAACGCCCGCTCCAGATCGATCCGCGCCGGCGCACCCGCGACCGCCCCCGGCCCCTCGTGCCCACGTGCCCCCTCCGCGTGCCCCACCTGCACCCCCACGGCCTCCTCGTCGAACTGTTCGGTCGCCCGCACCTGGTTGCGGCGGATCCGCATCAGGGCCTTCGACGCCGCGATGCGCTTGATCCAACCCCACAGGTGCCCTTCGCCACGGTACTGCTTGATGCTGCGTACCACTTCGAGAAACGTCTCCTGCAGCACGTCCTCTGCATCCTCGGGCGTCCGCAGCATGCGGAGCGCGAGGTTGTACACGGGCGTTTCGAACGCCCGGTACAGCGCTTCCAGCGCTTCCAGATCGCCCGAACGGGCGCGCGCGACGAGGATGTCGGGGACGGCCAGCGATAACGTCATCGGTTAAAAGCTAGATGCGTCAGGCATGAAATACGTCGCGCGGACGCGTCGAGCACAGGTGTCGCGCGTACGACGTGGCGCGAGGTCGTCGCTTGACGTCTCTGCGAGACGGCGTTCTAAGCCGTTGCCATCCTGCAAGTTGCGGCTATCTTCCAGCATGCCCGATCTCGACAAGACCACGCTGCACAACTGGCTCCATCACTGGCAGGACGAATACGACGCCGCCTTCCTGTACCTGGTGCTCGCAGGGCAGGAGGGCGACCCGAAGAAGAAAGAGATCTACATCAAGCTCGCCGGCGTGGAGGAGCGGCACACCCAGATGTGGGAGAAGCTGCTCGCCGAGCACGGCCACCCGATTTCCAGGGAGGGGCCGCGGCCCTCCCTCAACGCGCGGCTGCGGGCGTGGTTCGGGCGTCGCTTCGGGCCCGCCTATTTGCTGCCGCTGCTGCTGCGCGAGGAGGGACAGGAGGTCAAGGGCTACATGGACCTCCACAACGAATCGCGGCTCGACGACGCGCGGGAGATCTCGCTCAAGCTCGCTAAGGAATCCGCCGCTCACGCCGAAACGCTGGCGGAGTTGGCCGGTAAGGCGGCCGAGCCGTGGCACCGGACGGAATCCGGCGGCTATCTGCGGAACGTCGTGTACGGCTTCAACGACGGCCTGACCGCGAATTTTGGTCTCGTGGCGGGTGTGTTGGGCGCCGCCGCGGCGCCGCACATCGTGCTGGTCTCGGGGATCGCGGGGATGATCGCGGACGCGCTCTCGATGGGCGCGTCGGGGTATCTCGCCGCCAAGAGCGAGCAGGAGGTGTACGCGCACGAGATCGCGATGGAGCAGGAAGAGATCCGTCTGATGCCCGACGTGGAGCAGGACGAGCTGGCGCTGGTCTACCAGGCGAAGGGGATCGAGCCCGGGATCGCACGCCAGATGGCGGTCGAGGTGATGCGCGACCCGCAGCGTGCCCTGGGTGAGCAGGTGCGCGAAGAGCTGAAGATCGGCGAAGCCCACGCCACGCCCCTCAAGGAGGGGTGGGTGACCGGAGCGTCGACGGCGGTGGGCGCGTTGATCCCCGTGGCGCCGTTCCTGATCTTCAGCGGGCCGGCGGCGGCCTGGATCGCGTTCGGCGTCGCCATGCTGACCCACTTCGCGGTGGGCGGCGCGCGCAGCGTCTTCACGGGCCGCGGGGTGATCCGCAGCGGTATCGATATGTTCGTGGTCGGCCTGGGCGTCGCCGCAGTCGGCTACCTGGTCGGAGGCCTGGTAGCGAAGGTGCTATAAGACCAGGTTCAGCAGTCGATCCTGCACGTACACGGTCTTCCGGACCGGTTGCCCGTCAACGAACTTCTTGACCGCCTCATCCTGCATCGCGAGGGCGACGACCTGAGCCTCGCTGGCGCCGCGCGAGACGACGAGCCGGCCGCGCACCTTGCCATTCACCTGCACCACGATCTCCACGTCGCCCGCGGCGGCGAGCCGTTCGTCGTACGTCGGCCACGTCGCGGTGAAGATCGAGCGCTCATGGCCGAGGGCCACCCAGAGCTCCTCGGCGAGGTGGGGCGCGTATGGCGCGAGCATGAGAAGCAACGGCTCGATCGCGTGTCTGCCCCCCGCTCCCCGCTCCCTCACGAGATTCACGTACTCCATCATCGCCGCGATGGCCGTGTTGTAGTTGAGCGTCTCGGTATCGACCGTGACCTTGCGAATGGTCTGGTGCAGCTTGCGCTCGACCTCGGGCGGCAAGGCTGATCCCGGAGTCAGGGCTTCGTGCGCCAGCTGCCACACCTTGTCCAGAAACCGGCGGATCCCGATGATGCCGGTCTCTCGAAAATCGCCGCCCTCCTGGAAGGGCCCGAGGAACATGAGGTACATCCGGAAGGTATCCGCGCCCCACTTCTGGATATAGGCGTCGGGAATGACGACGTTGCCACGCGACTTGGACATCTTCGCGCCGTCTTTGATGATCAGCCCGTGTGCCCTGAGCTTCGGGAACGGCTCGTCGAAATGCACGAGCCCGAGCTCCTGGAGCGCCATCGTGACGAAGCGCGAATAGAGCAGGTGGAGCACGGCGTGCTCGTTCCCGCCGATGTAGGTCGACACGGGCAGCCACGTCCGGGTGCGCTGCTCGTCCCACGGCCGGTCGTGGAACTCGGTGGAGGGATACCGCAGGAAGTACCACGCGGAGTCGAGGAACGTGTCCGAGACGTCCGTCTCGCGGCGCCCCGGGGCCCCGCACTGGGGGCACTTCGCGAAGTACCACTCCTTGTGACGCGCCAGCGGGCTCACCCCGCTCGCGTCGGGTCGGAAGTCCTCGATCAAGGGGAGCTCGACCGGGAGATCCCGCTCCGGCACGGCCACCGGCCCGCAGCGGTCGCAATAGATGATCGGGATCGGCGGGCCCCAGTAGCGCTGGCGCGAGATGCACCAGTCGTGCAGCCGGTACTGCACCTGTGGGGTCGCGAGCCCGCGCGATTGCAGCCAGGCGACGATCCGCCGGCTCCCTTCCCGGCACGCCAGGCCGTCGAACTCCCCGGAGTTCACGAGGACGCCGTCTTCCGTGACGGTCGGGAGCGGCCCGCTCCCCTCGGCCCGGACCACGGCGCGGATCGGGAGCTTGAAGGCCGTCGCGAACTCAAAGTCGCGCTTGTCGTGTGCGGGCACGGCCATGATCGCGCCCGTGCCGTATTCCATCAGCACGTAGTCGGCGATCCAGATGGGAATCGCCTCGCCGGTCGCCGGGTTGCGGGCGTAGGAGCCGAGAAAGACACCGGTCTTGGCTCGGTCGCCCACCTTGCGCGACACGATGTCCTTGGCCTGCACCTCGCGCCGGTAGGCGTTCACCGCGCGACGCTGCTCGTCGGCCGTGAGCGCTTCCACGAGCGGGTGCTCCGGGGCGAGCACCAGATAGGTCGCGCCGAATACCGTATCGGGCCGCGTCGTGAAGACGGCAATCTTCTGGCCGCCCGGGGTCTCGAACACGAGCTCGGCGCCCTCGCTCCGCCCGATCCAGTTGCGCTGCAGCGTCCGCGTGGACTCCGACCAATCGAGCCGGTCGAGATTCTTGAGCAGGCGCTCGGCGTACCGCGTGATCGCGAAGAACCATTGCTCGAGGAAGCGCTGCTCGACCTTGGTGTCGGGATGGCGCTCGCAGAAGCCGTTGATCACCTGCTCGTTCGCGACGACGCTCATGTCCTTGGGACACCAGTTCACCGCCGCCTTCTTGCGGAACGCCAGCCCCGCCTTGAAGAGCTGCACGAAGATCCACTGGGTCCACTTGTAGTAGCCCGGGTCCGTGGTAGACAGCTCGTGGCGCCAGTCGAACATGCCGCCGAAGCGACGCAGCTGGCGGCGGAACGTCTCGATGTTCTTGGGGATGAGCTTCGCCGGGTGGGTGCCGACCTGGAGCGCGTAGTTCTCGGAGTGGATCCCGAACGCGTCGAACCCGATCGGCTCGAACACGTCGTGGCCCTGGAGCCGGCGAAATCGCCCGTAGATGTCCGCGCCGGTGAAGGCGAACATGTTCCCTACGTGTAACCCTTCCGCCGAGGGGTAGGGGAACATCATGAGGTTGTAGAACGGCCGGTGGGGGCGGTCGAGCTGGGGCTCGTTGACGTGATCGGCCGCCCAGCGCACTTGCCACCGCGCCTCGACCGCCTGCGGATCGTAGGTCGGCACCTGACTCATAAGTGCATGAAACTAAACAGACTTGCCCCTGCCGGTAACCCTGCGTACCTTAGCGCTCCAACCCCACCACATGGCCAGCCGCACCCCGCAGCTTCGGCAGAGCTTCCTCCTCACGGGGGTCGGCCTCGCCCTGGTCCTGGTGATCGGTTTCGCCGCCCTGTCCGGCAACACGGCTCAGCGTACGGTCGAGCAGCAGGCGAAGGACCGGGGCGAGGACGTGGCGCTCCGGGTCGCCGCCCTCGTGAACCAGTACTTGCGGGAACGCCGCCACGAGGCCGAGGCGCTGGCCGCGTCTCCGGCGGTGGTGCGGGCCGCGATCGACGCCGCTCAGCAGGCCATCAAGGACAAGCTGCCGCCGCTCGACATCCCCACGCTCGAGCGGATGTTCACTCAGCGCCGCATGCTGGGTGGGGACGCCGACCTCGCCGCGTACCTCACCGGATATCCCCAACGCTCCGATTACGCCGAGCTGTTTTTCACGGAGCGGCACGGGTACGTCGTGCTCTCCTCGGGACGGACGTCGGACTTCGTGCACTCGGGCGAGGGGTGGTGGCAGCGGGCGATGGCGGATGGCGTGTTCGAAGGGGCGCCGCAGTACGACTCGTCGGCCGCCGTGGTGTCGCTCGAGTACGACGTCGCGATCCGCGCGCCCCGCATCGCGCGGCCGGTGGGCGTGCTCAAGACCGTGTTCGCCCTGGAGCGCCTGTCCCGCCTGCTCGGGACCGCCGACGCGGGCGGCGGTGCCCAGCTCCTGGTGGTGGACGGCGCGGGGCGCGTGATCGTGAGCCCCTCCTCGGGCGACCCGTTACGCACGCTGCGCGACGCGGCGGCGATCCCGCGCGCGGAGCAGCCCGCTCGGACGACGGTGCGCAACGGCACGGTCGAGGACCTGGTCGTCACGGTGCCGACGAACAACGGCAAATGGTGGGTCCTGTTCCGTCAGCCGACGGCGACCGCCTACGCGGCGGCGCGAGGCACTCGGACCAGCATCTTCCTGTGGGCGCTCCTGCTGTTCGGCACGACCGTCGGCCTGCTCCTCGTGTTCCGCCATCGTCTCAACCAGCGCATCACCGAGCCCGTGAAGGCGGCCGGGGCGATCGCCAGCCGTGTCGCAGGCGGCGACCTCTCCGTCACCGTGGTGACGCAGCGCACCGAAGCGGCCGAGGTGGGCGATCTCCTCTCCTCGGTCCACACGATGGTGGTGGCGCTGCGGCGGCTCGTCGGGGCGATCCGCACGGCCGCCGACGAAGCCGCGGCGATGGCGACGGAGATCTCGTCTTCCACGCAGGAAATGAGCGCCTCGACCGAGGAGATGACGGCGACGTGCCAGGATCTCACGAAGCGCGCGGCGGAGCAGGCACAGCTCGTGCGCGCGGCCGCCGACGACGCGGCCAAGATCCTGCACATCGCCACGGCGCTCGCGGCGGGGGCGGAAGACTCGGTGCGGCGCAACGCCACCGTCGCGGACCTCGCGCGCCGGCACAAGGAGGTGCTCGATCAGAGCACCACGCAGCTTGCCAAGTTGGCTGAGGAAGTGGAGCGGGGCTCGAAAGAGGCGGCGGCGCTCGCCCAGTCCTCAGGCGAGATCCAGAAGTTCGTGACGCAGACCAAGGCGATCGCGACCCAGACCAACATGCTCGCCTTGAACGCCGCGATCGAGGCGGCGCGCGCCGGCCCGCAAGGACGCGGCTTCGCCGTCGTGGCGGACGAAGTCCGCAAGCTCGCCGCGGTGGCGGCGGCGGCAGCCGGGAACACCGGGGACACGGTGCGCGGCGTGCTGACGCGCGTCGAGGCGACGCGGGAGCGGCTCGCGCACCTCGCCCAGGGAGCCGCCGCCGCGCGCGAGGCCGCGCAGGCCGCGGCGCAGGGTCTCGCCACGGTGTCCGCGGAGGCGCAGGCGAGCGACATCTGGAGCCGGGAGATCGCGCGGTCCGCGGAGGAGATGCGGGCGCTCATCGAGGAGATCGGCGCCCGACTCGCCACGGTGACGCAGGGGACGGAGAGCCTGCTCGCCGCGGCGGAGGAGATCGCCGCGTCGAGCCAGCAGCAGAGCGCCTCGACGGAGGAGATTGCGTCATCGGCCAACCAGCTCGCCGAGGCCGCGGACAAGCTCACCGGCGCGGTCAAGTCGTTCCGGCTGCTCGCCGATGAAGCGCCGCCCCCCGAGCGGCAGGCGGCGGACTAAGCCCGGGAAACTATCGGCGCCGAGCCCCGTAAGAAGAAGACCCGTCTCATCCTACGCCCGTGCGCGGAGCCGCCCCGAGATGAAGCGCCGTACGATCGTCATCCCTGCCGCCGTGGTCGTGCTGAGCCTGGGCGCCATGGCTGCGACCGGAAGGCTCGGCGGCAAGAAGAAGGAGGGACCGAAAGCGGTGGCGGTCGTCCGCGGGTCCCTGGTTGACAAGGCGCTCGCCGTCGGCACCATCGAGCCCCGCATCGAGGTCACCGTCAAATCCATCCTGGCCGGCGTGGTGCGGCGGCGCTTCGCCGAAGTCGGGAACTACGTCAAGCGGGGCCAGCCGCTGCTCGAGATCTCACCCAACCCCACGCCGCTGGAGATGGTCGAGCTGCGCCGCTACGCGGAGCTGCGGGGGATCGAGCTCAAGAACGTGGAGCGCGAGTTGACCCGCCAGCAGGAGCTGCGCAACAAAAACCTGATTTCCCCCGCCGATCTCGAGACGGCACAGCGACAGGTCGACGAGTCGCGCTCGCAACTGTCGCTGGCGCAAGAGCGGCTGGCGTTACAGGAGGGCGGCACGGTGCTCGCCAACGGCAAGCCGGTCGAGACCGTGGTCCGCGCCCCGATCGACGGCTACATCCTCGAGGACTCGATCGAGATCGGCGATCCCGTGGTACCGCTCACGCCGTACCAGGCCGGGACGGTGCTGATGCGCATGGCGGCGATGCGGGACCTGATCTTCCGGGGAACCGTGGACGAGATCGACGTGGGTCGGCTCAAGGAGGGCATGCCGGCAACCATCAAGATCGGCGCCCTGCCCAACGCGAGCGTGAAGGGCCGGCTCGAGAAGATCTGGCTCAAGGCGCACAAGCAGGAGCAGGCGACGGTGTTTCCGATCGAGATCGTCCTGACCGAGGTGGCAGGCGCCACGCTGCGCGCGGGCTACTCGGCCAATGCGGAGGTGACCATCTCGCGCCGGGACAGCGTGCTCTACATCCCGGAGCGGCTCATCACGCATCGCAAGGACTCGAGCTTCGTGACCGTGCGCACCGGCCCCGGCAAGACTGTGGAGCGCTGGATCAAGACCGGCCTCTCCGACGCCATCAACATCGAGGTGCTGGAAGGCCTGCAGGCGACCGACTCGCTG
>Ga0137415_10003702_pt1 | contig 15207 bp, 16 predicted proteins | sample CZODoug3_1_1_16f_FD_183082 | JGI IMG/M metagenome (GOLD analysis project Ga0137415, IMG submission 183082) | Vadose zone soil fungal communities from Angelo Coast Range Reserve, California, USA - CZODoug3_1_1_16fungal (Hybrid Assembly) | ecosystem: Environmental > Terrestrial > Soil > Vadose... | reverse complement strand
CTACAGCAACCTCATCTCCGTGGACGTTCACTGGTCCGTGTTTCACATCAACGGAGTGCCGCTCTGGACAGTGGCGGTCGTGCCGCTCGCGCTCACGCTCGCGGCTGGCACCCTGTACCACTGGGTCGACGGGCTGCACCACTTCACCGAGCACATGCGCCACCGCCACCGCGTCCACGAGCTGGAGGCCGAGGTCTCCGCGCTGCGCGCCCGCCTCGACCAGGTCCTGGACATGCCGGACCACTCGAGCCTGCCGGCCAAAGCCGCAGTGAAGGCGTCGCTGCCGCCCGCGGACGAGGAGGTGCCCGAGCCGGCCCCGACGGCCGTCACGCCCGCGCCGGTCGTTCCGCGGACGGAAGAGCCTGCGGCCCCTGCCCGCAAGTCGAGCGGTGAGCGCCGCAAGCGCGCCCGGCTGACCATTGCGCCACATCCCGACGGCGAGAAGGCCAATGGTGCAGCCGCGATGCCGACCGCCCCGGTCACCGAAACCGCCGACTCTCCCGCTTCAGCCAAGTCGAACCCGGGAGCCTGAGCCGCCGCATGGCGGAACGCCGACGCGCCGGCCGTCTTGTCGTCCCGCCTCAGGCGGCGCCCGCCGACAAGATGCTGCTCGAGCGCAGCGCGATCGAGGAGCTCAGCCACCACGCCGACCCTTGGCGTGTTCTGCGCATCCTGTCGGAGTTTGTCGAAGGCTTCGATGCTCTCAATGGCGTCGGCCCGGCCGTCACGGTCTTCGGGTCCGCGCGCACCAAACCTGACGACCCTTATTACGCAATGGGCGTCGCGCTGGGCGCGGCGCTCGCGAGCCGCGGCTTCGCGGTCATCACCGGCGGTGGGCCCGGAATGATGGAAGCGGTTAACAAGGGTTGCCACGAGGCCGGCGGCCTGTCGGTCGGATGCAACATCGAGCTGCCTCGCGAGCAGGAACTCAACCCGTACGTCGATCTCGGCGTCGAGTTCCGCTACTTCTTCGTGCGCAAGAACATGTTCGTTAAGTACGCGCGCGGATTCGTGATCTTTCCAGGTGGGCTCGGGACCCTCGACGAGCTTTTCGAATCGCTCACTCTGGCACAGACCGGGAAGATCGAGCACTTCCCGATCGTTCTTTTTGGGACTGAGTACTGGAATGGACTCCTGGACTGGATGCGCAGGGTCGTGCTCGCCAGGGGCGCCATGTCGCCCAAGGATTTCGACCTTATCAGCCTCACCGACGACCCCGAGGAAGCGGCGGCAATGGCGACTAGACCGCTCCCGGATCCAGTGGACGAAGAAACGGATGAGCCCCGGGTGGAAGCTCGATAGCCACCATCGCCTCGGTCACGCCTTCGCTCGACTTCTTTTTCCTCACCGACGGCGGCCAGACCTCGGAGACTGTCGCCCAACGCATCGCCGCGTTCCTTGGCGGAGCCACAGCGACGCTCGACATTGCGATCTACGATCTCCGCCTCGAAGCGCCTCCGGGCGCCATCGTCATGGGCGCCTTTCAGGCCGCGGTCAAACGCGGAGTGCACGTGCGCCTGATGTTCAACCAGGACCACCCGGGGAGCAAGGTGCCGGATCCGCCGCCGTCGGAGATCGACTGGGCTTTCGTTGATCAGCTGAAGTCGCTTGGAGTCGAGGTCAAGGCGATACCCGGCGTGCCGGACCTCATGCACCACAAGTACGTCGTCCGCGACGTTGGAACGCCGCTCGCCGCAGTGCTCACAGGATCCACCAACTGGACCAACGATTCGTGGACTCGCGAGGAGAACGTCGTTTTCACGCTCGCGTCGCCCGATGTGGCGGCCACGTTCGAGCAAAACTTCTCGGAGCTCTGGCAGAACCCCGTAGTCGCGATTTCGGGGCGTATTTCCTCTCCCTGGCAGACACTCGCCGACTCGACTCGCGTGCGCGTCTATTTCTGCCCGGGTCGCGGACTGAAGCTCGTGCACGCCATGGCGAGGTCGATTGCATCGGCGCAGCGCCGCATTCGCGTCTGCTCGCCGGTCCTGACGTCGGGTCCGGTCCTCGGCACGCTCGCCGAGGTGATCGACCACGGAGGGGTCGATATTTCGGGTGTGTACGATGCGACTCAGATGGACGAGGTGCAGCATCAATGGGGCGAGCAGTCGACCTCGGCCTGGAAGATCGCGGCGTTCCACAGCATCGTCGCGGCGGTGAAGTTCGGATCGAAGCGATCGACGCCCTATGCGGTGGGCTCGGTGCATGACTTCATGCACGCCAAGATCCTGGTCGCCGACGACTACGTTTATGCCGGCAGCTTCAACCTCTCTCACAGCGGTGAGCAGAACGCCGAGAACGTGGTCCAGTTCGAGAGCCGCGCGGTCGCCGACCTCTGCACCGCCTATGTGGATCGCATCGCGGCGAAGTACGGCGGCCGGCCTCTAGCTGGAAGCTAAACCTCTGCCTGGTCCTCGGGTCCTGTGGGCGGGCGCGGCGCTGATGGCGCTTCTGATCGTGGCGCTTCTCATCACGCTTCCCCACCTGCAGCCGCCGACGGGCACGGTGCTCGTGCTCGGCTCGGCGCGCTCCGCGGACTCGATCGCGGCTACCACCGTCAGCCTGCACGGCCGCGCCGGGTGGTCGGCGCTCGGCACGGTTTCCGGGTCCATCCCCCGCGCCCCTGAGCAGCGGGAGCTGCTGGCGGTTCCGGTGGCGGTCGGCGACTATGACGGCGTCAAAGTCGGCGCCGACCAACAGCCCCTGACGGTTACTGTGGTCGCTGGCCAGGTGGAGCCGCTGCTCCTCGGTATAGATTCAGGGCGATTGATCACTGGCGCCGCGTATGCCGGCAACGACCAGGTCAACCTCGGGCTGGGAGAGATCTCGGGCAGGTTCGTCGCCATGCCGAGCTTCGATCTGGTCGATCAGGCCGGTACTCCGTTCAACAACGCGACCATCGCAGGCAAGGACGTCGTCATCGCGGCCTTCCACACCACTTGCCACCAAACCTGTCCCCTGTACACGGCTCTGTTCGCCCAGCTCGAGAAGCAGAAGCTGCCGGCCGGCGTCCTGCTCGCCGAGGTGACGACGGATCCCGCGACCGATACGCCATCCGCGCTCGCGACGTACGCGAAGAACCTCGGCGCCTCGTGGACGTTCGCCACGGGGTCGGCGGATGCGTTGACCGCCTTCTGGAAAACATTCCAGGTGGAGCTCGCGACCGGCGACAGCCACGTCTCCACGCTCGCGCTCCTCGATCGTCACGGGTACGTCCGCCTCGTCTATCGCGGCGTGCCGGATGTCGGTCACGACATCTCGCCGGCGCTGGTCACGACCCTCGGCGCGGAGGGTTTGCGAGAGCTCGCGTCGGGCGGTGACGGCTGGGGGACGCCGCAGGTTCTGCAGTCCTTGCTCACCATCAGCGGCCCGGAGCAGCCCCCTTCATCGGCCGGGGGAAGCGCGCCCGCTTTCGCGCTCACCGATACGGAAGGTCGCCGCGTGACTCTGTCCGGACTCCTGGGCCGGCCGCTCGTGATCAACTTCTGGGCCACTTACTGCGCGCCTTGCAAGGTCGAGATGCCGATGCTGCAGAGCAAGGTCGATGCGCAGGCGAGTGCTCAGCTCGTGCTCGTCGATGAAGGTGATTCGGCACAGGCCGCGCGCAGCTTCCTGAGCTCTATCGGCGTCCATCAACCTGCTCTTCTCGACTCTGACCTCAGCGTCGGACGCGCTTACGGGGCGATCGCGTTGCCAATCACGGTGTTCGTGCGCGCGGACGGCTCGATCGACGCGCGACAGATCGGCCAGCTCGAGGAGCGGGTGCTGGTGGCCGAGCTGGCGAAATTTAGTGGTCAGTAGACTTCGCTAGTTGATGGGGGTCGCAGGCTTTCGCCGGCTCGCGTTCGTGACGGCGACTTTCGCCTATCTGCAGATAGCGCTTGGCGGCCTGGTGCGCGTGTCCGGATCTGGCCTGGGCTGCCCCGATTGGCCCCTGTGCCACGGCCGCCCGTATCCCCCGGCGGACCCGCACGCCATCATCGAATACTCCCATCGGGCGGTCGGCACGGTGACGGGGCTCTTGATCATCGCGACGGTGGCGATGGCATGGGTGGTGTTTCGCTCGCGGCGGCCGCTCGTGGCCTGGCTCGCGAGCGCATCGCTGATCGGTGTGGTGGGGGAGGGAGTGCTGGGCGGGATCGTCGTCGCGAACGAGCTGCAGCCGTGGCTGGTCGTCGTGCACCTCGGCCTGGCGATGATGATCCTGGGCTTCCTGGTCGCGACCGCGGTGATGGCCGGACTGCCGTCGGCCGGGGTTCCCGATCGTTCCTATCGCCGGCTGGCCGCTGTGGCGGCCGCAGCGACTTATGCGATGGTGCTCACGGGCTCGACTGTGGTCGCCAGCAATGCGGATCAGAGCTGTAATGCCTGGCCCCTGTGCGGTGCTGGGTTCACGCCGGATTTTGCCGGCGCCAACGCGTTCACGATGCTGCATCGGGGCGCGGTCCTGGTGATTGGGCTCTACATCGTCTACGTGCTCGTGGCTGCGATCAGGCGATCGGGCCCCGGATCCGGGATCGGGTTGAGCGCAATTGCGACCCTGACCGTACTCGCCGCGCAGGTCGCGGTCGGCGCCGGAGCGGCACTCACCGACAGCGCCTTCTTCAATGGATTTCACGTCGCCCTGGCGACGCTGTTATGGTCGGGCGTGCTCACGTGCGCGCTGCTCGCTCTTCCACGAACCGATCGCGGCGCGGAGCTTTCACATCTGGCGGTGGGGAGGAGCTCGGCGTGAACGCGGTCACCATGCCGGCCGGGTCAGGCGTGCTGGGCAGAGCGCGTGACTACATCAGCCTGCTCAAGCTGCGCATCGTCCTGCTCCTGGATGCGACCGCAATCGCGGTCATGATCCCGGCGGCTCACGGTCATCCACGAGTGGAGGCTGTCCTCGCGGTCTTCGCGGGCGGCACGCTCGCCGCCGGAGGCGCGCACGCGATCAACTGCTGGTTCGACCGCGACATCGATGCCGAGATGACACGCACTCGGCGGCGGCCCATTCCAGACGGCCGCATTCCGGCGTGGCACGCGTTGGCGATCGGCATCGTGCTGGTGGCCCTCTCCTTCGCAGTGCTGTGGGCCTGGGCCAACCTGCTGGCCGCGGCGCTCGCGCTGGCAGGCGCTCTCATCTACGTGTTCGTCTACACGATTTGGCTCAAGCGTTGGACGCCGTTGAACATCGTGATCGGCGGTTCAGCCGGCGCTGTGCCGCCGCTCGTGGGCTGGGCCGCGGCGACCGGCCGCCTCGACTTCACAGCCCTCGCCCTGTTCGGCGTCATCTTCTTCTGGACGCCGCCCCATTTCTGGGCGCTGGCCCAGATGATCAACTCCGACTACGCCCGCGCCAAGGTCCCGATGCTGCCTTCGGTCGCGGGCGACCAATCGGCCAAACGTCAGAGCGTCGTCTACGCGGTCCTGACCGCGATCGTGAGCGTGGTGCCGTTCTTCACCGGTTCGGCCGGCGCGATTTACTTTGCGGGCGCAATCGTGCTCGGCCTCGGGCTGGTTGCGATGACGGTGCTCGACCTCAGCGGCCGGCGTTGGACGCGCCGCGTGTTCACGTACTCCATCGTCTACGTGGCTCTGCTGTTCGGCTTGTTCGCGATCTCGCCGCTTCTCCCCTAGACGTACATGGAGATCGTTCGCCTCCACTTGGCTCGAATCGACGCAATGAACGGCATTCCGGTGCATGGGTTCGTGATCAAACACCCGAGCGCGGGAGCGATCCTCGTCGACACCGGCGTCGGGTGGCCCGATGACATGCTCAAGGACTGGAAGATCGTCAACCGCCACGCCGCCGACGCGATGGCGGAGCACGACCTGAGCCCGGCTGACGTACGCATCGTGATCAACACGCACCTGCATTTCGATCATTGCGGCCAAAACGCGGTCTTCAAGCACGCGCCGTTTTACATCCAGCGACCCGAGCTGGAAAGAGCGCGGCGCGAGGAGACCGTCGCCGCGCAGTGGTTCGATTTCGCCGGCGCGCGGTTCGAGCTGGTGGACGGCGACGCAGAGGTGGCCGAGGGGGTCCGGGTGGTCGCCACTCCGGGCCACACGGTCGGCCATCAGAGCGTGATCGTCGACACTCCCGACGGCGGCGCGGTGATGATCGGGGACGCCGCTTACACTGCCGACATCTATCGCGAAGCCGACAAAGCCGACCTCAGCCACTGGCGCGGCCAGTTCGCCGACCACGAGGCGTGGACGAGCTCATTGCACCGTTTGCACGGCCTGCACCCGCACTCGGTGCATTTCTGTCACGACACGCGCGTCGTAACGTCGACCGGGTGAGCACCTTCGGTCCCCTGGTCACCCCAGACTGGCTGCGCGAGCACGTCGGGGACAAGGACCTCCGCATCATCGACTTTCGGTGGTACCTGACCGGCCGGCAGGGTCGCGATGCCTACCTCAGCGGCCACATTCCGGGCGCGGTTTTCGTCGACCTGGACGCGGTCACGGGCAAGGGACCGGGGCGACACCCGCTGCCGACCAAGCAGCGGTTCCAGGACGAGATGCGCCGGGCGGGTGTCAGCGACTCGGCCAGGGTCGTCGTCTACGACGACGCCGGGGGCTCGATCGCGGCGCGGCTGTGGTTCCTGCTCGGCTGGTTCGGTCACAGTGGGCAGTCGGTCCTCGACGCGGGCCTGCAGGCATGGGGCCAGCCGCTCGAGACCGAGGTCCCTGCGGTTCGGCCCGGCAACTTCAAGGCGCGCACGCCTCAGCGGACGCGCATCCTGGACTTCGAGCAGGTCAAACGGCTCTCGAAAGCGGGCCACGGCGGTGCTCGCGCGGCGCGGGTTCTCATCGACGCACGCGTCGGGGAGCGCTATCGCGGCGAGCGCGAGCCGATCGACCCCAAGAAAGGCCACATCCCCGGCGCCGTCAGCGCTCCGTGGATCGACAACCTCGACGCCGAGGCCCGCTTCAAGACCCCGGACGATCTGCGTCACCGGTATGAGGCGCTTGGTGTGGACGGCACCAATGGCGCAGTCGTCTATTGCGGCTCGGGAGTCAACGCGTGCCACGACTTGCTGGCGCTGGAGCTCGCGGGGTTTTCCGACGTCCGCCTGTACGAAGGATCCTGGAGCGACTGGTCGAGCCGCGATGCTCCGGTCGCCACAGGGGACAAACCCTAGAATTCGGCCGTGATACTGACTGGAAAGAAAATCCTCATCGCCGGGATGAGCGATCGGCGCAGCATCGGTTACGCGATCGCGGTCGAGGCGCAGAAGGCAGGCGCGGAGCTTTTGCTCACGAGCTTCGGCCGGATGATGAGCATCACGCAGATGACCGCCAAAAAGCTGAACCCAGTGCCTGACATTCTCGAGATGGACGTCACCAAACCCGATGACATCGCCGCGGCCGCAAAAGAAACCGGCAAGCGATGGGATCGGCTTGACGGACTCGTCCATTCGGTTGCATACGCGCCACCGGATGCGCTCGGCGGCCAATTCTTGAACACGAAATGGGAAAGCGTCGCGACCGCGCTGCAGGTCAGCGCATTTTCGTTCAAAGAGCTGGCGGTTGGTTTTCTTCCCTTGATGCGCGAGCACGGCGGTTCGCTGGTCACTCTGGATTTCGACAATTCCACGCAGGCCTGGCCGAAATACGACTGGATGGGCGTTTCGAAGTCAGCTTTGGAATCGGTGACTCGATATTTGGCTCGCGATCTCGGCCGCTACAAGATTCGCGTCAACGCGGTCTGTGCAGGTCCATTGGCCACGCTGGCCGCGAGCGGGATTCCGGGCTTCAAGGATTTCGAAGAGGTGTGGGGAGTGCGGGCGCCGCTGGGCTGGGACCTGCAGGACAGGACTCCTGTCGGCCGGGCAGTGGTGGCGCTCCTGTCCGACTACCTGAACATGACCACCGGCGAGCTAGTGCACGTCGACGGCGGCTACCACGCCATGGGAGCGGAATTACCCCCCGCGGAGTGATTTCGGCCTTCGGCCCCACATCTGGTGGCCTGGTTGTCACAAGCCCGCAACATAGTGTTAGGCTCTCCCTCAATCAACGCCTTCAAGGAGGAACAGTTATTGCGGGAGTGCCTGGTGATCTACGTTGACGCCGCTCTCGACAGAAACGGCCGGGCAGGATGTGGCCTGGCCGTTTTCATTAGGGGGCGCGCTGTGTACACGGAATCGTTCGGCTTCTCTCATCTCGGCGGTTCGGCTCAGCTCGAGGCGCATGTGTGCGCCGGAGCGCTCGACCTCGCCGCGGCCCGCTGGCCTTATCACCGCGTGATCGTGCGTACTGATTGCGCACCGGTGGTGCGCAGTCGGATGCCTTCGTCCGACAGCTTTCGAATTGCGGTTTATGAAGTTCGTGAGCGATGTCGACGCGGCTGGCGCGTCGTCCGTTATGTCAGCCGTAAAGCAAATCCTGCACATGAATTAGCACGCGAAGGCTTGAAGAGCATTTCGCGTCAGCCTGCACTCGCTGCCGCATGACCTGACAACTATTGGTGCGGAAAATCGTGGCTATACTGCGATTTGTTCGCTTCAAGTTTCTCTAAATCAGGGAGCCCGAAATGGCAGCAGACGAAACCGCGCAGGGGCAAACAAGCACGGGCCGGCGTCGCGGTCGCCCACCGGGCAGCAAGACCAAGACCACGACACGACGCAGGCTTGGTGGCAATCAACTCATAGAGCAGTTGAACAGCATGGTCGCTGAGCTGATCAAAGAAAATCGCAAGCTCAAGCGCCAGGTGGAGAAGCTCACAGCGCGCGGGACGAAAGCCGCCAGCACCACCGTGGAGCGCAGCCTTCGCACCATCCAGCGCCGTGTGCAAAAAGCGCTCACCGGCACGAAGCAACGGCGGCGCCGGACGACCAAGCCGGCGGCAGCGACAAAGCGCCGAGCGACGACGACGAGGCGGCGCAGAAAGGCGAGCTAGCTGCCCGCCTCCATCTTTTTCGCGGTCCGGTAAGCGTCGACGATGCTGAAGAGCCACAGGCCGCCGCCGCCGAGCTCCATCGGCACGCCGACTGCCGCGCCGATGACGGTCAGGTCGAGGTCAGCGCCAAAGAACTGAAGACCTCCGATGCCGACGAGGTAGGCCACACCCTTCACGTTGTGGCCGAGATAGAAGTGGCCCAGACCGGGGACGATCGCGAGTGCCGCCGCGAGACCCGGGCTCTTGCGCGATTGCCGGGCGGCGGGGGCGGCTTGGTACGCACCCGACGCGGGAGCGCCGCATCTTGGGCAAGGCATGTTCGGGTTGGTGAGCAGCGCGCCGCACCGGCCGCACAGGACCTCAGACGCCATCCCCTTTAGGATGCCCGTTTTGATAGCCTCCAAATCGTGGATCTCGGCTTCACCGCGGACGAGGAAGCCTTCCGAGAAGAGGTCCGCGGCTGGCTTGCCAAGAACCTCCCCGCAGAGTGGCGCAACAAGGGTGTCGGTGGCTTTCGCGAGGAAGAGGAGACGGACCTCCAGCGCCAGTGGCAGCGCCGCCTCCATGACGCCGGCTGGCTCAAGCTCGCCTGGCCCAGGCAAGCGGGTGGTCGCGAAGCGAGCCCGGTCATGCAGGCGATCTACCAGGAGGAGATGGCGAAGGCCGGTGCGCCGATCATCCTCGGGCGCCTGGGTGTCAGCCTCCTCGCCCCCACGCTTCTCGTGCAAGGGACGCCCTGGCAACAGGAAACCTATGTCGAGCAGATCCTTTCCGGCGACCTGATCTTCTGCCAGGGATTCAGCGAGCCTGACGCGGGCAGCGACCTCGCGGGCTTGCGCGCTCGCGCGGAAAGGCGCGACGGCCACTGGATCGTCAACGGGCAGAAAACCTGGTCGAGCGGCGCGCATTACGCCGACAAAAGCTTTCTGCTTGCGCGCACCGATCCCGACGCCGAGCCGCACAAGGGCATCTCGTTCTTCCTCATCGACATGCACCAGCCAGGTGTCGAGGTGCGGCGGATCCGCCAGATGACCGGGGGCGGTGAGTTCTGCGAGATCTTCCTCTCAGGCGCCGTAGTCGAGGACCGCGACGTCGTCGGCGAGCCAGGGGCGGGTTGGAAGATCGCGATGACCGTCTTCGGGTTCGAGCGTAGCGGCCTCGCCCAGGCGGCGCGCTTCGAGCGCGCTGTGGCCGAACTTGCCGGCCTGGCCCGCGATCGCGGCGCCGGCTCTGACGCCACCGTCCGCCAGAAAGTCGCGCAGGCTCAGATCGAGGCCCATGTGTTCCGCCTCATCGGCCTCAGGAACCTCACGAGCGCGCAGCAAGGCCATGCGCCCGGACCGGAAGCGTCGCTCACGAAGCTCTACTGGAGCGAGATGGACAAGCGCATCCAGGAGACGGCGGTCGGCGTTCAGGGGGCCTACGGCGCGCTGGCGCCCGGCTCCCAGTTTGCGATTGAAGACGGCCGCTGGCAGTACGGATGGATGTGGGCGCAGGCGGAGACGATCTACGCCGGCTCGTCCGAGATCCAGCGCAACATCATCGCCGAGCGCGTGCTCGGGCTCCCCCGCGGCCGGTAGTGTCGACCACGGCTGTCGTCGACCGGCTGCGCGCTCGCATCGGTTCGACCGCGCCGCCAATCTCCGCCACCGTCGAAGCCGGCCACCCCAAGCGCTTCGCGGAGGCGATCGGCGATCCCAACCCGCGCTGGCTGCAAGAGGCCCCTCCGACGTTCCTGGTGGCGCTCGTTCCCGCGTCGATCCACCTGGAAGAGGCTGAGGAGTACGGCAAGGGATGGCTCAACGGCGGCAATCGTTTCGAGTATGTCGAACCCGTCCGGGTGGGCGACCGCATCACCGCAACGGGACGCGTAGCGGACGTCTACGAGAAGACCGGATCGAGCGGTTCGCTGCTTTTCATCATCTTCGAGACCGAGTACCTCAACCAGCACGGGCGCACGGTGGCGCGCCTGCGCGGGACGGCGATCAGGCGATGAATCCGAAGGTCGGCGAAGAGCTTCGGGATCTGGTCAAGCACCCGACCACGCGTCAGCTCGTCCAGTACGCCGGCGCCCAGGGCGACTTCTACGAGATCCACTACGACCAGGATTTCGCTCGCAGCGTGGGCTTGCCTGGTGTGATCCTGCACGGGCTCCTCAAGGCTGCCTTTCTAGGCCAGCTGGTGACGGATTGGCTGGGACAGGACGGCACGCTGAAGAGCTTCGAGGTCAGCTACCGAGGCATCGACATGCCCGGCCGCCCCTACCTATGCCAGGGCAAGGTGACGAGGGTCGACGGCGATCAGGTCGAGCTGGAGGTCTGGGGCGAGGACTCGGAAGGCAACCGCACCACCCTTGGCAGCGCCAGCGTCGAGATGAAGGGCTGAGCGCGGAACCAGACGAAGGCGCGCATCACCAGCAGCACTGAGGCGTCGATCACGCAGTAGCCCCCCGCGATCACCGACGGCGGGTTGCCAGAGGGAATGTGCGTCCACGGCGCGACGGGCAGCCAGAACCAGTTGCCGAAGGATGTGCCGAATATCTCGAGCTCGCCCGTGGCGATGAAGATGGCGGCGAACAGCGGCCACCGTGGCGAGCGCAGGACGAACCATGCGAACACGGGAAGGCACATGGCGCCCTGCAGGTCGACCCGGCCGGTGAGCAGCGGAAGCAGCGTCACGCCCAACAGCGCCCATGTGCCCGCGCCGGCGAGGACCACCCGAGCCACACGGCGCCCGTAATCCATCACGACAGGAGTGCGCGCCGCGAGGAGTCCGAACAAGTAGACCAATCCGTGGCCGGGCGGCACGAACAGGGGAACGTTGTGGAGGCGATAGCGGTAGACGCCCCAGATCAGCGACCCGAAGATCTCGAAGCCCGTGGCGACGAAGACGCAGATCCAAACCTGCATGCGCTGTTCCTTGGGTGCCTTGAGCGCCGCGAGGTACAGCACGGCGAACGTGAGGACGCCAAGTCCCCACTGCTGCCACAAGGCGGTGATTCGGCTGTCCGCGAGGAGCAGCAGCGGCGTGTACGTGAGCAGGTAGGCGTGCAGCCAGTAAGGCTTGAGTCGGTTCAGCACTGGTGGAGATGGTAAAACCCCACGAACTCAGAGGCTTCGCCGTGAGTTCGCGGGGACCCCTTTTGAGTAGCGGGGCCGGTTGTGCCTCCGGCCCCGCTCAGGGTCTGTTACTTGATGGTTCCGCGCTCGTCGATGAGGCTGCCCTGGAGGGTCCACCCGGTCCCGCTCCAGTGGATCACCTGCTCCTGGGTGATGGGGAAGTGGTCGGTCGAGGTCGTCTTGACCTTTACGCCTGGAAGCAGGAACGGATTGGTTTCGTTGAGCCCTTTGGCGGCGATGTCCATCACGTTCTTGCGGGTCATGACTGAACCCGCTTGCGTGAGTATGTCGACCATGGTGTACGCGACAGCGACGCCGTAGATGTTGAAGCCGTCCATGACATTGCAGGTCGTGCAGTTGGCGATGACGGTCTTGTACAGCTTCATGCCGTCGTCACTGGCCCATTGCGGGTCGGTCGGGTCCTTGATGTACCCAACGCTGGTCACGTTTCCGAGCGCTGCGCCCGACTTCTGAGCAAGGCCCATGTAGACCTGCGGGTTCGATACAGAGTTGAGGTAGATCAGCGGCGCCCATCCGATCTTGGTCACGATCGCCAGAGAGCCGATCGTGAAGGCCGGCGTGGTGAACAGGAACAGCGTGTCAGCGCCGGAGGCCTTGAGCTTCGACAGCTGCGCCGCGAGCGTCGGCACCGCTGCCGTGACGTCGTAGCTCTCCTTGTCCACGATCTGCGACGCGCTCGAGCCGAGCCCGTCGGTCAGGCCTTTCAGATAGTCCTGGCCGTAGTCGTCGTTCTGGTAGAGGACGCCGATCTTGGCGCTGGCGTGGTTGGCGAGGATGTCCTTGGCGTAGATGCGAGCCTCGCCCTGGTAGGGAGGCTGCCAACCGATCGTCCAGTTGTGCGAGTTGTAGTCCGCCATGAAGGTGGTGGCGCCGGTGGCCACGAACAGCTGCGGCACCTTCTGAGTGTTGAGGTAGTCCCGGACCGAAGTCTGGGTCTGGGTGCCGAGGCCGCTGAACATCGCGAACACCTGGTCCTGCTCGACCAGCTGCTTGGTCAGCGTGACGGCATTGGCCGGGGTGTAGGCGTCATCGAGGATCTTGAACTTGATCATCCTGCCGTTGACGCCGCCCTTAGTGTTGTTGATGTACGTGAAGTAGGCGTTCTCAGCGTTCGCGATCGTCCCATACGCTCGAGCCGGCCCGGACTGGGCGATCGTGTTGCCGAGGAGAATCGAGTTGCTCGTGATGCCAACGTCGCTCTGGGCCGCGGGGGTGTTGGAGCCTCCGCAGGCGGCCAGGGTCACGAGAAAGGCTGCGAGCACCCCAAGACGTGGTCCCATTTTTGCCATAGAAGCTCCTCCTGTTTTTCTGCCCATGTATTTAAACAGTCTGGGGGTCGGACGGCATTTGTCCACTTCCCCGATCACCGGCGCCGCGGAGCCGCGCCTGCAGGCGGGCGTAGCCGGCGGTGACCAGGCCCACGACCCCGTTGGGGGCGAAGATCATGATCACGATCAGCAGCGCCCCATAGCTGACCTGCGGCCCGGCGTTCTTGAAGGCTGCGGCTATCCCGGTCGGGATCCAGGGCTGTGAGGCGACGAACTGGCTGGATACGATCGGCAGCCAGAAGGTGAAGATGCCGCCCACCAGCGGGCCGGCGATCGAGGCCAGGCCGCCGATGACGGCGCCCACGAGCAGCTGGAAAGACAGGGCCAGCGGGAACGTGTCTGGGCTCACGAACCCGATGCTCAGGCCGTACAGAGCTCCCCCGATGCCCGCGTAGAAGGCTGAGATGCCGAACGCCATGGTCTTGTATGCGGCGACGTTGATGCCGGATGACGCCGCCGCCACCTCGCGGTCGCGGATCGCCCGCATCGCCCGGCCGGGGCGGTGGCGAACGAGGTTCCACGCGAGCCAGAACAGCAAGAGTGCGAGGACGAGGCTCACGTAGTACAGCCACTGGTCGCTAGTCATCTCCTGTCCGCCGGTCACGGCGCCAAAGGCGTCCTTGGCGAACTGGGGCGCGTCCGGCGGTGTCAGGAGGATGCCCTGCACCCCGCCGGTGAGCTGCACCGGGCGCTTGATGAGGCTTGGCGCTACCACTGCGAGGGCAAAGGTCGCCAGCGCGAGATAGAGCGCCGAAAGTCGAAGGGCGGGGATGCCCAGGACGAAGCCGACCAAGCCGGTGAGGAGGCCCGCGATCGGGATGGTGATGAGGTAATCGACCTGGTACCGGTGGATGAGGATCGCGCTCGTGTAGGCGCCCACCGCCATCAACGCGCCGTGACCCAGCGAGATCTGGCCGCTGTAGCCGACCAGGATGTTGAGACCCATGATCACGATCGCGAAGATGAGCACCTGCGTCCACTCGCTGCTCTGGAAGCTGGTGACCACCGTCGGCAGCCCGATGAAGAAAAGCAGGGCGATGACACCGAGGAAGTAGCGGGGCGGAGCGCTGCGCAGACGCTGCATCTATACGTTCCGGGCGGCTGCGCGGCCGAACAGGCCGTTCGGTTTGATCACCAGCACGCCGACGATGATCGCCAGCGCGACCGCCAGCTCGAGGTCGCCTCCGACGACATACGCGCCGACCAGGTTGACCGTGACGCCGACGATCAGGCCGCCGACCACCGCGCCGAGCGGGCTGTCGATGCCCCCGAGCACCGCCGCGGCGAAGGCGTAAATGATGATCGTCTGCATCATGTTCGGCTCCAGCAGAAGGATGGGCGCGACCATGATCCCCGACACCGCCCCGACCGCCGACGCGAGCCCCCAACCCAGCGCGAGCATCCAGCTCACGCGCACCCCCAGGAGGCGGCTGGCCTCGGGGTGGTGGGCGGCGGCGCGCAGCGTGAGGCCGAGCGTCGTGCGCTGAAGCAGCAGGTAGATCGCTACCAGGACGATCGCCGACACCACGATCACGCTCAGGTCCTGGTAGCTCGCGAAGGCGCCGAAGATGTTCACGGTATGAGCCGAGAAGGGGCTCGAGAAATAGTTGGGCGTGTATCCGAACAGAAATCCGGCGGCGCCGTTGATGAGGGTCGCGAGGCCGAGGGTGACGATCACAAGCGTGAGCACAGGCGCGCGTTCGACGGGCTTGATGACCGCTCGCTCGATCAGAACGCCGCCCACGAAAGCGAGCCCGAGCGTGAGCGGGAAGGCGATGAAGTAGTTGACCCCGTGGCTGATCAACGTGTAGGCGATGAAGGTCGCGAACATCGCCATCTCGCCCTG
>Ga0137415_10003700_pt1 | contig 15208 bp, 13 predicted proteins | sample CZODoug3_1_1_16f_FD_183082 | JGI IMG/M metagenome (GOLD analysis project Ga0137415, IMG submission 183082) | Vadose zone soil fungal communities from Angelo Coast Range Reserve, California, USA - CZODoug3_1_1_16fungal (Hybrid Assembly) | ecosystem: Environmental > Terrestrial > Soil > Vadose... | reverse complement strand
CATAGAGCCATTGCGACAGCGGCCCCGCCTCAAGTCCGATCCTGGCGAGCCCAAGCCCGAGCGAACCGAACCAGCCGATCAGCGCCTCCGGTTCGCTCACCACCTTGGCCTCCCGGACGATTTTGCCCGTCGCCTTGACCACCCCCCCGCTTGAACATTCCAATGACACCTCGATTCCTGCATAATGATCCACGGTCGTCTCTCCTTGATGCTTGGAGCGAGGCCCATCCTCGACTCCGTCACACCATCATGTGAGGGACGACCGCCTGCCTTCCAAGCAAGCCGCGCGACGCGCGCCACAAAACAGCGCCGTAGCTAGCGCGGCTTGCTTGGAAGGCCCTCGGGGAGCCCGTTACTCCATCTGCGGGTGCAGCGGGCACCCGGCATTCCCCACGCCCTCAAGGGGGCGAGAGATAAATGCACGGCTCGGGCGCTTCGCGCCGCGAGATCGCGAATGTATGTTTGAAATTGTTTTGGCTGTTTGAAAATTGAATCCGTGGCAATTCAGTGAGGGTAGCGTGCCACATTCTCAACCGTCGTCACCCGCGAAAGCGGGTGATCCAGTACTCCCAGACGTTAGTGACGGAATCGAGAAGCCGCGGCATACTGGATACCCCGCTGGAGCCTGTCATCGGGTTCGCCGAAGGCGAGACCCGTTGGCTCCTCGCAAATTGACGAACGGATAATTACGCCCGCACCGCCGTAAGCCCCGGCACGGCCGCAAAGCCGGCCTTGCTGGCATAGCCGCGCACAATGGCCTCGCGCTGCGAATAGCTCAGCACGTTCTCGACATTGTCGAAGCCGTCGGGCGCCAATTGCTCGACCGCGTCGATCACGCCCTCCGGGCCGCCACGGCGGTTCGAGCGCACGATCTCCGCCGTCATCGGCAATCGCTTCTGCTCGTACGCTGTCAGCGCCTGCCGGGGATGCTCGGAACGGACCAGTGCATCGGCCAGACAACGCGCATCGAGGATCGCCTGCGAGGCGCCATTCGAGCCCACCGGATACATCGGGTGCGCGGCATCGCCGAGCAGCGTCACGCGGCCGCTGGACCAATACGGCAAGGGGTCGCGGTCGCAGGTCGGATACTCGTAGAACTCGGCTGTCGCCGAAATCAGGCCGGGCACATCGACATAGGGCACCGAGAACCGCGCGACATGCGGCATCAGTTCTTCGCGCTTGCCGGGCCGCGACCAGTCCTCGCGGCGGGGCGGCGGGGCATTGCCGTCGCCGACTTTCACCAGCACCGCCCAGTTGGTCAGGCGGCTCGCCGGGCTCGATCCCTCCGCGATGGGGTATACCACGACCTTGGCGTGTAGCCCGCCGGCGACGATCATCGAACGGCCGCTCAGAAACACCGGCCAGTCCCGCGCGCCACGCCACAGCATCAGCCCGTTCCAGCACGGCGGTCCTTCATCCGGGAACAGCGCCTCTCGCACGCGCGAATGAATGCCGTCGGCGCCAATCAGTATATCGCCGCGCTCGGTCTTGGTATGCGCCCCCGAACGATCGAAGAAATACGCTGATACGCCGCCTTCTTCCTGGGTGAAGGCCCCTAGCCTGCAGCCGGTGTGAATCGCATCCTGTCCCAACCGCTCCTCGACGGCACGGTGGATCACGCTCTGCAGCCGGCCGCGATGAATCGAGAATTGCGGCACGTCGTGACCGGCATCGATGCCGCGGGATTCGCGCCAGACTTCCTGGCCATGGCGGTTGAGATAATAAAGTTCGTCCGTGCGTATCGCGATGTCGTCGAGTTTTTGCAACAGGCCGAGGCCGGCGAGCTCGCGGATCGCATGCGGCAGGGTATTGATGCCGACGCCGAGCTCGCGGATGGTGTCCGACTGCTCGAACAGTTCGCAGCCAATGCCACGGGCCCGCAGCATCAACGCCATGGTGAGGCCCCCGATGCCGCCTCCGACGATAATGGCTTTCATCGTCCGAACTCCACACTGTGTCGCAACACTACGTAACGACTGCCAGGGTTGCATGGCCGCTTACTCCGCTGCAAGCGGCTTTGTTGCCTCCGCCTTCAGCTCGGCCCGGGTCTTCGGCTTAGCCTTAATTTTCAGATCGTCGAGATCCTGTCGGTCGCGGATGCTGTTGCGGAAAATCTGCTCCTTGCCCGGCAGATATTGGGGTGGGCAGGAAATCTCCGCGCCGTACCAGGCCGCCGCCTTCAGCGTGAACGCCGGATCGACCAGATGTGGGCGGCCGAGCGCCACCAGGTCGGCGCGGCCCGCGGCGAGAATGGTATTGACCTGGTCTGACGTGGTGATGTTGCCGACGCACATGGTTGCGACGCGCGCCTCGTTGCGGACCTGCTCGGAAAACGGAGTCTGGAACATGCGGCCATAGACCGGCTGGGCGTCGCGCACGGTTTGTCCGGTGGAGACATCGACGAGATCGACGCCGGCCTCGGCGAAGGCGCGCGCGATATCAACCGCGTCGTCGCCGGTGACGCCACCCTCGGCCCAGTCGGTGGCGGAGATCCGGACCGACATCGGCTTATGCGCCGGCCATGCCGCCCGCAACGCCTCGAACACTTCAAGCGGAAAGCGCAAGCGACCCTCGAGCGAACCGCCGTAGGCGTCGTTGCGTTGGTTGGTCAGCGGCGAGATGAAACTGGCCAGCAGATAGCCGTGAGCCGCGTGCAGCTCCAGCATATCGAAGCCGCAGCGCTCGCCGCGCAGTGCGGATGCCACGAACGCTGCCTTGACTGCGTCCATCGCAGCACGGTCCATTTCGCGCGGCACCTGACTGTCGGGAAAGTAGGGTATGGGCGACGCCGACAAGACGTCCCAGCCGCCCTGCTCGAGCGGGCGGTCCATGCCGTCCCACATCAGCTTGGTGGCGCCCTTGCGGCCGGCGTGGCCGAGCTGTAGGCCAATTTTTGCCGCGGAATTGGCGTGGATAAAATCGACGATGCGCCGCCACGCGGCTTCCTGCTCGTCGTTCCAGAGTCCGGTGCAGCCAGGCGTGATGCGGGCGTCGCGGCTGACACAGGTCATTTCGGTGAACATCAACCCGGCGCCGCCGACGGCGCGCGACCCGTAATGCACCAGATGGAAATCGCCGGGCACGCCTTCTTGCGCCGAGTACATGCACATCGGCGACACCACCGCGCGATTGGAAAGCTCCATCTCGCGCAGCCGCAGCGGCTGAAACATCGGCGACGCCGGCTTCTCGACGTCGACGTCAAAACCCCTGGCTCGGACCTGTCTTGCGAAGGCCTTGTCGACGTCGGCAACGAAGTCCGGCGCGCGCAGCGTCAGATTGTCGTAAGTGATTGCTTTCGCCCGGGTCATGACGCCGAACGCGAACTGCACCGGATCGAAGTTCCAGAAACGGTCGACATGCTCGAACCACACCAGCGATACGTCGGCCGCGTGCTGGGTCTTCTCGACCTCCTCGCGGCGGCCTTCCTCGTATTGCTGCAAGGCGGCCTCAACGGTCGGCGCACGATGCATGGCGTCCGCCAATGCAATCGCGTCTTCCATGGCAAGCTTGGTGCCGGAGCCGATCGAGAAATGCGCAGTCGCCTTGGCATCCCCAAGCAGCACCATGTTGTCCTTGACCCAGCGCTTGCTGCGGATCATCGGGAAATTGCGCCACATCGAGCGATTGATCAGCAGCTGATGCCCTTCGAGGAACCAGCCGAAAATGCCAGCCATTCGATCGGCGGATTGCTTCTCGCTGAGACCCTCAAGTCCGGCCCGCTTGAAGGTTACGGGGTCGGTCTCAAAGATCCAGGTCGAACGCCCGACTTCGTATTGATAGGCATGCGCAATAAACGGGCCCCACTCGGTCTCCTGAAAGATAAACGTGAAGGCGTCAAGCGGCCGGGTCGAACCCATCCAGGCAAACATGTTGGAACGAAGATCCACCTCGGGCTGGAAGTGCTCGATGTATTTGTCGCGGAAGCGGCTGTTGATGCCATCGGCCAACACCACCAGATCGGCATCGGCAAAACGGGCCTCGTCGTCGATATCGGTTTCGAACAATAAGGTGACGCCGAGTTCGCGTGCCCGCTCCTGCAGGATCAGGAGCAGCGTGCGCCGCGAGCAGCCGCAAAAACCGTTGCCGCCGACCCGGTGCACGGTGCCGCGGAAGTGCACGGCGATATCATCCCAATAGGCGAATTCCTGGGTGATGCGGCGATAGCTGGGGGCATCGTATTTCTCGAAATTGTCCAAGGTCGCGTCGGAGAACACCACGCCAAACCCAAAAGTGTCGTCGGCGCGGTTGCGCTCATAGACCGTGATGTCGGCTCCGGGCCGCTGTTTTTTGAGCAGGATCGCGGAATAGAGACCGGCCGGTCCACCGCCGATGATCGCGATCTTCATGAGAGCCTCCGGCGCTTCTGTCGGATCGTCCAATTACTTTAAACCTAAAGCATTTTTCCCACAAGCCCGCAACGGGATGCTCAATTGCCCTGAAACGCCGGCTTCACTTTATTCGAAAATGCCTCGAAGGCGCGGGCAAAATCCGCTGTGGTCATGCACAGCGCCTGCGCGATCGCCTCGGCCTCGATCGCCTCTTCCACCGACATCGCCCATTCCATCGCCAGCATGCGCTTGGTCATGGTATTGGCGAATGTCGGCCCCTCGGAAACCTGCCGGGCCAGAAGCTGCGCCTGCGACAACACATGCTCCGGCGTAACGATACGGCTGAAGAACCCCCAGCGCTCGCCTTCCTCCGCGGTCATGAAGCGACCGGTATAGAGCAGCTCCGACGCCCGCGATTGCCCGATGATGCGCGGCAGGATCGCACAGGCGCCCATGTCGCAGCCGGCAAGGCCGACCTTGTTGAACAGGAACGCGACCTTGGCCCCGGTAGCCGCCAGGCGGATGTCGGACGCCATGGCGATGATCGCGCCCGCTCCGGCGCAGATGCCGTCGACGGCAGCGACGATCGGCTGCGGGCAGGCCCGCATCGCCCTGACGAGGTCGCCGGTCATCCGGGTGAAGGCGGTGAGGCCCTTGGTATCCATCTTGACCAGCGGGCCGATGATCTCGAACACATCGCCGCCCGACGAAAAGTTGCCGCCGGCACCTGATACCACGACGGTCTTTACGTCATCGTCCATCGCGCAGGCTCGGAAAAAATCGGTCAATTCGCGGTAACTTTCGAATGTCAGCGGATTCTTTCGCTCGGGGCGGTTCAGCGTCGCTGTCGCCACGCCATCATTTACTGCCAGCAGGAAATAACGGGGCGAATACTGCGCCAATGGCAATGTGACGGGATTGGCTGGCGTGCTCATAACATCTCCCTTGTTCGTTCATTATCGCAGGCGTGGCGCATTGCGCGCCTCAAATCTCTCCGCCTGCAACCGCGATGGTCTGTCCTGTGATGGCACCGGCCCCCTCCCCGCACAGCCAAAGCACGGTATCGGCGACCTGCGCGGGGGTCACGAGGTGGCCCTGCGGATTGTGCTTGGCGAGTTCGGCGACGGCCTGCTCATGGCTGCGGCCAGTCTTTCTCATGATGTTGTCGATACTGCCGGCAAGCAGATCGGTATCTGTGAAGCCGGGACAAACTGCATTCACCGTCACGCCCGTGGTCGCCAACTCCAGCGCCAATGATCGCACCAAACCAACCACGGCGTGTTTGGCGGCGCAATAGGCGCTGACATAGGCGTAACCTTTGAGACCCGCGGTGGATGCAATGGCAACTATCCGGCCATACGGACGGTCTCTCATCGAAGGCAATACAGCTTGGACGGCGTGAACCACGCCCATGAAGTTTACGTCCATCATTTGCTTGAATAGCGCCGCATCGGATCTTCCGAACGGCGCGGACTCTGCGACGCCTGCGTTCGCTATCAGGATATCGATCGGCTGCCGCGCAGCCGCTTCCGCAACCGCGGCACTGACCGCAGATTGATCCGCGACATCGGCGACACTTGCGAAGTGCGCGCAACCCATGGCAACCGCCTCATCCAGTGTCGCGCGGTTACGGCCGAGCACGGTGACGGTTGCTCCCGCGCGCGAAAGCGTGGACGCGATCTCTCGGCCGATGCCTCGTCCTCCACCGGTGACGAGCGCATGCAGGGAATTCGGCAGTCCGGACATGCGCGGGCCTCCCCGAATGAATTCGAATTCGTCAAGGTGACAACTTGCATATATTTTAGACTTCAAACTTTTGCAAGAAATCAAGCTCCAATCAGCGCCACACAACCAACCAGCTCAATCGGGCATGCTTGACAGGCGCGGCGCCACAGGTAGCGTCGGCCGGACTGGAACGAGGATGGGTATCATGGCAGCTCTCGAAAAAGGCATTACGCAGAACGGAACGGGATATTCCGGCAAGACCTGGAATATTCTCGGACAGGTCTATTTCCCAAAGGCGGTGACGGACTCCACCTTCGCTTTCGAGACCAATAGCGACCCCGGCCAATTCGTGCCGGTTCATATTCATCCCACCCAGGACGAATTCATCCTGGTTCAGGACGGCATGCTGGACCTGAAGCTGGATGGCATCTGGGTGCAAGCCAAAGCTGGAGACCTCGTTCGGCTGCCGCGCGGCATTCCACACGGCTATTTCAACAAGTCGGACAAGCCGGCGCGGGCCCTGTTCTGGGTGTCGCCGACGCAAAAACTCGAAGCGCTGTTCAACCAGCTTCACAATCTGACGGACGTCGCGGAAATCGTCCGCATCTCGGCCGAGCACGAAGTGAATTTTCTGCCCCCCGAGGCCAATGACTGATTTGGACAGGGCGAGCATCGTTCGGTCATCCAAAAATTGCTTTAAATATAAAATATCTCTTTTTCCTGCGTTGAGGCCCTGTTAGCATCGGCAGGTCCAAAAGTACCGGAGGTCAGGCGTGCCCGCTTCTGCGCCTATGAACACGAAGGATGGCCGTTTCAGTTATGAGGCCGCCGGCGATGCTGCCTTGCCGCCGCTGGTGTTCCTGCATGGAATCGGCGGCGCGGCGCGGGCGTGGCGTGGCCAACTTGCCGCCTTTAGCGATCGATATCGCGCCATCGCGTGGGACATGCCGGGCTATGGCGGCTCAGTATTGCTTCCATCCGTCAGCATCGCCGCCCTCGCCGATGCCTTGCGGGATTTCCTGCAAGAGATCGGCGCGACGACACCGATCCTTGTCGGACACTCGATCGGCGGCATGATCGTTCAGCAGTTGCTGGCGAAATCCCCTGATATCGCCAGCGCCGTCGTGCTCGCACAAACCAGCCCTGCATTCGGCAAACCTGATGGCGACTGGCAGAAGGGGTTCATCGAGGCGCGGCTCGGCCCGCTCGACCGCGGCGAAACGCTGGTCTCACTGGCCCCGACACTGGTGAAGGAATTGGTCGGCGACGATCCCAACATCGACGGCATGGAGCTTGCCCGCGACTGCATGGCTTGCGTTCCCGAGCCGACCTACCGCGCGACGATGCTGGCGCTGATGGGATTTGATCTGCGGGATGCGCTCAAAAATATCTCGGTGCCGACGTTAGTGCTGTCGGGATCGAAGGACAAGAATGCACCGGCGCCGATGATGGTGAAGATGGCCAGCTATATTCCATCCGCGACATACGTTGAACTCGAAGGCGCCGGCCACCTCGTTAATCTGGAACGTCCCGCGACGTTCAACGCCGCGCTCGATCGATTTCTGAAAGCCGATGTGGCTGCAACACAAGTGATGGCATGATGACAATGCAAGCCGGCAAAAGCGCGACGGCGGTCGACGAAATCGAGCTGGATGCGCCGATCTTCGACCCCACTGCGTTCCGGCTGAACGACGAGCAGGCTGCGATCATCGCGACGGGGCGCGTGCTTGGCCAGACCGTGTTCGCCAGCCGCGCGACGGCCTATGATCGTGATGCAAAATTCCCGACCGAGAACTACAGGGATCTGCATCGCGCGGGCTTGCTCGGCATCGCTATTCCGAAGAAACATGGCGGCCTCGGCGCCGACTACCAGACCTATGCGATAGCGGCAGCCGAAATCGGCCGCTATTGCGGCGCGACCGCGCTGACCTGGAACATGCATGTATGTTCGACGCTGTGGTCCGGCCCGCTGGCCGACGATCTCGACATGGAAGCATCAATACGCGCCGATCACGAGCAACGGCGCGCCGTGCATTACAACCGCATTATCGACGACGGCGCGATCTATTCGCAGCCGTTCTCGGAAGGCGGGGCGGCGGCAGCCGGTGGCGTCGCTTTTGGGACGGAGGCGAAACCGGTCAGAGGTGGCTGGATCGTCAACGGCAAGAAGATCTTTGCATCGCTTTCGGGCCACGCCGATTACTACGGCGTGCTCTGCACCGAGATCGCGGAAGGCGAAAAGGCCTCCCGCCGCAATACACTCTACCTCGCACTACCAGCCAGGGCCGCCGGCGTATCGGTGGTCGGCGACTGGGATCCGCTCGGCATGCGCGGCACGGTATCGCGCACCCTGCTGTTTAAGGATGTGTTCGTGGCGGAGGATGCGGCGCTGATGCCGCGTGGCGTGTATTTTCAGGCGGCGATGCGCTGGCCGCACATGTTCCTGACGCTGTCGCCGACTTATGTCGGCCTGGCGCAGGCGGCTTACGATTTCACCGTGCGCTATTTGCGCGGCGAGGTGCCGGGCACGCCGCCGGTCAAGCGCCGGATGTATCCGACCAAGCAGATCGCGGTGGCGCAGATGCAGATCAAGCTCGAGCAGATCAAGGCGGTCTGGTTTCAGGCGGTCACTGAAGCCCGCCCCAATCCGACCAAGGAGCAGGTGCTGCGCGCCTATGCGGCGCAATATTCCGCGATGGAAGGCGCCAACGAGATCGCCACGCTGGCAATCCGCACCTGCGGCGGTCAGGCGATGCTGAAATCGTTAGCCTTGGAGCGGATCTACCGCGACAGCCGTTGCGGTTCGTTGATGCTGCCGTGGACCGCCGAGCTGTGCCTCGACCGCATCGGCCGCGAGGCGTTATACGAGACCGACGAATCGGACGACTAGTTCGAAAATGGACCTTTCCGACCTCATCGAACGCAACGCGGCATTCACGCCGGGCAAACCCGCGATTGTATTTGAAGGAAAGGTCCTGAGCTACGCGGCGTTCATTGTGCGCATCGAACACATGGCACGCGCGCTGAAGGCCGAATTCTGCGTCCGCCGTGGCGATCGTGTTGCGATCCTCAGCCTGAACCGGCCCGACTATCTCGTGTTGCTCTACGCCTGCGCGCGCCTCGGCGCCATGCTGGTGCCGCTGAACTGGCGGCTTGCAGTGGCCGAACAATTGTTCATCCTATCGGACGCCTCGGTAAAGGTGCTGGTGCTCGAACAGGCCTTCGCTGAGGTTCTGCCCGCGCTGGAAAAAAGCCTGCCAGACACTGGCATCATAGGGCTCGACTTTGTACCTCGGCAAGGAAGCGCATTCGACCAGGTGCTAACGCAGGCGCGAGGCGGCAACGGCCGCAATCCAGATACCGATCTGACCTGCCCGCTGCTGATCGTCTATACCTCCGGCACGACCGGAAGACCCAAGGGCGCCGTACTGCGCCAGGAAGCCCTGCTGTGGAACGGAGTAATGAGCCAGCATATGCACGGCCTCACCTCCAGCGATCATGTGCTTAGCGTGCTGCCCTTCTTCCACGTCGGCGGCCTCAACATCCAGACCACGCCAGCGCTGCACCATGGCGCGACCGTGACTATCCATCCGCGCTTCACGCCGGATACAGCGCTCGCGGCAATCGCGCGCGAGCGTCCCAGCTTGACGGTGCTGGTGCCGGCGACCATCCAGGCGGTGACCGATCATCCCGACTGGTTCTCGACCGATCTCTCCTCCCTGAAGGCGGTCTCGACCGGATCGACCATCGTGCCGCCGCATCTGATCGAGCGCTTTACGGCGCGCGGGGTGCCGGTACTTCAGGTCTATGGCTCGACCGAAACCTGCCCGGTCGCAGTCTATACCCGCCTCGGAGGCGATCTTTCGCGCGTGGGGTCGACCGGCCTCCCCGGCCTGTGCTGCGAGGCAGCCGTGATCGATGATGCCGGCGTCGAGCTGCCGCCGGACGTGCCCGGGGAAATCGCGGTGCGCGGCCCCAACGTATTCTCGGAATATTGGGGCAATGAGGAAGCAACGCGGGAAGCGCTGCACGACGGCTGGTATCGAACCGGCGATATCGGGCGGCGCGACGCCGACGGCTATTTCTGGGTGCACGACCGTAAGAAGAACCTGATCATTTCCGGTGGCGAGAACATCTATCCGGCGGAGGTCGAACGCGTGCTCCTGGAGCATCCCGACGTGGTGGAGTGTGGCGTGATCGGGCGGCCCGATCCCCGATGGGATGAGGTGCCGGTAGCGTATGTCATCAGGCGGAAGGCGTGTTCCGTCGAGGCGGAGGATCTGAAAGCGCATGTGCTGGCGCAGCTCGCCCGGTTCAAGGTGCCGCGCGACATCGTTTTTGTCGATGATCTGCCACGCACGGCTTTGGGCAAGGTCCAGCATTTCATGCTGCGACAGCTCGACGAGCCGGCGACCGTGCAAGGAGAGGCGCCTTGAAGATCGCAGTACTCGGCGGCGGCAACGGCTCATTTGCAGCTGCGGGCGATTTTGCGCTGCAAGGCCACGACGTGAGCTTGTGGCGGCGCGATGCGAGCCAAGTGGCGGAGCATCGCGCGGCGGGCTCGCGAATAATCGTGACGGACGCTAATGGCCGGCACGACGTGCAACTGGCCGTGGTGACGACTGACATTGCCGAAGCAGTCAGCGACATCGGGCTGATCCTGTGCCCTGCCCCGGCCTTCGCACAGCACGATATCGCAAGGCAGCTCGCGCCGCATCTCGCCGATGGACAGGTGGTGTTCCTGCCGCCGGCGACCTTCGGCTCGATGATCTTCGCCGCGGCAGCGCGTGACGCCGGCAATCAGGCGGCGGTGAGCTTTGCGGAGACCGGCACGCTGCCATGGCTGACGCGCAAGCACGGACCGTTCGAAGTCGCCATCACCATCCGCGCCAAGCGGCTGCCGATCGGGGTATTTCCACTGAAGGCTGCGGATCATGCGCTCGACGTGATCGGACGCGCGTTTCCCGGCGTGATCGAGCCGTGCGGCGACGCGCTATCGGCCGCACTGATGAATGCCGGACCGATCATCCATCCGCCGCTGATCGTCATGAATGCCGGCCCGATCGAACATTTCGAGCGCTGGGACATTCACAAGGAAGGCACGCAGGCTGCGATCCGCAGGGTCACGGACGCACTCGATGCCGAGCGCATCGCGGTCCGCAGGGGTTTTGGTTATGGCGGCCCGCATTTTCCGCTGGCGCATCATTACGCCACCGAGGGCGAGCCATGGATGTATGGCCGCGGCTCGCACGGTCGCCTGACCGATTCCGGCGATTGGCGCGAACGAATCGTATTGTCAGAACATCGCTACATGAGAGAAGATCTGCGCCTCGGCCTGGCATTTCTGGTTTCGGTCGCTGAACTGGCTGGAGTCGCAACGCCGCTGGCATTTTCCTTTCTCGCCCTCGGCGGCGCGATCTGCGGCGAGAATTTCACGGATGGCGGCCGCACGCTCGATAGTCTCGGTCTCGGCCACCTTGATCGCGACGAACTGCAGACCCTGTTGCGCGAGGGATTTGACGGATGACCGCGGCTCGCCCCGCCATCGCCTGTCTCGGCGCCGGCCGCATGGGTCGCGGCATCGCGGTGGCATTCGCCTATGCCGGCCACGCCGTCACCATGATCGACGTCAAGGCGCGCTCCGCGGAGCAATTCGCCACGCTCAAAGCCGAGGCGCTGGGCGAAGTCGGCAAGACGCTCGCAAGTCTCGCGCGATTCGGATTGCTGACGGACAATGCCGCGAACGCAGTGATCGCACGGGTCTCTGTGGTTCCTGCACAGAACATGGCTCCCGCCCTTGCCGGCGCTGGCATCGTGTTCGAGGGCGTGCTCGAGGTGGTCGCGCTCAAGCGCGAGGTGCTGGCGGCCGCTTCAAAGATTGTCGGGCCCGAAATCACCATCGCCTCGACGACGTCTACAATTCTGGTCGACGACATTTCCGGTGCAGTTGAGCATCCCGAGCGTTTCCTCAACGTGCACTGGCTGAACCCCGCCTATCTGATCCCGCTGGTCGAGATATCGCCGGGGGCCGCGACCGATCCGGCCGTTACTGCGCGCGTCAAGGCCCTGCTCGAGGGCATCGGCAAGGTGCCGGTGGTCTGCGCGGCAACGCCTGGCTTCATCGTGCCGCGAATCCAGGCGCTCGCCATGAACGAGGCGGCGCGGATGGTGGAGGAAGGCGTCGCTAGTCCTGCAGATATCGACAAGGCGATCCGGTACGGCTTCGGGTTCCGCTACGCGGTGCTGGGTCTGCTGGAGTTCATCGACTGGGGCGGCGGAGACATTCTTTATTATGCGAGCCGCTATCTTGAAGGCGCGTTGGGCAGCGACCGCTATCGCGCGCCCGAGGTGATCTCACGCAATATGCACGACGGCCGCATCGGCATGCGGACCGGCGCCGGTTTCCTCGATTATTCCGGCCTCGATGTCGACGCCTATCGCGAGCAGCGCCTCGCGGCAATGGTCGATCTGCTCCGGCATTTTGATCTGGCCAGACCGCCGGTGCTCGATCCAGAGTAACCCGCGCCGTCATCCCCGCTCAAGACGTTTATATAAGAATTGACTTATATAAGAAAATACTTGTATGAAGCAGGCTATGTCAGGAGCAGCAGGGAGCCTGCAATGAGCAGCAATATCGCTCGATTTATTGGTGCCGACGTTCGCGAGGTCGGCAGCCGCGAGCACGAGGGCCGAACCGCGCGTGTCGTTGTCGCCACCCGCAGTTACGACACCACCATCGAGGATGTCTGGGATGCCTTGACCAGCGCCGAGCGCATCCCGCGCTGGTTCCTGCCCGTCACGGGCGACTTTCGTCCGGGGGGCCGCTATCAATTCGAAGGGAATGCCGGCGGGGAAATCACGCACTGTGAGCCGCCGCGCCTGCTTGCGGTTACCTGGGGAATGGGCGGATCGGTCAGCTGGCTCACGGTCGCCCTTGCGGACGATCCGGCCGGCGGCACGCTTCTGGAGCTTGAGCATATAGCTCATGTCGGCGACGACTTGTGGGACCAGTACGGGCCCGGCGCTGTGGGAGTAGGCTGGGACCTTGCCCTGATGGGGCTGGGCCGGCATCTTGCTTCCGGCGCGACGATCGACCGGATTAATGCAGCGGCCTGGATGGCATCCGATGAAGGCAAGGATTTCGTCCACCGCAGCAGCGAAGAATGGTGCAAGGCCTCGATCGCAGCCGGTACTGACGAGACAGCGGCCAGGGCAGCGGCAAAGCGGACAACGGCCTTCTATTGCGGAGAGCACAGGGACTGACAGCCGATGCACGCGTTTGACGTTCTCGGAGATCCAGTCCGACGCCGCATCCTGGAACTGCTTGCCGAAAGGGAGCATAGCTCGGGCGACATCGTCCTGGTCGTGCAGCGCGAATTTGGCATCACACAATCAGCCGTCTCGCAGCAACTTCGAGTCCTCCGTGAAAGCGGATTTGCTTCCGTGCGGATCGACGGGTCGCGCCGCATCTATTCCGTAGACCCCGGACCGCTGCGGGACATCGACGACTGGCTCAATAAGTTCAAGATGCTCTGGGCGCCTCGCCTTGACGCGTTGGCTACTGAAATTGCGCGAGGCAAGCGGAAGCGTCGCAAATAGAGACATGTGTCCTGGGCTACCCAAACACATCCTGAAGCACGCCTTCGCGGACTACGGCAATACCGTCGAGTTCGATCGTCGTGCCCATCATGGGCAAATCAAAATGCCCGGCGGTGTAGCGCCCGGCGAATTCGTTGGCGCCGGTGGAAAACAGGAAATTTCCCGCCACCGCGCGCAGCTCGGTGCCATTGGTATCGCGCTGGTCGTACATCGCCAGCGCCTCATAGCGTGCGCCGGGATTCATGCCGAAGCCGACATGGGATACTGCATAGGCTTCGCGGTCGCCCCAGGCCGCGAGATAGGCTCGCATCATCATCGCGTCGGCGCCCTCGCCCTCAAGATCCGTGACGTAATCGTCCTTCAGCGTCATCCGGATCGGCGACGCCAGATAGCGCTTGAAGGTGAGGTTGATGTCGCCGGCCGCCATCACGAGCGTCCCATTCACGGTGCCGCTCTTGGGAAAGCTGACGACGATGCCGCCGGGCCAGTGCGCGAGCGTGCCGGGTTTGTCGGTCCAGCCCCAGACCCCAACCGTCGAGGCGCCGGCCATATCGACGTCGAGTTCGCTCCCCGCTTTGGAGGTCACGCGCATCCGCCTGGTTCCACGCAGCATTTTCACCGCCGCCCGCACGCGCTTTTCCAATGCCTTATCGGGCACCATGCGCTCGAGCGCCTCGGGATGTTCATTGGAAATATTGAGAATCCGCGCCCCCGCTTTGAGTATTTCCGGTGTTTCCGCCGCGTGCATCAGGCCTTCGATGGTGCAATCGACGACGAAGCCTGCCTGCTGAAGCGCTGTGACCACAGGCGCAAGCCGCTGGATCGCCATGCTGGCGCCGGTTGAGCGGATCGGCACGACTTGCCGGTTGCGCGGCGTCGGTACAATGATGTGAAACGGCTTTGCGCCCATGCGCAACAGCGCCAGTTCGGCAAGGTGAACGTTGAGCGCGCGTGACTGCGTCTCCGAAAGTATCGCAGCGGTATCGCCGGTTTTGACCGCGCAACGCTCAAATATCTCGCAGAACGCGTCGATCCACTTCGCTTCGATGCGATCCGCCAGCATGCTTTATCTCCGGTTACAGCAACGTCGTCATGCCCAGCCTTGTCCCGGGCAACCAAGTCTTAACAGCATAGCAGCAAAAAGAATGTGGATGGCCGGCACACGCCCGGCCATGTCGGAAAAAACGATACCGGCGGTTCCGTCATCAGACTTCCGGAAACCCGCGCAGCAAAAAGGATCGCAGCGCCTGCAAGAGGCCGTTGAGAATCAATCCCAGCAGCGAGATCGTGATCAGCGGAACGAACATGTCGACCGCCTGAAAGGTCCGTGCCGCCGTCACCAGGAGATGGCCGAGCCCGTCGGTCGACGTAATCATTTCGGCGAGGAACACCACGATGCATGAAATCACCAGGCCAATGCGGCAGCCGGTGAGGATCGACGGCACCGCGGCCGGCAGCACCACCTTGAACAGGATTTGACGGCGCGGCGTACCCGCCGCCATCGCCGACCAGATCAGCTTCTGCTCCACCATCGACGCGCCATAATAGGTCGAAAG
>Ga0137415_10003698_pt1 | contig 15210 bp, 15 predicted proteins | sample CZODoug3_1_1_16f_FD_183082 | JGI IMG/M metagenome (GOLD analysis project Ga0137415, IMG submission 183082) | Vadose zone soil fungal communities from Angelo Coast Range Reserve, California, USA - CZODoug3_1_1_16fungal (Hybrid Assembly) | ecosystem: Environmental > Terrestrial > Soil > Vadose... | reverse complement strand
TGCCCAGCGCCAGGTACGTGGAGATCGAGGGGGCGCCGCACGGGTTCCTATGGACGCACGCCGATGAGATCTCCGAGCTGCTGCTGAAGTTCCTGGCGGAGTAAGACCCTGTGAGTGGTATTGGTCGCTATGACGACCAATACCACTCACAGGCCTTTCTACGTGCCCATGCCGGCGAAGATGGCGCGCTTGAGTGGCGGCACCGCCTGGGCGACCCGAAGTACCGAGCGGAAGGCCAGCCGGGGCAGCCGGGCGTCGGACGCCGCTCGCCGGGCGTTGTCCAGCGACAACCCGATCGCCCGGTTCGCGTAGTCGCGCATCTCGTGCTCGTAGCCGGCGACCGCGTCCACCAGCTCGCGGCGGCCGGCAGCCACCTCGACCAGCACGTCGCGCAGCAGTTCCGCGTCGCGCAGCGCGGTGTTCGCCCCGATACCGGCCATCGGCGTCATGTTGTGGATGGCGTCGCCGAGCAGGGTCACCGCGCTCGCCGGCCACGCGTGCAGGGTCGGCATGCTGCGCAGCGCCACCGCGCCGACCGTGGCCGGGTCGGCGCCGGCCACCACGGTGCGCAGCCCGTCCGCCCAGCCACCGATCCGGGACAGCACCAGCTCGCGCAGCGCCTCGCCGTCGCGGCTGCCCACCTCCGCCGGGAAGCTGCTCCGGGCGGCCGCGTAGGCCCAGAGCAGGTAGTCCTCGGAGTCCGACGCGGCGGCGGTGCCCTCGGGAGCCCGCCAGGCCGCCACGAACATCCAGTCCGAGCGCGGCGGCATGACGTTGGCGGCCCCGGTGCGCAGCTGCTCGGGCAGTGCGGCGGCGTTCGCCTCGGTGAGCGGGAAGCGGCCGGCGATGCTGAGCACCCCGGTGTCGACCCGTCGCAGGTGCGGCAGGTACTGCCCGCGCACCCGCGAGTTGCTGCCGTCCGCGCCGACCAGCAGGTCGCCCACGGCGCTAGACCCGTCCGCGAAGTGCGCCCGCACCCGGCGGTCCTCGGTGTGTTCGTAGTGGGTGAACTCCCGCCCCTCGTGCAGCACGTCGCCGGGCAGCCCGCGCAGCAGCAGCTCGCGCAGCCGGATGCGACTCACCGAGCGGTGCCGGGCCACCAGGTCCGCCACGTCGGCATCGGCCAGCAGCTCCCGGTCCAGCACGGCCAGGGTGCGCAGCCGCTCGTCGTAGAACGCGAACCCGCCGCCGTCCGAGCCGGCGGCGCCGTCGAACGCCGCCCAGTTCTCCGCCGGCAGGCACCGGTGCAGGGCTCGGCAACCATCCGGGTTCAGGTGGATCCGGTAGCCCTGCAGCCAGTCGGCGCGCGCCGGGGTGCGCTCGTAGACCCGCACGTCGACGCCCGCTTCGCGCAGCCCATGCGCCAGGCAGAGCCCGCCGATACCGCCCCCGATGACCAGTACGCGCATGACCTGCTCCTTACCTCGTCGGAACGAGTGTCAACCTTTGCAATGACCGTGTCAATCAAAAAATTGATTAACTCATACCCATGATTGATAGACCTTGATCGAGCTAAGCTCCGGAGGTGCCTGCCAGGAAGTCCGCCGAGAGCCGCCCACGCCGCTCCCCCACCGACTCGGAGCGCCGCCGCGACCCGGAGCGCACCAAGGAGCGCATCCTGCAGGCAGCGGTCGAGGAGTTCGGCGAGCACGGTTACGCCGGCGCCCGGGTCAGCCAGATCGCCGCGCGCGCCGGGGTGAACGCGCAGCTGATCTCCTACTACTTCGACGGCAAGGCCGGCCTCCACCAGGCGCTGACCAGCCAGTGGCGGGGCGTGACCACCTCACTGACGCGGCCCGGCCGGCCGATCGACGAGATCGCCGGCGACTTCGTCCGGGTGGACGCACAGAACCGGTCGTGGGGGCGCATGCTGATCTGGGAGGCGCTCGGCGACGGCCCGCCGAGGACTCCGCCCGCGCAGAGCCAGCCCGAGGGACCCGACCCGCTGCTCGAGCAGGTCGCGGACCTGCGGAGACGCCAGGCCGAGGGCGAGTTCCCGGCCGACCTGGACGCCGGTCACCTGCTGTTGGCACTGTTCGCCATGGCCAGCGCACCAACCGTGCTACCTCAGATTGTCCGGCGCATACTGGGTGCAGAGCCGGACTCCGCGGAGTTTCGCGCGGCATACGCGGATCAGGTCACACGCATCGTGCGACACCTCACCACCGTTGATGAGGGTAGGCTTACTTAAACCGTCAAGATCGGAGTCTTCATGGCAGATCGCCCTGAGCGGAGGGCGCCGCGCACCACCAAGCTCGTGGTGCGCCGGACCGAACGGGTCACTCCGCACATGATTCGCATCGTCGCCGCTCCGCACGAGCCGGGCGACTTCGACCGTTTCGCGGACAGCCCGAACGCCGACGCCTACGTCAAGATTGTGTTCCGCCGGCCCGGGGTCGACTACCCCGAGCCGTTCGACATGGCGACCGCCCGGCAGCTTCCCCGGGAGCAGTGGCCCACGCTGCGCACCTACACCGTGCGCGAGGTCGACCGGGTCGAGGGCGAGATCATCATCGACTTCGTCCACCACGGGGACGTCGGGCTCGCCGGTCCCTGGGCGGCGTCCGCCCAGCCGGGCACCGAACTGCTGGTACTCGGCCCGGGCGGGGCGTACGCACCGGACCCGGCCGCCGACTGGCACCTGCTGGCCGGCGACGAGTCGGCGCTACCGGCGATCGCCGCCGCGCTGGCCCAGATCCCCGCCGGCACCCCGGTGCACGCCCTGATCGAGGTGGCCGACGAGGCCGAGGAACAGAAGCTGACCAGCCAGGGCGACCTGCGGCTGAGCTGGGTGCACCGGTCCACCTCGGGGGACGATGCGCTGGTCGACGCGGTGCGCGCGCTGGAGTTCCCGGCCGGGCGGGCGCAGGCGTTCGTACACGGCGAGGCGAGTGCGGTCCGCCAGCTGCGCCGGCACCTGCTGGGCGAGCGCGGGCTGACCATCGACCAGCTGTCCATCTCCGGCTACTGGCGCCGCGGCATGGACGACGAGGCCTGGCGTGAGGCGAAGCAGGCGGAGGCCAAGGCGGACGCCGAGGCCGAGCGGTCTCCACAGCGCGCCTGACTCGTGAGTGGCTGGCGTTGCGCTGGCAACGCCAGCCGCCCACGAGGACAACACACACCGGGCGTCCGGCGCGGACAAGCTGCCCGGCCGGGCGCCCGGCACCCCCCTCGGGCTCAGACCAGCGGGGCCGCCGGCGCCACCGCGCCGGGGCCGGCCGAGCCCGGGTCCGCCGGACCGCGCGCTCCGGTGGAGGAGCGCTCCACCGGCAGCCACCGGCCCATCGCCAGCACGGCGAGCAGGCTGATCACCGCGACCGCCGCCAGGTACCCGCCGGCGGCCCACGGCGAGCCGCCGGCCGCCGCGAGCAGCGCGGTGAGGATCACCGGGGTGAGCCCGGAGGCCCACACCCCGGAGCCCTGGAACACCAGCGACATCCCGGTGTAGCGCACCCGCGCGTCGAACAGCTCCGCGAACAGCGTCGCCTCCGAGCCGGTCATCAGCGCGTAGCAGACGCCCAGTTGGAAGATCAGCACCGCGGCCGCCAGCCAGGTCACCCCCGTGTGCAGCGCGAAGAAGGACGGCAGCACGGTCACCCCGAACAGAGCAACCCCGGTACCGAACACCGGGCGCCTCCCGTACCTGTCGGCCAGCCAGCCGGCCAGCGGCACCAGCAACGCCATCAGCACCGCGCCGGCGGTCACCGAGAGCAGCACGGCCACCCGGCTCAGGTGCACCGAGGCGGTGGCGTAGCTGATCGCGAACACCCCCCAGGTGTTGAACGAGGCGCCCTCCGCCCACCGGGCCAGCATGCCCAGTCCCAGGCCGCGCCGGTGCCGGCTGGTGCGGAACACCTCGACCACCGGCACCTTGACCAGCTCACCGCGCGACTCGAGTTGGCGGAACTCCGGCGTCTCCAGCACCCGCAGCCGGATCACCAGCCCAATCGCGACCAGCAGCACGCTCGCCACGAACGCGATCCGCCAGCCGTACGACTGGAAGCTGTCCCGGCTCATCACCTCACCGAGCAGCGCGAACACCCCGGTTCCGAGCGCCAGCCCGAGCCCGAGACCGATCTGCGGGACGCTGCCGAACCGGCCGATCCGCCCCGGCGGCGCGTTCTCGGTGGCCAGCAGCACCGCGCCGCCCCACTCCCCGCCGACCGCGAGTCCCTGCAGGATGCGCAGCAGCACCAGCAGCACCGGTGCGGCGATCCCGATGGAGGCGACCCCGGGGAGCAGGCCGATCAGCGCGGTCGCCGCGCCCATCAGCACCATCGTGGCGACCAGGGTCTGCTTGCGGCCGAGCCGGTCACCGACGTGCCCGAACAGCACCCCGCCGATCGGGCGTGCCACGAACCCGACCGCGAACGTGCCGAACGCCAGCAGGGTGCCGACCACCTCGTCGTGTGCCGGGAAGAACAGCCGGGGAAAGACCAGGCTGGCGGCGGTGGCGTAGAGGAAGAAGTCGTACCACTCGACGGTCGTGCCGACCAGGCTGGCCAGCAGAATGGTCCGGTTGGAGACGGGCGCCGGGGACCCCGCCGGTAACCGCTCGGTGGTGGCCGTCACCGCCCGTTTCCCCTGCTCAAGACCCGTGAGTGGTTAGCGTTGCGATAGCAACACTTTCCACTCACGGGTGCTTTTCCCATCACCGGGGGCGGGCGAACGGGACCGCGGCGGTCTCCGCGCCGGCGTGCGCCAGGGAGCCGGCCGGCGGCTCCCACAGCCCGCGCGAGCGCAGCACCGGGAGCACCCCCTCACCCACCCACCAGGCCTCCTCCAGGTGCGGGTGGCCGGACAGGATGAACTCGTCGATGCCCAGTGCGTGGTACTCGGCGATCCGGTCGGCGACCTCGCTGTGGCTGCCCACCAGCGCGGTCCCGGCGCCACCCCGGACCAGCCCGATGCCGGCCCACAGGTTGGGCGCCACCTCCAGCCGGTCGATCGAGCCGCCGTGCAGCTGCCGCATCCGCCGCTGCCCCTCCGACTCGCTGCGGGCCAGCCCGGCCTGCACCGCGGCGATGGCCGCCGGGTCGAGTGCGTCCAGCAGCCGCCGCGCCTCCGCCCAGGCCGCTTCCGAGGTATCCCTGGTGATCACGTGCAGCCGGATGCCGAAGCGCAGCTGGCGGCCCCGGTCGGCGGCGAGCTTGCGCACCCAGGCGATCTTCTCGGCGACCTGGTCCGGCGGTTCACCCCAGGTCAGGTACACGTCCACATGCTCGGCGGCCACCTCACCGGCGACCGGGGACGAGCCCCCGAAGTAGATCTCCGGCACCGGGTCCGGCACCCGCTCCAGGGCGGCGCCCTGCACCCGGATGTACTCCCCGGTGAAGTCCACCTTCTCGCCCCGCCACAGCGCCTTCACCACGTGCAGGAACTCCGAGCCCCGGGCGTAGCGCTCGTCCTTGGACAGGAAGTCGCCGTACCCGCGCTGCTCGGTCGGCTCACCGCCGGTCACGATGTTGAGCAGCAGCCGCCCGCCGGAGTGGCGCTGGTAGGTGGCGGCCATCTGGGCGGCCAGCGTCGGGGTGAGCATCCCCGGGCGGAACGCGACCAGGAACTTCAGCCGCTCGGTCTGCTGGGACAGCATGGCGGTGGTCAGCCAGGCGTCCTCGCACCACATGCCGGTGGGGGTCAGCGCCGCCTCGAAGCCGAGCTGCTCGGCCGCGCGGGCGATCTGGGTCAGGTAGCCCAGGGTGGCCGGGCGCACCCCGCCCGCCGAGCCCACCGGTACCCCGTGCCCACCCCCGACCAGCTGCCGCCCATCCCCGTACGTCGGTAAGAACCAGTGCGCCCTAATGCTCATCGAACACTCCGCGAGTCGCTAGATTTTGCCGGGTGAGTCGGGACATTTCGTCAGCCGGCCGCTATATACCTGACAGAGTAGGTCGGGAATATCGAGAACGCATCGGAATCACGCCCGAGTCTCGGCACGGGACCGGGTTCGGGCCTCGCCGTCCCCGGCCTCGCCGTCCCCGGCCTCGCCGTCCGGGCCTCGCCGTCCGGGCCTCGCCGTCAGACCGAGACCGGCTCGCGCGCCGCCAGGTCGGCCTCCAACTCACGGACGATGGGCAGCACGCGTCGGCCGAAGTACTCGACCTCCTCGTGGTAGTGCAGGAACCCCGCCAGGATCAGGTCCACGCCCAGCGCCTTGTACTTCACGATCCGCTCGGCGATCTGCTCAGGGGTGCCGATGAGCTGGGTGCGGAACCCGTCGTTGTACTGGACCAGGTCCTCGAAGGAGGAGTCCGCCCACATGCCCTTCTTGTCCCCGGTGGACTGGCCGGCCTGGGTGACCGCGTCCCGGAAACCTTCCACCGACGGCTTGTGCGCCTTGGCGATGACCTCCCGCAGCGTCTCGCGGGCCTCTTTCTCGGTGTCCCGGGCGATGATGAAGCCGTTCAGCCCGAAGTTCACCGACCGGCCGTTCTCGGCGGCCGAGGCGTTCACGTCGTGCAGCTGCTCGGCGGCGCCGTCGTAGTCCTTGCCGTTGCTGAAGTACCAGTCGGAGACCCGGCCGGCCATCCGCCGCGCGGCGGTGGAGTTGCCGCCCTGGAAGATCTCCGGGTGCGGCCGCTCCGGGGTGTTCAGCGGCTTCGGCTTCAGGCTGAAGTCACGGATCCGGTAGAAGTCCCCGGCCAGGTTGAAGTCGTCCTCGGTCCAGATGCCGCGCAGCGCCCGGATGAACTCCTCGGAGCGGCGGTAGCGCTCGTCGTGCTCCAACCAGTGCTCGCCGAGCGCGGTGAACTCACCCTTGAACCAACCGCTCACCACGTTGACCGCGAACCGGCCCTTGGACAGGTGGTCACTGGTGGCGCCCAGCTTGGCCAGCACGCCGGGGTGCCACAGGCCGGGGTGCACGGCGGCGATCACCTTCAGCCGCTCGGTGGCCAGCAGCAGCGCGAGGCTGAAGGTGGTCGACTCGTGCTGGTACTCGGCGCCGTAGCTGGCCATGTAGCGCACCTGGGAGAGCGCGTAGTCGAAGCCGTTGTTCTCGGCGAGCCGGGCGAGCTTGGCGTTGTAGTCGTAGCCCCAGTCGGTGCGCTGCTCGATGGTGCTGGTGACCAGGCCGCCGCTGACGTTGGGCACCCAGTAGGCGAACTTGATCGGATCGGTACTCGGCTGTGCTGACAAGTCAAACCCCTTGATCGTGTCTGGGCAGGCGGAAACGGATGGCTCACGCCGGGATTTCGTCGCGGGCACGAACGGCCAGCTGGCGGCGCGCGGCCGCCGGGGCGACGAGGTCAGGGACGACAGGCCTGCGAGTTGACCAGAGCGAAGTCAACATGACGTCGCTGGGTGAGGCGCTGCCCATACATGCCCCAAACCCACCAGATTGGTGGAGAAGTGTCAACGCGAGGGTGATGCGTGACACCGCCACATAAGGATCTACCTGGCTTCAGGCCTCGACTTCGAGCTGGGTGCGGGTCAGGGCTGCACGCAGCGTCAATCCCTCTTTGAGCAGGTTCGCCGCACCGCCCTGCTCCCGGTCGATCGCGCACACCACCGTGTCCACCAGCGCCCCCTCGGCTCGCAGCAGGGCGCACGAAGCGAGCAGCGCGCCCGCGGTGGTCACCACGTCCTCTACCAGGACGACCGACCGCCCCCGCACCGAGGCGCCCTCGGCCGCCCTCCGGGTGCCGTAGTCCTTGGCTGCCTTGCGCACGAACACGGTCGGCAGCCCGGTGAGCTGCGACATCACCGTGGCGATCGGGATGCCGCCCAGCTCCATGCCGGCCAGCACCTCGCACTCGGGGGTCAACTCCACCATGACCTCGGCGACCTCGCGCAGCAACGGCGGGTCGGCCTCGAACAGGTACTTGTCGAAGTACTCAGTGCTGAGCTGTCCGGAGCGCAGCCGGAACGACCCGGTCAGATGGCAGACCTCGAACACCCGGCGGGCCAGAGTCGGACGCATACCGTCAGCGTCCCCCGCCGGGCCTCGACGCGCTCGACTCGTTGCCAGACCCACCACTGTTACCGAACTCCACGGCAGGCATGTTCCGGGGCGCCGCGGCCTGTCTCCTGTGCAGCTCGGTAACACGGGGCCGGTTGTGCTGAGAGCCCCGACTCAGTGTCAAGAGACCTCGTTAGAGGTCCCTAGGTGAGCTGGGGCTTTTGCGCTTGGGAGTGTGCACACCCCGACCGGGCCGGCTCCGAGACACCAACCTGCGCAAGTCGTTCGGTCGTCGTGTGCTGGCCAACCGGTTCGCTCTTTCCGTAGAGCACGGTCACATCATCGTTTAGGGACCCGAAGCGCCATGTGGTTGGCAGCGAACGGCGGTCGCCGGTGGTGGTAGTAACACCACCTATGGGGCAGACGTGAATAGCCCAAGGACACCTGGTCACGTGCTTGTGCAGCCGAGCCGGGTGTCGGTTGGGTTCGGTCTTACGGACGATCCCACTGGCCTCGCCCGATCATGCGCTCGGCAAGTATCCCCAGAAGTCGCGCTCAGCGTTGCCAGCCAAGGGCCCCCCAGCAGGTAGGAGGATCGCTACGGTTGGTGCGTGGAGTTCCGCGATGTGTCCAGCGGCCGGTCAGTGCGGCGCCCGGCGATCGACGAGGACGATCTGGCTGAGGAGCAGTCGGCGTTCAAGGGTGAGTTCGCCTACGAGGATGCCCGCTTCAGCGGTGGCGACCAGGCCGGTGTGTCCGGGGAGGGCTCGCTGCGGCGCTGTGTGGTGACCGGGGTTGATCTGTCCGGGGCGCATCTGTCCGGGTTGGATTTGATGGATGTCTGCCTGCGGGACGTAGATCTGTCCAATGCCAGTTTGGGGGTGGGAACGGCCCGGCGAGGCGAACTGCTGCACTCGCGGGCGGTCGGCCTGCGGCTGACGCTGAAGCAAGCCAGCGACGTCTACGTCCAGGACACTCGGCTGGACTACGCCATCGTCGAGGTCGGGTGGGTGAAAGGCTTGGCGGTGTTCGATGGTTGTTCGTTTCGCGAGGCTGTGATCACCGGGGATTTGTCCGGTGTGGTGTTCGCCAACTGCGACCTCACCGGCGCCCAGTTTGACGTGAGCCGGGCGCGGGGCTGCGACCTGCGCGGGTCGCGGCTGGGCGACGCACGGGGCCTGTTGTCGCTGCGTGGGGCGAAGATCAGCGCAGACCAGGCCGTCGCCGCGGCCGACGCGCTGGCCGCCGAGGCTGGCCTGGTCGTGGAGCGCTGATTACTTCTTGATCCAGTTGCCCCCAGGTCGGTCGGTCGTCCCAGAGCTTGCCGCCGCTTGTCTTGTTCCACCCGGCCCAACCGCTGAGTGCCCCGCCGGAGGCGCGGCGGCGGGGGCTATCTGGCAAGGCGCGCACCACTCGTAACCCGCTTCGCGGCGGGCGGGGAGAAATCCTCGAAACACCCACGGACACCAAGGGGGTGGCCTTACCGTCCGGAGTATGGAGATCAACGGTGCACTGAACCGCCCGCGCCGGAGCTGGCCGCTGCTGGTCGCGCTGGTTGAGCTGGTTGCGGTGGTGGCCAGCGAGTGCGGTACCTCGGCTACCGGTGCGGGCCCAGGCGCCGAAGGCCCGCCGGCGCTGCGGACGGATGTGCGGGAGCCGGCCGCGCTGGGCACGTTGCGGCAGCTGGATCCTTGCGCGCTGCTGGACCCCGTCGCGGCGCGGGCGGCGGGCAGGATCCGGATGTGGGCCGGGAGGCGCCGCACTCGTGCACCGCCTACACCGGCGGCGTGAAGATCGATATGACGTTCGACGCGGTCAGCCACGGCCAGCTCTACACCGCCAAGCCCATCGTGTTCGGCGGGCATCAGGCCTACCAAGAAGCCGAGATCGGCAGCTCTGCGGGCTGCACCTTCACCGCGCCGGTCAGCTTCGACCTGGCGCTGCCATGTTCGAGATCAGTGATCAACGCGTCGAAGTCAGGGCGCTGATCCCGGCTGTACCGAGACGCGCTCTTCGCGTTGTCGATGTAGGACTCACCTCTAACGAGGTCTCAGTGTGCTGAGAGCCCCGACTCGCCGTGGGACTCGCCGGGGGCCAGGGCGGCGGCGCGGGATTCCAGGTGGTGGCGCTCGGGGAGGTTCGTGGCGCCGCGGGCGGCCGCCTGGTACTCCCGCCGGGCGGCATCGACGTCGCCGGCGCGCTCGAGCAGGTGCGCGCGCACCGCGGGTAGCCGGTGGTGGCCGTCCAGCCGGGGGTCGGTGTCCAGCGGCTCCAGCATGGCCAACCCGGCGCGCGGGCCGTCCACCATGGACACCGCGACGGCCTGATTCAGCCGAACCACCGGGTTGTCGGACATGGCGGCCAGCAGCCGGTAGAGCCCGACGATCTGCGGCCAGTCGGTGTCCTCGGCGCCGCGGGCCTCGGCGTGCACCGCCGCGATCGCCGCCTGCAGCTGGTACGGCCGCAGTGGCCCCTGGCCCAGTGCGACGGCGGTCAGCTCGAGGCCCTCGGCGATGGCGGCGGCGTCCCAGCGCGAGCGGTCCTGCTCGGCCAGCGGCACGGCCGAACCGTCCGGTCCGGTGCGAGCGGCGCGGCGGGCATCGGTGAGCAACATCAGCGCGAGCAGTCCGCCCACCTCTCCGGCACCGGGCAGCCCGCGATGCAGCAGCCTGGTCAGCCGGATCGCCTCGGCGGTCAGCTCGACGCGGTGCAGCCCGGCGCCGGCGGTGGCGGTGTGCCCCTCGGTGAAGATCAGGTAGAGCACCTGCAGCACGGCGGACAGCCGCTCGGCGTGTTCCGCCGGGGGCGGCAGCCGGAACGGCGCCCCGGACGAGGCGATCTTCTTCTTGGCGCGCAGGATCCGCTGGCTCATGGTCGCCTCCGGGACCAGGAACCCCCTGGCGATCTCCTCGGTGGTGAGCCCGCCGACCGCGCGCAGGGTCAACGCCACCGCGGCGGGTGTGGCGAGCAGCGGGTGGCAGCACAGGAACAGCAGCACGAGCGTGTCGTCCCGGTCCTCCGGGCGGGCGGTGTCGGCGGCCGGCGCGGCGAACCGCTCGCGCGGGATGCGGACCGCCTCGGCCTCCTCCCGCCGTCGGCGGGACTGTTCGGCGCGCAGCTGGTCGGTCAGTCGCCGGGAGGCCACCCGGATCAGCCAGTTCTTCGGCTGCTCAGGGGTGCCCTCCTCCGGCCACTGCCGGGCGGCGGCCAGCAGCGCCTCCTGCACGGCGTCCTCGCAGGCGTCGAAATGCCCGTAGCGCCGCGCCAGCGCACCGAGGACCTGGGGCGCCAGCTCGCGCAACAGGTCCTCGGTGCGCGCCTCGACCATCGGCCGCGCCCCGGTCATCGCCGGGTCCCGGTCACCGCCGACCCCGGTCAGCACCGCGCCCCTTCCATCGGCGACCCCGGGTCAGCGAGCCGTCAGGTCGCGGGGGTCGGCGTCCGGCTCGGGACGGCTGCCCATCGGCCGGATCTCCACACCGTCCCCGGTGGCGTCCACCACCCGGGCGGCGATCTCCACGGCGCGGTCGTAGCTGGCGCAGTCCACCACGGAACCGCTCACCAGCACCTCCTTGGCCTCCGCGTACGGCCCGTCGGTGGCCTGCACGCCGCCGTCCCGCTTGCGCAGTGCCTTGCTGTGCACCGGGTGCTCCAGGCCGAAGACGCTGATCAGCTCCCCGGACTCGGTCAGTTCGTCGTTCAGGTCCTGGTAGAACTTGCAGACCGCGTCGAACTCCGGGCTGGCGTAGTCGGCGTTGTCCCAGGACTCGAGGGTCGTGTAGGCCAGCATCAGGTACTTCATCTCGCTTCTCCTCCTCGGTGGCCGGCCCCGGTGGCCGGGCACCCGAGACGTCGGAGCCGGCCACGCCCAGCCGACAGCATCCCGCATTTTTTCCGAACCGATTTTCCGACCGAGCGCTGTACCATTTGGTACATGCGCGTCGAAGTCACCGAAGAGATCGAGGCAACGCCTGAGCAGGTGTGGGCCGTGCTGTCCGACGTGCCCCACTGGCCGGACTGGACACCGACCATGACCAGCGTGCGGCGGCTGGACGACGGCCCGTTCGGGGTGGACAGCGCGGCCGAGATCCGCCAGCCCAAGCTCCCCAGGAACGTCTGGCGGGTCACCCGGTACGAGCCGGGACGCCGCTTCGAGTGGGCCACCGCCGGCCCAGGACTCGTCACCCGCGGAGACCACCTGGTGGAGCCGCTGGCCGGTGGCCGCAGTCGGTTGACCCTGGTCCTGGAGTCCACCGGGGCGCTGTCCGGCCTGGTCTGGCTGCTGCTCGGTTCGCTCACCCGGCGGTACGTGTCGCTGGAGGCGAGCAGCCTGAAGCGACACTGCGAGTCAGCGAGCACGGACCCGACCGCCGGCGCCGACCCCACGACCGGCGCGGACCCGACCGCCGGCACTGACCCCACGACCGGCGCGGACCCTACGACCAGGTCCTGACCTCGGGCGCCACCTCGGCGGCGAACAGCTCGAGCATCGCCGCCCGCTCCGCCGCCGCGTCGGCCGCCGCACTGAACACCACGTGCCGGGCGCCGGCGTCGTGGTACTCGCGCAGCCGGCGCAGCACCCGGTCCGGGTCACCGTGCAGCAGGTACCGGTCCGCCAGCGGCTCGAAGTCCTGCTGGTACACCGTGCTGACCACGTCCACCGCCGACCGCCGGGCCCTGGCGGCGTCCGAGTCCACCGCGCCCCAGCAGTACACCGCGCCACGCACCGCGCCGTCCGGGCGACCGTGCTCGACGGCGTACCGGTTGACCTCCGCCAGCGAGGTGGCCAGCTGCTCCGGGGTGTACATGTACGGCAGCCACACGTCCCCGAACCGCCCGGCGCGGCGCATCGCCACCGGCTTGCGCCCGCCCAGCCACACCGGCGGCCCCGGACGCTGCACGGCCGGCGGTTGCAGCGCCAGCCCGGGGATCTCGGCGAACCGGCCGTGGAAGGTGACCGTGTCGCCGGCCAGCAGCGGCGGCAGCGCGGCCAGTGCCTCGTCGGTCCGTGCGCCGCGCTCCTTGGTATCCACGCCGACGGCGGTGAACTCCGGTGGGTACTCCCCGCCCACGCCGACCCCGAAGTCGAACCGTCCGCCGGACACCTGGTCCAGGGTGGCCACCAACTTGGCCAGCACGGCCAGCGGGTAGACCGGCACGATGGTCAGCGCGCTGAGCAGCCGGATCCGCTCGGTGGCACCGGCGGCGGCCGCCAGCGCGACGAAGGCGTTCAAGGTCGGGCCGTGGAAGAACAGGTGCTCGCCGATGGCCACCTGGTCGAACCCGGCCTCCTCGGCCCAGCGCGCCTCCCGGGCGATCGCCGGCTGCTCCGACCCCAGCGTGATCCCAACCCGCATGTACTCGGTCCCCTCCCGCGCGCCCCGTGACCGGCAGCGTGCCAGTGGTACGGAAGGGTGCCACAGGAACCAGTGCGCTCCGCTCGGAGGCGGCTCCCACGAACGGTCGCCAGCGCGGTAAGCACCGCCAGTTCGCATACGGCGGGGGCGGTGGGTTGTTGCCGCCGTCATCTACTGACAGGATCCTCCGGACGGAACGCCCGTTCATCTTGGCAAGTGGAGGACAGCCCAATGGCGCAAGGCACGGTGAAATGGTTCAACGGCGAGAAGGGATTCGGGTTCATCACCCCCGACAGCGGCGACAAGGACGTGTTTGTCCACTACTCGTCCATCGACGCCGGCGGGTATCGCTCCCTGGAGGAGAACCAGCGGGTCGAGTTCGACGTCACACAGGGTCAGAAGGGGCCGCAAGCCGAGCACGTCAAGGTTCTCTGAGTCCGGCACCGCCACGCTCGTTGCCCCGCTGTCTGTGGACGCTTGCGGTGGCGCGGGGCAACGATTCAGTGCGAGTTCCGCGGCGACCACCGGCCAGCTTCGGATCCGCCGTGGGCGGGTGTGGAGATCAGCCGGACCTGGCGGGGTGAGCGGTGCCGGGCAGCCCAGAGGTATTGCAGCGACTGTGGCCCTACGCCCGTGGCGGGGATGCGCGCCGAGAACCACCAGCCTTTTCGCCACCGATGGACGTGTAGGGCAGCAGCGCCACCTCGCGGGCGTTTTTCACCGCAACCGCCACGTCGCGCTGGTGCTGGCGGCAGTTGCCACTGACCCGGCGGGGCCGGATCTTGCCCCGATCGGAGACAAACTTGCGTAATAGACCGGTGTCCTTGTAGTTGATGTCCTCGGTCTTGTCTTTGCAGAACGCGCAGATCTTCTTCTTGAACTCGCGTGGTGGCGGCTTTGGCATGCGGGCTCCAGGGTGAGGGTTTCCCGCGACGGGCGGGCGGCAGCCGCGGGAGCGCGGCCTCCTAGTGTGGCGGGCGGACCCCACCGCCGCCGCGACAGGTTGTGTCGCGTTGACCCCGGACCACGTGCTACGGAGCGAACCCATGGCCTTGGAATCGACGGTGATGGTCGCGTTCAAGTGTGACAGGTGGGCGGACCGGTCTTGGACACGGTCGGGGGAAGGCCGTCAATCTCCGATCAGCTCACGGATCTGCGCATTAGACCGCTGTCCTCACCGCGGACGGTATGAGGCGCGGGGCAGGCTCTCGCAAGGGACGGGTACGCGGGGTATGGCCGCCACTCCCCCGGCGGGCGGCCCGACGGACCCAAACCCCGCCGCGACGAAGTGCCAGTGGTACGGAATTGGCCCTGGCCCGGGCCGCCGCCGGCGGGTGAGCTGGGGCGGGCGAGCGAGGATAAGGGGAACACGGTGGTCAGTGCGACGGCGGCGGGCGGGATCGGGCTGGTGGCGCTGGGGCTGGTGCTCACCCCCGGGCCGAACATGATCTACCTGGTGTCCCGCTCGATCACCCAGGGGCGCCGGGCCGGGCTGCTCTCGCTGCTCGGCGTAGCGGTCGGCTTCCTGGTCTACCTGGCCGCGGCGGCCGCCGGCATTGCCGCGATCTTCGCCGCCGTGCCGACCGCCTACCTCGCGCTGAAGGTGGCCGGCGCGGCGTACCTGCTGTACCTGGCCTGGCAGGCGGTGCGCCCCGGCGGTACCTCGGTGTTCGCGCCGAAGGAGCTGCCGGTGGACCGACCCCGGCGACTGTTCGCCATGGGGCTGCTGACCAACCTGCTCAACCCCAAGATCGCGGTGCTCTACGTGGCGCTGCTGCCGCAGTTCATCGACCCCGGACGCGGCTCGGTCGGGTTGCAGAGCCTGGTGCTGGGCGCCATCCAGATCACCGTGGCGCTGACCGTGAACTCGCTCATCGTGCTGTGCGCGGCCACGCTGTCGGAGTTCCTGGGCCGCCGCCCGAGCTGGCTGCGCATACAGCGGTACCTGATGGG